>Ga0187892_10006403_pt1 | contig 17503 bp, 17 predicted proteins | sample MA1701073metaG_FD_139345 | JGI IMG/M metagenome (GOLD analysis project Ga0187892, IMG submission 139345) | Bio-ooze microbial communities from a basaltic lava cave in the Kipuka Kanohina Cave System on the Island of Hawaii, USA - MA170107-3 metaG ... | reverse complement strand
GCCAATTATCGGTTGGCTTGTCCTGCGCCAGCGTCACCGGAGGAAATGCAGGTAGCGAGCCGATCTGGGCAATGACCGCCAGAGCAAGTGCGATGTATCGTGGTTTCATGATGTGCTCCTTGTGACTACATGGTTGAAACAGCGTTCGCGTTCGCATTGCGTCGTCTCCTTGAAGGCCTGGTGACCTGAAAGCTCAACTGGCGCGAAAGTCTAGAGCGATTACATCTTATCCACGCGTCTACGCGTTCGCAACTGACAAAATTGACTGAAGGATATTGTAAATCGTGCCAGCGTTCTGCTACCACGCTGCTACCAGGACAGGACCATTCAGACCCATCGATACCCACTCCAGAAGTATCGTGGTGTGTTGTTCTTGTGGGGTTAAGTTGTCTGAGGTCGGACTTTCTGAAATTCGTAAACCACAGGTCGAATTCAGCGTAGTTCGAGGAACCGATTGTGCTCATTTTGTGCTCAACTCCACCTCATTCCAGCCTACTCCAGCCAAAGTTCGAGTTTTGAGGAAACCTTGAACTTCCCCCGATTCAGTGGACACCGCGGGTTGACTGAGTCGCCTGCCGTTCGAACTCCACAGGGCTGAGATAGCCCAACGTGGAATGGCGGCGGGTTCGATTATAAAATCCTTCCAGATATGCAAAGATTTCCGTTCGTGCTTGCTCGTGTGTCAGCGGCTGGTGGCCACGAAACAATTCTGTTTTGAGCGTGGCGAAGAAGCTCTCGACCACCGCGTTGTCCCAACAATTGCCGGGACGGCTCATCGAGCACCGGATGCCGAAGGCTACCAGCCGTTGTTGATAGAGAGTCGCCACATACTGGCACCCTCGATCTGAATGATGCAGGAGCCCGGCAGAGACACGCCGGTGCTGAAGGGCCATCTCCAAGGCGGTCAATGTGAGCGTGGTGGTCAGCTGCACATCCATGGCCCACCCCACAATGCGCCGCGAGTACAAATCCATCAGCACCGCGACATAGAGCCAGCCCTGGCGCGTGGGCACGTAGGTGATGTCGCCCGCCCACTTCTCATTCGGCCGCGTCGCGGCAAATTCTCGCCGCAGGGTGTTTGCCGCTGCGACCTCACGGGGTGCCCCCGCACGGGCTCTCCAGATCCGGCGGCGGCTGACACTCCGAATGTCATGGAGCCGCATCAGTCTGGCGACTCGATGACGGCCCACCCGGAGCCCTTGAGCCTGCAGATCCTGGTGAATACGCGGACTGCCGTATCGGCCTCGCGAGGCCTGATAACAGGCACGAATGTGCGTCACCAGACCTTGGTTTTCTTGTGTGCGCGGACTCATCGGGCGTTGGCACCAGGCATAAAAACCACTCCGGGCGACGTCGAGCACCCGACACAATACCCCCACAGGATAGACCGCCTTCTCCGCCTGAATGAATCGATATCTCATGACGACTCCTTGGCGAAGAAGGCCACCGCTTTTTTTAAGATGTCACACTCCGTGCGTAACTGCTCCACTTCCCGGCGCAATACTTTCAGCTCTTCCGTCGCCAGGAAGCTGTGAGACCCCAACGGCGCGGCCGCAGCTTGTCGCATCCAGCGATTCAAGGTGGATTGGGGAATCCCTAACTCCCGTGCCACCTGACACTCACTCTTTCCCGTGCGCCGACACAGGTTCACGGCTTCCTGCTTAAACTCCGAGGTGAAACTCCGTCGCTGCTGGCCCATGAGGCACCTCCCTTCGGGGATTATGCACGGAAGGTGTCCACAAAATCAGGGCAAGACCACTTGGCTAGACTTGGCCTGAGTGAGCCTGAGTAGGCTGGAGGAGGGTCGTGACAACGGTTTCCTAAACCGCGGGTCTGACATCTAAGCTGCCAGAGCGATCTCTTGAATTTCAAAAATTTCAAAGCGGAGGAGGGGGCAACGAGGGTTGGATCGCCGCTGGAACACGTTCCTAAACCGCGCTGGGGCTCTCATAGAGTGCGGAGCCTTGCCATTCTGTGTTCTTCGACAAGTCGCAGAAGGGGAGGGTCGTGGACAAGTGATTTTCCATTGTCACAGTAGGTTTTGACCAATCGCGTCCGCGATGTACTCTCTCCAGAAGGCCAGAGTACCTCTGCGATCTCCCGAAGCTTCTTCCCCTCTTTTCTCAGGTCGTAGGCCCTAAGGTAATCGAACCCCTCCCCCACTCGTACTCGCATCCGTGGCTGCCGTTGCTTCAAGTAATGTTCTTTCCGCCGAGCGAGCTTGTGTTCGAGCCACGCGGTCCAGAATTGAGTCAGCTCCTTCTTCGTCCGTGTCAGATCCAGAGTGGTGAGTGACCAGCTGGCGGGAAAGTCGTGATCCCGTTCTTCAGGGAAGTAGAGAAAAAACAGGAACCCCTTCAACTCCTTGGCCATGGTCTCCAGAAGCTCCTGGTTGGGATAGAGTAGCTGTCGGGTTAAGAATTTCGCAGCTGCGTTCTCTAGCGAATCAACGTCGGTCATTGGAGTAAAATTCTGCCAGTCAGGTGCCAATCGCCCGTTCTTCACGTGGCTGAGGTCTGGCTGCTCATCAGGATGGGGTATCGGCTCTGAAAACGACAGCCGCCACCGAAACCTGAGGCCATGTTCCTTGTCTTCTCTCAGCTTGCGATCTGTTTCGGTATCAAGCTCACGATAATTCTTCACATAGTCTCGATTCCTTCTCACGCATTCGCGATGCAGACGGTAGAATTGTAACGCCCGCCTCGTTTCGCCTTCCTGTTCTTTCTTGGTCATTTTCCGCATGGTTTGTCCTTTGGTCGGATAAGAGGGGTCCGTCCTATCTGTCTTTGACCCTTGGGGCTGCCATGATTAATCTTGGTGGGCCTGCACAAGTCAAGCCCAACTTGGATACGCTCCCAGGAGGCGGTTCAGGAAACGTCGAGGTTCATCATGAGACGAACACGATACATCAACAGAAAATGGCGAGTGCCGCCGAGCCGGAGCATCAAGGATGTATTCGCCGAGCTTGAGCCCGATCCCATCAGCGTGGAGCTCTATCGGATCGTGCAGTCGAGTCGCTTTGTCTTTCTGGCTAACTTGGAGTGGTACGACCGCAGCCTCGCCGACGTACAGGCTCGGTTTGGAGGGGGTCTCTATAAGATCATTGTGCGCCATCGGGGCCGGCTAAAGAGCACGCGAGTGTTTGAGATTGAGGGGCCGCCCATCGATGACAAGATTTAATCATTCATTGATCTGTCCCCAACTTGATGGCGCAGCTAGCATGATCCCAAGAAGTTCTATTTAGAAGAGTGGCGGACCATCGGAACACGTATCGTTATGAAACGCGTAGAGGCAGATAATTCAGCCAAGCGCGTCGAGCCTTCTCGTGAATGGCCCTTGGTTCTATTTGACGAAATAGTCGATTTATTAGCAGAAGCGTTGGTGCTTGATTATCAAAGCCTTAAGGGGCGTACGGTTAGTTCCCCTCCCCGAACTGACCGTAAAAGCTCATGATTTGTGGATGATGAACTGTTGTGCTCTTGAAAAAGTTTCTCTAACATTGCTCGGTATTTTCTCATCCATAACTACGAGCATCGGGGAGCAAACATGAATGCAGATGATCTCCGCAGTCTATTGACGCAAAGGCAGGTTCGATTCACAGAAAAGAACTTAAAAAATGGCGTGCAGTTTCGTTGTACGTCTGGTGAAATTTTTAATGCCTACGATACGGGAACAGTGCTTTGCCAGGGAACTAGAACCCCACTCGCTGAGACAGTCGCGCAAACAACGCAACTCCAGACTCTCTCTGGGGCCACCGCTGCAGCAGAGCCTGATCGCCAGATCTTCATCGTGTATGGCCATGACACCCCAGCACGGGATAACCTTGAGTTACTCTTACACCGGATGGGATTCGCCCCAATAGTTCTGCAAAATCTCCCCGCAGCTGGAGATACCATCATCGAAAAGCTTGAGCATTATCTTGGCGAGCATGGGAATGTTGGATTCGTATGTGTTCTCCTCACCCCAGATGACCAGGGACATAAGGCAGGGAGACCCGAGGAGATAAAGTATCGGGCTCGACAGAATGTGGTCTTAGAACTTGGAATGGTATTGGCACGGCTTGGCCGCCGACGTGTAGCAATTCTGCATAAAGGTTCAGTTGAACTACCTAGCGATATCGCAGGCCTTCTTTACATCCCTTTCGCGGAAAGGGTTGATGAAGTGAGGACTCAGCTATTCCGTGAGTTGAAACAGGCAGGATTTAACCCAAGGTCAGATGCTCTGTAACTTCAAAGCCGGAGAAGGAAATATGCTCGCTGCCATCTATGCCAGGAAATCGACGGAGCAGAGCGGGGTCAACGACGAAGAGAGATCTGTCGCGCGTCAGATCGAACACGCCAAAGCCTATGCTGTCCGGAAGGGGTGGACAGTCGTGGAAGGGCACATCTACGTAGATGATGGAGTTTCCGGTGCCGAGTTTGTACGGCGGCAAGGTTTCCTCAGACTGATGAACGCGCTTAAGCCTCGCCCGCCCTTCCAAGTCCTCATTATGAGCGAAGAGTCTCGGTTAGGCCGTGAGGCGATCCAAGTTAGTTACGCTTTCAAGCAGATCATCGACTCTGGCGTCCGTTTGTTTTTCTACATGACGGACCAAGAGCGAAAGCTCGACAATGCGATGGACAAGGTGATGCTCAGCCTCTCGAATTTCGCAGCAGAGATGGAGCGCGAGAAGGCCAGCCAGCGGACCTATGACGCCATGTTCCGCAAGGCGAAGGCCCTGCACGTCACCGGCAACAAGGTCTTTGGATACGATAACGTCTCCGTGTACGGTAGCGGAACAAACGCGGACGGCACCCAACACCGTCAGCATGTGGTCAGAAAGATCAGCCCCGAACAGTCAAAGGTCGTCGTGAGAATTTTCGAGCTGTATGCGTCAGGGTTTGGCTTGGCCCGTATTGCCAAGGTTTTGAATGAGGACAGGATACCACCTCCCCACGGTGGCAATCTCGGCTGGTGTCCGACTGCCCTTCGAGACATCCTCCAACGTGATCTGTACCGAGGTGTGGTTCTGTGGAACAGGACGCAGACAATTCAGCTCGGTGGAACTCGAAAGCAGAAAAAACGGCCGGAGTCAGAATGGCTCCGTATTGAGGCACCTGAGTCGAGGATTGTATCTCAGGTGCTCTGGAAGCAGGTCGAGGAACGCAGAGCCCGGAATCACCGCGCCTATTTGCGGGGAGAAGACGGTCGGCTGCTGTCTCGGCCCACAGGCGAAGATCGACATTCTTCCTACCTGCTCAGCAGCATTGCGAAGTGTGTCACGTGCGGTGGATCGATCGTTGCGATTAAGCGCACTGCCAAACGCCGTTATACACGCATCGTGTACCGATGCGCCTACAATCACAAGCGAGGGAGTACAGTCTGCTCAAACAATCTTGAGGTCCGTCAAGATTTCCTCGACTCGGCCATCCTTCACGCCATGAACGAGGCTCTCGATGAGCGAGTCCTTGAAGCGTCGGTCATAGCCGCGCTCGAACGGATCAGAAATGAGCATGAGAAATTTCCTGATCAGCGTGTTGCGCTCGAACGGGAGCTATCATTGATCCAAACGCGGCTTCACCATCTCGTCGAGACCATTGCTAACGGTAAATCGACAGACTCAGTGATTGCTTCGCTTCATCAGGAAGAAGCACGGAAGAAAGTTGTGGCTGAAGAACTATCAAGATTCGATAGCATCGATCAAGTGGTATCACTTGACGCGAAGCGTCTGGCAAAGGACCTCCGAAGCCGTCTTGGAGATATCCCTGCGCTCTTCTCACGGCACGTTCCGCTAGCCCGCCAGATGCTCAGAAAGCTCCTGGATGGGAATATCCTCTGTGAGCCAATCATGGAAGGCGGGAGGGCAGGATATCGCTTTACTGCAACCGGGACATTCGACCGTTTACTGACGGGTTTAAAGGTTGTCAACGAAAGTGGTGGAGGGCAGGGGAGTTGAACCCCCGACCCCTACGTTGCGAACGTAGTGCTCTCCCAACTGAGCTAGCCCCCCACTCGACCGATCCCACCAGAAAAACGAACGCCTCAACGTCGGGCGCATTATACACAACCGTTTCTTGACTCTCTACTCGCAACAGGTTGAGGCCCAGGTCGAGGCTAAGAAAGTATGACTCTCTTCTCTTAGCCTCAGCCTTGACCTCATCCTGCCTCGCGCGACGCTATGATGGGCTGATTACCGCCTCACCCTCCGGCTTTCCAGTCTCGATGAACACGCGACGCCCTTCAACCCGCAACCGCTCCTCAGCGAAGAGCTGGACCGCTCGTGGGTAGATCTTGTGTTCCTGCTCAAGGATGCGTGTGGCCAGCGTCTCGGGCGTGTCGTCGTCGAGGATTGGAACAGCCGCTTGAAGAATGATCGGACCTTCGTCGACGCCTTCCGTCACAAAGTGGATCGTGCACCCCGCAAGTTTGCACCCCCACTCGATGGCCTTCTTCTGCACGTTCAATCCGGGAAACGAGGGCAACAGGGACGGATGAATATTCATCATGCGATTCGCAAAGGCATCCACCAGGATATTGGTCACGATCTTCATGTATCCGGCCAGTAGCACCAACTCCACATTGTGTTGTCGGAGCACTTCGAGGAGTTCGCGATCGTAGGCCTCACGACTATCGGGTCTACCTACATAAGGCTTGGGATCGACGAAGAGAGCGGAGAGTCTATGTCGGCGTGCGCGCTCGAGTACCAGGGCCTCTTTCTTGTTGCTGATGACGGCGACAATCTTCGCCTGAACCGTCCCTGCTTCGATTGCGTCGATGATGGCCTGAAGATTGGACCCGCGTCCGGATGCCAGGACAGCGACTCGCAGCGCATCCGTTCGCTTAATCGACATACTCCACCAACGGTCCCTCGCCGGTCGATGGCACGATGGTCCCGATTAGGCATGCCGGACTGCCCACAGCCGTTGTCTGGGCGATGACCGCATGGGCGGCTGACGCCGGCACCACGAGAATCATACCAATCCCCATGTTGAAGACACGGTACATCTCCTCACGCTCGACCTGCCCAAGCCGGGCAATCGCCTGGAAAATGGGTGGCACAGACCAGGCGTTCCGCCGCACTTGTGCCCGTACTCCGGAGGGAAATACACGCGGGAGATTCTCGGTGATGCCGCCGCCGGTGATATGGGCGATGCCGTTAATGGGATATTCCTGGATCAATCCGAGAACCTGCTTGGCATAAATTCTGGTCGGAGTCAGCAGGACATCCCCAAGAGACTGATCAAGTTCAGGCAGGCGACTGGTCACGCTGAGTTTTGCCTGATCCAGCAAGACACGGCGTGCCAGTGAATAGCCATTGCTATGAAGACCCGTCGAAGCCAGTCCAATCAGAGCATCGCCCGGCACGATACTGCGGCCATCGATGATCTTAGCTCGATCCACGACTCCGACGGCGAATCCTGCCAGATCATACTCTCCCTCCGCATAAAAGGAAGGCATCTCGGCGGTTTCTCCTCCGATCAAGGCGCATCCGGCCTGACGACAGCCTTCGGCGATCCCCTTGACTACGGACTGAGCCTTGGGAACAGCAAGCTTTCCCGTCGCGAAATAATCCAAGAAAAACAGCGGCTCGGCCCCGCTGACTACAATGTCGTTTACACACATGGCCACCAGATCGATCCCGACGGAATCATGGCGATCCGTGAGGAAGGCGATCTTCAATTTCGTCCCGACCCCATCGGTTCCGGAGACAAGAACCGGTTCGGCATAGCGATGGGCCTGCAACCGAAACAGTCCGCCGAATCCCCCTATGTCCGTTAGGACTTCAGGGCGGAACGTAGATCGCACCAGTGGTGAAATACGGTCGACGAACTCGTCGCCCGCATCGATATCGACTCCGGCATCTCGATAGGTTGTCATAGGAGGGCGCATCTTAGCGGAGGGCTGTTGCAGTGGTCAACGCACAAGCACTAGGACTATTCAAGGGATGGCCCCAACTTTTCACCCACATCCCATTACAGGGAGGCGGCTGGGATGGTCTCCACTGTGCGCATCGAACGAAAACCGTTTAATCGTGGGGGCTCTGCGAGCATAGAGACCATCCTAACTGCCTCGCCATCCCCCTAGGCTTCCGGACGCATCTCAACATCCAGCATTTTGATTTTCCGATGAAGATGACTCCGTTCGATTTTCAGATCTTCAGCCGTGCGAGATATGTTCCAGCGATGCTCGCGCAACTTTCGCGCGATATATTCCTTTTCAAATGCATTGCGGGCGTCCCTGAGCGAGTCATACGACTGTGTGAAGAGTGGATTGACTGCGGGAGCTGTAGGCTGGGAAGTGGGCCCAACCGGGCGGGCCTGCAACGAAAGGCCTGCTTGCGCCGGATCGATGACGGGTCCCGGCGCCATGATCATCAATCGTTCAATCAAATTCCGCAATTCTCGAATATTCCCCGGCCAGTCATATTGTTGAAACACCGCCATCGCCTCCGTCGAGATCTCTTTCATCCGCAATCCCTGCTCTTCCGCATGGACCTTCATGAAGTGGCGAATGAGCAGCGGGATGTCTTCCCGACGTTCCCTGAGCGGAGGCACGATGATCGGCACCACATTGAGCCGGTAGAAGAGGTCTTCGCGAAAGGTGCCTTTCTCAATTTCCTTGAGCAAGTCCTTGTTGGACGCGGCCAAGACCCGAACGTCCACCTTGAGCAGCTTCGTCCCGCCGACACGAGTGAATTGCTGCTCCTGTAACGCCCGCAATACTTTTGCTTGGGTACTCAAGCTCATGTCGGCGATTTCGTCTAAAAACAGGGTGCCCCCGTCCGCCTGCTCGAACTGTCCGCGCTTCATCGAGGTCGCACCGGTAAAGGAGCCCTTTTCATGTCCGAACAGTTCACTCTCAATCAAGGTCTCCGGGATGGCCGCACAGTTCACCGCCACAAACGGCCGGCCGGCCCGTGTGCTCTGTTGATGGATTGCCCGCGCAACAAGCTCCTTTCCCGTCCCGTTCTCCCCTCCGATCAACACCCGGCTATTGGTCGGTCCGGCGGTCTCGATCAACTGCCGTAACTGTTGCATCACAGGCGACTGTCCCACCAACTCGAACTTCCGCTGAACGGTGGTCCGGAGTGTCCGATTCTCTTGTTCCAACCGGTATTGGTCCAAGGCATGCTTGACGCGTAGCGTGACATTCTCGAGCGACAAGGGTTTTTCAATATAGTCATACGCGCCCAGCTTGATTGCCTTGACGGCGGTTTCGATCGAGCCGTGCCCGGACATCATCATCACTTGTGCCGTCGGCACCAGCTCGCGAACCCTGCGCAATGTTTCCATGCCGTCCATTTCCGGCATCCAGATATCGAGGAGCATGAGATCGGGCGGATCCATCGTGTAGACACGCAACGCCTCAGCACCGCTCTTGGCCACTGCGACTTCATAATCTTCATCCTGCAGAATGCTGCTCAAGGAGGTGAGAATCGACTCTTCGTCATCTACCACTAAGATCGATGCAGACATGAATCCCCCGTAAAACGTGAAACGTAAAAAGTTAATTGCTACCCAAGAGTCCGCTGATGTGTTTGATGGACCATTGACGAATAACGAGTGACCTCTGTACTAGACCGGCAATTCGAACGTGAATACGGTTCCTTTTGGCTGATTCTGGCTGGCCTGAATCTGCCCTTCGTGATCGGTAATGATGCGCCGCACGATCGCCAGTCCCAGCCCCGTTCCCGTCTTTTTTCGCGTAAAGTATGGCACAAACAGCTTATCCTGGTCTTCCGGCGCGATCCCCATACCTTCATCTGCCACACTCACCACGGCCCGCCGACGCTTCGTATCGTACTTCGTGGAGAGCCACACTCGTCCTTTCTGGTGCATAGCCTGAATCGCATTGTCCAACAGGTTGACCATAACCCGTTTGAGCTGCTCTCGGTCGAAATTGAGCGACGGGAGGTCTTCGTCCAATTCTACGATCAGTTCCACATCTTTGTGGGCGCCTCGATAGAGCGCCGTGACTTCGTTGATCACATCGTGGAGCGACTGATGCGCCATTTGCGGAGTTGGTAGCCGTGCAAACTTCGAAAATTCATCGACCATATGCTTGAGACTTGTCACTTCGTTGACGATCACGTTGGTGGCTTCATCGAAGATCGTCTCGAAATCGGGCGACTTCTCAAAATATTTCTTGCGCAAACGTTGCGCAGACAATTGGATGGGCGTCAATGGGTTCTTAATTTCGTGCGCGACTCGCCGCGCAACTTCTTGCCACGCCGCCACTTTTTGCGCCTTGATCAATTCCGTGAGATCCTCAAACACCAGCACGACACCGAGGTCTTTATCCGCTTCATCCTTCATACGGGACCCATGAAGCCCGATGGTCAAAAATCTCCGGTCGATCTCCATCTGGCCTTCGAGAGCCAGCGTATCGCGCTGATCGGCCAACATCCGATCGTAGACCGTCTGGAACAGATCGAGTTTGAACTCTTTGAACACCTCATTGGCCGGTCTGCTGCGAAATCGATCTGCTGCAAGCCCAAGGATCCGTTCACCGGACGGATTGAAATTCGTGATCAGCCCGTTCTTATCAATGGAGAGCAAGCCCGCGGCGATCGTCTCGACCACCGTCTCGATGTAGGCGCGGCGGCGATCGAGTTCAAGATTGCTGTGGCGTAGCGAGATATTGGCTTCCTCGATCTCGGACTTACTCCCCTGCAGATCAGACGTCATACGGTTAAATGAATCGATGAGTGTGCCGATTTCATCGGTGGCCTTGGCATCGATCCGGACAGAAAGATCTCCTTGAGCAATGGCCTCCGTCGCTTCGGCCAACCGGTGAATCGGTACCGTGATGCTCCGCGCGACATAAAACCCAAACCAGCTTGCCCCGAACAAAATGAGCACCGTAATGACGGCCACGAAGAGATAGACCCCGGCCTTGATCGGATTTTTCATGGCCTTCGTCTGCTTGTACTCGTCGTACTGATGGCCGATCCCTTCCATTTTCGCAAGCAACGATTCAGGCACGTAGGCCTCCACCACCACCACGCCGCCGATCTCGCCGCCGCGCCCGCTTGCCGCGATAGGGACGGCAGCCCGGACCAAGCGTCCGGTTTCGGCCTCCTGCACCGCGTTCACTTCCTGCTTTCCGTTGATCACTTGGAGTACCAGCTGGCCGATCGGTAGATCGAGAGCCGATGAGGGCACGTCGAGATCCAGCGCCTTCGTGAGCGTTTCCATTTTGGCCGAAAACACTTCGATCCCCGCCACGCCAAACTCCGCCCGCTTGCGCGCCATTGCGGCTACAAGCAGATCGCGTTGTTCTGCCAAGAGCATGTCTTCCCGATAGATTTCATGGCTGATTGCTCTGGCGCTGTTGACAGCCAGGGTAATGTGGCCGGCATGCTGCATCCGTGCCACGTCATACGAGTCTCGCATGACCTGCTCAATCTGATCGCTGAACCACACATCCACGGCCTTATTCACCAGCCCACTTGCGACCAGCGCAAGGAGCACGGTTGGGATGAGCGAAAAGCCGATGAAGGCCGCCACCAACTTCGTCCTAAATCCTGACCCAAACAGTCGATGCCGTCGCTCGAAATAGGCCTTGATGAGGTTACGGGAGAGCAGGAGCAGCAGGACCACAAACCCGATCAAATCGAGGTTGAGCAAAAGGAGCACGAATGCGTAGCTGGTCGTCGGCAGAAGGGAATCTGAGTCTTCGGCGCCGGGCGCTACGACCTGGGAGTAGTAGAAGGTCAACGCGAGACAGGGGAGCAGCAGAATGAGGACGATCCAGACCGGCCGCAAATGCATTGTCTGGCGTTCCGGCTCCAGGGCAGGTCCGGATAGTCGTGAAGATCGGCCGGTCCCGGTCACGGAACCACGGGTCGTCTTCGTCCCGGGAAAGGAGCCTATGTCCTTCTTGATATCATTCACATCCGGCATCCCCGATTGTCGCGCCACGACATATGGAAGACAGAATATTCACTCTCACTGAATCAGGGGAGCATCTCCCCACGTCGCATCAACCATGGCGGCTGATAGACACGTCTGGGGTCGATAGGCGGCAGGGGGTACGACTACTTGGCAGCCAAACTCACGTACTTCATCCGAAGAGCGTAGAGCATATCCCGCAGCACCGCTTGTTCTTCCGTCGTGAGATTGCCCGTAGTCTTGTCTTCCAGGACCGAGAGCAAGTCGATAATGTCTTTCGCCTGCGGTAGATTCAGCGGCATCGGAGGCTGATGGGGATCCAACTGTTCTCCCATCAACATCATCGAGGAACTGCCCAATGAAATGACGAAGGATGAAAAGGTGACGGGAATTCCCGAACCCTGGTGCGGATCGGAGGGCGCCGCCTCCTGGTGGGGTTCTATCCCCGACGCGGCAGGCGAAGTGACAGAGGGACGGTCGGGTCCACTTCCGCCCCGCCGATCCCGAACGACAAATCCTTCTTCCTGTTCTGCGGCCACAGGCGTTTTCCCCGCTCCAGATGCAGCGATGGTACCCTACCATAGGCCTTGAAGCGGCGCAAGCTGCGTCGACCGATGCGCGGGCTGATCCAGCCGATTGAAGCCTGTCTAGAACCGAGTATAATGAGCGCCCAACTCTGTCGCACCATGAGGGAACAATGTCGGAACGATTTCATGCACTCGTTGATTTGATGGCAGCGTTGCGTGCGCCGGACGGATGTCCCTGGGACCGCAAGCAAACACATGAGTCGCTGAAACCCTATCTGCTCGAAGAAACCTACGAAGTGCTGGAAATTCTCGACCGGCAGGACCGCGCCAAACTCCCGGAGGAACTGGGCGACGTGCTGCTGCAAGTGCTCTTTCATAGTCAGATCGCTTCAGAGGCGGGCAGCTTTACCATTGAGGACGTGCTTGAGCAACTGGCCGACAAATTGATTCGACGGCATCCCCACGTATTCGGAAATGGGGAGTCAAACCCGACTTCGATGAATGCCGACCAAGTGGTTGCGCGATGGGAAGATATCAAACGTACGGAACGCTGGGCTTCCGGCCGGCTGGACTCGGCCCTCGACGGCGTGCCGCAGACGTTGCCGGCGCTCCTGCGAGCCTATCAACTTCAAGCACGCGCCTCACGCGTCGGCTTCGATTGGACCCACGATGCGAAAGGCTTCGATCAGGTCCTCGGCAAGATCGAGGAAGAAATCCAGGAACTCCGCGTGGCAATTCGAGCCCCCGCGTCGAACCAGACAGAGCCCGACGCCGGCGCCACAACAGCTCGACAAGCGCGGATCGTCGCGGAGTTCGGCGACGTAGTGTTTTCATTCGTGAATCTCGCTCGCTTCATCAAAGTAAACCCGGAGGACGCTCTGCGTCAGGCCGCCAACCGATTCGTTGAGCGATTTCATTTCATCGAAGCCCAAGCGACGGCGTCGGGCCGTACGATTGGAGAGCTTTCGTTTGCGGAAATGGATCGACTGTGGAACGAAGCCAAGAAGCAGGATCTTGCCACACGCACCAAGGAATACCGCCATGAGTGATGAGCCTAATCCTTACCAAGAAGGCAAACGTGCCGGAATTCACCCCCTGATCGTTATCTTCGTTGTGTTGATAGGACTCTGGCTTTTTGTGTTCCTCATTGTGCCAAGCTCGAAGAACAAACAAGCCGCCGGAACGGAAGGACCGACTGGACCAACCATCGAAGATCCCGAAGCGGCGCCTGTACTCTTCAAGGTCCAGGAAACCATCCTGGACATGAATGCCATCAGTCTCACGGTCCCTCCAGAAGCGACCGACAGTCAAGTCGTCGGACTCCTGAAACGGTTTAAACAGGATCGGCTTGCCGGCACCCTGACCGAACTCCTGCCAGCCACAACGCCCGGCCACAAACTGGGGGACCATGCTATTGCCGACATCTACATTGTGTCCGATACTAAGTACGCGCAACCCGACGTGATCCGCATCTTGACCCGTGGCGCGCATGCACCGGGCAATTTGTATCCCCAGGCCGTTCCCTTCGAAGTGGCGATGGAAGCCATCCGCGGGCATTATCGAATTGATCTCAACGATACAGGCAATCCCGACAGTGCGTCTCTCGGCTTTGGCGACGAGTCGGGGGTGCACTCACGTCAGTATCGAAAAATCTTCTAAAAAGGATGCTGAAAAAGGGGGCGGGGTGGCTGGGGCGATCCCCGTGCTCGCGCAACGCGCGGCTTGAGAAAGCCCTCGTTGGACGCGCGCAGTTGGGATCGTCCCAGCCACCCCTTAGGGAAGTGATAGCTCGCTGCGGCCTTATTTGGGAAAAGGCGTGTCTCGGCACGCCAGGGTTGGCGCGGGTGAGAAGGTCGCCTTTTTGAGCAGCCTGCTACCGCAACAGCCTGACTACAGTCCAACCAGTGTTTTGATTTCTGCTCGCAACGCGTCTCGTTGTTCTCCTGCCCAGGCATCGAGTCTTGGGAACAGATGAACCAATGGACCTATGAAGGGAGCCACGACGGTATCGCGACGTTCTGCCAACATGCCGTCGGTGTCGGCGATGCGGATTTTTTCGTCTGCGATATGCCGCGACAGGAATTTCGAAATCATAAGTTGCTGACCCGGTGTCCCTGCGACGGCCCCTAAAATCTTGCTGCGGAGCACATCCAATTCCTCTGGAATGGCCACCTTCACGCGAACAGCCTGGGCAGTCGGCCAGGACGCCCGTTGGATCGAATAGTCATAGGAAAACACCTGTTCTCGAGGTTCGCGGTAGGGACCAGTCACATCCGTAATTTTCATCCGGTTATTCATTGCAATCTCCAGCAGGCTGCGGAAAACTCAGTTTATACGCGACACCGTTTGAGTCTTGCATAGCGATACCATGCCAGCATAACCGCAGGATGCTCAAAAAGGCCTGCTTTCCCACCCTGCCCTCTTTTTCAGCAGCCTGCTAGAATCGTTCTCCCGACAGATAGCGCACAACACGCTCGGCCGCAACCGCCCCGTCGCGGATACAGTCGGGGATCCCGACACCGCGATAACCGGCACCCGTGAGGATCAGCCCCCCATAGCGACTGAGTGCCGCCTCAATCTGGTTCAACCGTTCGAGGTGTCCCAGCGTATACTGCGGCATGGCCCTCATCCAGCGATTCACTTCCACAAACCCTGGCTCTCCGGTCACACCGCACATACTGGCCAATTCTGCCCTGACCCGTGCCACCAATGCCTGATCGTCCAATTGAAGAATGGCTTCCCGCCCGACTCCGCCGACATAACAACGCACCAGCAGTTGATCCGGCGGGGCGCGATGTGGCCACTTGAGCGATGTCCATGTCGCCGCAATGAGGTCACGCCCTTCTGCCCGCGGGACGACAAACCCGTAGCCTTCAGCCGCACCGGTCACCGATGCACGCGTATAGGCCATCGCGATTGTGGCCGTGGAGGCATAGGGAATCATCTCCAGCAACCCGCCGGCAATGGGTGTTAGAGGGCGCACCAGCTCTGCCGACACATAGGTCGGGGTTGCCAGCACGAGACTGTCCACGGACAAGGCCGAGCCATCATTGAGAATGATATCGTACATCCAACGACCGAGCTGATGGGATCGTACACGCAGCGCGTCGACCGCACAGCTTCCCTTGAGCACGACGCCTTGGTCTGTTAATCGATGGGCGAGGGCGGTAACCAAATCCGATAGTCCGTTCTTCAGGCTGACGAACATCGTGCGTTTTGGTACCGAGTGCGTCGCAGAAGGATCGGCCTTCCGGGACGCCATCATCCCGCGAATCACACTCCCGTACTGTTGCTCCAGTTCGACAAACCGTGGGAACGTGGCCTGCACGCTCATCTGTTCCGCGTCTCCCGCATAGATGCCGGCCATCAAAGGCTCCAGCATCCGCTCGAACGCCTGGCGACCCAGGCGACGCCGAAAGAAGTCGGCCAGCGACTCATCACCTGGCGACCGTTTCACGGGCACGGCCAGATCCAGTCCCATCCGCGCGAGCCCTACCCAACTCAAGAGTCCACTGCGGAGGAAGGGCCCCAGCTGACTGGGAACAATGACGACTAGTCCCTCTGGCAGTTCATGCAAACGGCCACGCGAATAAACACAGGCTCTTTTCCCTGTCTCGTTGGTATTGATGAGCTGATCGGTCAGCCCCAATTTGTCACAGAGTTCGAGGCCGACCTGTTTCTGGGACAGGAAGGAGTCGGGTCCGGCCTCCGTCACAAGATCGCCGACCCGATGGGTGACGATCTTGCCTCCCCAAACGGGAGAGCTATCGACCACGGTACAGTGGATCGGGATACCGGCCGCCGCGGCTCGCTCGTGAAGGGCGTAGGCAGTCGAGAGACCGGAGATTCCTCCACCGATGACAGCGACAGTGCGGAGGTTGCTCACGATGCAGGGCAGAGGGAGGATTCGTGTGCAGTGAGCACGGAGGTCAGCGTGTCGATGAGCGCAGCCGAATCGTTCAGCATTGCAATTCGTTCGAGTTGGAGGCCCCGACCAGCCGCGAATCGTTTTAATTCGATATCGATATCGTAGAGCGTTTCTACATGGTCGCAGAGAAAGCCGATCGGCGCGACCAATACCTGTTTGCACCCGTCGCTTGCCAGCTCATCGACGACCGACTCTACAGTCGGCCCCAGCCATGTTTCTCCCGATTGGCCCTGGCTTTGGTAGGCAAATCGAGTAGGCCTGTCACCCAGCAGCGCCGTTACCGCTTCAACCGTGCCTCTTACCTCGTCGGGATAGGGGTCGTTCATCGCGACAATACGCTCCGGCAAACTATGCGCCGTAAAGAGCACCGGCACCGTCTCCTGCACGTCGGCAGGAAACTTCAGCAACGCTTGGTGGATATTCTCGACGATCGCCGCAATCAGTCCGGGATGTCGATGCCAGCTGCCGACGTAACTGACCCGACAGGTGCTCTGTAGCGCAGACCGTGCCTCTTCAACTTTCTTCCGGTAGGCTCCGGTGCTCAGAGAGGACTGTTGCGGGGCCAGGCAGAGCCCGATGACTTGCTCGGGAGCGTCGTCCAGCAATTCGGCATAGGTCTCCTTGATAAACGGGTGCCAATGCCGTAACCCGACGTATACCCGGTGCTGTTCGCCACCAGCCTCATTCAATCGTTGCTGGAGCTTCTTTGCCAGATGCTTCGTGATCCCGACCGCCGGAGACTTCCCGCCCGTTGCCCGATACCGCTCCCGAATCTCTTCGACAAGTTCAGGCGGCGTGGGACGACCGCCCCGCACATCCAGGAGAAACGGTTCCACATTCTCCAAGCTATCCGGCCCACCCATGGCCATGAGGAGAACGGCGACGGGATGTTGCGATACTGACATGCCTCATCCTCGTTACGCGTGAATCGTTACACGCGGGGAGTCTGCTCGAATGACGATTCACGTCTTCTAGCGTTGACTCAGCTTGTGGACCATGTCGATCGTCGCGGCCACATGGTCGACGGGAGTCGTCGGCAAGATCCCATGGCCTAGATTGAAGATATGCCCCGGGCGCCCGCCGACTCTGCGCAGGATATCTTCTACACGCCGTTCGATTTCATGCAGCGGTGCAAACAACGTTAAGGGGTCAAGATTTCCCTGTACCGCCACGTC
>Ga0187892_10006402_pt1 | contig 17505 bp, 28 predicted proteins | sample MA1701073metaG_FD_139345 | JGI IMG/M metagenome (GOLD analysis project Ga0187892, IMG submission 139345) | Bio-ooze microbial communities from a basaltic lava cave in the Kipuka Kanohina Cave System on the Island of Hawaii, USA - MA170107-3 metaG ... | reverse complement strand
CGGTCTTCTGGCGACTTCGGCTTGATGGCGTCGGCGTACTTGACGGCCTCGCCCCAATCTTGGAAACGGCACTTCACCCAGACGGTGCTAGTGCTGGCATTGCTACAGGTGTCCCACTCCCAGATGCCGTTGGTCGTGGTGTTGCACTGGCAATCCCTGGCCTGCCAACGGGTCCAGCCGTTGTCGTCGCAGGCTACCATCATCTCCAGCTTCTTGCGAAGAATGCGGTTGGCTACATCCTGCGTGATATAGGTCGCACTCTCGGCATCGAGACACGCCACGTCCAACGCTACAGCGGGGGTGGTGCTGGCCCAATCGGTTTTGTACAGGACGTTGAACTGCTGGAACTTGCCGCCGAACTCGACGCAGCCGGTAGTCCCTTGCTCGATGGTTGTTTCCAGTAGTTGCATATCAACCCCCTGCCAGTGCGTGAATCGGCGAAAAGATGATTTCTTCCGCCGTGGCGTCGAACTCGCTCATCACTTCTGGCGTTTTGCGGCCCTGGGGATCGACACGATAGGGCACAAGGCCCTCTGCCACGAGTTTGTCGAAGGTCTCCTTGGCATCGGCGATCTGTCGCATGTCACGAGAATCCCAGACCACACGCTTATCGCCATCCTTCTGGTTGACGATTCGCATGATGCAGTGGCCCGGAGGCACGGTCTCGCCGTCCTCTAGGAACCGCAGGGTGTCGGGGACATCTATCTCTTGCTCCAAGTTGCCGGGCTTGCTGCCAGCGGCCAGGAGCGTCACCTTCAGTTTTTGAGCCACAGCCATGCTAGTCTCCTTGTCTAGTCTCCTTGTCCTCCTCCGAATCTATCGAACCAGGATTCCTTGATAATCGCATCGGAGGCTGGGTCACGAGCGGGTACTTCGGTGTCCTTGATCTCCACTCCGTCACGAGCAGAGGTATTCTTTCTCATAAACGCTGTCCACGGCTCCTTCGAGCAAGCGGATTTGGGCGGGCAGATTTCGTGACTGGTATCGCTGTGCCCATTCTCCTTGATCTGCCCGTTGACGATGGCACGAGGGTGTTTGCGGCCACACATAGGGCACACGATCACCACGCCTATATTCAGGGCCATGTTGAGACGGACCCGAATATAGACATGGCAATCATTGCAGTAGAACTCTTGCCAGCGTTTATCGTCCATGACGATCCCTTACTTCTTGGGGGAGAACGTGAACTTCTCCAGGGCCTCGTAGACCGGGCCAGGAGACGTGTCATCGAACTCCTTGGTGAGCGTCACGGAAGCGTCGAGCTTGCCGTCGTCGGCCTTGCCAACCGTGACCTTGAGCAGCGTTCCTCTCTTCTGGTCGAGGTACTGCCAGTTCTGTATCTGGAGTGACTTGAGCTTGTTCCAGGCAGAGAACCACTCGGCGACCGGGATGGCACACTTCAGCCTCTTGTCGCTGTCATCGTGGAAGTGAACCTCGCCGCCAGATTCGTGGAAGCGAAGCTCCTGGGCCACACGTTGAATGGGTTCAGAGGGCGTGGGGGACGCCCCCTGAATGGTTCCACCCTTCCCCAGCTTGCTCTTACCGGGGGACTGGATCGTATCTTCGGCTTTGCCGCCCATGCGAGACTCCTTTGAGAACGGGTCGGGAATCGACACAAGAGCATGTTGTAAATAAAGTGCCCACCGAAGTCAAGCCAGCTTCTTTTTGAATTTGGGCCTTGACGCAAGTCTCCCAGCGATATGGTAGCGTGAGTGAAGGCATGTGACGATCACCTTGCCTCGATCCTCATGTACCACGACGAACAAAATGTCGTCATGCACCAGAAATTGGAAGTTTTTGTCGTAGCCGTACTTCTCGTAGTAGCGGGCCATGAATTCGCTGTTGCATGTGTAGGATCGGTTCTCCTCAGAGAGTCCCAATCGCCGCACGATTTCTCGATCTACTGTACTTCCACTGGTTCGCAGTTCCTCCTTCAGTTTGAGATTTTGAATTTCGCATTCTTCACACCGTTCCGCATCGAAGCGGCACCCGCATCTAGAAAGGCGTTCGTACCTCTTGTTGGTCCTCTCTAGAAATCTCTCTCTCATGTGTCTGGTAAAGATAAACTCATGCTTCACTTTCTCCATTCCTGGGTTCTCCCTGGACGGGAAACTCAACCCAGGATACCAGAACGAGAAAAATTGAATAGAGCGTTATTTGCTATTGACAGGTGTAGAAACAAGAACGCCCGGCCTCCGATGCCGGGCGTCCACCGAACCTACGCTGCGTCTTTCCGCTGAGTGTAAATCTTGCGGGCCTGTTCCACGTCGCAGTCCTCATCGGCCATGATCCTCTTGATCTTCTTCCAGTAGGCGACCTGATGGTGCTGCTGCTTCCGACGTGTGCCAGCCTGTGCCTGAGCCGTAGCCGGGGCTTCTGGCTGGGTGCCGTTGTCGGACGGGGCGGTTACTCGCATCCGGCTTTTGCCTTTCTTCGCTGGGACGATGGACGCTTCGAGGCCAAGGGGCTTGAGCAGTTCATCGAGGCGGTCGAGGAGCGGGCTGACTTCACGGAAGGCTGCCCTGAGATCGACTTCTTGGGTTTCGGTTTCTTCTGACATGGCGGGTTCTCCAAAACAGGTGACACAACGGCTGGCAACCGCTGCCCGCCGATAACTTCCAAAATCTCGCTACGGCTGAACTCAACTTCGTCCCCACACCTAATCTGGGCATAGACGGGATCGTTGTCAAGTGTCCCACGCAGTTCTTCGCCCTTGTGTTCAGCCTTGGCAGTCACCAGAACCCACATGTACTCTTTACGTTTGCGGGGGCAGGGGAAAGCCAACTGGCAATACCGGCCAATGAACCACTTGAGCGGCTTCTTGGCGTACTGCGGATCAGGTTTCTTCTGGTGCTTTTCGCACCTGAATCCTATGTTGGCTGGGTGTTCCATTACAAGCCTCTTTGGGCCATACGGAGCAGGGCGTTTAGTTCCTCGGCGTCTATGGGTTTACCAACATGAAAATCAAATCCCGTCATGCTGGAGAGCTTCCGGTCTAGCTTGCGGTTGAACCCTGTGTATGCAACAAGGATAAAGCTCTGGCGGTCGGGGTGAGATTGCAGTTTCTCGGCGACCTGATAGCCATTGGTGCCGGGCATTCCGATGTCGAGGAAAATGAGGCCAGGGATGGCTTGCTCAAGGGCCTTCTCTACATCTGAGATGCAATCTGACTCAGCTACACAATGAATGACATCCGCCGAATGTCCATAGACCTTGATGACAAGGCTCAGAAATTCGGCGGCGTCTTTGTTGTCGTCAACAATCAGTACCTTGACCTTATCGGTAGCCATACCCCACTCCAAACAATGAACCCACCGGGCCTGTTGGCCCGGTGGGTTCTCGGTGGGTTAGTCGTCTTCCTCCTCTTCGTCCAGGCCCAACTCGGTGCCCAGGACCGCCGAAGCGTATTCGATGAGGCGAGCCGTCTTGGTGTCGAGCGAGTCGTTGACACCGAACTTGATCGAGCGAAGCTGTTCCTGCGGCTTGATGACCGTGAGGATGGCGTCGAGTTGATCCTGGCTGTGTGCGTACTGGCACACCCGCTGGAGGAACCCGTCCTTCACCCGCACGCTCGGCTTCGTGATGAGTGCCTTCTTGATCGCCGCACGCTCGTCATCGGTGAAGTCCGGCGACTGGAGAGCGTACTTGATGATCTTCAGAGCCGCCGTCTTGCTGGCGTCCGTGGCGGGCACCCAGCCGTCGTCGGTCTTGTAGCCGGACTGAAGCTGGCCGAACTTGAGATCGGACTGCGGGCGGAAGTCGAGTTCTTCCTTCACCAGCTTCTCGGCGTCGGTCTGTTCCACGCCCAGGTTGACGAGCGAGGCGACCATGCTGCTGACCGGGTTCTTCTCGTCGGGAACGTCCACGGAGAACTTGGCGGTCTTGACGAACAGACCGGTGATATCGGTGTGGCCGTCCTTCTCGATGGCGAGCTTCGGGTTGCCCGGCTGCGTCTTGTGCTGCCAGAGCATCCTCGCCCAATTGCGGTTGCAGATGCCGATGAACTCGCCCCGCACGTTGTCGTGGTGGGTCTTGAAGTGATCGAACAGCTTCTTGGCGGGAGCGTAGCGACTGCCGACTTCCTGGGCTTCGCCGTCCAGTTCCATTTCGGGCCGCTTGTCCTTGCCTCCCTTCTTGGCGACCGGGGCAGCCTGCCCCAGCAGAGCGGAAAGCTCGTCATCGACGCTCGGAGCGGCAGCCCCGTCCCGAATCGCAGCCGGGATGTTCACCTTGGCTTGGGTGTCGGTTCCGGCGTCCTTCTTCGTCTTCTTCGTGCCAGCCATGTCAGACCTCCTTCTCCGCAGTGTCGTGTCATAAACACGAGGCGGTGGTGATGACGCCCGCAGGGTCGCACCGACAAGTGCGAGGCAAGGCGTCTTTCAATAGGCCCATTGTAGTGCTGGAAGGCTCTGTGTAAAGCCCGTAGTTAAGGAATTTTGAAAACGTCGCAGAGACGGTTTGCCAGATCGAGCAGGCCGTCTTTGCCCTGTAGATCGTCCACCAAATGAGCGGGGAAGACCTTGGTGCCATTCAACGCACCCAACATGGCAGCAACCATTGAGCCGTTTGTATCGGCATCGCCGCCAGCCGTCACCACTTCGTAGAGGGCTTCGATGGAGGTTGGGTTGCGAAGGAAGAACATATAGCTGAACGGCAGGCTGCAATAGACGTAGCAGCGGCCTCCCTGGAACTCTTCGACGCAACGCTCTGGCGTATAGTCGGCAAAGTTATCGCAGAGAGCTAGTCGCTCAGTCAGGTCTTCCTCGGTGAGCGTTTCAGGATAGCGAGACTTGCCCTTACGACTTCCATACAGGGCGAACTTCACGAAGTCGGATGGATTGAATTCGTTGGACTCAGACTCCAGACAGTAGCTCAAGCCGAAAGCATGAGCTAGACCCGATGACACAGCAACGCTTGTCTGGTGTGTCATGCTGCATAGGTCGGCCAGGAAGTCGCCTGTCTGTGGTATGTCTTGCATCAGCAACAGTGCGGCGGGGGCGATCTTCATAGGGCAGCCATTGCCCAATCCAGTGATCTTGCCTTCTCTGGTTCCAGCGACATTCCATGAAGCTCCATTCGATAGGCGACGAAGAGCTTCACGAGTGGTTGGTCCCCAGCCGGATGTAGATTCTTTGAATGCTTTGACGTGAGATTGGACTTGATGATCCATTGAAGGCTTGCCGCCAGATGCGATCAGGCCCTCAGCCACGGCGATTGTGAGTTGTGTGTCGTCCGTGCATGTTCCGGCTTTGTGACCGTTGAACCATTTGTGCCCGTCTGGGACAAGGTACTTATCGACCTTCCCATAAGTGTCTTTGACACGTTCGTATGAGAAGGTCTCTACTGGCATACCCAAAGCGTCACCGACGCCGACCCCTAGAATCATGCCAGTTACCTTGTCACGACTCATCATTGTGAATCCTCATGTTGGTGGTGCGGGAGTTGACTTCGGAGAAGATGGTTTCCACGTCGAAGTAAACAGGCGGGCCACTCCCGTTGACCACACTCATGACCTCGCCATGCTGTTTGAGCAGCTTGGCAAGGTCATATGTCTTGTAGTCCATCATCACTCCGAGAGCAGCGTCAACAGGTTCACGAGCCTGGATTTCGTGCGGTTCGCCCTGACTTTTGCCAGGACGAACGAACCGCACGACGTATTTTTTGAGGGCCATGATTTCGCCTCGCTCCGTCCACGAAATAAAAGAACGTCCCCAGGCCATTACCATACACGATTTAGTTGGTAATGACCAGAGGAGTATTCTTCATAGTTTCATGAGTGGAGCGTGACGTGAACCACGTCGCCATCGGCATGGAAATCATAGGTCTTTCCGCCGCCATTGATCTTGGCCTGGGCGAGCGTGGCCCCGGTCACACGCACGTTGCCGTGGCTGTCCACGGTGTAAGTCGTGGCGTGATCGACGGCACCACCGGTGCCGGTGAGGGTCCGCTTGGACAGGGCCAACGAATCCTTGCTGTTGTACTGCGTCGGCGTGGCGTAGACCGTTTCGAGCGGCTTGATGCCAGCGGCGGCGAGGATCGGCACCGGCACCGTGAGTGTGCCACGAGCGTCGGGAACACGTCCGCCCGTATCACGACCGTCGCCCTCGTCGTCATCGGTCGAGATGGAGTTGAACTGCTGGCCGACCGGGGAAGTCGGCGGCGTGTAAGCGACCTGCGACGTGGCGGGCGGCTTATTGGCGTCGTTGCGAGGCTTCGGCGAGTAGGTGCTGGGATCGCTGCCGGGCGGATGGTAGACGAACGCCGGGGTCGGGGCACCCACGTCTTGGAGCGTGCGGCTGTAGGCACCGGAGTTCAGATAGGTGCTGATCTCACGGTGAACGTCGTTGCGAAGATGCTGGTGTCGATGCTCGTTCGGGTCGAACTGGCTGTCTGCCTTGAGCTTCGCCTGCACCGCCAGGGTGATGTCGTAGGCCGTGAACATCTCGCCGCCATTCACTCGTTCGGTGACGACATCGGAGATGAGGCCGGTAACTGCGGAACTGCACATGGTTGGTTCTCCTGTTCTTGTTAGTTTCAATCGCCTTCCCCACTATACTGCGAGGAGTTAGATTGTAAAGCGGTTAAAGTTTGTCGGGGAAGTACACGCCCTTCTTGCCACGTTTGCCGATGTATGGGTGATTGGCGGCGTGGTATGCAACCCACACATCATCATCGTAGAATTCGGTAATTGCCTTTAGGAAAAAAGGAACCGCCTCATCCATATCGAGCGGCTTGAAATGGTTCACGTCCACACCGACGTTGAGCATGTTCAACTGGTATTTCCACGCACTGTGGATGTGGCCGACTAGGTTGAATTTGTCGGGCACGCTGCGGCTGGGGTAGTGCGTAATATAGCACTTGATGTCGCCGACCTCAGCCTCCATCCCCACGCCTTCGGGAACCACCTGCGTGAAATACTTTCGCAACTGATCGTCGCTGAAAACCCGATCATGATTTCCACGAAAGACAATTTTCTTGCCGTTGAATCGAGCGGTTTCCGGCAGGAATTCGGGAGTCTTCTGGTAGCACACGTCGCCGACCATATACACAAGGTCGTTGGGTGCAACAAGTTCGTTGTGCAGCCTGACCAGCGTTTCGATATGCTCACGCTGATCTTTGAACGGACGCTGCATGATCGCCATGCGATCCTCGCCCAGATGCCAGTCGGCGGTCAGCCATCGTTTCATGTGTTCTCCACAAGATATACGGCGGCGTTGAGGAGCGATTCGAGGCTGTCGTGAATTACAGCATCGGGACGATCCAGCGATAGTAACCAATCGAGATACCGGGTGGACGGTGCCCCAGGCGGTCTGCCGTAAACGATCCGCTCTGGCGACCTCGCCAGCCAATATCCGAACTCAACATTTGTCGTCAGTGCTGGCATAGTATCCATACTCCGGGGAACCCAGAATAGAATTACTTTTGCCAGTGACAACCCGGCCCGCTCCCATCCTACTTGATCGTCGTAGGATACCTTGACCATCCCTGTGTCCCATTCGGGAACTAGGACTGTGCCCTGGAATCCTATACGCTCAAGTATGGCAACCGCCTCTGGACGCCACGAAGGGACATCCGCCCTTCGTGGCGTGGGACCGGCGAGGAAGATGCCATCTCCACCTACGAATGGAGGTTGGTTTGAGTATAGAACCTTCATGGTTCTCCTTCTAGTAGCGGCTCTTCGTCCTGTACTCGATCAGGTAGCGGAGGACGTTGCGGCCACGCTGGAAGACGATCCATTCGTTGTTTGCGACACCGCTGTGCCCGGCCTTGCCGAAGACGCAGTGAGACCCGGCTGGCGGCTTCGTATAGCCGTGTGACGACGGGGCGACGTGAGGCACGCCCATGATGACATCGCCAGCGAACATGAAGGCGTGACGGCCCTTGACGGAACCGGAACCACTGCTCCAGTACGAGCCGGGATTGGACGTATAGCCATCGCTTTTACGCCAATCATCCGCCCAATACAGCCCAGGCCCAAACATCGCCCCGGTGATGACGACGCCGACGAGGGTGTTGGGCAGACGAAGGTTCTCACGGACGATACCGGGAACATTGACGGTACGGGTGCCGTGGAAGCACAGAGCGGTGTTGGTCGTCCAGTAGACCTTCTTCTGATCGTTGTCCAGATCGGGCCGCTCACGAGTCTGGTGAAGAGGACGCTCGTTGTTCCACTTCTTTTTCTCCATGTCCGTATAGATGGCCCGCTGTTCCTTCTGGAACAACGGGAGATCGTTGCCACGAGTCACTTCCCACATGTTGAGGATTTCCATCGGCCCAACATGAGCGTGCCGATTCGCCGAAGCCCCAGGCCACCACTTGTAGAGGTACTGGCCGATGTCCGACTTCGGATCGATGTACTTCATCGTAATCGACGGATCGAAAGCGTGGAACGGATCATCGCCGCTCGAATCTACCTCGGCGGCACCCTGCTTGGTAGCCGTCTCGAAGGCATCCAAGTCCTGGTTCCAGATGTCGATGGTAGACTGACGCCGGGTGTTGCTGGTGAAGTTGGAGAGAATCCAGTCTTCATCCGGGCAGTGCAGCGGTTTGATCTTCGGGATGCGGCTGTATAGGTCGTAGGTCAACTGCCGCAGCGTCTTGTCCTGAATCTGCTTCTGCACGTCATCGCCGATCTGAGCGATACGGCCCAGGGCGAGTTGGATGTTGTTGCGACCGTGATCGATAGACGCCTGGATGGGGATCGTGCCGCCGACGATGCTGGTGCGGGTATACGTTACCGCACCGCCGAGTAGATCACGCATCAGCTTGGTAGAGAGTGTGTCGCAGCGGAGGGCTGACGACTTCTTGACGGTCTTGGTTGGCACAGACCCGGTAGCAGCCTTCGGAGCGGAGGCGTCGGTGACACAGATGTTCTTGGCGTCGGGCAGGCCGAACGAACGGGAGGCGAGCTTCTGAACTCGATATAGGTCTTTGCCGGGCTTCGGCACGAACATCTTCTGCCCAGCCACGGTATCCCACTGGCCCCGGCTGGTGTTCTTCTCCTTGCCCCGCTCGCAGAACGTGGCGTCCTGATCGGCTTCGGAACTGCACTCGAAGAACTGGAAAGCTGGCTTGCTGGCCCCGACCCTGGCGTATTCGATGTAGACGTAGAGAACGCTCGTCTTGGTGGACTTGCACTTCTGGATGGCGTAATACTTGTTGGAGTCCACATCTTCTTGTGAGAAGCACCCCAGATCGGCGAGGCCGAATCCAGAGAACTCGGTGTCCTTCTCCACGACCGGACCCTGACACTTGAAATCGCCTGGGCCGTGCCCAGCGGGATATTCGCCTTTCCCAAGTTTCTTCGACATCGTTTGTACCTCAGTCTGTTTGTGTTGCGGCCTGATGCCCGAAAATAACAGGCCCATTGTAGTGCTTTAGAATCGGTTGTAAAGCTGAGTTTCTTTAAGGCCCTTGCAAGTTTCCGCCGTAGTACGTCACCATGTCGATGCCGTCTAGTTTGATTCTCTGAGATTTTTCAATTGCCTCTTTGACCAAGGCAACTATGTCGCCTTCGGCGGTTACTTCGTGAGCCATTTTCGGAATGAGTCTGCCCTGGTAAGACATGAGAACGGGTTCTACTGGCTTGACGCAGAATTGTTCGGTCAGGAAATGAACGTCTTTGTCTACAGTAACGACGTACTGTGTCGGATGAGGTATGGGTGGATTAGCAGCAGGGGACCACCAACCAGCCTCCTTGTTGGCTACTAACTGACGAGCCTCCGCTGTAGTGATCTGCTTCATGGTTTTAGCCCATTGGGGACCACCGGCTGTTGCATCCAGTGTTCGTCGGTCTGAACGTGATCCTTCCTGACGAACTTGCCTGTATGAAGATGATGCTGATCCCAAGGAAACGCATCAGCCACACGAATGACATATCCCTCTTGCTCGCCGCCGACAAGGGAAATTCCCGTCCAGCACGATTTCACTTTTTCCAAATCCCACGAACCCTGATAGAGAACGGGAACAGTGAGAAGGGATAGCATAGACGCAAACTCAACTGTGTCCTTCCAAGAAAGGCACAGATTGTTCTCGTCGTAGATGGCGAAGACGTAGAAGTACGCCGCCAAATCAGTGTAGTGTATCGAGTGCTTGGCGTAGACGTTCTCGCCGCAGATTCGCCAGCCCACAGGAATCTCGTGAGCTATGCTGGCGTGGAGAACCTTGACCATACTGCGAGATGGATGATGCTTGCTTTCAACACTGCGAGCATGTATATGGTCGGCATACATGCTGGTGTTTTCGCCATCGAACTTCTCCGTGACAACAATATCCCTATAGACGAAGTGGGCGACCGACTCAAGCATCTTATCGTCGTCGGTAGCTCCCTCGCTCCACGGTAAATGCGGTGTCCTGGGATACTTCTGGTACATCTTCGACTTCCTCATGTGGCTTGTATGGTCCCACTTCCCTGCTATCATACATAATGAGCCACGTCATTCTCTGCATTTCAGCGGCGTGGTCTGTGTGGTATCTCGCCGCTTCCGCCGCTTGCAATAGGCGAAGTACGACAAGTGCCAAGAATCCAACGTACAAAAACAAAATGTACGGGGATAATAGCAACCCAGGCCAGAACGCTCGCCAAGGGGACAGCAGTAAAAGCCAGATGCCGGTGTATATGGCGAGAAACACCGGCACCCGCTTCCAATTTACTTGACCCACGGCTCTGATACCTCCAAGAACCGCAGGCACTTGTTCAGGTCGAACAGCTTGTCGTCCTCGCTTCGGACCTTCGTTTCCACGTCGATCCAAACGGCCCGTCCGTCTGGCACCTGTTTCTCGATCAGGTGTAGTTGTTCGTCCAGGTTGTCAGGCGAAAGACCGCCAGCATAGCCGACGTAGGAGTATTTCGATGTAGGCCAGCTTTCGGGTAGAATGCCGTCGCCGCCCGAACGGTCGAACAACCCCACCGCATTGATGCCTTGCGACACGGCGAAGTCGAGTATGTCGTTGTTGACATCATCCAACTGGAAGATGATCTGGTGATCTAGTTCGCCCTTGGCGATCAGAACCTTGATGCCTCTGGCGAACTGTTCCTTGTTGAGACGGTGTACTTGGCTGTGGAAGTTCAACTGAATTCGTTTGAACACCCCCAGGATGCCCGGTATATCTTCGTTGATCGACCAGTTGCCCTCACAGATGTCCCGCACCCAGCGACCGCAGATGTGGCCGGACAACTGTAGATGCGGGGCATGAGGCAACAAGTTCAACAACCATTCCTTAGAAGGGAACCGGTTGCCGCCTTGTTGACTCTTGCTGAGCAAGATGCCCCACTCGCTGAACGGGAACCGCTCTGCAAGAGGCAGTAGTTCCTCGGCACTGATACTGTCGTCCGCACCAGTGAGAGTTACTCGGTTCAAGATTTTCCGGGCCATGTCTTCCTCCTGAAATAGTTTTGTTAGCCCATGCGTCCCTGGTAGAAGTCAAGGCATTCCTTGTGGACCTTCTTACCAGTGCCGGTGAGCGTGTAGGTCTTCTCTCGGACACATCCATCTCGATCCAGAGAGTCCTTGGCAGTCGAAAACTCGTACTGCCCGGAGACGAACCCGGCATCTTCCAGCCGTTTCATAGACTGGTAGAACGATGGACTGGTGTTGGCCTCGCCGAACTCCAGCAAGCCCCTGCGAATCTCGGCCCCAGGGACGTTCTCCTTCACGCCGATCAGGTCGAGAATCAAGAACTGCCGGTGAGTGATTGGCGGAAGCCGCTGCACAGTACGCTTGGTACGCATCGGCATCCTCGTTGGAATCCTGGTTGAAAGCTGGGCTGGTGTCGCTCGGTCTGCTGTGGCAGTTCCCATATTCTGTTCCTCTCTTTTGACGTTGGATTACTCGCTGGCCGGTTTTCCTATGTTGCCCTACACCGGCACGCCGGGCTAGCCGGACTGTGATCGGGTCATTGCCTTTCGGCTCGCCGTTCCCTGGCTTCGGCTACACAGGGACAATTCACGCCGCAGCAAGTTTCTGTTTGTTGCCGAAGTTACGCCACGAATTCTCGCAGCTTCTTCAGAGGCCGGACCTTGGCGACCGTGCGGGCGGGCCGGGCCTTGAACACGGTCTCCTGCTTGGTGAAGGGATTGATGCCCTTGCGAGCCTTGGTAGCGGGCTTCTTGACCCTGCTCACCTTGAGGAGACCCGGCAGGACGAAAACCCCTCGGCCCCGGCGACCCATCTCCTTCTGGATAACGGTCTCCAGAGCGGCAAGGGTAGCCTTCACGCTGGCCTTGGGTTGCCCCGTCTGGTCCGAAAGCTCCTGCACGAGTTCGCTTTTGGACAGGGGGCGGACGGTGGTTGCGGTGCCGTTTGGCATGGCACGTTCCTCCAGATAGTGTGATCGGGTCCGCACGATACGGACCTCCACACCCATTGTAGGCCCGGTTTACTTGGGTGTAAAGCCCTTGGTCCCTTGATTTTCCTGCATTCGGCGGTATTCAGCGATGATTCTCCGGGGACGCCAGGGCCTTTTCAGGAAGAGCGAGCCGATGCTAAAAGCATTCGCCCCGACCTTCTCGAAGTCAAGTACGTCTCGCAAAGTCTCGATCCCGCCGCCCCCAACGACCTGTAATTTCGTGAGAGCTTTGATGTTCTGAATGGCTTGTAGAGCGTACTGCTTGATCGGCGGACCACTAACACCACCTTCTACTCCCGTCCAGTTCTTGACCGGTGACGGTCTATCCCCATAGATCACTGACCACGGAACGGTGTTGATGGCATGGATGGCTTCGACGTTGTAATCGTATAGCATTTTCAAGAACGTCGAGTCCATTGCTTGTGCGTAAGATACCTTCAGCACAAGTGGATGGTCCAGGTGGTCGAACGGTTCTAACAGCCCTCTATATTGGGTCACACCGTCATCTGTGTTGGGGCAACTCAAGTTGAGTTCGACGTATTGAAGCCGCAGAGGGTTCAGGCGATCTACAAATACCTCGGAGTCTTTGGTGGATGTAGGCCAGACGGATGCCGCCAACTTGTAGCCCTTGTGTATGGCAATGTGATATGGATCACCCAACCACCATTTCAGCCCGCCGTTGGTCAAACCAACGGCGTTGACGAACCCATGAAAAGGGGCGAACCAAACACATCGCCAGGGACACCACCAACGGAGGTTCCCCTTGCGTGGCTCGACCGTGATCGTCTTCGCAACGACGACTAGCTGGCTGGGATCGATCAACCCCAGCCAACGCAGAGGCCACTCCCAAGGCCAGCCCCTACCATCGAAGGCCAGGGCACCGGAGGCACAAGCGAAGTCGAACTCGAAATTGTTACTGAGTTTTAGCGACATCTTTGTACTTCTTCATCTTTTCGAGGAAGGGGTTTGTGTAGTTCGGATCGCTGGGCAGGATGTCTTTCAGAGACTTCTTGCTTCCAGCTACAGAACAGTCCCCGTCCACTTCATGCAGAGTGTCGTCAATGAAGAACGCCTCCTCCAAACACTTCACTTCTTCGGGCTTGCCGAAGTTGATGTCGTACTCGGAGTAGTTGGCTATATCTCGCCGCCACTCTTTTTCGGCGAGCTTCTTGGCTTCTTCTGGAGTAGCTGCTTCTACAGGGATGCAGCCTTCCGTTTCCCACTTAACTAGAAACACCGGCATTTGAATCTCCTCACTCCATCCTCTTCTCTATGAGTTCAATCAACTTGTCTTTGTTCTCAGGCTCGACCCGAACAAAGACCTTGGTGACACCTTTACCAGAATAAGCATTGAGCCTGATCCCGGCTTCGGTGTCGCCTTGGTATTTCAGATGCCCAGGCGTGTAAGTGTGTCGGCACGCCTCGCTGATGCCCAAAATGACTCGCTCGACTATATCGAGCGACTCAAGCCAAGCAAACACTTGCTTGAGACTTTTATCCAGACTTTTGTGCTTCCCTTTCTTCGTCATGGGTGCCACGCTTCCTCACCTTTGGAATGTAGCTAACACTCCAATGGGCTGGTAGAAATTGGGGACGCATACAGTCGATGAAGTGGTATCGCCACATCTCGCAGAAGGCCCCAATGTACTTCAGTTGTTTGACGATGCCCTCTCCGTGTTTCTCGTACTCCTCCGTCTTGATTGATGGGTGCAGGAGTTTCAACGCTTGGAGTTCATCATCGGTCACTGGTTCGCCCGGCTTCTTCTCCAGGTACTCCCGCACACGTTGCAGCAGTTCCTCGGCCCGGTCGGGCGGAATGACACTTTTATGTTGCAGCAGGGTGTGTGCAGCCCCACGGACCCTGGCAACCGCCCTGTCATAGTATACGCCCTGACCGCTCAAAGGCACGCCGTACAGTCTGCCCAACTCGATCTTCAGCCGAGTGGCGTGCTTCTCGTACTCGTGGTGATGGGGGATACAGAGAGCCAAGATATCATGCGAAGTATGCATCTTGAATTCTTCAGGGAAGAACTTTCGATAGCAGTACGGAACGCAGTGGTGCTTGGTTAGATCGATGTCACTGCCGCACATCACACAACGGTTCTGTTTGTCTTGTAGATAGAACGGCTCTCCTACATGCCCGTTGCCCTTCGGGGTGAAGTTGAGTTGCACGGTGTAATATGGCTCCTCGGCAACCAGTTCGCCAAGGCCCTTCTTGATATACCAATCCGCCTTCTTCTGGTCACAGCGGAAGATCAGCGTACCAGCAGGGTCTAGAACCTTGCAGTTGCCATAGATTGGAGATTTCCTTGCCTGTTCATGTAGCATAACTCTTCCCTTCCTTGGGTTAAGATAACAGAAAATCTCCTTTCTCGCCAGGGAGAAAAGAAAACCCGCCGAAGCGGGTTGGGAGGCAATTAGAGGCGGCGTTTGGGTGGTTCAGAGAACCATGTGGCGATGAAGCTCCTTAGAGCATTCCACTGGCGGAATAGCTCCCATTGTGCTAGGCGGGCGATGTAAAGCCTCATCTCCCTGGGCAGTAGCGGCCAGCAGGCTTTACAGACTAGATGGCTTCTGTAAGCCTGATGGCCGCACTTGGGGTTGCCGCACCAGTTCAGTTTTTCACTTTTCATTCTTCTTCCTGAAATCTGGGAACTGTACGGGCGATTTTTCGGCGGGGCGTTCTTCGGTTGGGCCGTTGAAGTGTTCGTCGGCTGCCTTCAACATCGGCTTCTCTCGAACCTCGATGATATAGTGTTTATCGCACCAGCAGCCAGTGAAGGGCAAGGGACCGGGGTAATGGCAAACGTGTCCAGGCTCACCGCAGACCTGACACTTGCCACAGAACCCATGCGGGATACCCCTGGCCGCAAGGTAATCGTGCTTTTCCAGCGGTACGCAGTAGCAGTGTCGGGCATCCAAAATCTGTTGGTCCGTGAGGCTAGTCACAGAACCAACAACGGAGGGATCGACGCCTTTGAGCATGTTAGACTCCCAGGGGCACCCACTTCTTGGTTCGGATCAGACACTCCAACTCCATCTTCGCCGTCGCCTTGAAGTTGTTCTTGAGGAAATCGTAAATTCCCCCGCCGCCTTCAAAGTGGGCGACCTGGACGCCGAAGCAGCCTTGGGTTTCCGACAGGAAATGCTCGGCCTGGGCAGCCTGCGTGATCGCATGTCGGAACCAGGACTTCCCTACATTGTACTCGTAGCAGTGGATGTGTCTATCGTCGTTCTGAGTGGCGAGCGAGCAAAGGAGGTTTGCCTTTTTCGGATCGACATTGAAGTTGATCTCTTCCCGAAGCTCACGCCGCAGAGCGGTGATGAGGTCTTCGCCCTCATCGACCTTACCACCGGGGAAGCCAACAAATCCGTCCCAACGCAGCAGCATCAGGACGAGTGGAATTTGATCGCCTCGAAGTTCCTTGGGAACACCTGTGTAGTATCCATGTGCTGTAGCAGCTTCGCCCTCGCAGTAGATCGCCCCAAACACCATATCAACCATGCGTGAGTGCCGCTTGCCAGTCTCGATGAATTTGTACATTACGCCTCGCCTATGGTTGCCAGCAAATGGTGTTTACACTGTTCGACAAACTTCTCTACAGCTTGCCGCATCGCTGGATATAGTTCCTCGATCTGGTCTTGGTTGTACAACGAACTCATGGCAGCCCAGAACTCAGGCACATCCTCGAACAAGCCCTTGCCGACGCCGTTCAGAAGATACTCGATCACGATTCTCTTCTGGTCCCCGGTGAGTTCGGCTGTAGGGATTTCCTTCTTGGTGAAGGTTGGCGGTCTGTGTTCTTTCTTTTCGATCTTGAGTTTGGCAAGATCGGCAAGAAAGTCAGCCCCCATGTCTTGTTCATCTGCCATGACTAGCTCCTAATGGGCGGGGTGGGACTCGAACCCACAACCAACAGATTATGAGTCTGCTGCTCTAACCGATTGAGCTACCCGCCCTATATCAAACCCCGGCCCAAGCTCTTTTCATCATTATAGAGATCGTCTCAATTTGCCTGTGCTTCTGGATGAGGTACTCTGCCAAGTCTTTGAATTGCTCCTTGACATGACCCGGCACCGGTTGTAGAGCAGCCTGCTCAAACAACTCAGCCAAGTCGCTGAGAGCGGTAAGCGGGTCTTTGGCAATGACGGCCACTAGACCCGCCTGTTCTTCTGGGGTTAGCATATAGCTCCTCCATGAGCGAACATTGCTAGAAGTACCTTGAAACGAACTCCAGCTTGCTCAGATCATGTTCGGTGAGCCGGTAGGTCTCATCGGGGATGAGATGCTCGGCCATAAACATGAAGTAGCCGTACTTCTCCCGGTGGTCGTGATGACTCCGCTCCAGGCTCGAAACGGGGTCGTTGCTGGCGTGCGTCTCTTCCAACCCGCCTTGCTTGAGGTTCTTGATCTGAGCCTCATACCACTCAGCTTTCTTCTTGTGGTAGTCAGCCCTGCCGACGATGTGTTGCTTCAACTCGTCGGTCTTCAACTCGATCAACAAACCCTGGATCATGTCAATCTCCTACATAGGCAGTTCGCAAGCGAAGTTCGGCCTCCAGCCTCTTCTTCGCTTCGAGGATGTTTTGGGCCGGTCCTTCGCCCCATTCCTTTTCGATCTCTGGCAGCCGTTCCTTGAGAATCTTCATGGTCGGCTTTGCCTTGTCGTAATACTTGTTGGCGTAGCCTGGATCGGTCAGCATGAAGTCTCGGACGTTGCAGAATCGGTCGGCGACCTTGATGACCAGAGAACCGATGCTCTTGGTCTTGAAGGAATCCATGTATTCGGCTTTGAACTGCAACTCGGCCTCGTGGCTAACCCCGTCTTGTATCCTGCAAGATAGCTCCTGCACCATCTTGAGGACATCGGTGCCGAACTGCGTCATAAGTTCGGCATCATCGGTATCGGTGTCTTCGAGAACATCGTGTAGTGCCGCCGAGAGAGCCATCACCCGGTCGATTGTCTCCCACTGCCAGATCGTCTTTAGAACCTCCAGCGGGTGACAGATATATGGCAGATACAGACCGCCTCGCTGACGCTTCCGATACTGCGTTTTGTGTTTCTCGGTAGCGAATAGAATAGCCTTTTGGATGTCTTCTCCAAAAGGAACGCTACTCGGTGCCCTTGGAATTGTCGGCATTTCTTTTTTCGCCTT
>Ga0187892_10006401_pt1 | contig 17505 bp, 16 predicted proteins | sample MA1701073metaG_FD_139345 | JGI IMG/M metagenome (GOLD analysis project Ga0187892, IMG submission 139345) | Bio-ooze microbial communities from a basaltic lava cave in the Kipuka Kanohina Cave System on the Island of Hawaii, USA - MA170107-3 metaG ... | reverse complement strand
GCGGTTTCGCGCCGTGTCCTTTTGCCTTGACGGCGCCCCGATAGCCGACGGCGGCGCGAAACCCCGCAGCGGGGCATTCGCGCCCTACAAACCCGTTGAGCGCCTTTTCATCAACTGCCACCGACTCCAGTGTCAAGATGCGCCCGCTCGCTTGTCGCAGGCAGATTCACTCTTGCAACTGGCGCAACTCCCAATACAATGCGCCCCCACATTTTGGGAATTTTCACAGGAGATTCGATGAGCGACCAATACAACAAAGTCATCAAACGCCGCCGCCGCAACCGTTACCTCAAGCGCAAGAAACAGCGCGCCAAGGAATCAGCGCGCCCCGCCGCCTCCAAGCCTGCGCCCGCAGAAGCCGCGGCGTCCGCTGAGAAGTAATCTCCCGCCAGAGTTTCGAGGCGGAGGGCTGTCGCAACGCCGACTCATCTCATCGGCAAATACACGAGCGAGTTGCCCAATTCTTCGAGCAACCGCGTCGGGTAAACACCCAACACCACCACCGCGAGGCAGGTCAACCCCATCGCCACGCGGATCGGCACGGACGATTCCACGCGCGATTCGTCGCGGCTCGGCGCCACATAGACGTGCTTGAGCAGCAGCATGTAATAGTAAAGCGACACCGCGCTCGTCATCACGCCGAACCACACGAGCCATAGCAGACCGAGGTTCGACGGGTCGGCGTTCACCGCAGCGGCGAACAGATAGAATTTTCCAAAGAAGCCGCCGAGCGGAGGCACGCCCGTCAGCGACAGAATAAACACCATCAACAGCAGCGACAGGAACGGCGCGCGTTTCGACATCCCGTTGAAATTCTCCAGATTGCAGCCGCCCGCTTTCTCCTCCATCGCGTGCACCACGCCGAACGCGCCGAGCGTTGTCAACCCATACACAACCACGTAAAACAGCACCGAGGTCATCCCGAAGCGTTGCGCGTCCACGTTCGGCGTGCCGTCCGCGTTGAGCGCGCCCGCGCCAATCAACCCGACAAAAATGTAGCCTGCGTGCGCGATGCTCGAATACGCGAGCAACCGTTTCACGTTCTTCTGCACAATCGCCGCGCAGTTGCCCACCACCATCGAAAGCACCGCCAGCACCGCAAGCACGGGAGTCCATCCAATCGCCGCGTCGCGCCAATATGCCAGCCCTGCCATCGTCGGGAACGCGATGAGCAGCACTTTCGCCGCGACGACGAAACTTGCGACTTTCGACGCCGTGGCAATGAACGCGGTGACGGGAGTCGGCGCGCCTTCATACGCATCGGGCGCCCAGAGATGGAACGGAACCACCGCGACCTTGAACCCGAACCCGACAACCGAAAACACGACGCCGACGAGCAAAATCATGTTGTTCTGCAATCCGCCCGACACAATCGCCTCGCGAATGCCCACAAGGCTCGTGTGCCCCGTCGCGCCGTAAATCCATGCCAGCCCGAACAACAGAAACGCCGACGACACCGCGCCGAACATGAAATACTTCAGCGCCGCCTCTGCCGAGCGCAGCGAGCCTTTGTGAAACGCCGTGAGGATGTAGAGCGAGATGCTCGTCAGTTCCAGCGCGACGAAAATCACGATGAGTTCCTCCGCGCTCAACAACAGCATCATCCCCACTGCCGCAAACAGCGTGACCGCAAAAAATTCACCGATGTGGTGCGTGAACCCGCGCTCCATCGCCACCAGCGTCACGATCACCGTCAGCGACACCACCACGAGTTTCATGACGTTCGTCAGCGGATTCGACGCGAACATCCCCAGAGTGAACTCGTAAAATTTTCCGCCAAGCGTCCGCGCGTCGCCGACCTCCTTGAACACAGGCTCCATCCCCGAAGTCATCAGCATCAACCCCGCGCACGCAAGCAACCCGACGAGCGTGATGCGCCCGATCTCGCGCATCCGCTCCGCGCCGCGCTTGCGTTTGCGCAACATCAAATCGAGACCGAGCGCGGCAAACGCCGTGATGACGAGCGCCAGTTCAGGCAGCGTTCGCGCGAGCAGTTCTGTGTAAATCGCGTTCATTTCAATCGCTTAAAACAACCTCAAAAACGGCTGCAAACTGTTGTCAATCATGTCGAGCATGATGCGCGGATACAGCCCGACGACCACCATGCACGCCATCAAAATCACTGCCGCTATCTTCTCAGGCAGCGTGATGGGCGGCAAATCCGACCAGCCGCCAGTGCCGTGATGACCGTGCCCGTTGGGGACAGCCGAATGCGTCATCGCCACTTCCGCGCCTTCGTGCCCGTGACCGTGCGACTTGAATTCGTCCTCTGCGCCGCCGAGGAACACCTTGTTCACGGCGTTCCAGATATAAGCCACCGTGATGACCACGCCGACCGCGCCCAGCACCGCCAGCACGGGACCCGACGCGACGTGGCGCAGCCACGCGGGCCAATCGCTTGTGATGCTCGCCCACCGAATGTCGAGCGTCCCGCCCAGCACCTGCATTTCCGCGACGAACCCGCTGAACCCAGGCATTCCCATCGAGGTCAGCCCCGCCACGACGAACGCGAAGAACGCGAACGGCATCGCCTTCGCCAGCCCGCCGAGTTCGTCCAGTTGCCGCGTGTGCGTGCGGTCATACACCATGCGCCCGACCACCGCGAACAGCAGGCTCGCCACGACGCCGTGCGAAAACATCTGCAACACCGCGCCCGACACGCCGAGCGAATTGAGCGTGATCAGCCCCAGCAATACAAACCCCATGTGGCTCACGCTCGAATAACCGATGATGAATTTGAAATCCTTCTGCACCAGCGCGACGCCCGCGCCATAGACGATGTTGATGATCGCAATCACCGCCATCGGCACGATCCACGCCTTCGTTCCCTCTGGCATCAACATCATCGCCACGCGCAGACAGCCGTAGGCGCCCAGTTTCATCACCACGCCCGCCAGCAGCATCGAAGCCGCCGTCGGCGCCGCAACGTGTCCCGTCGGCGCCCACGTGTGAAACGGCCACATGCCCGCGAGAATGGCGAACCCGACGAACGTGACGGGGAAACACCACATCTGGAAATCGCGCGCGAACACCGCCTTTTCCTGCATCGCGAGGATGTTGAATGTGCCCGCGCCGCCCGCGTAAAACATCGCGATCATCGCCGCGAACACGAACGCGCTGCCCACGAACGAATACAGCACCAGTTTCATCGCCCCGTATTCCTTCCGCGTCGAACCCCAGATGGAGATGATGAAATACTTCGGGATGATGGCGAGTTCGTAAAACACGAACAGCAGGAACAAATCCATCGCCATGAACACGCCATACACGCCGCCGATGAGCACGAGGAAAAACGCGAAAAATTCCTTCACGCGATTTTCGATGTTCCAACTGAACAAAACCCCCGTCACCGCCACGATGCCCGTCAACAACACCAGCGGCAGGTTGATGCCGTCCACCGCGAGCAGATACGAGATGCCCAGCTGCGGAATCCATTGGCACGCGGTGACGATCTTGAATTTGTCGCCGACCGAGTTGCTCGCCGAATCGCCGCTGCCGAAACTCGGGTCGAGGTTCACCAGCGCGTGATAGGTCATGAACCCCTTGAACGCGCAATACAACCCGAACACCGCCGTCAGCAACGCCACCCAGCGGATCAGACTTTTCTGTTCGTTCGGCAGCAGCATCACGATGAAGCCGCCGATGAGCGACCCGTAAATCGCCCACGACAACATCGAAAACTGCGGGTCGCTTGGCACGCCCGCCGCCGCCATCGGGAAAATGTTGCTCAAAAGGTTCATTCCAAATTATCGCCTGAAATCTTCGTTTCCTCGTTTCTTACTAAGAACCGATCCTAAAACCTGGTGGCACAGGACTCCGTGCCTGTGGCTGACACGGGCAGGGACGCCCGTGCCACCGATTGTTAGGATTGGGTTTTAGGCTAGGCTCTAAGTCCACTTTTGCACCGCGCGAATGAGTTCGTGCACCGACAAATCCGCCGCCTGAATCAACGGCTGCGGGAACACCCCGACCAGCAGCATGAACACCAGCAGCGGCGCGACGATGATGATTTCGCGCGTCGTCATGTCGGGCAGCGATTTCCATTGCTCCTTCAACGGACCGAAAAACATCTTTTGCGTCATCACCAGCAGGAAAACCGCCGTCGCCACGACGCCGATCAACGCCAGTCCCGCCCACATCGTCACCAGCGGCCACGAGCCTTTGAACACGAGGAATTCGCTGACGAACCCGTTAAGCCCTGGCAAACCCAGCGACGAAAACATCGCGATGCCCCACACGCCCGAGTAAATCGGCATGATTGCGCGCAACCCGCCGAACGCGTCGAGTTGCCGCGTGTGCGCGCGCTCATACACGACGCCTATGAGGAAGAAGAGCGCCGCCGAGGAAATGCCGTGGTTGAACATCTGCAACACAGCGCCGTGCAACGCCGACGCCTTTTCCAATTCCGCGGTCGCCAATCCCTGATTGCTCGCGACCACTGAGAAAATCCCCAGCATGCAGTAGCCCATGTGGTTCACCGACGAATACGCGATCATCCGTTTCGCGTCGTTTTGCGCCATCGCCGCGAACGCGCCGAAAATGATGCTCGCCAGCGCGACGAACAACAGGATGTCGAGGTTCTCCACGCATTGCGCGGGGAAAATCGGGAGGATGAACCGCAGGAACCCATACACGCCCATCTTCAACAACACCGCCGCCAGCACCATCGAGCCAGCCGTCGGCGCTTCCGTGTGCGCGTCGGGCAGCCACGTGTGAAACGGCCAGATCGGGACTTTGATGGCGAACCCGAGGAACGCGCCCCAGAACATCAGCGTCATCACGCCCGCGACGGTGAATGAAAATCCCGTGCGCGTGTTGATTTTGCTGACGAATTCCATCAGCCGTCCGCTCAACTCACCGCTGCTCGACAACCGCCCCAGTTCCATAATGTCAAACGTCCCCGTCGCCCAAAACAACGCGAGGAACGTCAGCAACATCGCGAGACTTCCTGCCAGCGTGTAAATAAAAAACTTGAACGACGCGTATTTGCGGTTCGCCGACCCCCACAACCGAATCAGGAAGAACATCGGCACCAACCCGATTTCCCAGTAGATGAACCAGTGGAAGAAATTCAGCGCGGTGAACACGCCCACCATCCCCGTCTGCAACAGCAGGAACAGCGAGAAATAGAGCCGCACGCGTTCGGTGACGCCCCACGACGCGGCGAGCGCCAGCGGCGTGACGATCGCCGTCAACACCACCATCGTCACGCTCAGCCCGTCCACGCCGACGTGATAGAAAATGTTCAGCGTCGGCACCCACGAATACCGCTCGACGAACCGCAGTTCGCCCGACAACTCGTCGTTGAACCCGACCCACATCCACAACGCCAGCGCGAGCACCACGAGGCTGAACGCCATGCTCACGCGTTTGATGAGCGCGCCCTGGGTTTTCTCGTCGAAAAACCAAATCACGCCCGCGCCGACCAGCGGCACCAGCGTCATCACGCTCAGCAGATAATTATGTATGGTGTCCAAAAATTCCATGTCACTCGCTCACTTCGACAGCCAGTGTTCCCAGTGTTCCCGCGTCAAAAACAACACGACCAGCACCAGCCCCACCGCGCCCCACCCCACGATACGCAGGTAGTTCTGCACCTTGCCGCTCTGCACGCTCGAAAATCCGCTGCCCGTCCCGCGCACGCCTTCGCTCACCGTGTCCACGCCGCCGTTGATAAGAAATTCGTCGCCGACCCAGCGCCAAATGCTCGAGATGCCAATCGTCACCCACGAAATCGCGTGCAACGTCCAGTCAATGCTCGCGTCCACGCCTCGGAACAACGCCGCGCAAATCCAGTTCACCCTCACCACCGTCGCGCCGTAAATCTCGTCCACGTACCATTTGTTGTTGAGCAGCGTCCACACCCCGCCCAGTTTCGACTGCAACGGGTCGCTGCCGTCGGCGAGCACCGCGCGTTTGCCGTAAATCGCGCGGCTCAATAAAAAGCCGATCAACCCCGCGCCCGTGGCAATGCCCATCACCATCCAATTCACATCGTGCGCGGCGGATTCAGGCGCGAGATAATGATGCCAGAGGTTGCCGCCAATGAACGGCGTGCCGAGGAAGCCGAGCAGCAACGCGAACACCGCCAACGCCGCCAGCGGCATCCACATGTGCTTGGGAACTTCGTGCGGCATCCCGCCGTGTGAGTGCCCGTGATCATCGCGTTTGTCGTGCTCGCCGTGACCGTCATCTGGTGGCACAGGCGTCCCCGCCTGTGCTCCGTGTTTTTCGTGTGCGTGTGCGTCGTGTCCGTGCAAATCGCCCCCGCGATATTCTCCCGCAAACACCATATACATCTGTCGCGTCATATAGAACGCGGTGAGAAACGCGCCGAACACGCCCATCGCAAACACGATTCTGTTCGTGTGAAACGCCGCGAGAAGAATTTCGTCCTTGCTGAAGAATCCTGAAGTCAACGGCGCGCCGACCAACGCCAGCATCCCGATGAGATACACGACAAACGTGATCGGCATCAGTTTCTTCAACCCGCCCATCCTCGCCATGTCCTGTTCGTGGTGGCACCCGTGAATCACCGCGCCCGAACCGAGGAACAGCAGCGCCTTGAAGAACGCATGCGTGATGAGGTGGAACATTCCCGCGACGAACCCCACCGCGCCCAGCCCCATCATCATGAATCCAAGTTGCGAGCACGTCGAATACGCGAGCACACGTTTGACGTCGTTTTGCGCCACGCCAATCGTCGCCGCAAACACCGCCGTGATCGCGCCGACCCACATCACAAACGTCAACGCGGGCGTCGGGTGCGGATGCGCCTGCGTCATCGCGTGGACAAGTTGCCCGTCAACGATGGATGCGTCGAAAATCGGATACATCCGACCCACCATGAACACGCCCGCCGCCACCATCGTCGCCGCGTGGATGAGCGCGCTGACGGGCGTCGGACCTTCCATCGCGTCGGGCAACCAGACATGCAGCGGGAATTGCGCGCTCTTGCCCATCGCGCCGATGAACAGGCAGATCGCGATGGCGCTCGACACGCTCATATACACGCCGAAGAAACTCATGTTCTCGGCGGCGAGTTTCGCCACGTTCGCGTCCTCCAAAATCCCCGCGCCATTATCGTAAAACAGCAGCGTCCCCGATTTTGCGTAAAGCCAGAGGATGCCGATGAAAAAGCCGATGTCGCCGATGCGCGTGGTGATGAACGCCTTTTTCATCGCTTCCGCGGCCGACGGTTTGAAATACCAGAATCCGATGAGCAGATAGGAGCAGAGACCCACTAGTTCCCAGCACATGAACAGCATCAGCAGATTGTTCGATACCACCAGCCCCAGCATCGAAGCCGCAAACAACGAGAGAAAACAAAAGAACCGTGTCGCGTTCTCGTCCTCGCCCATATAACCCGTCGAGAAAATGAAAATCATCAGCCCGACAAACGTCACCATCACCAGCATTATCGCCGTCATCGGGTCGTTGACGAAACCGAGCTTCAAGTCGTGCGCCCCCATCGTGATCCACGGGAAATTGTGCGTCGCGCGATAGGTGACGTGCTCAGATTTCTTGGCTAATTCTTCATATTCTGGTGCAGGCTTGAGTTTTGCTCCGCCGTTACGAACCTCCGCCGCGTGAGAGCCAGCAGGCATTTCTTTGCCATTCGGTTTCGCTGGCTCGTCGTGATGCCCGCCGCCCAGCGTGTCCTTGAACGCCCACAGCGACACCACCAGCGCCGCCGTCATCGCCGCGATGGACAGGAACATCGAGACCCGTTTCTGCGGACGCTTCAAGAACGCCTGCAATCCCGCCGCCACCAGCGGGAACAACGGAATCAGCCAGATATAGTCAATTGCCCTCATTTAAATTTTTCTGGATTTGAATTTCCTTCGGATTTCGATATTCGGATTTCTGATTTACCCTTTCAGGGTCGTCATCTCCTCCACGTCCACGCTCTTGTAATGGCGATAAATCGCGATCACCAGCGCCAGCCCGACCGCCGCTTCCGCCGCCGCAATCGTGATGCTGAACAGCGTGAACATCTGCCCCGTCATCGCCAGCGCGTCGGGACGAAACCGCCAGAACCCGACGAGGCTCAGGTTCGCCGCGTTGAACATGATTTCCACGCCGAGCAGCACGATCACCGCGTTGCGCCGCGTGACCACGCCGAGCAGCCCGATGGCGAACAACAGCGCCGACAAAATCAAATAATGTTCCAGTCCAATCATTTTCAATTCACCTTCGCGCTCACCTATCCGTTCGTAGACGCAACATTCTTGTCGCGATTTGTCGGGGCAGGAATCCCCCTCCCGCGATTCCATTCATCACTTCTTCTTCACGAACTCCTCCATCGCGATGACAATCGCCCCCACCATCGCCGCCGTGAGCAGCACCGCCACGACCTCCAGCGGCAGGACGAACTTCTCCATCATCACTTCCCCCAACTGTCTGACCGACCCCGTGGAAACCGCCGTCTTCTTCGCCAGCCATCCCTTCTCAATCCAGATCGCAGCCGCCAGCGCGAAGAACACCGCCCCGCCCGTCAAAATTCCGCGCGACCATTTCTTCATCGTCTCCTTCGGTCCCTCCGTCCCCGTGATATGTCGCGTCAGCAAGATCGCCAGCGCCAGCAGCACGCCGACCGCGCCGACATACACCAGCACCTGGATCGCCGCGATGAATTCCGCGTGCAGCGTCACGAACAACCCCGCGATGCCGAAGAAAAACAAAATCGCCGCCAGCACGCAATGCACGACGTTGCGCAGCGTCATCGCGCACACCGCGCCGACGACGCTCACTACCGCAAAAAAACAAAATGCAAAGGTCATGGCTGAAGTTTGTAGGGCGCGAATGCCCCGACGCAGTCGGGGTTTCGCGCCGACTCGCCCGCAAAACGGCGGGCAACCCATTCAGGGCATGCCCGCCCTACAACGAAATTGGAAAAAGCGAAGGTCATGAAAGTCTCGCGAATTTGTAAGTGCGTTTCTCGATGCTGGCTTGCTGCGTGAAGCGAGACAAAAGGAAATAAGCGAGCAGCAGCACGACCGCCGAGCCAATCCACGCCCCAAAATTGTGGCCGTGTTGTTTCGCGTAATACCACGCGCCCGCGACGAAAATGTTGAACAGCGACAGCGGCAGCAGCAGTTTCCACGCGAGCGCCATCAACTGGTCCACGCGCAGACGCGGCCACGTGCCGCGAATCCAAATCATGATGAGGACAATGCCCATCATCTTCGCGATGAAATAGAAAATGGACAGCGCAACACCGACATACGGAATGTTCACGCCAGGCCCGCTCCACCCGCCAAGAAAAAGCGCCGCGCCCACACCCGCCATCGCAATCGCGGAAAGGTATTCCGCCATCTGCAACACCGCCCACTTGAAGCCGCTGTATTCCGTGTGATAGCCCGCGATGATTTCTGATTCCGCCTCGGGAATGTCGAACGGCGAACGCGCCGCCTCCGCTATCGCCGCCAGTGTAAAAATCAGAAAACCAACGAATCCCCACGGCGTGAACACAAACCAACTCGTAATCCCCCCCGTTTGCGCCTCCACAATCTTCGTCGTGCTCAGCGACCCCACGACCATGATGACGGTCATCACGGAAAGGATGAGCGGGATCTCATAGGAAATCATCTGCGCCACGCCGCGCATCGCGCCGAGCAGTGAATATTTGTTGCGCCCGCTCCAGCCCGCCGCAAACACCGCGAGCGTCGTCCCTGACCCGATGGCGAACACAAACAAGACTCCGATGTCGAGGTCGGCGGGGATGATGTTCTTGCCAAACGGCAACACCGCGTAAATCAGCAGCACGGGGATGCAAAACGCGACAGGCGCAAGGAAATGCAGCAGCTTGTCCGCCCGCTTGGGAATGATGTCCTCCTTGATAACCATCTTGAGTCCGTCCGCGATGGGTTGAAGCAGCCCGACGGGACCGACGCGATTCGGACCGTAACGGTTCTGGATGCGCCCGAGAATTTTTCGTTCGGCAAGCGTGGTGAAAGCGAATATCCCAGGAAACACCGCGAGGATGATGCCGATGGGAATGAGCGACGCGACCAGCATCAGCAGCCATTCGGGCATCGCGCCGAAGAACAACCATCCCTTCGCTTTCCAGTCGATGAATTTGTAATACAGTTCTGGCATGTTGTAGCTGCGCTTCTGTGAAGCGCAGATGCTTTTCTACAGCGGCGGTCTGTGACCGCCGAGGACTAACTCTCCTTGGTCTAGTGCTCTGTCAACGCCCATTCGAAGGGATGGTGGAGGGACGCGCTCCGTCGCGTCCGTCGCAAGGGAAAGCGGCCACGACGGAGCGTGGCCCTCCAATTGAACTTTGACGGAGTACTAGCGGCGCTTCTGCGAAGAGCCGCTACAACTCACTTGCCCGTCAACTTTTTCAACTCCGCTTCCGTCTCGGCTGCGCCTGGGACGCACAACGAAATGTCGGGTTCCGCTCCGCTGGCAATCGCTTCGGCGTAACCTTTGCAATCGTAGCCGCAGGCGTGGCAATCGGTCTGCGCCATCGCCGCAAACAGCTTTTCGGCAAGGGATTTGCCTTCGGCGAGTTTCATGCGCTCGGGCAAACTCAAACCTGGGTCGTGCCACGGGTCGTCCGTCGCGGCGGGCGCGGCTTCGGCTGGCGCGCCTTCCGCGGGAGCGGCTGCGGGCGCTGCGCCTGTGGCGGGAGCGCCGACGATGGCGGGTAAATTTTTTGTGAGCCACTCGCGCTGTTCGGCGGTGAACGGCGCGTCAGCGGGAATTGCGATTGCGGCTTTCGGTGCGGCTGCGGCGGGAGCAGCGGCCTTTGCCTCGGCGGGTTTTGCAGCGGGCGCGGGAGCTTTCTTCGCCGCCTTCTTTTTAGCTTCCGCTTCGAGTTTCGCGTCAACGGCGGCAGCTTCGGTCGGATGAATCGAGTGGTAGTATTCGTTGGACTTTAGCAAATCGTCGAGGTGCTCGACCAAGTCATCAAAGCGCCCGAACTTTGCCTTCTCGTAGTCGGTGTCCATCTTGATCGCATCGAACGGACAAACCTCCACGCAAATCTGGCATTGCATGCAGACGGAAATGTCGATGTCGAAAACTTTCGGGCGCTGGTTGGGTTTGCCCGCTTCGTTGCGGTCCATCACGATGTAAATGCACTGCGGCGGGCATTCGATTTCGCAGATTTTGCACGCCACGCAGCGCATCGTGGCGATGGGGTCGGAGTCCTTGTCGTAAACGAGGAACGGGAAGCTGCGGGAATTTTCGGGCAGCTTGATGCGCTCTTCGGGATACTGCACGGTCGTGAGCCGTTCCTTGTCGAAGTAACTTCCCACGAAGTTCCTCGCCGTGACGACCATGCCGTCGAGTAGTCCTTTTCCGAGTAAGCCCATGTTGTTAGTGGTTAAAAAAGTTAAAACGGTTAAAACGGTTAAAAGGGTTAAAAGGGTCGGGGCGTTTGGACATCGAGTCCGTTTTAACCCCTTTAACTTTTCTAACCATTTTAACCATGTTCATCTGTCAACTTCCCCCAACACGATATCAATGCTGCCTAATATAATAATGACATCCGCGACCTTCTGGCCGAGGCACATGTCTTCGAGAATCGTGAGGTTGATGAAACTCGGCGGACGCACGTGATACCGATACGGGTTCGTGCCGCCGTCGCTCACCAGATAAAAACCCAGCTCGCCCTTCGGCGCTTCGATGCGCCCGTAACCGTCTCCTGCGGGAATTTTGAAATTGCGTAGCTTCACCGTCGGGTTGATGAAATCGCCCTTCGGCACATCCTTCAGCGCCTGCTGCAAAATCTTGATGCTCTCGCGCATCTCCAGCACGCGCACGTAATAACGGTCGAACACATCGCCGACTTCGCCGATGGGCACACGGAAATCGAAACGGTCGTAGATGCCGTATTTGTCCACCTTACGGATGTCGTATTCAACGCCGCTCGCGCGCGCCATCGGGCCGCTCAAGCTCGCGTTGATGGCGAGTTCTTTCGAGACGATGCCGACGCGCTGGCTGCGCGCAACGAGGATTTCGTTTTCGCTGAGCAGTTTTTCAAATTCGTCCAGGAAACGCGGGAATTTCGCGGTGATTTGGCGCGCGGTTTCGAGGTCGGCTTCCGTCATGTCCACGCGGCAACCGCCAAAGCGCATGTAATTGCACATCATCCGCGCGCCGCTGACGGTTTCGAAGAGGTCGAGAATTTTTTCGCGCTCGCGGAACGCATACATCATCGGCGTGCCCCACGCGCCGAGGTCTTGCAGCAGAAAACCGACGAGGCAGGTGTGGTTCACAAGCCGCGTGAGTTCCGCCATGATGACGCGGATGTATTCGGCGCGCTCGGGGACTTTGATGCCCGCGAGTTTTTCCACGGAAAGCGCGTAAGCCCAGTTGTTCGTCATCGAACAAAAATAATCGAGACGGTCGGTGAACGGCATCGAGCCGAGCCACGCCATTTTTTCGGCGAGTTGCTCGTGGTTACGATGGAGATAACCCATCACGGGCTTGAGTTTCACCACGGTTTCGCCGTCGAGCACGACATCCATGCGGAACACGCCGTGCGTGGACGGGTGTTGAGGCCCGATGGAAACTTCGAGCGTCTGCGTCTCAATCAGACCTTCCGCGGTCGGAGTGAGCGTGTAGCGTTGCTCGGTTGTGGCGGGTTGAATCATGTAATTGGTTGATGGGTTTATGGGTTGACGGGTTAAAGGGGCATTTGCAAATCCCCATCAACCCTTTAACCCATTAACTCATTTCTTTTCCTCCGTAAGCGCCGACGGCGGTGTGATGCCTTGAATTTGTTTCGCGCGGTCGAGCGTGTGGTCGTGCGGCGTCGGCTCCCATTCGTAATCGAGCGGCGGCTGGTAATCCTTGCGCATCGGGTAATCCTTGAACTCGTCCCACATCAAAATGCGCCGCAAATCGGGATGCCCTTCAAATGTGATGCCGTAAAGGTCGTAAGCTTCGCGTTCCTGAAATTCGCAACCGCGCCAGAGCGGAGTCAGCGATGGGACGCGGCATTTTTCGACTTCGCGCTCGGTGCGGACGCGCAGCTTGATCGGACCTTGCCGTTTCGCAATGGAATAAAGGTGATAGACCACTTCCATGTAAGCGGGCGTGTCCTCGACAACTTCCTTGTCCACGGTTTTCGTCGGGTCTTTCGGGTCGGGCTGTTTTACTTTCTTCTTCGTCTGCTTCGCCAAAAAATCCACGGCGGTGACGCACGAGCAGTAATCCATCGCGTAACGCTCGTCGTCGCGGAAAAATTTCGCGACGGCGAACATGTGCTCGCGGTCAACGACCAGCCCTGGCTCCACCGCGCCCGCGCCCGTGATTTCGATTTGCGCGCCCGCAACGGCTTGGAGCGCCGCGTCTTTCAGTTGTTCGATGGTGTCCAAGTTGGTGATGGGTTGATGAGTTTATGGGTTAAAGGGTTGAAGGGTCAGTCCCATCAACTCATGAACCCTTTAACTCCTGCTGTATTTCTTGCAGCGTCTTGTCCTTGTAATTCTTCGGCGGCTGCCACACCTCGGGATTGTTCGGCGGCTCGAGGTCGCGCTCGCCGAAATTCGGAATCGGAAATTCCGTCGTCGCGTTTTTGTCATACCAACGCTCGCGCTCGCCTTTCGCCAGTGTCTGCTGCTCGATTTTTTTCTGGAGCGTGATGATGGCGTGCAGCAACGCTTCGGGACGCGGCGGGCAACCAGGGATGTGCACATCCACAGGGATGTAACGGTCAATCCCCTTCAGCACATTGTAGCCGTCCTTGAACGGCCCGCCCGAAATCGCGCACGCCCCCATTGAAATGCAATACTTCGGCTCGGGCATCTGGTTGTAGAGGCGCACGACCTGCGGCGCCATTTTTTTCGTGACCGTGCCCGCGACAATCATCAAGTCCGCCTGTCGCGGCGAGGCGCGGAACACTTCCGCGCCGAATCGCGCGAGGTCGTAGCGCGCGGTTGCGGTCGCGATCATTTCAATCGCACAGCACGCCAGCCCGAATTGCAGGGGCCAGATGGAGGATTTGCGTCCCCAATTGTAAAGATTGTCAAACGTGGTGACGAACACCCCGTGCTTCTGAAGTTCGCTTCTCAATCCCTCGTCCATAGCCATCTCTCATCGCCTCCAATCCAAAACACCCTTCATCCACGCATACGCCAGCCCTTCGACCAGGAGCAGCACGAACAACATGATGGCGGCGAACGCGCCCATGCTCAGCCCGCCGAATGCCACCGCCCACGGAAACAGAAACACGACCTCGATGTCGAAAATCACAAAAATCAGCGCGTAGATGTAATACTGGCTGCGGAACTGCACCCACGCGTCGCCCTTGGACTCCAGCCCGCACTCGTAGGTTGCGTCCTTGACCTCGCCTGGCTTTTTGGGCGCGACAATTTTAGACAAAACGATGGGCAGCAACGGAAAGATGATCGCGATGACCATGAAGACCGCGATGAAAAACCAGTTGAGGTTGTAATTATTGTCCATGCGCCTCAAGCCGTGTGGCTTGATAAAATTTTCACAAGCTGTTTAACAGACCGTTTCCAAAGCGTCAAGTGTCCAACTATTAATGGTCACAATAAGTGCGAATCATCGTGTGGAGGGCAAGCGTCCCCACGAGCTAACAATCAAACTGTAGGGTCGCAGTCCCTGCGACCGCATCATCCAAGACGGGGCAGAGACTGCGCCCCTACAATTGTCATCCTGAGCAGAGCGAAGAATCTCTTTGTTACCCCACCAGTTCCTTCAAAGCCCCACGACGCCAATTCAACAGCGGCCGCTGCATCTTGCCAATCGAACCAACACGCTCCGCGCCAAAGCCAGTAAACATATCCACCAATTTTTCCCGCCGCTCTTCACTCGCCTCCAACCCCACGCAAGAAATCTTCCCATCCGCCGCGCCTAAATACTTCGGCAACTCCTCCAGCCGCGCAATCGGTTTCACGAATACCAACCGATTCAGGCACGAGGTCGCCCACATCGTCTCGTTTTCAAAAATCACCGCCCAACGATTCTGCTCGTCGCCAAACACCTTCGCAAAATCTTTGATGGCACAGGCGTCCCCGCCTGTGAACTGGCTCGCCCGAAACTCATAAGCCCCGCGAATCCGCTCAAACGCTGCCGCTTCCTCCAAAGAAATTTCCCCTCGCGAATATTTCGTCTCAAACCGCTCCATCTCCACCGACAACGCTTCCGCAAATTCCGCCGACGAAACTCCGCCGCCCTCCTCCACATAAATGCAATGCGGTGAAAGACATCCCTGCTGATCCCAAATCGAAACATCATAAGCCGCCGCTTCCGCCAACGCAGGCAACGCCTCGCCCGTCAATTTCTCCCGCGCGACGCACGCCAAACTCACCCGATGCCCATACCCCAAAAACTTCACCCCCGAAGGCACGCGCCGCCGCACCGATTCCACCGCCTCATCGCCGCCATTAATAATAATGGCATCCGACGCTGCGAACACCTCGCGCTCCGTTGCCTCATCCCCGCCCCTCCAATCCACAAACAAAACGCACCGCCCCAGTTCCGCATCCACCTCCATCAACGACTCCACAAACAACTTCTGCAAAATTCCGTTTGGTGGCACAGGCGTCCCCGCCTGTGATTTTGGCAGCGCGAGCGTCCCGCTTGCGCCTTCCGTCGCTGGTTTGCAAACATTCGCCGCTTTAACCACCAACCCGCTCAACAGACTCTGAAACGCAGCATTCGGCAGATTCCCCGAAAAAATGTGCGTCACCACGCGTGGCGCACCCATTCCCCCATTCCCCCGTTCCTCCATTCCGCTTAGCTCTCCGTAGACCCAAGCTGTCAAAGTCGAACGATTCACACCCTCAAAAAAATCCCGCAATCCCAACCGAATCATCTCAGCCGAGAAACCCGTCGCCACGGAACCTTCCCGCCCCGCTCGCTCCAACCATTTACTTTCGGTCGCCCGCCACAAATCCGCCGCCGCCGCAATCCACTCGATGATTTCTGCGGTCGAGCGTTTCGCCAGCGTTCGGTCGCGGTGTTCCGCAAGTTTCCTGATTTGTTCTGTGATGGTCATTTCTTTTTGAGACAGAATTAACAAAATTTACAAAATTATTGTCGGACAAATCAGTTGGATTCAATTCTGTTAATTTTGTTAATTCTGTCCAAGAATTTCATCCGCCGCAATCGAACAACCTCTCGCTTCTGCCGCCGATGCGCGTCCTAAAACTTCAAACCCATCCCCACGCCTCACCCCCAAATCCTCCGTCTGAATCGCCATCACCGAATAGAGATTCGCCAAATCGAAAACGCGAATCAATCCTCGCTCTCCCGCAACCGCTTCTTTCCCTGTTCGCGGGTCAACAATCATCACCCGCGCCCACGGCGGAACAGATTTCAGATTTTGAATTTTGGATTTTGGATTTCCTTCGGATTTCGGATTTCGGATTTCGGATTTTTCCCTTAGTGTCTCATCATAAAACTGCGTGCTCAACTCCGTCATCCCGTATTCGTTCACCACCCGCGACGACGGAATCCCAACGTATTTCTCAAACAGCTCGTATAACTCCCGTTTGGGCATCTCCCGCGATTTCCCCTTAAAGCCGCCCGTTTCCATCGCGCGGCTTCCTTCAGGCAAATCAAAACACAATTTCTCCCGCTCGCAATGCTCAAAGAAATGCACAAACGAAAACGCCGTTCCCAACAACACCGCCGTCTCCCCTGATTCCTCCGCGCCTCGCAACGCGCGCACCAATCGCTCCGATTCCAACTTTCCATTCCGAATGAAAAAAAAATCCTCCGCCCTCATCCCTCCCAATTCATACTTCATCCTTTCCGCCACCACGCCCATCATGTGCGAAAGCGACGAGCGCGGCTCTTCTTCGGGCGATGGTGTGAGAATAAAAAGGTAGGGCGCGACCGCTGGGCGAGCCGTGTAGTCGCACCCTTTACGGGTGCGTTTGGATTCCGAACGCAGGCTAAAGCCTGCGACTACATTACCGTTTCGGACAGCCCAGCGGTCTGTCCCTACCAGATGCGCCTCAAAATTCGGCACAATCGCCGCGTCATACAACTCCAGCGTCTTGAAATAATGCTTTCCCGATTTCTCCCGCGTCGTGCCGCTCGTGTGAAATTCCGCGACCGCCTCCTCGACGGGAAAGCACGTCAGCGCAAAATCCTTGAACGCGCTCGTCGGCACAGCGGGGATTTGTTTCCAGTGCGCGACCGTCGCGGGCGTCAGTTTGCGCGACTCGCACCAGCCGCGATAGATTGGGTTGAGCGCGAACTGGAACTCGACCACCTCCAACGCCAGCGCGTTGAACTCGGAGTCCGATGTTTCGTGTCCGACGCCGCGCCCGATGAGATCAAGCAATCGTGATTGTAGATTTGCGGTTTTCATGACGCTGGTGTTCCGCGACAGCGATGGCATTTTGAGTTCCCACGGTCACATTGTCAAACGGCTTCGCAGAAGCGCAGACATTCCCCATTTTGATTCAGAAGATTGACGCAGAGCGAGTTGGAGGGTCACGCTCCGTCGTGACCGTCCCGCGAAGCGGGAGACGCGACAGAGCGCGTCCCTCCAATTTGGGGAAT
>Ga0187892_10006400_pt1 | contig 17505 bp, 14 predicted proteins | sample MA1701073metaG_FD_139345 | JGI IMG/M metagenome (GOLD analysis project Ga0187892, IMG submission 139345) | Bio-ooze microbial communities from a basaltic lava cave in the Kipuka Kanohina Cave System on the Island of Hawaii, USA - MA170107-3 metaG ... | reverse complement strand
TGGTTTCGATACGAACCAGGATAACCCGTCGGTTCATGGCCTTGAGGCGTTCGGCTTCACTGGAGTCGAAGACGATCTCGCCCGATGCCGCCCCCGGCGAGGCGGGCAGACCAGTGGCGATCACATCGCGTTTGGCCGAGGGATCGAGGGTTGGGTGCAGCAACTGGTCCAGCGAGGCGGGGTCGATCCGCAGAATTGCCTCGTCCTTGGTGATCAAACCCGCATTGGCCATGTCGACGGCGATCTTGAGCGCCGCATTGGCGGTGCGCTTGCCGGTGCGGGTTTGCAGCATCCAGAGCTTGCCCTCCTGGATGGTGAACTCCAGGTCCTGCATGTCGCGGTAGTGGTTTTCGAGCTTGTCGAATGTGGCCTGAAGTTCCTTGAAGGTGGCGGGCATCAGGGCTTCAAGGGAAGGCGCGTCGGAACCTGCTTCCTTGCGCGCCTTCTCGGTGATGTTCTGTGGCGTGCGAATGCCCGCCACCACATCCTCGCCCTGGGCGTTGACAAGGAACTCGCCGTAGAGCGCCTTTTCGCCGGTTGAAGGATTGCGGGTGAAGGCAACGCCGGTGGCGGATGTCTCACCCATGTTGCCGAACACCATGGCCTGGATATTCACAGCCGTGCCCCAATCCTCGGGGATGTTGTTGAGCTTTCTGTAAGTGATAGCGCGCGCCGACATCCAGGAATCAAACACCGCCCCCACCGCGCCCCACAATTGTTCATGCACATCCTGAGAAAAGGGCTTTCCGGTATGGTTTTTCACCACGCCCTTGTAACGGGCAATGAGCGCCAGCCATTCGTCCGCTGAAATCTCCGTATCCAGCGTGTAGCCTTTCTCGTCCTTATAACCTCCGAGGATATCCTCGAACTCGGCGTGATCGACGTCCAGCACCACCGAAGAATACATGCTGATGAAGCGGCGATAGCTGTCATGGGCAAAGCGCCGGTCGCTGGAGCGGGTGGCCAGGCCCTCGACGGTTTGATCGTTGAGACCGAGGTTGAGCACCGTATCCATCATGCCGGGCATGGAAGCCCTGGCGCCTGAGCGCACAGAGACCAGCAGCGGCCTCGCCCTATCGCCGAATGTAGCGCCGACGAGCTTGCCCACCTCGGTCAGGGCGGCTTCGGCCTCGCCGCGCAATCCATCAGGGTACTGACGATTATTCCGGGTGAAACGGTTGCAAACTTCCGTAGTGATGGTGAAGCCCGGCGGCACCGGCAGGCCAAGATTGGCCATCTCGGCAAGATTGGCGCCCTTGCCGCCGAGCAGCGCCTTCATGCCGGCCTTGCCTTCGGCACTGCCGCCGCCGAAACGATAGACGCGCTTTTCCGTCATGCCCGATTCCCGTGTGAGCCGGGCAACAATCACGCGCTGGCGGCGGGGTCAAGTGGCGAAGGCGGGCTTGCGGCGGCGCCCCATGACGAGCCAGAAGGCGATGGCCATGTTGAGCAGATTAAAGGCGATGCCGTTCAGGAACGCCGCTTGGTATGAGCCGGTCAAATCGAAAATCTTGCCCGACATCCAACCACCCAGCGCCATACCCAGCACGGTGGCGGTCATCACGAGGCTGATGCGCGTACCCGCCTGCCGAGCGGGATAATGATCGCGGACGATCAAGGCATAGCTGGGCACGATGCCGCCCTGGGCCAGGCCGAAGAACGCCGAGACGATGTAGAGCGAGGCCAGCCCATCGAAAGGGATATAGAACAGCAGCGCCAGGCATTGCAGGAAGGAACCGAGAAGCAATGTGCCAGCGCCGCCGATCCGGTCGGCGATGAAACCCGAGGCGAGCCGGCTCACGACACCGAAGCCCAGCATCAGCGACAGCATTTCGGCGCCCCGCGCCACGCCATAACCGAGATCGCTGCAATAGGCGACGATGTGAACCTGCGGCATTGACATGGCAACACAGCAGGCGAGCCCCGCTACGATCAAAAGCGGATAGAGAAACGGCGGTTTCGGCAGAAGTCCGGCGTTGCCTTCACGATTGCTGGCGGGACTGGCCCGGTCGTCAAACACCGGCCGGCGGCGCAGAAGCAGCGCCAGCGGCATTATCGTCGCGACGCAGATGAGCCCGATAACGATATAGACCGGACGCCACCCATAGACGGCAATTCCCTGTTGCATGAGGGGAGGCCAAATGGCGCCCGCACCATAACTGCCGCTGGCCACGATGGCGACAGCAATGCCACGCCTTTTCAAAAACCACTGGGATACATCGGCGATCAGCGGGCCGAACGCGGCGGAGCTCCCCAGAAACCCGATCGGCAGCGCCTGTAAAATCAAAAATTGCACGTAGTTCTGCGACAGCGCGCTGAGAATAAATCCAATTCCGAGCGAAATCGCTCCCACGAACAGCGGCACGGTAATGCCGAATTTGTCCGCCAAACGGCCCATGAATACGCCGCCCAGGGCAAAGCCGATGGTGGTGACGGTGTAGGACAGAGAGGCGCCGGCTCGATCCAACCCGAATTCCGTCTGAATTAAGGGCAGCACCACGACGGAGGCCCACAGGCCAATTCCGCTCACGGTCGCCAGCACCAGCGAGATCACCAGGCGCAACCAGGCATAGCGGCTGTCGGGTGTGTAGGTGGTAGCGGTCATTCCCACTTTTGTCATTGCCGGGCTTGTTCCGGCAACCCATGGCGCCGCATGGCTGCCAAGAGCCCTCATCCGGCCTTCTACGCCGCTTCGGGAATCTTCACGGCAATCTTCTTCAGATCGCCACGGAACAGGGATTTGGCTCTCGCCGCATCGGCGGCATCGCGCACGCGGAGCAGCGAGGAGGGATGAACGGTGATCAGCACCGGCGTGCCGTCGCCGGTCTGCTCGAAGTGCCCGCGCCGTTTCAATATATCCTTGCCATTGCCGGTCAGGGAAAAGGCGGCCGTTGCCCCCAGCGCCACGAAGAGCCTGGGCCTCACCAACTTCTTCTCAATCCTGAGCCACCATTTGCAGGCTTCAATCTCGCCGGCATCGGGCCGTTTGTGCAGCCGGAATTTGCCGCGTGGCTCATTCTTGAAATGCTTCACTGCATTGGTGACGTAGCACTTCTCCCGCGCCACACCGGCTTCATCCAGCATTTGATCGAAAAGCTTGCCCGCGGGGCCTACGAAAGGCCGCCCAGCGAGATCCTCCTTGTCGCCCGGCTGTTCGCCTACAAACATGATGAGCGCGTGCTTGGGACCTTCGCCGAAAACCGTCTGGGTGGCATGGAGGTAAAGCGGGCAGCGCTGGCAACGGGCCGCCTGCTTCCGCGCCAGATCGAGTGTCGCGGGGTAGGTTTCCAAGTCGGGTTTCTCGAGTGGAAGGCTTCTCTGCATCTGGCAATAAGGCTCGCAAGCTGGAAATGGTTCCGTCCATCACTCTCCATGGCCGTCCTCGGACTCGATCCGGGGATTGACCCGGCCACCCACTTTGATCAAGACGCGAAGCTATTCTCCTTCCCCCCTCGCGGGGGAAGGTGGATCGCGCCACTTGGCGCAAGACGGATGAGGGGGCTGCTTCAGCGAGTCTAGTTATTGGGTACCTGATTTGCTGAACCGGCCCCCTCATCCGGCGCGTGCCGCGCCACCTTCCCCCGCAAGGGGGAAGGTGATTATTGCATGAGCTCGGATTAACCCTCGATCTTCGAGAAATCCGCCACTTCGAGCGTCGCTGCGCGGATGCGGTTCAAGAGCTTCAGGCGGTTTTCCCGGAAGGTCGCGTCCTTGTCGTTCACCGTCACGGAGTCGAAGAAGGCATCGACGGGCGCCCGCAACCGGGCGATCGCCCGCATGGCCGCCTCGAAATCCTCATGCTCGATGGCTTTGCGCGCCTGCCCCGTGGCAACCGTGATGGCCGAATGCAGCGCCTTCTCCTCGCCCTTGATGAGAAAATCCGGCCGCACATCGCCGCCGTAGCTCTTGCCTTCCTTTTTCTCCTCGATTTTGAGAATATTGGCGGCACGCTTAACACCGGCGAGCAGGTTCTTGCCATCGTTGGTTTCCAGAAATTTCGACAGCGCCTCGACCCGCTTCACCATCATGAGCAGATCGTCTTGCCCGCCAAGTGCGAACACCGCATCGATGAGATCAAATTGTTTGCCTTGCTCGCGCAAATAGACTTTTAGACGGTCGGCGAAAAAAGAGAGAAGGTCAGGTATTGATACTTCGGGTTGTTGAAACAATTCCAAAGTTTCAAAATCTTTGCGGTCAATTTTTATCTGATTGCGTTCAGCGATAGGTTTCTGGATCGGGTCATAGGCCGCCACAAAAATTCTCTTTAGAGGTACTCGAAGTTGTTCTTCAATTACTATTCTAATTATGCCAAGCGCAGCGCGTCTGAGTGCATATGGATCCTTTGAACCGGTGGGCTTCTCTAAAATTCCCCAAAACCCCATGAGCGTATCAATCTTATCTGCCAACGCCACGGCCTGCCCAAGTTTCAACGCGGGAATTGAATCGGATGGCCCCTGCGGTTTGTAGTGGTCGCTGATGGCATCGGCGATTTCAGCGTCGATGCCCTGTTCCAGCGCATAGTATTGGCCCATAAGACCCTGCAATTCCGGGAACTCTCCGACCATGCCGGTGACGAGATCGACCTTCGAAAGTTTCGCGGCGAGCTGGGCTTTCTTGACATCGGCGCCGATGGTCTTGGCTATTTCTCCGGCCAATGCTTCGATGCGTTTCATCCGTTCGCCCTGGCTGCCGAGCTTGGCATGGAAGGTGATGGCGTCGAGTTTCGGCAGCAGTTTTTCCAGCGGCGCCTTGCGGTCCTGGTCCCAGAAGAACTGAGCATCGCTAAGGCGCGCGGCAACGACCTTGTTGTTACCGGCGACAATCTGCTTGCCGCCGTCGCTGGCGGCGAGGTTGGCGACGAGAATGTATTTGTTGGAGAGCTTGCCGCTCTTGGTATCACGCAATGCAAAACATTTCTGGTGGTTCTTGATGGCGGTGGCGATCACCTCCGGCGGCATCGCAAGGTACTTCTCGTCGAACTCGCCCATCAGCACCACGGGCCATTCGGCGAGGCCCGCCGTTTCCTTGAGCAGGCCCTCGTCCTCGATCACCTCCAAGCCCTGGGCGAAGGCGAGATTGCGGGCATCGGCGCGGATGGTTTCGGCGCGCGCCGCCGCGTCGACCACGACGAATTGCTTGTGAAGTTTCGCGGCATAATCCTCGAAGCGGCGCACCTCGATCTTCTTTCCGCCCATGAAGCGATGTCCACGCGTGGTGTTGCCGCTGGAGATCCCCTCCACCTCGAAAGGCACGATCTCACCGTCGAAAGTGCAGAGGATCGATTGCAGAGGCCGCACCCAGCGCAAGGTTCCAGAACCCCAGCGCATGGATTTGGGCCATGGGAATTTACGGATCACCTCCGGCACCAGCGCGGCGACGATGCCGGTCGCGGGCCGCCCCGCTTTCCGCATCACGGCGATATAGAATTGGCCTTTCTTGTCGTCCTGAACGTTCAAGTCATCCAGCTTGAGGCCGGTAGATGTGAGAAAACCCTCGATGGCGGTCTGCGGCGCATCCACCCGCGGGCCTTTGCGTTCTTCAGCCACATCGGCCGCCTTGGCGTTCAATCCTTCAACCGAAAGCACCAGGCGGCGCGGCCCCGCATGAGCTTGCGCACCATCATAGGTCAGCCCCGCCTCCACCAGCCCGTTGGTGATCAACGAGCGCAGATCATCCGCCGCCTTCGCCTGCATGCGGGCGGGAATTTCTTCGGAGAAGAGTTCGAGAAGAAGTTCAGGCATTGGCGGATGCCACGCCGCCGCCAGCGGTTTTCGCCCAAGCCTCGCAGCAGCCCTTCGCCAGGTCGCGGACGCGGAGGATGTAGGCCTGGCGTTCGGTCACGGAGATGACGCCGCGCGCATCGAGCATATTGAAGGTGTGGGACGCCTTGATGCATTGCTCGTAGGCTGGCAGCGCCATTTCGCCCACTTCAAGCAGTGCCTTGCATTGCTTCTCCGCGTCGATGAAATTTTGATGCAAGATATCCGTATCGGCATATTCGAAATTATAGCGGGAGAATTCCTGCTCGGCTTGCAGGAACACATCGCCATAGGAAATGCGCCCGTTGAAGCTCAGATCATAGACATTGTCGACGCCCTGCACATACATGGCGAGGCGCTCAAGCCCATAGGTTAACTCTCCGGAAACCGGCGCGCAGTCGATGCCGCCCACCTGCTGAAAATAAGTAAACTGCGAAACTTCCATGCCGTCGCACCAGACCTCCCAACCGAGCCCCCAGGCGCCAAGCGTCGGACTTTCCCAATCGTCCTCCACAAAGCGAATATCGTGCAGCAACGGATCGATGCCGATTGCCTTGAGCGAGCCCAGATAAAGCTCCTGCAAATCGGGCGGCGACGGCTTGATGATGACCTGATACTGGTAATAGTGCTGCAAGCGGTTGGGATTTTCGCCATAGCGCCCGTCCTTGGGGCGGCGCGAAGGCTGCACATAGGCGGCCGCCCATGGTTTCGGCCCCACCGCGCGCAGCGTCGTCGCCGGGTGAAAGGTGCCCGCGCCCATTTCCATGTCATAGGGCTGGAGGATGACGCAGCCCTTCTGACTCCAGTATTGGTGGAGCGTCAGAATCAAATCCTGGAACGATTTCGCTGGATTCAGCCCCATGGCCCCTTGCGCGCCCTAAGTTGGCGCGAAACCTAGGGGGACGGTATCACGGGGTCAAGCTTCTCACGTCTCGGGATAATAGATTCCCGTACGCGGATCCTGGGTGAGCCTGGTTGCCTTTTTCTTAGCCGCGGGCTGTGGCTCGGCCTTCACGCGCACCCGGGCCGCCTGCATCACGGCCAGCAGGAGCGTCAGCACCCGGAAGGTAAGAAGGCCAATCACAACGACGGTCATAATTTTCAAAAGAAACATGGTGGGTGTCCTCCTTCTATAAGCCGTAACGCGACCATAACGCGCGAAGTTCCATCGCTTCAACGAGGGAACCGGCGAAATCGGTCCCCAATCCCAGCCGCTTCAGGCCCCACCCGGAGCTGGGCGAAATGGTCCTGACCACGACCTTGTCGCCAAACTTGCGCTGCAATACGTCATGAAGATGGCCGATGCCGTCGATCAGTCCTAAGTCCAGCGCCTGCCGCCCCGCCCAGAAGGCGCCCGAGAACATCTCCTTCTCATCGCCCTTCAGCTTGCCTTCCCGCCTGGACCTCACCGCAGACTTGAAGGCCTCGTGCACATCCGCCTGCAGCGAAAGGAGGCGCTTCACATCTTCCTTCTTCTCCGGCTGGAAGGGATCGAGAATGGATTTGTTATCGCCCGAGGTATGGACGCGGCGCTCAATCCCCAGTTTTTCGAGGGCGTCGACGAAGCCAAAGCCCGCCGCGATCACCCCGATCGAGCCCACGATGGAACTGTCATCGGCATAGATTTCATCGGCGGCGCAGGCGAGCCAATAGCCGCCGGAGGCCGCCACATCCTCGCAAAAGGCAAAGACCGGAACCTTGTGCTTCTCCGCCAGCGCCCGGATGCGCGTATGGATCAGCGCCGACTGCACGGCGGAGCCGCCGGGTGAATTGATCGACAGCGCCACGCCGGCGATGCCCTTCCTTGAAAAGGCCCGCTCCAAGACAGGCACGCTGTCCTTGGCGGTGATCGCGGGCCGGAGCGGCGTACCGATACCTATGGCGCCATGCAAGCGCACATGATGGATAACCGGAACCGATTTGCGGAAACGCGGCGGAACGAACCGTTCGAAGAAGGATTGTTGAGCCATTGCCCCCAGATAGGAGCGCTAGGCGATCAGCGCAACCGCCAGGCCATGCCGTCGCGGAGAATCGATTCCGCTTCGGGAGTGAATTGCGAATTTTGGTCGTGCAGCACGAGCCCGGGCAGCAGCTGCATCGGGGCCTTGGAACCCTTGACACCCTGGACGATTACCCGCGAGGCGGCGGTGCCCTCGCGAGCGTAAAGGGGAGCGATGCGGATGTCGCCGAAGCGCTCTTCCATCACGTTCAGGAGCTTGCCCAGGGTTTCGGCGCGGTGAACAATGGTCACGGTGCCGCGCAGCGTCACCATGGTGTGCAGCACCTTTAGCCAGAGGTCGAGGTCGTGGGGGCCGAAGGCATGGGCCTGGGCCTTGAGGAGATTTGACGAGGGCGTCCCCTTGCCATCCTCGAAATAGGGCGGATTGGCGAAGGCGTGGTTGAAAGAGCCGTGAGAGGGCATGGACGCCAAGTCCTTGCGCAACGCCTCCTTGATGTCGGCATGAATGACGCGGAGACTGCCGCCGAAGCCGTTGCGCTTGGCGTTCTCCTCGCAGAGCATGGCATAGCGGGCCGCGACTTCGATGCCGGTCACATGGATGCCGGGATTGCGGGCCAGCGCGCAAAGGGCCGCGACGCCAGTGCCTATGCCCGCCTCATAAATACTTTCACCGGATGCGCAGGGGATGGTGGCCGCGAGGAAAACCGCGTCAATGCCGGCGCGATAGCCCTTTTCCGGCTGCAGAACGCTGAGCTTGCCGCCCAGGAAAGCGTCCTCGGTCAGAGTCGCGGGGATGTGCCCGCCAGGCGGTGGCGGTGGCGGTGTCGAAGCCGAATAGGCTTGGGCGCTCATCTGCATATTGGCCGATTATTGATCCGGGATGGTTAGCGATGCGTTACCAAGAATATTTCGTGCCCGGGCCAGATCTTCCTCGTCAACCATCAGGCGGCGGGGGATAGCGCCGATCGAGCCCTCTATCGCGCTGGTATAGGCGTCGAGCAACATGTGTTCCACGCCGTTTTCGGACAGCAAATGGGTCACATAGGACAGGTAAACCAGATCGTTGCTGCGCAGCAGTTCCTTCATGGGCATTCCATGGTCCTCGCCCCGCGTAAGCGGGGAGAGGAAAGGGGCCCATTGCGAAGCAATGGGATAGGTGAGGGGCCAACGGATGATCTCTGACCTGTTTGCGCTTGGTATTGCTGGGTTTCAACATGTAATGCATACGCACAAACCTATCCCAAATGACCGTTAGCCCCTCACCTCCCCATCGCTTCGCGGTGGGTCCCCTCCTCTCCCCGCTGCGCGGGGCGAGGACAAGAGAAGGCGGGGCGGCAACCGGTCGCGCTGCCCCGGCGCCGTTAGCGCCCTATGTTCAGCTGTAGAACAGCTTGAAGGGTAGCCCATGGGAGTCGTCATTCCCTTCGAAGGCTCCGGCAACGAAAAACGCGCCAGCCTCGATCCGCTCGTCCGCCTGGTCCAGTCGGACATGGACCGCGTCAACGAAGCCATCATGGCGCGTGCTCACAGCCATGTGGAGTTGATCCCGGAGCTTGCCGGCCACCTCATCAATTCCGGCGGCAAGCGCATCCGGCCCATGCTCACGCTCGCGGCGGCCCGCATGTGCGGTTATCAGGGCGATCATCACCTGAAACTCGCAACCGCTGTCGAATTCATGCACACGGCAACCCTGCTCCATGACGACGTGGTCGATGAAAGCGATCTCAGGCGCGGCAAGGAAGCGGCCCGCGTCATCTGGGGCAATCAGGCAAGCGTGCTGGTGGGCGACTATCTGCTGGGCCAGGCCTTCAAGATGATGGTCGAGACGGGTTCGCTCGAGGCCTTGCGCATTCTCGCCAATGCCGCGGCGGTCATCGCCGAAGGCGAAGTGCTGCAACTTTCCATGTCGCAGGACACGTCAACGACGGAAGACGCCTATCTCCATGTCATCGGCGCCAAGACAGCGGCGCTTTTTTCAGCCGCCGCCGAAGTCGGCAGCGTCATCGCCCTTCGCCCCCGCCCCGAACAGGCCGCCCTTGAGTCCTATGGCCGCAATCTCGGCATCGCCTTCCAGCTGATCGACGACGCGCTGGATTATTCGGGCTCCGAGGCGCTGCTCGGCAAGGGCGTTGGCGATGATTTCCGTGAGCGCAAGATCACGCTCCCCGTGGTGCTCTCCTACCGGCGCGGCGCGGCGGAAGAGCGCAATTTCTGGAAACGCACCCTTGAGGACGGTAATCAGACGGCTGACGATCTTTCCTACGCCAAAAAACTGATGGAGCGTCACGGCGCCATCGCCGATACCATCGAGCGTGCCAACCACTATGGCGACATCGCCCGCGATGCCCTGGCGATTTTCCCCGACAGCGAGTGGAAGTCAGCGCTTTCGGAAGCCGTCGATTTCTGCGTTGCGCGGGCGTATTGAGCTAACTTAGAGTCACCTGCTGCACCCACCAGTGCGCATGTAAGGCCGAAATTTTTTCCGCCGCCGCGCGCGCGGTCTTGGCATTTTTGAACACTCCGAAACACGTGGCGCCCGAGCCCGACATGCGGGCGTAGCGAAGATGTTGCTGACTTTCCAGCGCGTCGATCACCTCGGCGATGACAGGAACAAGGGCCACGGCGGGCGGCATAAGGTCGTTGCGCCAGGTTGCGGCATCGGAGAGGTCTAGGGAAGTTTCATGCTTATCGCCTACCGCCAATCCCAGTTTTTGGAATACAGCCGAGGTCTGAACCGCGATCAATGGATTGATCAGCACGGCGTGTAGAGGCTTAAAATGTTCGAGCGGCGTGATGCGTTCGCCGGCGCCTTGCATGCGGCAGGCTTTGCCCATGAGGCAAACGGGAACATCGGCGCCGAGCGACAAGGCGGCTTTGCGAATCTCATCATCCATTTCGATCCCCGCGAGCCGCAGGAAACCGCGCATGGCAGCGGCGGCGTCGGCGGAGCCTCCGCCAATGCCGGCTGCAACGGGAAGATTCTTCGTAAGAGTCACCAATACTGACGGCAGTAGTTTCCCGCGCGCTTCCGCGATTTCCGAAACAGCCCGCCATGCTCCGCGGATGATGTTGTTTTCAGTAGCAGGCAAGAGACTGGCGAAAGGACCCGACACCTTAAGGGTGAATTCAGAGGCGGGCTCGAAACGCAATTCATCGCCCACATCCGCGAAGGCCACAATCGAGTCGATCTTGTGGAACCCATCGGAGCGGCGGCCCAGCACATGCAGCGCCAGATTGATCTTGGCGGGCGCGAATTCGGTGAGAATAATCATGGTTCTTGCGGAAAAGCACTCCCCGCTCTCATCATGCCCGCACTTGATGCGGGCATCCTCTTGGGACCAACGAAGATGGCCGTGTCAAGCACGGCCATGATGAGAAGAGAGGTTGATTCCAAAACTACCCGTTGCTCTGGTCCGATGTATTCTGCGCCGGGGTCAGCGGCGCTTCGTCCGGAAGGCCGTTCACCAGCTTGTCCTCGATCCGCTTCAGGTCTTCCGGCTCGGGCTTGTTATCCTTGGCGTGCTGCCATTGGAATTTGGCCTCGAGCCGGCGACCGATACGCCAGTAGACGTCGCCCAGATGCTCGCCGATGATGGGGTCGGCGGGAAGCAGCTCCACGGCGCGCTCGCAATGGATGAGCGCCTGCTCGTAGTCGCCGAGCTGGAAATAGGCCCAGCCGAGACTGTCGACGATGTAGCCGTCGTTAGGCTTCAGCGCCACCGCCTTCTTGATCATCGCCATGGCCTCGGGAAGGTTGATCTTCTTGTCGACCATGGAGTAGCCGAGATAGTTCAGAACCATCGCCTCTTCCGGCGCCAGCTCGAGGGCCCGGCGGAACTGCTTTTCCGCCTTTTCCCAGTTCTTCATGCGCTCATTGGAAATGCCGCTGTAATAGAACACCCGCCAGTGGGCCGGCTGTGGTTTGGTGAAAGTTGCAATGGCGCGGTCATAGGCCTCGCCGGCCTGGGCGAAATCCTCATTGTTGCGGTGAACGTTGCCGAGCGTCACCAGCGCATCGTAGTTGCCGGGCTGTTGCGCGATAAGGCCGTTCAGCCTGGCCAGCGCTTCGTCCTTGCGCTCGAGGCGCTGCAGGTTAATGGCGATCTCCATCTCGGCATTGGCGCGCAGCGGTGAATTTTCCGGCACCTGGGAGTAGGCATCGATCGCCTTTTCGGGCCGCTTTATGTCCTCATAGATATCGCCCAGAAGCGTGTAGGCGACGGGCCGGTCGGCGTTGAAAGAGAGGGCAAGCTGCGCATAGAGCAGGCCAACGTCGATGCTCTGCTCATCGGTCATGGCGGTCGCCAGCGAAAACAGGGCCTCCGCCGCGCCGGCGCCGGGTGTGGCAATCAAGGCCTGCGGCTTGTGGCCGGCCGTGGCGTTGGCAAGGGCCGCGGCCACCAGCGGGTTGTCGTCGCCCCCATCAAGAAATGCCGAATAGATTTTCACGGCCTCGGCGGCGCGGCCGCTGCGTTCGAGGAAATTGCCATAGCCCTGCACCACGCGGAGCGAGGTGCCGGCCTGTTCATGGGCCTTCTTGTAGAAGGCTTCGGCCCTGATGGCATTGCCGAGATAATCCGAGATCAGGGCGGCGTGGAAGGCCTTGAAGTTGGCGAAGCTCTCGTTGGCATCGAGCTTGTCGAGGGCCTTCAACGCCCGTGCCTGATCGCCTTCGCCCGCATGGGACCAGGCGATGAGGAGCGTCGAGGTGAGTTCGCCGACCGGCGTATAGGAGGAGGCGGCAAAGTTCCGGCGCGCATCCTCATAGTGGCGGATGCGGTAATCGCGAAGGCCCAGCACGATGCGCGCCATGCGCTGCTGGCTGTTGAAGCCGAGCACGCGAATTGCCAGTTCCTCGGCCTCCTCGATGTTGCCTTCCGACAATTCCAGAAGAAACACCCGCTCGATCAGAATGGGATTGCCGGAATCTCCCTTGAGCGCCCGGGACAAATAGTCGGAAGCCACATCGTTGTCGCGCAATTTGCTGGCCGTGCGGCCGGCGAGATAGCTGCCCGAAAGCGAACTCTCGCCCGTAGTTTCAGAGGCCTGGACGGCCGTAACCGCCGAGCACAGGATAAGAGCTGCGGCGGTGGCGCGAAAAGAAACGACCGGCATGGCAATCCGTCTCATGGAACGAGCGGCCCCATGCCACCCATGAAGCGATTCATCGGCATAGAATGCGGTTTTTTAGCGATGGCTGCAACCGGAAAATCGAAAGGCGCGCGGATCTTAGTCCGCGCGCCGCCGTAGATTGCCGGGATGCCATTACTGGGTGAGCAGAACTTCGCCTTCCACCTTGAGATCGGTGGGTTCGGGATAACCGGCCGCCTCATAGTCCAGCTTGACATAGAGGGTGGCATTTCCGCTCATCTCGAACTTGTTGACCACGATGGGGAAGTAGGAGGACGTGCTGTTCATGTCGCCATTGGCCCAGATCGTGAGATTCTGGTTCGTGGCATAGAAGGCGCCATTGATGTTCACATCGCCGCCGCTTGAAATGTAGTTCGTATTTCCAATCCCGGTGGTGCGGTCCTGCACGAAGGCGAAGCCTATGTAATTCGCCGATTGGCCGACGCCCTCGCCGGGTTTCGGCGCGTTGATGGTGACCGCGCCGCCGGAGGTGATGTCGACATTGGTGACATTTCCGGTCAGGTAGAAGACAACCCCGACCGGCGCATTGAGAGTGGATTGTGAGTCAACTTTCAAATCGCCATCCTTGATGATGTAAAGGCCGGGCGTGAGATTGGCGACGCCATGGGTTTTGATTTCAAGGCCGCCGCAGTAGACGCCAGGATTAAGCGTTGCGGTGGTGTTCTTGACCTGCTTGTTGGTATGGTTGCAGCTTCCAACCGTCGGCATGACAAGGTCCGCATAGGGATCGAGCTTGACGGTGCAGCCGTTTTCCGGCGAGGGCTCAAAACCGGATCCCGACCAGCCGCCGACGGCGCAGAAGCCGTCCGAAGTCGCTTCGGCACTTCCCCAGGTGCGCATGGCGGTGCCATGGTTTGAATTGGCCTGCACCGTGCAGACGCTGGCCGTGAACTCGGAGTTGCCGGTGAAATAAACCGAGTCCTGTGCCGTCAGGTTGGTCGAAAGCAGGCACAGATAGCTGTCTTTCGAGAAAGCGGCCTTGGAATTGACCGCAACGTTAGTGTCCTTCGAGCTGGTTTCGCCAGCCTCGGTGCCGCCACCGCCGTCGCCGCCCATTTCCGCATCATCCGGTGGCAGGGCATTCAGCGCGTTGATGAGAGCACCTTTGACCTTGGCGTTCACCTGGACGTCGATGGTGTTGGGGCCAGTGACCACGCCCGGGGAACCGATGAGTTCGGCGTCCGTGACGTTGGCGAGCGACGCATTGATGTAGGTGGTGGCAATCGCCGCCCGCTGGGCAAGCTGCTGGCTCGCTGTGCCGGTGACATTCGTGGCCGAGGCGCCGGCAAGAGCCGCGGCATCCGCCAAGTATTGCAATTCGCTCGCGGTGCGAGCGCTTCGCAAATAATCCATGGCCAACCCGGCCGCGGCAACCATCGGGATCGCCGCCAATGCGACGAAGATGGTCGCATTGCCGCTCGAATTGCCGAGAAACCGCCGGAACTGCCGGCTGAATTTATCTCCTGCGCTCGCCTGGGCCATAGGCTCAATCCTTCTTCTTGAAACGAATTACGCCCGACATTCCCATAAACAAGATACCGCTATCTTGCCAAAATCGTTCGAATTCTATGCAACTGCGCTCGCTTGGTTGCCAGCCGTGCGCGGGCTGTTCCGATGGTTACCGGGTGTTGATCATGGACCGAAAAAATGGGACCGAAAAAATGAGGAAGTTCCGGATGAGAACCGCGGACCTTCCAGAGGCCTATTTCGACAACCTCAGCGCCAACAAGCTCTTGGCGATCCCCTCAAAGGCGGCCTCAAGCTTCGAGGAATCCGAGGCCGGATATTGGAATGAACCGCCGCTTGCACAGTTTTTGACGAGATTTTGAGCCGCCGTCGTATTGAGCAGTTCGAATTCGACCGTATAGACGATGATTCCCTGCGCCTTCAAGGCCGCGCACATGGTTTCGGCTTGCGTGTAGAAATTGCCGTTGGGCGCCGGGCAATTGATGTGAGTGCTGGCGGCGCCACCCGCTCCAATGATTGATGTGTTACTTCTGACGCCCTTGCAATAGTTGGTGTTGTATTCACCATCGGTCATCAATATCATGATCTTCTTCAAACGCTCGGCATTATAAGCTGCGGGCGCGCTCGATCCCGACCACAGGCCGATATTGGGGGATAGGGTATACCAGCCCCAGGCTATGCCTACTTGACCGGCCGTCGAACCCACACCCTCCATGGCGTTGATGCTCGCGTGCAGCGCCGGCTTGTCGCTGGTAAGCGGCTGAAGTTTGCTGGAAAGACACGGTTTGTCGGGCGGGGGATATACTCGGCCAACAGGAGATGTGCCGACTGCGGCATCGGTATAGGCATTGGAACCTGTGCGTTCGCTGACGCAGGTGCTGATGTCATATGTTCTCTGGTTACCTTCCCGATTGGTAAACCTGAATTTCGCGGAACCAGGGGTTGTGCTTGTTCCACTGTTGATAGATCCTCGCGCCGCCGTGGCGTACGTGTCGACGTTCACGCCCATACTGTAGGGAACGATGGCAACCTTCGAGTAGAAAGGAATTTGGTCATCGGATACCACAGTATCGATAAACTTGTTCGCGGCTGCCTTCAGATCCGTGATTTTCGTTCCCGCCATTGAACCTGTGTTGTCGAGAACAAGCGCGACCTCAATGCTGTTTCCTGACTTGGTGACTTCGGAGAAGGCGTTGAGCGAAAGTTCCTGAATTCCCGCGAGCTTCATGATCGTCATCGGATAATCGTGCGTGGCGCCCAGCAAAACCTCGGTATCGGTGATCTCAAGATCGGTGTCGATCACGGTATCGTCGTTGAACTGGGGGGTGTAGTTTTCTCCGATATAAGTGGCCGCGTAGGCTTCGAGCTCCTCAAGGCGGGCTTGCTTTTGCGACTCGGTCAAACCGGTCAGATCGCCGCGGTCGGAAGCGGCAATTGCCAAGGCCGCTGAATCAACCGCAGCGGCAAATGCCGCCTGTTCCCTGGTGACTCGCGCTGTATCGATCGCTACGCCGGCTGCCAGGAAAAGCGGCAGAGCGGAGAGCCCCAGCATAATAGCGACCGTACCACGAGAATCTGCGAAAAAATTCCGCAGTATCCTCGATCCACGACCCCGAACTGATAGAGGACTCATGACGCCACTCCTGCGATATTCTCAGTGGATATGGCAGACAAAGCCGTACTTTCCGTCACCGAAAAAACTAAAACTGGAATGGTTCAGCCTCTACGCGGTATGAAGAAGGTGCGTGGTGCGTCTCGATGGTCGCGAAAGGCTTTTTTGCATTCAAGGTTTGTACTATATTGACGCAATGGCGCGGGCCGTCACCCTTGGAAATCTGCACCGCAGAGGAAAGCTGGTCGAGATCGGTTGTGGCACATGTTGGACCATTGTATATGTGCCAGCCAACTCCCTAGGCCTTATGATAAATGTGGAAATTAAGGAAATCGCACGATTTTGGCGATGCCGGACATGTGGGGCTTACAATACTTCAAGCGGTAGACCCGTCTGGGTGAGGGCTGATGAGCGTCTGCCGACGACCAATCGACCATCTGCTGGTCTCAGCCCCAATTGTCGGACGAGCCACTAAGGCCGCTCTTGAAGCTAGCGACGTCCAAACCGTTAATTAATCGTATCTTGGCGTCTTGGAAAAAACGGTTCTAGAGGACCCTGCGCAGCCGTCGTTTCTACATATTGGGATAATTCGGCCCTTCGCCGCCCTGAGGCACCGTCCAGACAATGTTTTGCGAAGGATCCTTGATATCGCAGGTTTTGCAATGGACGCAGTTCTGGTGATTGATCTGGAAGCGCGGGCCTTTTCCCTCTTCCTGAACGACTTCATAAACGCCCGCCGGGCAATAACGCTGGGCGGGCTCCGCCCATAGGGGAAGATTAACGGTGATTGGAATATCCGGATTCTTGAGCTTCAAATGCGACGGCTCATCTTCTTCGTGGTTGGTGCCGGAAAACGCCAAATTGGTCAGCCGGTCGAATGAAATGACGCCGTCGGGCTTGGGATAGTCGATGGGTTTGCATTCACTGGCCGGTTTCAGCGTGGCATAGTCCGGCTTGCCGTGCTTCCAGGTGCCAAGGCCTGCGCCAAAGAGCTGGTTGAGCCACATGTCGAGCCCGCCCAGGGCAAGCCCGCCAACCAGGCCCAGCTTCGACCACATGGGTTTCACATTGCGCACCCGCTTGAGGTCGGTGAATACCCAGGATTCGCGATAGGCCTCCTCATAGGATGAAAGCTCGTCACCGGAGCGGCCCGCTTGCAAGGCCTCGAAAGCCGCCTCGGCGGCCAGCATGCCGGTCTTCATGGCATTGTGAGACCCCTTGATGCGGGGCACGTTGACGAAGCCCGCCGAACAGCCAATGAGCGCGCCGCCTGGGAAGAACAGCTTCGGCACCGACTGAAAACCGCCCTCGGTAATGGCGCGGGCGCCATAGGCCACGCGCCTGCCGCCCTGCAAGACTTGCTCGATGAGCGGGTGATGCTTGAAGCGCTGGAATTCCCGATAGGGATCGAGATAGTGGTTGGCGTAGTTCAGATGCACCACAAGGCCCACCGACACGAGATTGTCCTCGAGGTGATACATGAAGCTGCCGCCGCCCGTCCGGGTGCCCAGCGGCCAGCCCATGGTGTGGGTGACCTGGCCCTGACGGTGGTTTTC
>Ga0187892_10006399_pt1 | contig 17505 bp, 18 predicted proteins | sample MA1701073metaG_FD_139345 | JGI IMG/M metagenome (GOLD analysis project Ga0187892, IMG submission 139345) | Bio-ooze microbial communities from a basaltic lava cave in the Kipuka Kanohina Cave System on the Island of Hawaii, USA - MA170107-3 metaG ... | reverse complement strand
GCGCCGCCCGCGCCGCCCGCGCTGCCGCACGTGTCGGCCTGACCGCTCAGCGCAGCGTCGTGCTGCGCACGTCCTCGACGCCGAGCCCGAGGAAGCCGCGCGTCCCGTAGGCTTCGACGTACCAGTGCGTCTGGTCGACGGCGATTTCGGCGTCACGCGGCGGCGGGTCGCGGAAGCTCGGCCCCGTGCATTCGAACAGCGCGCGCACGTCGAGCGTGTAGTGCTGCGTGGACGTCGCAAGCGCCGGCAGATCGATGCCCGCACAGTCGCTCGAGAGCTGCGACGTGGTCGTCACGACGAGGTCGGCGCCGGGATACCAAAAGCTGTCCGCGACCGGCCAGTTCCACAGCGTGTGGACCGGCGCCTCGCGCGACGCATCCTGCACGCCAGCGCCGAACAATTGCACGAACAGCAGCCGCGGCACGCCGCCCCAGCGCGCGAGCAGCGCGATCCCGGCGTGCGCACCCGAGCGCTTCGCGAGGCACATGCAGTCGGCACTTCGGTCCGGGCAGTCCCGCAGCGGGCAGGTGAACGGCTGGTAGCCGGTGAGCGCCGCGGTAAACGCGATCGCCGGGCGGCGCGCGTCGCCGGGTGAGAGCGAGAACCGGGCGATCGGACCGGCGTTGCCGCGGCCGTTCACGGCTCCGAACGAGAGATACGGCACCGCTTCGCGCGCGTCGCGCCGGCCGCAGCGGAAGTCGTAGCGCGACGCGTTGACGACGAGGTCGACGCGGCGCGCGCGCCCGACCGGCGTCGTGCCGATGTTGAACAACCCCGAAGCGCCGGCAGCATCGCCCGAAAGCAGCTGCACAGGCTCCGACAGGCTCGGCGGACCGCTGCGGCACTGGTCGAACGCGGGCTCGACGTTCGCCGACACGACCCAGTAGCTGTCGTCGTCGGGCGCGTTGAGGAGAAAGGGCTCGCTCGTGCGGTACTCGAGGCAGCCTAGCCACGAATCGGCGATTCGGGTCGCGTCACCGCGGCAAGCGGATGCCACCTGCAGGCCGAGCCAGCTCGGGCGACCGTCGATCGCGGGACGATCGGCGCGGCCGGGACAGCCGAAAAACGGCGATTCGCGCGCGGCGAACAGGCAGCCTTCGTCGGTCGGTGCGCGGTAGTCGAGCGCGAGCAACCGGCCGCCGCTGCCGTAGCCCGGCGCGTATTCGGTGCGGAGCGCGGCGCGGCGCAGGCCTTCGTCGTCGAAGCCATCGGCGACGACGGCAGTGGTCACGAGGAGCAGCAGCAGGGAGAGATGGCGCAGCAAACGGGTGCTTCCGAACGGGACGGTCACGACGTGGGACGCGGCGAGCGGCGCGCGCCCCCAGCGCGTCGTCTCAGTGCGAGACGAACAGCGGCACGTCGGCGTGCTGGAAGAGATGACGCGTCGCGCCACCGAGCACGAGCTGTGCGATGCGCGAATGCCCCCAGGCGCCCATGACGATGCATTCGGCGCCCGCCGCGCGGGCGGCGTCGAGCAGCGCGGCGCCGGTCTCGCGCCCTTCGGTGTCGAAGCGCTGCACGTGCGCACTGACTTCGTTGCGCGAGAGATACGCGACGGCGTCGAGCGTCGGCAGCACGCGCGGCCCCGGCGCGCGTTCGGGTACGCCGTTCAGCACGACGACTTCGCGCGCGGCTTTCAAGAGCGGCAGCGCGCGATGCATCGCTCGCGCGGCCTGCGGCCCCCCGTCGTAGGCGACGACGAGCCGGTCGTAGCGGTCGACGACGCGCGCAGTGTCGGGCACGACGAGGACCGGCACGCCTGCCGAGAACGCCGTGCGCGACGCGATGCCCCAGCCGACCGGCGCCTCGGGCGGCGTGGTCGGACGCTCGACTACGACGAGGTCGGCCGCGCAAGCCGCATGACAGAGCGCCTCGACGTCGTCCGACTGCACGACCTGCCATTCGCCCGCGATCCGCGCCTCGGTGAAGCGCGCGTTCCAGGCATCGCTCCGCGCTAGCGCGTCGGCATAGTCGCGGCTCGCCTCGACGACCGACAGCGCGACGGCCTCGGGTGCCGCGAAAGCGGTCGGGGCGATCGCTGCGGCATGGATCGCGGTCAGGTACGCCTCGAAGCGGTGCGCGAGCGCGAAGGCGGCTTCGCCGGCGCGACCGGGCGAGTCGGATCGCCGCACGTGCAGGACGATCTCGCTGAGCGCCATGGCCGGCCTCCGTCCTTGCGACGTCGTCAGTTTACGCGTCCGCGGCCGGTGTGCGAACCTTCGGCACTGGGCTCGGCAGGGGTTTTCCCGTATGCGCGTCTTCACCGTACTCGCCGGTTTCGCGTTCGCGATGCCGCTCGCCGCCGTGCCCGCCGAGCAGACCACGACGCAGCTCGAAACCGTCATCGTCGAAGCGGACGAGGGTTTCGGCGACTTCGCCGAATGGCGCTCGCAGATCGAGGCGGCAATCGACAAGGCCAAGCTCAAGCAGCGCGCCGAGCTCACCGCGCACGACAAGAAGCAGATCCTCGTGCTGCAGGAGGACATGCCGAAGCTGCGCGAGGCGCTGGACCGGATGGCAGTCGTGATCGGCCAGAACCCGCGCCAGGCGATGCTCTCCGAGATCGAGAAGGTCGAGCTGGTGAAGGCCTACCTCAAGACCCAGGCGATCCTGCAGAACGTCCCCGACGAGCTCATGATCCGTTGCCGGCTCGTGCACGAGAACGAACGCCGCAACAAACGCGCGGCGTGCGATCTCGACTACGCGCGAGCGCAGCAATTCCTGCAGAAGATCGCGCCGAAGCAGTCCGAGCGCGACCGCCGCGACGTCAAGCGGCGGTTCGCGGCGTCGGCCGAGCGGGCGCGCTGATTCGGACGACGCAGCCGGGCATCGCCCGCGTCCCACTGATGGCCGGACATCCGAAGGATGGCCGGCTGAGCGCGGCGGCGGCTGCCGGCTGCGCTATCCCTGCTCCGCATCCGCTGGCGCGTCCATGCGCCAGCCCTCGCGCAACGCGCTCGACCATCCTTTGGATATCCGGACTACTTTCTCGCGGCGAGGAGCTCGCGGAGCTCCTGTTTGTCGGCGTCGCTGAGTGCGCCCTGCGACTGCTTTTCGAGCAGCGACGCGCGCCGCTGCGCCTCGGTCTCTTCGTTGAGCTTCGCGATCGCGCCGCGGAAGTCGTCGGCGTACTGCTCGGGCGCGAGCATGAGGTCGCGCAACGCGAGCTTCGCGAGCGAGCCATGTTCCTCGCGCTCGGCGAAATGCTCGAGCAGGGCACCCGTGGTGATGTCCGGGCGTGAGCGTGCGAGCTCGATCAGCTCGCGCAGCAGCGCGATGCCGGGCTTGTCGAGCGCGTAGAAGATGTAGGGGGGCTCGAGCGTTGCAACCAGCGACGGTTGCTGCACGAGCAGCTCGATCGCGGCGCGCACGATGCTGCGCTGCGCGGGCTGGTTGCTCGGGCGCTGGACACGCACCGTCGCCATGGGCGGCGGCCTTGGCGTGGCCGTGCCGAGCCCCGTCAGCTCGCCGAGCCGAGCGTGCATGAGGTCGCGGAACGCGCCATCGGGGATCGTCGCGAGCAGCGGCTTCACGCGCTCGGCGAGCCGCGCCTTGCCGTCGAGCGACGTGAGATTCACGTCCTTGCCGAGCTCCGCGTAGAAGAACTCCGAGAGCGGAGTCGCCGCGCGCAGGCGCGCTTCGAGCCCCTCGAGGCCTTCGCTGCGCACAAGCGTGTCCGGATCCTCGCCCTCGGGCAGGAACAGAAAATGCGCCTGCCGGCCTTCCTTGAGGCGCGGCAGCACCGACTCGACCGCGCGCCACGCCGCCTGGCGCCCGGCACGGTCGCCGTCGAAGCAGAAGTAGACGTCGGCCGAGTTGCGGAACAGGAGCTCGGCGTGGTCCTTGGTCGTCGCGGTGCCGAGCGTCGCGACCGCCTGGGTCACGCCGTACTGGAACAGTGCGATGACGTCCATGTAGCCCTCGACCACGATCAGCCGCGCGAGCTTCGTGTTCGCCTGGCGCGCCTGGTGCAGGCCGAACAGCTCGCGGCCCTTGTGGAAGAGCGGCGTCTCGGGGCTGTTGAGGTACTTCGGGCCCTCGTCCTTCTCGAGCACGCGGCCGCCGAACGCGATGACGCGGCCGCGGCGGTCGTGGATCGGGAACATCACCCGATCGCGGAACTTGTCGTAGCTGCCGCGATCGCCGACCGAGAGCAGGCCGGCCTTCTCGAGCGCCTTGAGCCGTTGCGCATCGGTGCCGAGCGCGGATTTGAGTGCATCCCAGGAATCCGGCGCGTAGCCGAGCGCGAAGCGGCGCACGTTCGCCTCGTCGACGCCGCGCTTGGCGAAATACGCACGCGCGCGCTCGCTCGTCGCGAGCTGGCGCTGGTAGTAGCGCGCGGCCGCTTCGCAGATCTCGTACAGCTCGGCGAACTCGCCGGGCGCGCTCGAGCGCGCCTCGCGCGGCACCGTGAGCCCGGCGCGCTGCGCGAGCTCCTCGACCGCATCGAGGAACTCCATGCGGTCGTATTCCATGAGGAACTTGATCGCCGTGCCGTGCGCGCCGCAGCCGAAGCAGTGATAGAACTGCTTCTGCGGGCTGACCCAGAACGACGGCGTGCGCTCGTCGTGGAACGGACAGTTCGCTCGGAACTCGCGCCCCGCGCGCTTGAGCGGCACACGCCCCTCGATCACCTCGACGATGTCGGTGCGTGCGAGGAGCTCGTCGAGGAAGGCGTCGGGGATTCGGCCCATGAGGCGAGGTTACGGCAACGCACGTCATGAGTAGGCCGGACATTGCGGAGCAATGGCCGGCAAGAGCGCCGGCCATGCCTTCGGCATGTCCGGTCTACTGCGCCGCACTCAGCCGAGCGCAGCGAGCTTCCGCTTCACGAGGTCCGACAGCTTGCCCATGTCCGCACGCCCCGCGAGCTTAGGCTTCACCGCGGCCATGACCTTGCCCATGTCCTTGGCGCCGGTGGCCGCGGTCTCGCGGATCGCCTGGTCGACCATCGTCTCGACCTCGCCGTCCGAGAGCTTGGCGGGCAGATACCCCTCGATCACGGTGACCTCGAAGCGCTCCTTGTCGGCGAGGTCGGTGCGCTGCGCCGCGTCGAACTGCGCGATCGAGTCGCGGCGCTGCTTCAGCATCTTCTCGAGCACGCCGAGCACCTGCGCATCGTCGAGCTCGATTCGTTCGTCGACCTCGCGCTGCTTGATCGCGGCGTTGACGAGCCGGATCACGCCGAGGCGCTCGCGATCGCCGCTCTTCATCGCGGCCTTCATGTCGTCGGTCAGGCGGGCCTTGAGGCTCATCGAATCGGGTCTCCGGAAAAACGAAAAGCCGGCACCGCGCGAGCGGGCCGGCCAGTCGGGTGTCGGCACCGAACGGAAAGGGGACGGAGGGGATTAAGCGGACTTAATCCCCTCCGTCCCCTTTTCATCGAGGTCAGTACAGCCGCTGACGCTTCGTGACGTCGCGCGACATCCGGCGCAGGTGGCGCTTCACCGCCGCGGCGGCCTTGCGCTTGCGTTCCTGCGTCGGCTTCTCGTAGAACTCGCGCTTGCGGGTTTCGGCGAGCACGCCGGCCTTCTCGCAGGTGCGCTTGAAGCGGCGCAGCGCGAACTCGAAAGGCTCGTTCTCGCGAACTTTGACGTTGGGCATGATGTCTCCGGGAATACGGCCGCGGACCCGGGGCCCGCGGAGAGCCGCGCATTCTAGCGGCGCGGTCGGCCGGAATGAAAGCCCGGGGGGGCGGTTTTTTGTTAGGGTGGCCCCCGCCCATGAAAGTCCTCGGTATCGAGACCTCCTGCGACGAGACCGGCGTCGCCGTGTACGACACGGCCGCGGGGCTCGTCGCGCATGCCCTCTACAGCCAGGTCGGGCTGCACGAGGAGTACGGCGGGGTCGTGCCCGAGCTCGCGTCTCGCGACCACGTCCTGAAGCTCGTGCCGCTGATCCGCGAGACGCTGGCCGATGCCGGGATCGGGCTCGGCGAGCTCGACGGTATCGCCTACACCGCCGGCCCCGGGCTGATCGGCGCGCTGCTCGTCGGCGCCGGGGTCGCGCGCGCGCTCGCGTTCGCGCTCGGGAAGCCCGCGATCGGGGTCCATCACATGGAGGGACATCTGCTCGCGCCGCTGCTCGAGGCGGGTGCGCCAAAGCCCCCGTTCGTCGCGCTGCTCGTTTCTGGCGGACATACGATGCTGATGGCGGTCGACGCGATCGGGCGCTACCGCCTGCTCGGCGACACGCTCGACGACGCCGCCGGCGAAGCATTCGACAAGACCGCGAAGCTGATGGGCTTGCCGTATCCCGGCGGCCCCGCGATCGCGAAGCTCGCCGAGACCGGGCGCGACCGCTTCGATTTTCCGCGGCCGATGACCGACCGGCCCGGGCTCGATTTCAGCTTCTCGGGGCTCAAGACGCAGGTGCTGCTCGCGTACCGCGCGCACGGGCCGGAGGCCGCCGCCGACATCGCGCGCAGCTTCGAGGAAGCCGTGGTCGAGACGCTCGCGACGAAGTGCCGTCGCGCGCTGCGCGAGACGGGGATGCGGACGCTGGTAGTCGCCGGCGGCGTCGGCGCGAACCTCAAGCTGCGCGCGGCGCTCGAGGGCGCGGCGCGGCGCGAGGGGTTTCGTGTCGCGTTCCCGCGGCCGGAGTTCTGCACCGACAACGGCGCGATGATCGCGTTCGCCGGCGCATTGCGGTTGCGGGCCGGCTTGCATGACGAAGCCCCGATCCGGGTGTTTCCGCGGTGGGATCTCGAGGGGTTGCCGGCGGTGGCGTGACACGGCGTCGTCGTGTTCGTGTCGCCGGACTTCGCCTGCGGCTCACTCCGGCCTACGATTCGCGACCTGACCCTCGACGTGCGCCCCGTGGACACCGTATTCATCGAAGACCTGCGGATCGAGACCGTCATCGGGATCTACGACTGGGAGCGGAACATCCGCCAGACCGTCGCGCTCGATCTCGAGATGGCGTTCGACAACACGATCCCGGCTGCGAGCGACCGCATCGACGACACGCTCGACTACAAACGCGTCGCGAAACGGCTCATCGCGTTCGTCGGCGAGTCGCGCTTCGAGCTCGTTGAGACGCTCGCCGAGCGCTGCGCCGAGATCGTGATGCGCGAGTTCGGCGTGAGCTGGCTCCGGCTCAGGCTCTCGAAACCCGGCGCCGTGACCGGCTCACGCGCGGTCGGCGTCGCGATCGAGCGCGGCCGCCGTCCGGACTGACGACGATGGCGCGCGTGCTGCTCTCGCTCGGCAGCAACGTCGAGCCGCGCCGCCACCTCGACGCGGCCCTCGCCGAGCTCAGCGCGGCGTTCGGGAGAATCGTCGTGTCGCCGACCTACCGCGCCGCGGCGGTCGGGTTCGAGGGTCCCGACTTTCTCAACCTCGTCGTCGCGCTCGACACGTCGCTCGAGCCGGAGGCGCTCGACGCGTGGCTCCACGCCCTCGAGGCGCGGCACGGGCGGCGCCGGGACGTGCCGCGCTTCTCCTCGCGCACGCTCGACGTCGACATCGTGCTGTACGACGACTGCGTGCTTGCCGGCTCGAACCACCTCGAGATCCCGCGCCGCGAGCTGCTCGAGCACGCGTTCGTGCTGAAGCCCGCGAGCGACGTCGCGCCGGATGTTACCCATCCGTTGACCGGCAAAACCCTCGCTGAACACTGGCGCGCGTTCGATGGCGATCGCTCGCTGAAGCGTGAACCCGATCACGAATGAAGGGGGTTACTCCTGATTTCCTGCGCAGCGAAAACGGCGTCGAATAGGTGCCGTGGGGGCGAGAGGAAACGGAATATGCCCCAGCGAACGCAACCGTACGAGACGCCCAGAGCCACGCCCGACCGCATCCGCGAGCGCTACGACCCCGGTTGGCTCGACGCGCTGAGCGATCGCCACGCGGAGCTCCTACGCGACCTCGCCGAGATCCGCGTCCGGTTCGGAGAACGCTCGGTCGCAACGGCGCTGCTCGAGCTCTCGACACTCGGCACCCAGGTGCGCGGCTACGTCGAAACGCTCGACGCCTTCGTGCTCGCGCCGCTCGCACGCGACTGGCGCGGCGACGCTCGCGTCTCGGAACGGATCGCGCGCAGCCGCGAACGCTGGCAGGAGCTGGTCGCGATGCTCGGCGCGCTCGCCGAAACGATCGCGGCGATCGACCTCGGTTCCACCGACGCTCTGGCGAAAGTCGATTTCCGCTTCGCCGAGGCGGCGCACCGGCTCGGCGACGCGTTCCGCGCCGACCGCAGCAGCCTGTTCCTCCTGTTCCTCGCGCCGCACCGCGCGCCCACGCGCACCCGCTGAGCAGACGCGGCGGCGCCGCGCCATAATGCCCCCGGGCTCACCAACGGGGAGTGCGGCGATGTTCGATCGATTCTCGCGCAGCTGGAGCCTGCTCAAGGCCAGCGCGTCGGTCCTGCGTCAGGACAAAGAGCTGATGATCTTTCCGCTGATCTCGACGATCGCGGCGCTGATCGTCGTCGGCAGCTTCATCGCACCGCTGTTCGCGTTCGGCTGGGTCGACCAGCTCGAGGAGGGCACCGCGTCGGTCGTCGTGTACGCGTGGCTGTTCGTGTTCTACCTCGTGCAGTACTTCGTGATCTTCTTCTTCAACACGGCGCTCGTCGGTGCGGCGATGATCCGGCTGCGCGGCGGCGATCCGACCGTCGCGGACGGGTTCCGCATCGCGTTCTCGAAGATCGGCCCGATCCTGGGCTACGCCGCGATCGCGGCGACCGTCGGCCTCATTCTGCGCGCGATCGAGGAGCGCCTCGGCATCGTCGGGCGCTGGATCACGGGCCTGCTCGGGGCGGCGTGGACGGTGGCATCGTTCCTGGTGGTGCCGGTGCTCGTCGCCGAGAACGTCGGCCCGGTCGACGCGGTCAAGAAGAGCGTCGAGCTGCTCAAGAAGACCTGGGGCGAGAACCTCATCGGCAACGTCGGCGTCGGGCTCGCGTTCTTCCTGATCTATCTCCTCGTCGGCCTCGTGTTCGCCGGCGGCATCGCGTTCGCGATCAGTCTCAAGAACACGGCGATGATGTTCACGATCGGCGGCCTCGCGGTCGGCGTCATCGTCGTGCTTGCGCTGATCCAGGCGTCGCTCTCGGGCATCTATTCCGCGGCGCTCTACCGCTACGCGGCGGAAGGCCAGGGCGGGGCAGGCTTCGAGACGCAGGCGCTGAGCCAGGCGTTCCGCGCGAAGTCGTGATCGTCCTGCGCGCGGGCGCCGCACGCCGCGGCGTCCGCGCGCATCCGTCGCGCGCACGGGAGTCGCGATGAACTGGGTACTGGGCCTGATCGGCGCGGTGATCGGCGCCGCGCTCGCGGAGGGGGCGGGTGCGGTCGCGGGCTTCGCGATCGGCTGGCTCCTCGGCGCCGATTCGAAGCTGCGCACGCGCATCGACGGGCTCGAGCGGCAGCTCGCGTCGCGGTCGACGCTGCCGCGGACCGAGATGCCGATCCCCGAGCGCGCGCCGACGCCGGCGCCGGAGGTCGTGCCCGCGGCCGCACCACCGCGAGCGACAGCGCCGATCGAGCCCGGGGCAGCTGCGGCACCGCCGATCGAGCCGATCGCGGCGCGCGCTGGGGAAGCCCTCGCGGCCGCACGCGCCGCCGCCGCGACGGCAACCGCAACCACAACATGGGCCGCGCGTGAGCCCGAAGCCCCGCGCGCTCCCGATCTCGGCGAGCGCGTCGTCGGCCTGGTGAAGCGCTGGTTCACCGAAGGCAACGTGCCGGTCAAGCTCGGCATACTCGTGCTGTTCTTCGGTGTCGCCGCGGCGCTCAAGTACGCAGTCGACCAGCGCTACTTCTCGCTGCCGACCGAGCTGTGGCTCGCCCTCGTCGCAGCTGCGGCGCTCGTGGGGCTCGCGTTCGGCTGGCGCCAGCGCGCGCGCAAGCCGGTGTTCGCGCTGAGCCTGCAGGGCGGTGCGATCGGCGTGCTGCTGCTGACGGTGTTCGCGGCGTATCGGCGCTACCACCTCGTCCCGGCGGAGATGACCTTCGCGCTCGTCGCGATCGTCGTCGCGGGCGCGGCGCTGCTCGCGGTGCTGCAGAGCGCCGTCGCGCTTGCGGTGCTCGGCTTCACCGGCGGCTACCTCGCGCCGGTGCTGATCTCGACCGGCAGCGGCAACCACGTCGCGCTGTTCACGTACTACGCGGTGCTGAACGCCGCGGTGTTCGCGATCGCGTGGGTGCGACCGTGGCGCGCGCTGAACCTGATCGGCTTCGCATTCACGTTCGCGATCGGCGCGATCTGGGGCGCGAAATACTACGACGCCTCGCACTTCGCGACGGTCGAGCCGTTCCTCGTGCTGTTCTTCGCGTTCTACCTCGCGATTCCGGTGCTGTACGCGCGGCGCGAGCAGGAGGGCGGGCGCGGGTTCGTCGACGGCACGCTCGTGTTCGGGATGCCGCTGCTCGCGTTCCCGCTGCAGGCGGCGCTGCTCGAAGGCGACCGCATGGGGCTCGCGTACTCGGCGCTCGTCGTTGCGGCGGTCTACGGGCTGCTGACCTGGTGGCTGATTCGGCGTCCCGCGACCAAGCTGCTCGGCCAGTCGTTCGCGATGCTCGCGCTCGGCTTCGCGACGCTCGCGGTGCCGCTCGCGCTCTCGGCACGCTGGACCGCGACGACCTGGGCGATCGAAGGGGTCGCGCTGGTCTGGCTCGGGCTGCGCCAGTCGCGGCTGTTGCCGCAGGCGATCGGCATGGCACTGCAGCTCGCGGCCGCGGTCGCGTTCGTCGTCGCGCTGTTCGACTACCGCTACGGCGCGAGCGACGACGAGCTCGTGCTGCTGAACGGTGAGTTCCTGAGCGCGGCGATCCTCGCGTTCTCGGGTTTCACGACCAGCTTCCTCTACGACCGCGCGGCGCGACACCGCGTGCTGGTCTGGCTGCCGTTCCTCGGCGGCGCGTTCTGGTGGCTCGTTGCCGGCGCGTTCGAGGTCGAGCGGCTCGAGCCCGGGATCGAAGCCGTGGTGTCGTTGCTCGTGTTCCTCGGCGTGAGCGCGGCGCTCGCGGCAGCGCTGCGCCGGCCGCTGGCATGGCCGATGCTCGGCTGGCCGATCGTCGCCGTCGCGCTCGCGGGCGTGCCGCTCGCGTTCGCCGCGGACGACGAGCTCGCGCGGCCGCTCGCGAACGGCGGCGCGCTCGCGTGGGCGGTGTGGCTTGCGGCGTCGCTCGGTGGGCTCGTCGCGCTGCGGGACGACGTCGGACGACGGCTCGCCGTCGCGCACATCGCGCTCTTCGCGACGGTCGCGGCCGTGCTCGGCCTCGAGCTCGACGAGCTCGCACGCCTCGGTGAGACGCCGCTTGCCGAAGGCTGGCGCGTCCCGGCGCTGGCGCTGCCGCTCGCGTTGCTGCTCGCCCTGACCTGGCGTACGCGCGCGGCGCGCTGGCCGCTCGCCGAGCGCTACGAGGAGTACGCGAAGGCCTGGTACTCGCTCGCCACCGCGACGCTTGCGCTGTGGTGGACGGTCGCTCTCGGCAGCGCCGGCGATCCGGCGCCGCTGCCGTACGTTCCGCTCGTCAACCCGCTCGAGCTCGCGCAGCTCGCGGTGCTCGCATTGCTCGCGATGCTCGCGCGCGACGCGCTCGCGCTCGAACGGCGCACCGAAGCCGTGCTCGCGGGTGCAGCGGTGTTCGCGTTCGTGACGGTCGCGAGCCTGCGCGCGGTCCATCACGTCACCGGGTTGCCGTGGTCGGACGCGCTGCTCGACTCGCGCGTCGCCCAAGCGGTGCTGACGATCACGTGGAGCGCGCTCGGCGTGGTGGCCTGGGTCTACGGCTCGAAACGCGGGCAGCGCGGGGTCTGGCTCGCGGGCGCTGCGTTGATGGGTGTCGTGCTCGCGAAGCTCCTGCTGCTCGACCGGCAATACATCGGCAACCTCGCGGGGATCGTGACATTCCTCGCGGTCGGCCTGCTGCTGACCGCGGTCGGCTGGTTCGCACCGTCGCCGCCGCGCGACCCCTCGACGGAGCCGGCGTCATGATCATCGTCCTTCCGCTCGCACTAGCCGCGTTCGCGGTCGCGCCCGACGAGTTCGCGCGGCAATGGCCGATCACGCTCGAGGGCGACGACGGCGCGTACCGGATCGAGCTCGCCGACGACGTCTATCGCCACGTGCGGCGCGGCGATCTCGCCGATCTCGCGGCGTTCGACGCCAGCGGTGCACCGGTGCCGTTCGGCCCGATTCCGGTGCCGCGCGACGCGCCACCGGCGCTGGTGCGGACGGAGCGCGCGCTGCCGTGGTTCCGTGTACCGCTCGAGGCGGACGCATCGTTCGAACAGGTCGTCGAGATGCACGTCGAGCGCGGCCCCGACGGCACGCTCGTGCCGGTGCTGCACACGGGCACGGTCGTGGCGGCGGCGCCGATCGAGGACGTGATCGTCGATGCGAGCAACGCTTCCGGCGGCGTCGACGCGCTCGAGCTGACGATCGATCCGGCGGCGACCGGCGCCCTCTCGCTCGTCGTCGACGTCCATGCGAGCGACGACCTCGTCAGCTGGCGCCGGGTCGCGTCGGGGCAGGCGATCGTGTCGCTCGAGCGCGAGGGTCACCGACTCGAGCGCCGTCGCATTGAGCTGCCCGCGGTCGACGCGGAATATCTACTGATCGAGCGCGTCGACGCGCCCGGCACCGTGCCCGTCGCGGGCGTCACCGCGCATCTCGCGGAGTACGGCCAGGCGGCGCCGTCGGGTCCGCGTCGCACCCTCGAGCCGGCCGCGGGGGCGGCCGCCGACGCGGGCACGTTCGTCTACGACACGGGCGGGCCGTTTCCGATCGAGCGCGCACGCATCGCGCTCGCGACGCCGAACAGCGTCGTGAACGCGCGCGTCGAAAGTCGCGACGCGCCGGACGCGCCATGGGTCGAGCGCGCGGCGGGCACCGCGTTTCGCGTGCGCGCCGGCGGCGCGGAAGTCGCGAATCTCGCCGACGACATCGGTCCGGTGCGCGACCGGCACTGGCGCGTCGTGACGTCGCCCCCGGTCGCCGAGGCACCGGCGCTGGTGCTCGACTACCGTCCCGACCGATACCTGATCCTCGCGCAGGGCACGCCGCCGTTCGGCCTCGCCGCCGGCAGCTACACGGCGCGGCGCCCGAACTATCCGCTCGACGCGCTGCTCGCCGAGCTCGGAATGCGGCTCGGCAGTGGCTTCGTACCGGCGATCGCGACGATCGGTGCGGGCAGCGACGTTGCGGGCGCCGCGCGCACGCCGCCGCGCGCGCCGTTCCCGTGGCTACGCTGGACCCTATGGCTCGTGCTCGTGGGCGGCGCAGCAGCGATCGTCGCGATGGTCGTGCGGTTGCTGCGCGAGCGTCAGCCGGCGGAGTGAGCGACGCTGCGGCGCTCTGCCGTTCGTCGCGAAGCGTCGGCTCGGGAACACCCCTTCGAAAACCGGCGCAAGTACATCCCTGTATGCCTGCGGCGAAAACATCCCGGGATGTCGCCTCCGAAGGCTACATGGACGTACTTGTGCCGGTCCTGGGACGGTCGCTCCCGACCGGCGCCTCGCGCAGAGGCAGCGATCGCGGATCAGCGGCTGCTACACGATCAGCAGATCCTTCTCTTTCTTCCCCGCCGACAACGCATCGGAGAACCAGCGCGGGCGCTTGCCGCGGCCGGCCCAGGTCTGCGTGGGGTTCGCCGGGTTGCGGTATTTCGGCTTGACGACGTACTTGCCCTGGCCGCGCGCCTTGCGCCGCGTGCCGAATACGTCGTCGAAGGTGAGGCCTTCCGACTTGATCAGCGCGAGCACCTTGTCGCGCACCCGCGCGACCCGTTCCTGCGAGAGCTCGTGCTTGCGCTTCTCGGCTTTCGTGATGAGCTCCTGCAGCTGTGCATGGTTGAGCTTGCGGATATCCATCCTGCGCCCCGGGCTTGGCGCGGCAACTCCGCGCGGCGGCTAGTTTTCCACACGCGTTTTCCGAATAGAACCGATCCGGAGCCGGCGCCGCGGCGTCCGGATCGCCCTTCCCCCTTTTTGAGCGGGTGCAACTCCGGTAAGTTGGGACGTCTCGGCGTCCGGAAGACGGATCGGTTTCATGGGCCTGCTCGACGATCTCGAACAGGAAGCGCAGCGCCGCAAGGCGACGCTCGAGGCAGCCGCGCGCCAGAAGGCCGAGGGAGAGTCGATCTACAAGACGCGGCTCGAGCCCGCGATGCAGGCGCTCTACGACTTCGTCGCGCGTCTCGTGAAGAACCTCGAGTTCCTGAAGCCCAAGGTGCCGCAAAAGTTCGCGATCGCGGGCTACGGCGAGGTCGTCGGCTTCATCGAACACGACTACGACCTCAAGCTCGATGCGCAGCAGCTCTCGAAGCAGATCACGCTCGCGGTGACCTGCACGGTCGCGACCGACCAGTGTCCGGCGGTCGAGCTCCAGGGCGGGCCGAAGATCAAGGCGATGATGGTCTCGTTCCAGAAGTACCGACTCGCGGGGCTCGCCGAAACGACGAAGAAGGACGAGAACGGCGAGGCGAGCGCCGCGGTGTTCCGTGCGCGCGGCAAGATCCCGATGACGGCCGTCATCACGGCCGACGCCGAGAGCCCCGGGGTCCGCATGACCTTCACGAATTTCGACGCGTTCGGCACCGTCACGAAGGTCGTGCCGCCCGAGCAGTTCGGCGATGCGTTGTTCGACAACCTCGCGCGCTACATCGCACGCGAGCCTTCTGCCCTGATGCGCGAAGAGCTGCCCGACGAGCTGCGCAAGCAGCTCCAGCACAAGGTTCAGCAGGAGCAGATCCGGCGCAAGTGGGAAGCGAAGATGCTCGAGCAGCAGCGCGCCGAGCTCGAGACGCTCAAGCGCGAACAGAGCGTCCGCGGCCGGGTCGAGCGCGCGGTCCAGGACGTCAAGGACAAGGCCCCGTCCCTGATCGACAGGGTGAAGGGGATTTTCAAGAAGTAGGCCGGACATGCCGCAGGCATGGCCGGCTTTGCGCTAGAGCGCCGGCCATGCCTACGGCATGTCCGGCCTACAGCCCGAGCTTCGCGAGCAGCTGCGCCTTGGTGAGCGCCTCGTTCTCGGTTCCGCGCCGCGCGCGGTACTCGAACGTGCCCGCCGCGAGCCCGCGCTCGGACACGACGACGCGGTGCGGGATTCCGATCAGCTCGATGTCGGCGAACATCACGCCGGGCCGCAGGCCGCGGTCGTCGAGCACGACGTCGACACCGGCCGCGACGAGCTCCGCGTAGAGCGCATCACCGGCCGCAGCGACCTCGGCGTTCTGGTGCTTCGGGTTGATGACGCAGACCGCCACGCGCCACGGCGCCATCGGCTCGGGCCAGACGATCCCGGCCTCGTCGTAGTTCTGCTCGATCGCGGCAGCGACGATGCGGGAGACGCCGACGCCGTAGCAGCCCATGTACATCGTCGCGGCCTTGCCGTTCGGGTCGAGCACGGTGGCCTTCATCGCCTCGGCGTACTTCTGGCCGAGCTGGAATACGTGGCCGACCTCGATGCCGCGCGCGATCGAGAGCGTGCCGCGGCCGTCGGGTGAGGCATCCCCTTCGACGACATCGCGGATGTCGGCGACGAGATCGGGCTCGGGAAGGTCGCGGCCCCAGTTGACGCCGGCTAGATGGAAGCCCGGCCTGTTCGCGCCGCAGATCAGGTCGGCCATTGCGGCGACCGCGCGATCGGCGATCACCTTCACCGGGCGCTTCGGCGCGACCGGGCCGATGAAGCCCGGCACGCAGCCGAGCGCGCCGACGATCTCGTCCTCGCGGGCGAGCCGGTAGTCCGCGAGGCCCGGGAGCTTGCGCAGCTTGACCTCGTTGACGCGGTGGTCGCCGCGCACGAGCGCGAGCACGAACCCGTCGTCGCCGACGACCGCGTAGGCCTTCACCGAGGTCGCGAGCGGCACGCCGAGCAGTGCCACGACGTCCTCGCAGGTCTGTTGTGTCGGTGTCGCGATCTCACGCATCGCGGCCGACGGCGCAGGGCGAGCGCCCGGCGCGACGGCTTCGGCCATCTCGATGTTCGCGGCGTACTCGGACTCGCTCGAGAACGCGATTGCGTCCTCGCCCGAGTCGGCGAGCACGTGGAATTCCTGCGACGCGTCGCCGCCGATCGCGCCGGAGTCCGCGCGCACCGCGCGGAACCCGAGCCCCAGGCGCGTGAAGATCCGCGTGTACGCGTCGTACATGTTGCGGTACTCGCGCACGAGGTCCTCGGGCGTGAGGTGGAACGAGTACGCGTCCTTCATGAGGAACTCGCGCGCGCGCATCACGCCGAAGCGCGGGCGGATCTCGTCACGGAACTTCCACTGGATCTGGTAGACGTTGATCGGGAGCTGCTTGTAGCTGTTGAGCTCGTTGCGCGCCCAGTCGGTCACGACCTCCTCGTGGGTCGGGCCGAACGCGTACCACTGGTCCTTGCGGTCGCGCAGCTTGAGCAGCTGGCCGCCGAACTTCTCCCAGCGCCCGGTCTCTTCCCAGAGCTCTTTCGGGTGCACCGACGGCATCAGCATCTCGAGCGCCCCGGCGCGGTCCATTTCCTCTCGGACGATCGCTTCGACGCGACGCAGCACGCGCAGGCCGAGCGGCGTCCAGGAGTAGATGCCCGCGGCGAGCTTGCGCAGCATGCCGGCGCGGATCATGAGCTGATGGCTCACGACCTCGGCGTCGGCGGGAACTTCCTTGACGGTGTAGAGGTGGTACTGCGAGAGACGCATCGGGCGGCCAGGGGTGAAAAGGCCGCGGATTGTAGCGAAACCCTCAATCGTCCTCGGGCTTCGTGCCGTAGGCTGGGACGACGTTCGTGCGCGGATCGACCACGACGGTCTCGTACGGACGGTCGGCGGGCGGAACGTCGGTGATCTGCCAGCGGCCTTCGGCGTCGCGCCAGCGGTAGAGCGGGGGGTTCGACTCTGGCGAGCGCGGCAACGTGTTGCGTGCGAAGCCCGGGAGGGTGTCCGGCGCATAGCGCCACCACCCGTAGAGGCCCGCCGCGATCGCGATCGCGGCGAGCACCACGGCCTTGCGCGCGCTCAATCGCGCTTGCAGTAGAAGCCGATTTCCTGCTGCGCTTTCGAGAGCTCCTCTGCCTGCTGATCCGCGGTCAGGAGCTCGGGCACGCCGTCGTCGTTGCGGTCCATCGAAACTGCGGCCGACGTGGACAGCCCGTCGTAGCGCTTGCGGGCGTTGTCGCAGGCGGTGACCCGCTTGCGCGCGATCTGCTCGCCCGCTTCGCGGCCCGGCTCGACCGGCTGCGATCCGATCGGCCCGCCCGCTGCGGTCTCGGCGCCGGGGTCGAGCTGCTCGGCCGGGGGCGGGGGCGGGGGTGGACCGCGCGTCACGGCGACGCGGTCGACCTCGGTGCCCGCCGGCGGCGGCTTGGTGCTGTACTGCCAGACGCCGTTTGCGTCCTTCCATTTGTAGAACTGCTCCGCGGCCGCGCCACCCGCGAACGCGAGCAGCACGAGCGCTATCGCAGCGGCGATGCGACGTGTCATTGGAGATCTCCGGCGGCCCATCCGCACACTGATTAGCACCGAACGCTATCGGCCTCAAGCTGACGACGCTCTGAACCCGATCACACGCCGGGCGGGAG
>Ga0187892_10006398_pt1 | contig 17507 bp, 14 predicted proteins | sample MA1701073metaG_FD_139345 | JGI IMG/M metagenome (GOLD analysis project Ga0187892, IMG submission 139345) | Bio-ooze microbial communities from a basaltic lava cave in the Kipuka Kanohina Cave System on the Island of Hawaii, USA - MA170107-3 metaG ... | reverse complement strand
TTGAGTTGGTTCATTGCCCGCAGTTCCGTGCTCGGGAACTGTTCGGGCAACGACTTTTTGCCCCCTCAAAGTGGCTGGTTTTGAATCGCCCCTACCTGGCTGGTTTTGACCGCCCGCTGACATCTCCGATTGCGGCTGCGGCATGCGCCTCCTTCGAAGCGATCTGGAAACATCGACGTTGGATTCCAAGCGATGGGATGCCGTCGCACGCGAACTCGTCAACAACAAGGGCGGCCTTGGCGACCTCGGAGGCGGCAATCACTTCCTGGATGCATTGGAGCCCTACGGAAACAAACAACTTCACTTCTTGATCCATACCGGGAGCAGAAATGAGTCTGGCTTGGTTGACGATCTGGTCGAGCGCCCCGAGGAATTCGACCATGAGTTCGCCCGTGTGGTAGGTTGGGCTCGCGAGAATCGCGCGGCGATTCAGAAAGCGATCGAGAAAGTGTTTGGCCCCCTGCAATTGATTCTCGATCTGCCTCACAACACTTGCGAAACTCAGGATGATGGCAGCGTGATCATCCGCAAAGGCGCGGTCAAAGTGAACGAAGGTGACTTGAATGTCATTCCTTCGCACATGGCGGGCGATGTGGTCTTGGTTTCCAGCACGGCCAAAGTGGCTTCTGCACTTTCATCCTTAAGTCATGGCACGGGCCGTACTATTGCCAGATCAAGTTCAAAGACATTCGCCGACGCGTACGACTTTGCGGAATTGCGACGCCGTGTATTGATGCCTTCCTTCCTGGACAATGCCTCTTTGAGAACAGAAGGCCCTTACGCGTATCGCAACTTGAACGACTGTCTCGATCTCATCAGGGACTTCGTAAACGAAGTCGATCGTTTCTCCGTGATCGGGTATATGGGCCACCTGTAGTTTGGTATTCTTACAGTAGGGAATTGGTGCCGCACCCAGGACTCGCACCTGGACTCTGCAGTTTCTGAGACTGCTGCCTCTGCGTTGGGCTAGTGCGGCGGAAGAACGGATTCAGATTCAACGTCCAACGCTCAACGTTAAACTTTCAACTCTCAAGGTGGAATGTTCCTTCTTGGACGTTGGACGTTGAGCGTTGGAAGTTGAGTGTTGAGTGTTTGGCTTCCAGATTTGGTTGCCCTGCCTGGTTCCGCCCCAGGGTCTTCGGTTTCAAAGACCGACGTGCTACTGGCTGCACCACAGGGCAAACGAATGGAGCCTCCGGTCGGATTCACACCGACGTGGTCGGCATTACGAGGGCCGTGCCTGAATTGTCTCGGCCACGGAGGCGGGAAGACGAGTGCGCGAGTGTCTAAGTGCCCAAGTGCCTGAGATTGGAACCGCCAAGAACTCAGGCACTCATGCACTTGGGAACTTGGGCACTTTGTTGAACTGGTGCTCTCGCGAGGACTCGCACCTCGAACCTCCTCCTTCGCAGGGAGGCGTGCATGTCTGTTACACCTCGAGAGCAGAAATGGTCGGGAGTCCCGCGCAGCGCTTAGGCTGACGGGACTCCCTGTGTTCACTGTCGTTTGGTTCAGTCGAGGAACGCCATGTTGCGAAGCGATGGCGCCTGCGACTCCGTGTTCATCAGCACCTGATGCCAATCCGGCAACAGGATCGTGCAGTGATCGGGATGACGGATCTTTCCGCGAGCGTACACCTCCGGGTTTCGCATCATCGAGCGCCAGTTCAAGCCGCGCATGGATGGGCTACGAGCCAGCAGCTTTTCGTACTGCCGTTGAGTCAGCCCGTTTGGATGCTGTTCGGATACGTACACCTTCTCGCCACCGGTGCGGTACAGGTACTCCACAAAGTGAGCCTTTCCCCCACCTCGGCGAATCGGTTCATTGCGTAACACGAACAGCGGGTTCACCCTCAAGCCCGGCGCGGGTACGAAGAACCATTCGCCCTGTCGCCGAAACGCCCGGTTTCTGCGGCGGTTTCGATCACCATTGCCGACACGATTCTGCACGAGAGAATGCAGCACCGTCGGTGGCTTCAACGCATCCATGGCCTGACGCACGCTCGATGCGCCGCCGGGTACGGCTGCGACAAACCACGACCGCTCGTCGTGTCCGCAAAGGAACCGATCCAACTGCTCCTGTTCGCCCGTGCGACGGACGAGCAACAACAGATGTCGATCCCTTGGCTTGACCTGCATCACCTCGGGGTGGACGGTGTTCTTGATCGCCTCGGAAACCCGAAGCTCGAAGAACTCACCCTGTTCGTCGTGCTGAATATCGATGGCGTACTCGCTGTCGGGACGCCATCGGTTGGCGCTCCCGGACTTCAGCTTGAATCGAGCGCCCATCGCAGTGAACTTTGTTTCCAACTGCGTTGCATTCATATTGGATTTCACTCCACGGCGAATCCGTCGTACCCGAACGAGAGTTCAGGTTCATGGTCCGCCATTGTTTGTTCCGACTTCGATGATTTGAATTCGCGCACTGCCTGTGCGCGATCCGTCACGGCTGGGTTAACGTTCGAGCATGGTTGACTCCTTTCATTGAGTTGATTGTTGGTTGCACGCGAGACTGGTGGCCCGCGACGGAGTTGCACCGTCCCTTCCTGTGCTTCAGACAGGCGCTCTCCTGCGAGAGCTTTCGAGCCGAAATTGGTCCTTCCGCACGGTAACGCTCCGTGGTCTGTCGGTTATCAGCCGACGGCTCTGCTCTTGAGCTACAGAAGGAGGCCGCATCGCCCACTGCGGGCGCAACGAGCGATGCGGGTTAGAAGGGACGCGGAGTCGCTTCGGTGAACGACCCACGAACTCTTCTCGGGTGTCGGGTGGGAGGAGACCCGAACGATCGGTGCCGTCGCGATTCCGCCACGTGCACGGCGAAGCGAACGCTTCGCCATCGGCGGATCGGAACGCGGACAATGGTCTGCGGCTGCGTGATGTACATGGGCGGTCTCCTTTCTTTAGATTGCGGCGGTCCCGGCGGTACCGCCCTACCACAGGGGCCAAAAGGCAGGGCTCGACCGCCGGGCGAGCCGAACGGGTTACTGATTTCAAAAATGGCGGAGTCCGCGGGTAATGCTCCCGCCTCTGCTCATCGCAGATCTCGTTTTCGAGACGAGTGCCGCCAGCTTATATCGACCTGGACTCCGTGGTCTCCCCGGCAGGATTCTCACCTGCAACCCGCGCCTTAGAAGTGCGCCGCTCCATGATTGAGCTACGGGGAGGGGAAGAAAAGGATGAAGGCAGAAGTATGAAGGATGAAAACGGAATCAACCTCTATGAAAGCGATGCTGCGATCCGATGTTTCATCCCTCATCCTTCATCCCTCAATAAGATGGCGGCGCAGACGGGCTTTGCTCCCGCGACCTTCCGCTAGACAGGCGGCTGCTCTTCGTGGCTGAGCTACTGCGCCAAAATGGTGGGTGATGGTGGTAACGCTCCACTCGTCGATTTCCGACATTGTTTAACGACCACGGGGTTACAGACCGCGAGCCGGGACATCACCCGATGAAATGGTCAGAGCGGCTGGATTCGCACCAGCGTCGACTCGCTCCCGAAGCGAGTGCCTGGCTTCTAGGCTACGCTCTGCAAATTGGTGGAGACAGTGGGAGTTGCACCCACCACAGACTGCTTGCGAGGCAGTCTCGCCGCTACGGCACATGTGCCCCCGGTGAAGAATGGAAGATGGAGAATGGATCAGCAGAGGAGAATGGATCAGCAGAGGCGAATGGAAGCGCCATCTTGGATCCTCCAGGTTGTAAATTGGAGCGCCCGGCGGGAATCGCACCCGCGTCTCCGCATTGGCAACGCAGTGTTCTGCTTCTGAACTACGAGCGCATACGCAGGGGCACGGCTTCGCGCGCCCCTGCGGTTTGTTTCTACACAACAAAGAACGAACACCTTCATCGCTTCGCACGAGCGTCGCGATGGCCACGGGGTTTCACGGTGGAACGTTTCGGTGTTCTCGGGCACACCTCCCACGAAGCCCTTGCTGTTAATCCAACGTGCGTGGGATCGTTCGGCTCGAACAGGAGAGGATCGGCGAGGGGCAATCGCTTGACACACCTCGTTTGGCGGGTAACCTATGCGCGGTTGCCCGTCAGCGACCCACAAGTCCTGGTCTGGTGACCATCCCGCCCCGACGCCAGTTGCCGCTGGTGTCGGGGCATTCTTTTCGCCTCAAATCATCGTTTTCTCTTCGCTCGATCCTTTCTGTTTACAGACAACAAAAAACCCTGCATTCCTCATCGGAAGCAGGGTTTCAAAAATCTCTGTGTACTCGACTTACCTGCTTCCCGATCCTCCCGTCAATTTGCCGGCGTAACGGTCCGCGTCGAAACAAGGCAGACCACAACCCAGCGACCACGAGGGGATATTCCTCGGTGCTTCGTGTAACTGTTGTGATCTTATGGTTCGCATTCTTTCCTCGAAAACGTGCGCACCATAGCGCGGCCAAATTGAGGTGTCAAGTCCACGCGAGGAAATTCTCCTGTCATAAATCGCGCGGCTTCCTGGCCGGCGAAAATCCGTGTTGAAGCGCCCTCGACGGAACGTTCCACCAGCAAACGATCCCTCACGCGGATTCGGCCAATGCCTACCGGGTTTTTCCTTCGAGCGGCTTGATCTTGAACGTGGGTTTGCTGGCGAACTGGCTGGTCAGACCGCCGTCGGCGTAGATGTTCGCGCCGGTAATACAACTCGCTTCGTCGCTGAGCAGGAACACGCATAACCGCGCAATCTCTTCGGGTTCGATCACGCGCTCCATCGGGATGTTGTCCTTCCAATACTTCCAACATGCTTTCTTGTCATCGACTGCACCGAGAAATTCCTTCCAGATCAGAGTGTTCAACAGCCCCGGCGAGACCGCGTTGAGGCGAATGCCCTTCGTCGCGTACTCGATCGCGATGGCTTTGGTGACGCCGACGACGCCCCACTTGGCAGCGTCATAGACGGCGGCGCCCGGGTAACAAGCGTAAGAGTGGACGCTGGAAATGTTGACAATGCTGCCGCCGCGCGGTTTCTGACGCAACATCTGCCGCATCGCGGCCTGGGCGAAGAAGAACGTGCCGCGCAGATCGATGTTGATGATGCGGTCCCAGTCTTGGGCCGTCACATCGAGCGAGTCTTTGATGAAGTTGACGCCCGCGTTGTTGACGAGACCGTCCACGCGACCAAACTTCTTTACGGTCGCGGCCACGGCGTTCTGGATGTCTGCGTCGCGCGAGACATTGCAGGGCACGGCGAGCGCTTTGCCGCCGCGCTTCTTGATTTGCGACTCGACGCGTTTGCCTGCCTCTTCGCGCATTTCGGCGATGACGACCTTGGCGCCCTCAGCGGCGACCACCTTGGCGATACCTTCGCCTAATCCGCCGCCCGCGCCGGTGACGATGATGACTTTGTTCCGTAGCCGTTTCATGCTCGGTTCCGCCGTACATTGCTCTTCGACGACCTGCTAAATCCTGTAATCCAGCAGCAGTAGGTCCTTGAGCCGAGAAAGCATGATCCGCCCGGGCGTGGACCAACCGCACAGGACTTTGGCGCGCCCGCTCATGCCGGGGCGCAGAATGTGTTCACCGTTGTCCACGAGCAATTCAGCCCGGTACAGGTTCCTGGCCGGGCGCTCGTGTCCCGTAGTATCCATCTGGGTCGGGACCTCGCCGCCGTAGCGGGCCGCGAGGGCGGGGTTGGGGAGACGCTCTGACGCAGCCAGAAACGTCTTTGTGACCGTCCCCTGAAAAACGGCCGAAGGCAATGCATAGATGCGAATCTGGACCGGTTGGCCAGCTTGAACAAGGCTTGCTTCCCGTTCGCTCAGCGGGATCACCACCCGAAGTTTCCCATTGGGGATCATCTCGCAGAGGAGTTCGCCCTCACGCAGGTAGGAGCCGTTCCGAGTTGTCAAATCCCCGGTGGCGACGATCCCATCGATGGGGGATTTGAGGACCAGCTTCCCGGTCTCGCTCTGAAGTTTTGCTTGCATGGCGCGGAGTTGGGCCAGGCTCGCCTTGTAGTAGGTCACGGCGTCGGCCTCGTTGAGGGCGGTGGCTTGCTGCTTTTGCAGCTCCGTGATTTGAATTCGATCCTCCAGGTCACGGAGTTGGACGGCAATATAGCCGTTCTCCAACTCGGCCAACGTGTCGCCAGTGCGGATCCGGTCGCCCTCATGGACCAGCAGTTTCCGAATGAAGCCGGGGGATTCCGCGCGCACGGTCTGACGGTCGCTTCCTTCGAGCACGCAGGACGAGGTGACTTTGAGCTGCAAGGGAATCAGCCACAGCGCGAGGAGGACACCGGCGACAATCAGGCCGACTCGAAAGAGCCGGCTGAAGACGAACTGGCGCGTCTCCTCGGTGAGTTTTTTCCGGAGCTGCATAGCAACGTTGACGATCGGCAGAACCATACCGCTGGCGACGGTGATGAATCCAGCCATTTCTCCCAGCCCGCCGAGGCCGACCGGCTCGAACCTCGCCCCGAGCGCCGTGACGATGTTGTACACGACGAACCAAATGTACAGGTAGCTGGCGACCGCATAGACGGCCATCAACGTCCGGCCGCTCCGGCTGCCAATCTTGTCCGGCTGGGGAGACCGGTCGCCCATGAGAAATCTTACGACGGAACCCATCAAGTTCTGCCGGGCCTGGTCTCTCAGGTTGGGGACTTCCAGCCAATCGGCAAGCGCGTAGTAGCCGTCGAACTTCATCAGAGGGTTCGCGTTGAAGAGCACGGTGGTGACGCTGCAAACCACCATCACGTCGAAGGCGAGTTGATGCAGGAAGCCCGGCTGTGTGACGGCCCACACGATGGTCGCGAAACCGGCGAGGAACAACTCAACGAGGATCCCGCCGAAGTTGACCGCGATCTTCTTCCACTTGCTTGGGAACGTCCACGCATCGGTCGCGTCGCAATAGAGAAAGGGCGTCAACACGATGAACATGGCGCCCATCTCGTGCACTTCGCCGCCGTAGTGCTTGCACATGAGGCCGTGGCCGAACTCGTGCACGACTTTGACCAGGACCAGGATCGCCCACAGAATGAAAAGATTGTGGAGGGTCAGGAAATTGGGGATCCCGGCCGAGACCCGACCCAGGTTCCAGAACACCAGCGCAACCGACAGCGCCATCAGCGCGCACAGGAACCAGATCGTCCATCGACTCCACAAGAACCGGAGTTTCTTCTCCATCTTCAGGAGCAGGATGTCGGGGTCGAAGAGCGGGATTTTGAAATAGATGATCGAGGTGAACACTTTCAACGGCAGTCGTTTGCGTTCCCTTTTCCGACGATTCTCGCGAAGGAGCGTGAACAGAAACTGACCTTGTTCGCCGGAGAGTTGGAGGTAACTCATTTGCGCGAACAGCGTCAGCGTGTTGATGACCGCCGCCAGATCGAACCCGGCATCGGGAAACTTCTGCTTCATTCGCTCGGTCACTTCCGCCATGGTGCGTTTGCCGTCGAGGAGTCCCGCCAGGTACAACTCCTCTGGACCCAGCCGGTAATAGCGCAGCGCGATGGGGTCTTTGATTACGTAATTGGTGCGCCCGCGATACTTCTGCTGGGTGATGACCAGGTCCGGCCGCAGCCGCGGCGGCACGGAGTGAGGCGAGAACAGCTTATTTTGCGGCGGAGGCGGCATGCGGTTCTTCTTCGAGCAAGACGACCTCCGCCTTGGTGCCGGACGGGATGCGGCGGTCGGCGTTGTCGATGCAAATCTTGACCCGGAACGATCCGCTGCCGGGATCCACGACCGGATCGACGCTCTCGACGGCGCCGGCGAATGGTTCCTCGCCGCAGATCGGGATCGTGACCCTGGCTTGCCGGACTTTCTTGGCGCGGATGATGTTGGCCCCATCGAGATAGACCGTGACGTACACCTTTTCGAGGTTCACGATTTGAATGACGCGTTCGAGGCTGTGCACGGCTTCGCCCTGTTCCTTGAAGCGGCGCACCACCAAGCCCGCGAACGGCGCGCGGATCAATTTGTCCTCCAACTTCTGCTGCGCGATGCGGTACTGGGTGTCGGCCAGCTTGGACTCGATCTGTTTCTGGCGAAATTCCTCCTGGCTGATGTTCTGTTCCTTGAACAGGGTCTGCGCCGCTTCGAGGTCGGCGGTCCGCTTTTCCATCAGGAACTTGGTGTATTCCCCCTCGAACGTTTCGCGCCGCGAATCGAGTTTGACGAGGACCTGTCCTTCCGTGATCGAATCGCCTTCCTTGACCGCGATTTCGTTGATCACTCCGTCGCTCAGGGAAGCCAGGTCCACCTGGCGATAAGGCACGACGAGGCCGGAACCGCTCAGTGGTTCGGACGAGCCGGCTGACGCAACCGCTGCGCACACGAAGAGCGAAAACAGCCAAAGGCGGCAAGCCGAAGCTCGGAGGAAATTCGCCGTTTGAATTTTGGTCATTCAGGGTTCCTTCGGAATTCGCATGCGATGCTTTGCGATTGGTGAGGCCGGGCGGCCTAGAACAGCCAGCGCACTCTCATGTAATTGATGAACCTTCGCGTACCCATGTAGATCATCGGGCGCCATCCCAGGTGAATCTTGCCGCGGCCCGTGTAGCCGGCCTTGAGCTGGCGCTGGATTTCCTCGGGGATGTGGATGTCTCCCTTGACGTAGAACACGTTGTGCTCGGGCACCTGGTAGGAAATCTGGCTGATCGAACTCGTTCCGCGCAACCTGGCGACCATCGTCCTGTCCGGCATCGAGTGAAGGCGAAACTCGACCGGTAAATTGCCGTTCTTCCGCAACCGCGTGTCCAGCAGGGCCACTTCGCTTTCTTTCATGTTGAGAACGACCTCCCACTCTTCAAGGTCGCCGATCTCACAAAAACGGCTCCCGACCTGAAGGACGTTGCCGACGAGGGGTTTGAGATCGCTCGTCAACACCACGCCGGCGATCGGGCTGCGGATCGAGCTTTTCGCGATCTGCTTCTTCAGGTAACTGATCTGCCGTTCGACGCGCGCGGCATTGATCCGGGCGATCCGACGGCCCGAATCGTCGCGCTGGACTTCGAGCCGGTTTGCCTCGACCTCGAACTTCGCCCTTTCCTGTTCGGCGACCAGCAAAGACTCCTGGAGTTCGCTGTCATCGATCCGCGCCAACTCCTGGCCGGCAACCACCTTGTCGCCGTCGGACACCAGCACCTCCGTGATCCGCCCGCTGACTTCGGCTTCGACCACGGCGCGTTGCCGGGGTTGCACGCGGCAATCTGCCTGGATCGTGAACCGCCAGGGCAGGAACGCCACGATCAGCGCCGCCAGGACCGGTACGCCGACGCGCATCAGCAATTTCTTCCGCTCGTCGCTCTGAAGCCGTTCGCGCAGTTTGCCCACGCGCTTCAACGGTTCGATCAACGGGATCGTCGCAAGGGCGCGCGCCGCGCCCAGCGCCCGGCCCGACTGGTTGGCCACGGCGATGGCAAGCCGCCGCTTGGTTTCGTCGAGTTGTTGTTCCTTGTGGCTCTCGACGAGGAGCGCGCCGATGATCTTGCCGTCGCGCGCGAACAACGGGATCCCGAGCGCTTCGTTCGCGTGGCTGTGGAAGAAATAGTCGGAAATATCGCCGAGCGCTTCGGTCTTGGGCGTGGCCTTGCGAAAGAGCGTGCTCTCTTTGCAATCGACGACCTCCTGCACGAGGCGAAGCTGGCTCTGCACCAGCGAACTCCGTTCGTCCAACACCTCGACGTTGGAGATCGCGAGCGCGCGGAGCTTGCCGTTTGGTTTCAGTCCGAACAACGCGCACCGGTCGCAGCCGACGATGTCCCTTCCCCAGTTCACGATGGTGATCGCGAGAAGCGCGGTGTCGAACTGCCCGTTCATCTCCAGCACGAATCGCAACAGATGCTGAAGCTTCTCGGCGCTGGCGGTCTGCGATTCACTCCGGCGGGAGAGCAGAAAAGCCGCTGCATGGTTCGCCGCGGCCTGGAGAAAGGCGACCACTTCCTTGAACGTCCTGGGGTCCGCGTTCCCGTGCGTCCAGTACTGCATCACCGCCACGAGGGAACGACCGCCTCCTTCGCCGGCGATGGCCGGCACGTAGAAGAACGGGAACGCCGTGCGATTGGTGATGACGGTCTCCCGGGTCTCGGAAACGGACGGTCCGACGACGACGGGACGAAGGTTTTGCGCGACGTCGCGCAGCACGGCTTGAATGCTCCGCCGCTGCGTTTCATCGGTCTCGTATTCCGTCTCGACAAAGTTGGTGCTGGCCGCGCGACGGAATTCGTTGGCTTGCGCCATCCAGATGACGGCGCCGCGCCCGACGATGGCCGGGATGGTCAGTTGCAGAAACCGGCGACCGAAATCTTCCGCGGCGACGTTGCTTCGGCAGAGAAGGGCGATCTCCTCGAGGATCTTCTGAAGGTCGGGCCGCGTCTGCAGGAAGCGTGTTTCTTGAGCCATAGCTGTGAGCTACCCCATTCGGGGTTGCCGCCTGGTCGCTGCCAAACGATTGCGGAACGCGTCCGACCGCATTCCCGCGCGACAGGACCAGCCGGCCGCGCGTCAGGTCGCCTTGAAGTTCTTCAGTTTCTTGCGAGGGTCCAACTGGATCTCGCCGAAGCGTTCCTCGTGGCGACGCACCGTTTCCAACAGCACCAAGGCGGTGCGTTTGACCGCCTCGTAACTCATCACGATCCGATGATCGATCCGCACCGGTTCATCCACGACCGAGCCGAAAGCGTTGGGATTCAACGCAAAGTCCATGATCACTTCCTCGGGCGTGCCGGTCGCCCGGCAAACGTTGGCATAGGACACGCGGCTGGTCCCATCGAACACCACCTTCATCGATTCCGCTGCGCTGCGCGGAGCACGAGCCTCCTTCGATTCGGTCTCGGCGGCCTTGGGTTTCTGTTCGCTGCCCCGTTCCTTGGTTTTTGCTTGTTCGTCTGCCATGCCAAACTTCCTTTCTTCGTCTTGGACCATTTCGATCCTTATAAGGCGCGGGCAAGAACGGACGCAAGCCGATTCTCGCCCGGTGCGCTAGCCCGGATGTTTCACAAACCTGTGCTTCAGCGGTTTTCAACGGCCTGTCCAAAACCGCTGAAGCGGTTCCGTCCTCTGCATCCTCCAAAATCACCCCGCTGAAGCGCTGAAGCGGGGTGTTAATGAGATCCGCATCGAAATCCAACTCTGAAGCTTGCGAAATATCCGCGCTAGGCTGTCAGCAAATGAAACGTCTGGAAACGATTCAAGCTGCGATCGATGCTGTCAGTGAGCAGCTTGGTGACTTCCTCCCGGTTGCGAGACCGGTCTCCGTTTTTCCTGACCACCAGGCTGCCGTTGGCCACCAGCCCTTCGACGATTTCGAGCAACTGTTTGCGGCTGTGGTTGCCGTCCAGATGCTCCAACAATCGCCGCTCGAACTCGTCCACGGCGATCATTCGGTGCCGGAGGTTGGTCACCAGCCGGCCGCTCTGCGCCTGGAGACGCACGAGCCGGCTCGCGACCGGCTGTTCCCCGAGCGGCGGCGAAGTCGGCAATTCGCGCACGTTGAGTTCGAGGAAGCTCAAGGCAAACAAACTCTGGAAACTTGCCGCCAACATGCGCAACTCCCGGCGCGTTGCCTGTTCGTCGGACGGCGCTTGCGGACCCAAGCGCAGGTGCGCCGCGGCTTGCAGCGCGTCGAAGCGGACCGAAGCCGGCCACGCCTGGCCCAGATGCAGCAACGCGGCCTTGGTGATCGGCTGGCGGATGGGAAGAGTGATGTTGTTCGCCGCCTTGAACTCCATCGGCTCGGCGGCGTGAATATCGGCGTCGTCTTTGACCGGCTTGGCCTGCGAAGCGACGTAGAGCGGGGTCATGTTCTGCGCATTGAGCGCGCGATCGAGTTTCACGTCGCGATGGCACAACAAGGTCTGCCGGAACGTGCGGTTGCGAACGAAGTCCATGTATTGCTCCCGGTGGATGACGTTCGTACTCACCTGGCGCAATGTCGTCATCACCTTCGAGGGCAGATCGTGCGCGGCCAGCGCCATCGCCCCAAAGGCGGCCTCGCCCAAAAATTGCAGGCCTTTCTTTTCGGCCCGCTCGGCGAACTGATGGAAGTAAACCGGGTTGTTCTCCTTCTCGAGGTGCTCGTGGAAGATGTACGAGTCGCGCATTTTCTGGAGCATCTCCAACTCGTTTCGCAGGTACATGCCGTACGGGTTTTTCTCGCTCGGCACCGATTCGGCGAGGAACTTCAGCAACGCGCGCGCCTGACGAATCTTCATGGGCGGGCGCTGAAATTGCCGGGTGTGATAGCACATCATGTCGCGGATCATGCCGCGCATATGCCAGCCGGGCAGCGTGTTGTAGCTCACGTAGGAGACCCCCGTCGGCGTCAGGTTCTTCACGCACACGTCGAGGATCTTGTCGGCGACTTCATCCGGCACCCAGGAATAGACGCCGTGGCAGATGATGTAGTCGAACTGCCCGAAGTCGGGCTCGATCTCCATGACGTTCATCGCCTTGAACTCGACGTTCTGCAGCCCGAGAACGGAGACCGTTTCCTTGGCCGCCGCGATCTGCCGGCTGGAAAGATCGATGCCCATGAACTTGCTCTCGGGGAATTCCAGCGCCATCGGGACCAGGTTTCCGCCCGAAGCGCTCCCGATCTCCAATACGCGGCAGCGATCGACCGGCGTCGGCTGCATCCCCAACAGCGTCGCGATCGTCGCTACCGCGCTGGGATGCGTCTGGCGAAACGGGTCGCTCGGATACGGTATTTCGTCGTAACTACACTTCGTTGGCTCACTCATACGTGACCTTTCCTTTGCCTTTGCTGATTCCACGCTGCAAACGGTCCCGGCTCAGCCGCGCGCAAGACACAGCCGCTTCGCGCGTGCTGATGGATCTACCTTGTAGCATTGGAACCGGGCGTTCCTTGTCGTGTCGGATGCACGGCGTACAAAACGGGCATCTCGGGGCCGGCGGTCGAACCCACCTCAACCCTTCCAAACAACTGGGCCGCACACTATCACCCGCGTCATTTGGTCTGCAAGACTATTTCCGGCCCCTTTGCAAGAGGTTGCAAGAGGTAGCGGCGCTGCAAGATCGGCGGTGTGGCGGCGCCCGCCCTCGGGTGCCGAGGAAACCGCCCGAAGCCGCCGGGGACGGCGGCCACCACACCGTGGATCCGAACGCAGTTGCCGATCTTGCAGCGGCGCTGTGCGGAGGGTTTCAACTGCGATTGACCGTCCTTCCATGCTGGCTGAACACTTACCCAATTTGTCTCGATTTGTTCCGCGCGCTACCCATACAACATCACCCCGAGAGCACCGAACCATGAATTCGACTCGACTCGTCCTGCTGGGCACGGGCAATCCAAACGCCGACCCGCTTCGCTCCGGTCCATCCGTTGCCGTCGTCGTCAACGACACGCCGTACCTGGTTGACTTCGGGCCCGGCGTCGTGCGCCGGGCGGCAGCGGCGCGCTTGAACGGCACGCCCGCCCTCGCCGTCGAGAACCTCAAGACCGCATTCCTCACTCATCTCCACTCCGATCACACCGCCGGTTACCCGGACCTCATCTTCACGCCCTGGGTGCTCGGACGGACGGAACCATTGCGCGTGTACGGGCCGCCGGGAACCCGCGCGATGACCGAACACATCTTGCGCGCGTACGAGCAGGACATTCAGATTCGCATCCACGGATTGGAACATGCCTCGCCGGAAGGTTACAAAGTGCGCGTCCACGAAATCAAACCGGGCCTCGTGTACAAGGACCAAAACGTCAAGGTGCGGGCCTTCGCGGTCCGGCACGGCTCGTGGCCTCATGCATACGGCTATCGCTTCGAGACTGCCGACCGCGTGATTGTGATCTCTGGCGACACCATTCGGCACCCAAACATCGTCAAGCACGCCAGGGGTTGCGACGTACTCGTTCACGAAGTCTTCTCGCATGCCGGGCTCGTGCGTCGCCCCAAAGGCTGGCAGCGCTACCACAAGCAATTCCACACCTCGTCAGTCGATCTGGCCGGGATGGCGAAGAAGGCCAAGCCGGGCTTGCTGGTGCTGTATCATCAACTGTTCTTCGGCTCGACGGAGGAGGAGTTGGTGAACGAGATTCGCGAAATTTACGATGGCCGCGTCGTATCCGGCCACGATCTGGACGTGTTCTGACGGCGCGATGCGTGTTTGTCGGCCTCTCATTAACACCCCGCTTCAGCGGTTTCGTGCGCGTCCAAAAACCGCTGAAGCGGTTTGCGCTCACATCAAGTCGTCAAATCACCAATCGCCCCAAATCCATCGTGGGGCATCCGAGCCGCGACCGTCAGGGAGCGGAATCGGCCATGCAGCAAAGGACGGACGGCATTCCGCTCCCTGACGGTCGCGGCTCGGATCGCCACTGGTCGGTTTGAGGTCGAAGACTTCGCTTCAGCGGGGTGTTAATGAGAATGTCCGGTGGTTCGCGCGCATCGCACGAATGCTTCGTGAGAACCTACAAGCGGCTTTTTCGTTACCCGGCATTCGGCGCTGCAACCAGCGCGGCTGATTCCACCCGGGGGCGATCCGTTCGGAACTGCTGCCACAAATGATTGTTCGGCGCGTACTTGGCAGCCAACTGACCCAGCAAAAACGGCCAACGCGGCTCGGCCGGCTCGACCTTGGACCGGATGCGCGGAAGGCCGGGGACCTGATACATCTCGTCCACGTCCCAAGTCGCGTGCTGCACGTTCTGAAAATCGTGGTCGAACTCTGGTTCATCCAAAAACGCATAGATCCGCGATATCGTTTGCGCCGGCTGCCGGCACAATAGCTCGTACTCGACAAAGTGGAGCCGGTTCCGGTAACCGCGCAGCAGCGCATCGCGAATGCGGTTGTAACACAGGCCGATCGGTTGTTCGCCGCGCACCCACAGATCGCAGCGTCCTTCGACGGTTTCCCAGGAACCGTCGCGCGCGGTGCTCTGTGTGACCTGGCGCATGTGGGGATTGTTGCGCCACAGGTGCTCGAACGATCCCAGCAGGTCCCGCACGTCCCGGACGGGAACGAGCAGTTTCACCTCGCGTTCGAGCAACGCCTCGGCCATCTCGATCATGCCCAGCCACGCGCGGGACTTGTCGAACAGCACCGGCTGCGTGATGCCGCCGGCGGCGAAGTAGCTTTCCAGGACCCCCTTCAACACCCGCAGCTTGCCGGGTTCGTTCGGGGTCGCCTTGAACTCGACCGAGCGGTTCCAATGATGACGAACCAGGAACAGCAGTTCGAGCACGCCGGGCGGGGAAGTGACGTGAAAGCGCGGGTTCTGCGCCAGGATGTTGCACAGGAGCGTCGCCCCGCTGCGAGGCAATCCGCAAATGAAATGAATCGTCTTGGCCATGACTCCCCTCAGCTTTGCGCGCCGACCGGTTGCGCCGACGCGGTCGTGGCGCCCTCCTCTTCCTTGGCCGATTCCTCGCCCGCTTCGCCCTCGCCGGTTTCCCCTTCGCTCGGGAGTTCCGGCACCCAGGCTGAACCGCGCCAGAGATTGTTGTACGGCGCATACTTCTGGGCGAACGGTCCCAGGTACTTCGGCCATTGCGACGGCACCGGTTCGACCTTGGAGCGGATGACATGCAAGCCGGGAATCCCGTGCATGAAATCGTCCTCCGATGTCACCTGTTCCACGTTCTCGAAATCATGCGGAAACGCCGGTTCCTCCAGGAACTCATAAATCTCCTTCACGATCCGCTTCGGATTGGCCGTGATCTTCTCGAACTCGACGAAGTACATCCGGTCCCGTCGTCCGTGCCCGAGCGCCCGTTTGATCCGCTGATACGCGCCGCCGACGACCTGGTTGGGCCGCATCAACACATCGCAGCGGCCTTCGACGGATTGGTACGCGATGTTGAATTCAAGCTCCTGCGGCTGGCCCCACGTGGCCGCGTTCTTCCTCCAGAGTCTCTCGAACGAAGCGAGCACATCGCGGATGTCACGCACGCAGACCAGTACTTTCACCTTGCGGCCCAACGCCATCTCCGCCAGATCCAGGTTGCCCAACCACCCGCGGGACTTGTCGAACACGACCGGCTTGGGCACGTTCGGGTCGTCGTGGTAACGCTGCAAGATCGCGCCCATGATCCGCCGCCGCGTCGCCTCGCTCGCCGGTTGATCGGGGCCGAACACACGCGCCCAGTTCTCGCGCACGATCCGCACGACGCTGACGATGCCGCTGGTGGACGTGGTGTGGAAACGCGGGTTCTGCGCCAGCAGGTTGCACAGCAGCGTCGATCCGCTTCGCGGCAAGCCGGCAATGAAATGGATGGTTCGTTCCATGGCGGGACCCTTACGGGACTCGATTCGTCCTTATGCCTGCGCCCCTACCGGCTCCGGCGCGGCTGACGGTTGCCCGATACTTTCCGCCGGCGCGTTGCCCGGCTGGCTCTCAGCAGGCGCGCGCTTCTGCGACCGCCACAGATGATTCAATCGCACATAGCGGTCCGCCATGTTACCCAGGTATTTCGGCCACTGCGGCGCAGCCGGCTCGACCTTGCGGCGGATTTCATGCAAGCCCGGGATGCCGTACCGATGGTCGTCCTCCTTCGTCACCTGCTCGACGTTGTCGAAATCGTGATCGAACGGCGACTCCTCCAGAAATTCGTAGATGCCCTTCATCACGTCGCCGGGACGCCGGGTCAATTCCTCGTACTCCACGAAATGCATCCGGTCCGTGAACCCCCGGGCCAGCGCGTCCTGGACGCGGTTGTAGGCCAGCCCGACCGCCTGGTTGGCGCTCATCCAGATTTCGCAACGGCCTTCGACGGTCTGCCACTTGTAGTAGTTGGCGTGCTCCTGAGGCAATTCCCAAGTCGCCGCGTTCCGCCTCCACAGCCTCTCGAACTCCGCCAGCACGTCGCGCACGTCGCGCACGGGCACCAGCACTTTGGCTTTGCGATCAAGGATGGCCTCGGCCATCTCCAGCGCGGCGAGCCAACCGGGGTTCTTGTCGAACACCACGGGCCGGTCGCTTTTCGGGTCGTCGAAAAACCCGTCCAGGACCCACTTCATCACCCGCAGCTTGGCTTCTTCGTTGGGCGCGGCCTGGAATTCCACGATCCGGTTCCAGCGATTGCGGACCATCTCCACGATCTCGATGATCCCGCTGGTGGGGGTGGCGGAAAACCGGGGGTTTTGCAGCAGGATGTTGCACAGCAGCGTCGAACCCGCCCGAGGCAGGCCGGCGACAAAGTGGATCGTCTTCTTCATAGCGTGCCGATTATTGACAAAATCCGCCCCGTTGCAACAGGTTTTCGCGGGATTTCGTTGGCCGAGAGCGCCGCTGCAAGATTCACTTCCCACAATCGTCCTCGTCCTCGTCGTCGTCCTCGTTCTCGATTTCCGCAGATTTCGAGGACGAGGCATTCAGGCCGACTTTGCAGCGCCGCTGGTTGGCCGAGAATGCATCTCACTTTCTGAGCGGCGGGAAAAAGCAAACACTCCGATCCCCTCGGCGGGGGATCGGAGTGTCGGTTTGATTCAGTTTGATCCAGTCGGATTTCGTGGCCTACACCAACCGCACGCGCACGTCGCCCGCCGTGATCGTCCCGCTCAGGTCGTTGTCGATCACGCCCGGCAACGCCTCCGCCGCGCCGCCGCCCAGGTTGAAC
>Ga0187892_10006396_pt1 | contig 17508 bp, 13 predicted proteins | sample MA1701073metaG_FD_139345 | JGI IMG/M metagenome (GOLD analysis project Ga0187892, IMG submission 139345) | Bio-ooze microbial communities from a basaltic lava cave in the Kipuka Kanohina Cave System on the Island of Hawaii, USA - MA170107-3 metaG ... | reverse complement strand
CCGACGCCCTTGGTGCCGCCGGGGATCACGGGCGATGGCGTGGTGGTGTGGTCGAGGCGCATGCGCGGGATTTCGGCCGCGCCCGGCACGAGAAAGTCCATGAAGCTGCCGGTGAGGAGCTGGCCGGTCTCGTCGTAGACCAGATCCTCGTAGAGCGCCTGGCCGATGCCCTGCGCGACGCCGCCGTGGATCTGGCCCTCGACGATGAGCGGGTTCAGCACCGTGCCCGAGTCGTGCACCATGACGTAATCGAGGAACTTCACCTCGCCGAGCCGGGTGTCGACTTCGACCGCGGCGATGTTGACGCCATAGGGCCACGCCATCGCGGTGGGATCGAAGGCCGCCTGCGCCTCGAGGCCGGGCTCCATGCCCTGCGGCAGCCGGATCACCTGGCGGTACGCGGCCTCGGCGATCTGCGCCATCGTCACCGCGCGCCCCGGCACGCCGACGATCGAAACGCGGCCATCGCCGAACTGGAGATCGGAAGGCGACGCCTCCAGCATGTGGCCCGCGATCGCGGCGATCTTCTCGCGCAAGCGCCCTGCCGCCATGCGCACCGACGCGCCGCCCACCGCGGCGGAGCGGCTCGCGCCGGTGCCATAGCCGGTGTAGGGGCAGACCTGCGTGTCGCCGGTGACCACCTGCACCGCGTCGCGATCCACGCCGAGCGCGTCGGCGCACACCTGCGCAAGGCCGTTGGTGAAGCCCTGCCCCATTTCGCAGAGGCCGGTGTAGACGGTGACTTCGCCGCTCGGCTCCATGCGCACGCGGGCGATGTCGTAGCCGCCCTGCGTGCTGCCGCCCTGGTTCAGCGCCCGCGACGGCCCGAGCGCGGTGTTCTCGACGTGAAACGACATGCCGATGCCGACCGCGCGACCGCTCGCGCGCATCTCGGCCTGCCGGCGGCGCCATCCCGCGTAATCGAAAGTCGCCAGCGCGCGCTCCAGGCATTCCGCGTAGCGGCCGCTGTCGAAGGTGTGAAAGATTCCGGTATAGGGAAACGCCTCCGGCGGTATGAAGTTCCTGCGGCGCACCTCGGCCGCATCCAGCCCGAGCGTCGCCGCCAGGCGATCGACCATGCGCTCGACGGCGAAGTTGGCCTGCGGCTGGCCCCAGCCGCGATACGAGCCGAGCGGGGTCTTGTTGGTCGCCACGGCGCGCGCGCGCACGCGCGCGTGGCGGATGCGGTACACGTTGGTCATCATCACCGCGGTGAGCCACACCGGGCCCATGCTGCAGGTGTGATGCATCGAGCCGAGGTCGCCCGCGATGTCGGCGACGATGCCGGTGATCGTCCCATCGCGACGCGCGGCGAGCTTGATCTCGATGCGCTGCTCGCGCGCGTGCACGGTCGCGACGAAGGACTCCAGGCGGTCCTCGATCCAGCGCACCGGCCGGCGCACCGCGCGCGCCGCGAGCGCGACCGCGGCTTCCTCGTTATAGAAATGAAACTTGCCGCCGAACCCGCCGCCGATGCGCGGCACGATCACGCGCACGCGATGCGTCGGCAGCTTGAGCATCGCGGCGAGGTAGTCGCGCACCTGGTGCATGCTCTGCGAAGAGGTCGTGAGGACGAGCGCGTCGCCCTCCCACTCGGCCAGCACGCCGCGCGTCTCGAGCGGGCAGGCGAAGTTGCGCGGGATGCGGAAGGTTTCGGCGAGCGTGACCTCGGCCTCGGCGAACGCCCGCTCGACGTCGCCGATCCCGGCCTCGAACTTCGCCGCGACGTTGTCCGGCCAGTCGTCGTAAAGCCGCGGCGCGCCGGGCGCAAGCGCGGCTTCGATGCTCGCCACCGCGGGCAGCGGCTCCCATTCCACGCGCACCAGCTCGAGCGCGTCCTCGGCGACGTAGGGCGACTCGGCCACGACGAGCGCAACCGGCTCGCCGACGTAGCGCACGCGCCCGCGGGCGAGCGCCCATGCGGGCGTAGGCCGATGGTCCTCGAAGGTCAGCATGCTCGGCATCGCGCCGAGATCCGCCGGCAGGTCGGCGCCGGTGAGGACGCAGTGAACGCCGGCAAGGCGAAGCGCCGGGGCGGCGTCGATCGCGCCGACGCGCGCATGCGCGTGCGGGCTTCGCAGGAAGGCGGCGTGAAGCATGCCGGGCCGCTTCAGATCGCCGATGTAGCGTGCCCTGCCGGTGAGCAACTCGGGATCTTCGCGGCGCCGCAGCCGCTGCCCGACCCAGCCCGCCATCGCCTCGCCCTCCTCGCCTGAACAGGTCAAGATACTATCGCGGCGATGGACCTTCGAGAACTTCTCCAGGCGGCGCGAGATTCGGGCGAGCTGCTCGAGATCCGCCGCGAGGTCGATCCGGTGAAGGAGCTCGGCGCGGTGCTGAACGCCTGCGAGCGCGCCGGCAAGGCGGCGTACTTCCACTCGGTCAAGGGACACTCGATCCCCGTCGCCGGAGCGCTCCTCAGCGCGCCGAGCCGCATCGCGCTGGCATTGGAATGCCCCGAGTCCGAGGTGCGCGCGCGCATGGCTGGCGCTACAGAGAAACCCATTGCGCCGAAAGCCGTGTCTTCGGGTGAATGCCAGGAAGTCGTGATCGACAAGCCCGACCTCGCGAAGCTTCCCATCCCGACGCACTCGCCATTGGACGCCGGGCCGTTCATCACCGCCGGCGTGGTGATCGCGCGCGACCCGGAAACCGGCCGCCACAACCTTTCCTACAACCGCATGCAGATCTACGGCGCCGACCGCGCGGGGATCAGCATGAACCTGTGGCGCCACATCAAGGCGTTCTTCGACAAGATCGAGCCGCAGGGGAAGAACCTGCCGTTCTGCGTCGCGCTCGGCCCCGACCCGGTGGTGATGATGGCGGCCGCCTTCCGCTACGCGGGCGACGAATACGAGGTCGCAGGCTCTCTAAGGCAAGCGCCTGTTCCGGTCGTGCGGGCGAAGACCTGCGACGTCATGGTTCCCGCGTCGTCGGAAATTATTCTGGAAGGAGAGGTGCTCGCGGGCGAGCGGCAGATGGAAGGCCCGATGGCGGAATTCACCGGGCACTACTCCGGCGCCGACCCGAAGCACGTCGCGCGCATCACGAAGATCACGCACCGAAAGCAACCCATCTTCCAGACCATGAACGGCGGCGGCTACGAGCACGTCAGCGTCGGCAACATGATCACGCGCGAGCCGCTGCTCGAGCGCTTCGTAAGACACATCAGCCCGCGGGTGAAGGCGGTGCACCTGCCGCCCTACTCGGGCGGCTTCACCGCGATCATCGCGCTCGACAACCCGCAGCCGGGCGAGGCGAAGAACGTCGCGCTCGCGGCGATGGCGGCGCACGTCAACTTCAAGACCGTGATCGTGGTCGACGCCGACGTCGACATCTTCGACCCCGCCGACGTGATGTGGGCGCTCTCCACTCGCGCGCGCTGGGACCGCGGCTTCGCAGCGATTCCGGGCGCGCACACCAACGAGCTCGACCCGAGCTCCGACGAGCACGGCATCGTGGCGAAGGTGGTGATCGACGCGACGCTGCCGCCGGAGAAGCGCAAGCGCTACCTCAAGGTCGCCTACCCGCCGGTCGACCTCAAGAAATGGATTTCATGAAGAGGGTCCGCACCTCGACCTGAGACAGCGGCCCCGGCGGCTCCGTCGGCGCCGGCTCATCCTCAAGCCAGACGTCGAGCAGCGCCGGCCCGGGCTGCGCGAAAAGCGCGTCGAGCTGCTTGCCCGCCTCCTCCTCCGTTCTTGCTTCCCGCGCCCAGTCGAAGCCGACGCTCTTCGCAACCCCAGAAAAAGACGGCTTGCCGGCGAGCGGCTGCCCGCCGGTCGAGGAGTAGGCGCCGTTGTGGAAAACGACGATGCGGAAGTTCTTCGCCGGCGCGCCGGCGATGGTAGCCAGCACCTGCAGGTTCATGAGCAGGTCGCCGTCGCCGGCGAGCAGCGTGACGCGCCGGTCCGGGCGCGCGAGCGCGAGACCGAGCGCGATCGAGGCCCAGATCCCCATCGGGTCGGAGGCGTAGTAGGTGGGGTTGATCGGCGCAGCTTCTTTGAACGCGGCCTCGGTGGCCCCGAGCCCGCAGACTACGATGTCATCGGCCTTCACCCGTGCCTTCACCAGCTTTGCGAGCGCAAGGCGCTTCATTGCAGGGCTTTCTTACGCAGGAGCACCACGACCGGTAGCCTGTTGAGATAGGCCTGCCGTGCGGCATCGGAGATGATGGAGAGCTGTTCCGGCCCCTCGATTACCCAGTGCGGCAAACCCATCGCCTTCAGCACCGGCTCGCAGATGCGGCCCTTGTACATCTGGTAGTACTGGTTGTCGTCCCAGTGGCCGCGGTGCGCCGCGATCACGAGCAGCGGAATCTGGTGGTGGAAAGCGATGCCGCCAAGCGCGTTGACCGCGAGCAGCACGCCGGAGTTCTGGCAGACGAGCGCGGCCTTGCGGCCGCCGAGCCAGGCGCCGGCGCAGATGCCGACGCCGTCGTCCTCGCGCGCGAGGCGGATGTGGGTGATCGACGGATCGGCCTCGCATTGCCTGATGAGGTCGCCGAGCCACTGGTCCGGCAGGCTCGCCACGAGGTTGATGCCGGCTTTCTTCAGTTGTTCGAGGATCATCTGGTCAGTCCATCGCGAGAACGCCCTTCGCCTTGAAGATGTCCCGGATGCGGTTGGTGTAGTCGGTGAACTTCGCCGGCAGGCGGTCGAGGCGGCGCGGCCGGGGCAGGTCGATCTCGAGGATCTCGGCGATGCGCCCGGGGCGCGGGCTCATCACCACCACGCGGTCTGCGAGCAGCACTGCCTCCGGGATGCTGTGGGTGATGTGGATCGCGGTCTTGCGCTTCTCCATCCACACGCGCTGGATGTCCATCGAGATCTGCTCGCGCGTCAGCGCGTCGAGCGCGCCGAAGGGCTCGTCCATCAGGAGGAGCGGCGGGTCGTGCACCAGCGCGCGGCAGATCGAGACGCGCTGGCGCATGCCGCCGGAGAGCTCGTAGGGCTTCTTCGCCTCGAAGCCTTCGAGGCCGGTGGCGCGCAGAAGATGACGCGCGAGCGGTTCGTGCTGCGCGCGATCCATGCTGCGGATCTCGATCTGCAGCAGCACGTTGGAGAGCACGTCGCGCCAGTCGAGCAGGATCGCCTCCTGGAACACGATGCCCACGTCGGTTTGCGGCCGGTCGACCTTGCGCCCGCCGACGCTGATCGTTCCCGAGCTGTGCGGCACCAGCCCCGCGACCATCTTGAGGATCGTGGTCTTGCCGCAGCCGCTCGGGCCGACGATCGCGACGAACTCGGAGCGACGGACCTCCAGGCTGACCTCCGCGCAGGCTTCGACCGGGCCGCCCCTGGTGTCATAGACCTTGCCGACGTTCTCGAGCCGGATGAAGGGCTCGCTCATCCGGCTATTTCTTCGGCAGGTAAGGCGCCTCCGAAAGGTAGGCGTTGGTGTAGTAGACGTCGATGTCGGGCATCGGCTTCACCTTGGCGTAGGTGGCGAGCAGCTCCTGCGTGTCCTTCCAGTCCTGTGCCGCCGACGCGAGCATCGGCATCCCCTTGCTGCGCTCGGTGCGCACGAGCGTCATCGCGCCGTCGAGCGTGCCCTGCGCGATGTTCTGCTGCTGGTTCGGCTTCGCCTTGACGAAAATCTCCGCGGCGTCGCGCCGGTTGTCGAAGGCGTACTGCCAGCCCCGCTGCGAAGCGCGCAGGAATCTACGAAGCACGTCCTGGTTCTTCGCATCCTTCAGCCAGTCGTTGTTGACGACGATGGCGCTGGAAAGCGCGGTCACGCCGCCGAGGTCGTAGAGGCGGGTGTAGCCGATCTTCACCCCGGTCTGCGGCTCGAGGCGCACGCCCTGGTCCATGAAGAAGCCGATGAGCGCGTCAGCCTGCTTGTTGAGCATCGCCTGGTCCTTGGCGGCGGTCGAGGCGACGGTGATGATCTGCACGTCGTCGAGCTTGAGACCGACCTTGCCGAGGAACGCGGTGAACACCGTCATGCTCGAGTCGCCCGCCGTCATCGCGATGCGCATGCCCTTCACCTCCGATACCTTCGTCGGGCGCGGCGAGTCGGCGCGGTAGATGAATGCCGACGGGCTGATCTGCAGCGGCACCGCGACCGCCTTGACAGGCATGCCGTTGACGATGCCGCGGATCATGGTGGAGGCATCGGCCTGCACGACCGGGTTGCTCGCGTTGGCCGCAAGCTGCAGCACCGTGGTCGAGCCGCTGCCGTCAAGGATCTCGACCTCGAGGCCCTCGTCGCGGTAGAAGCCCTTGTCGCGCGCGACGAAGTACGCCGCGTGCTCGCCCGACGCGGTCCAGTTGAGGCGGAACGGGAGCTTGGTCTGGGCGACGGCGCCCCCGGCGAACGCGGCGAGCACGAGCCCCAGTAGGATGTGTCGCATGGAGATTCTCCTTTGAGTGGTCACAGGGTGCCGGACTCCTCGCGCAAGCGGTGCGTGACATGCCAGGGAATGAGGAGCTTTTCGCACAGCTCGACCGCGTAGAAGAAAGCGAGGCCGATGATGGTGAGCGCGATGATCGCCGAGAACATCATCGCGGTCTGCAGGTTGGCGTTGGTGACGAGCAGCAGATATCCGAGCCCCTTGTCGGCGCCGACGAACTCGCCGACCACCGCGCCCGCGACCGCCAGCGTGGCGGCGACCTTCAGGCCGCTGAAGAGATACGGCAGGCTGCCCGGCAGGCGGAAGCGCGCGAACATCTGCAGGCGGCTCGCGCCCATCGAGCGCGCGAGGTCGCGCATCTCCGCCGACATCGAGCGCAGCCCGACCGCGGCGTCGATCACGATCGGGAAGAACGAGATCAGGAACGCCACCAGCACCTTGGGCAGCGCGCCGACGCCGAACCAGACGAGGAAGAGCGGCGCGATCGCCACCTTCGGCACCACCTGGAAGAACAGCAGCATCGGCATGACGAAGCGGTCGAAGCGCTCCGACGAGGTGATGGCGATCGCGAGCGGCAGCGCGACGATGACCGCGAGCGCGAAGCCGAGCACCATTTCGTAGAAGGTGACCCAGCCGTGGAACGCGAGGCTGCGGAATTCGGCGACGAAGGTGACGGCGATGCCGCTCGGCGGCGGCAGCAGGTATGCGGGGACTTTGAACGCTCGCACGGCCGCTTCCCACACCAGGAGAAACGCCAAGATGCCTGCGAGCGGCGCCAATCTCTTCAAATGAGCGCTCCCGTCAACAGGAGCAATTTCCCGCGGCGCATCGAGACCATCGGCCGCTGAACGCTTATACCCCGTGCCCGTGAAATACTACGGCCCGCATGTCCTTTGCGCAATCCAAAACGATCGGCCGGGCGGTTCCGCGCAAAGAGGACGACCGGCTGCTGCGCGGCGCCGGCCGCTACGCCGACGACGTGAACCTTCCGGGGCAGGTGTACGCGTGCATGGTGCGCTCGCCGCATGCCCACGCGAAGATTCTTTCAATCAATACCAATATGAGGGGCATCATCGCGGTGCTCACCGGGGCGGATGCGGCCGCAGATGGCCTGAAGCCGATCCCGACCCGGCCGGTGACGGTGAATCCGCATGAAGTGAAGCTGCAGAACCGCGACGGCTCGCCGTTCCACATCCCGCCCTATCCCGTGCTGCCGGTCGACGAGACGCGCTTCGTGGGCCAGGCGGTCGCCATGGTGATCGCCGAAACGCCGATGGCGGCGAAGGACGGCGCCGACGCCGTGGAAGTCGAGTACGACCCCCTGCCTCTCGATTCGACAGTCCTCGTCGACGCCGATGTGGGCAATGCGGTCGACGCGGCGTTCAAGGATGCTGCGCACGTCGTCCAGATCGACACCACCATCAATCGCGTGACCGGGGTGCCGCTCGAGCCGCGCGCGGTCGTCGCCTCGTTCGAGGGCGGCCGCTACACGATCCACGCGCCCACCGGCGGCGCGCAGCGCTTCCGCGCCGACGCCGCGGCGGCGCTCGGCGTGCCGGAAAGCGCGGTGCGCTTCGTCGCGCGCGACGTCGGCGGCAGCTACGGCACGCGCAACTACGTCTGCCCCGAGATCCCGCTCGTGGCGTGGGCGGCGAAGCGCCTCGGCCGCCCGGTGAAGTGGCGCGCCGAGCGCCAGGAATGCTTCCTGAGCGACGACCACTCGCGCGACCTTTCGGTGCGCGCGGAGCTCGCGCTCGACAGGGAAGGCAACTTCCTCGCCTTCCGCTCCGCCAACACGAGCAACGTCGGCGCCTATCCGTTCTCCTACATCCCGCTCACCAAGGGCGTGGGCGTGGCGACCTCGGTCTACCACCTGCCCTGCGCCGCGTTCCGGGCGCGCGCGGTGACCAGCAACACCATGGCCACGTCGCCCTACCGCGCCGCCGGGCGCCCGGAAGTCATGTTCGTCATCGAGCGGCTGATCGACCTCGCCGCTCGAAAGCACGGTTTCGACCGGGCCGAGCTCAGAGCCCGCAATCTGATCCGCTCGTTCCCCTACAAGAACAATCAAGGACTGGTGTACGACAGCGGCGATTACCCCGCGGTGCAGGCTCGCGCGCTGGAGCTTTCTGAATGGAAGGATTTCTCACGCCGAAAGGCGGAGTCGCGTTCCCGGGGAAAGCTCCGTGGAATCGGCATGGGGCACTACATCGAGCTCAACACCGGGAACCCGCGCGAGCGCGCGCAGATCGCGGTGAAGCGCGACGGCTCGGTGGACGTCGTCCTCGGCACGATCTCCTCCGGCCAGGGCCACGAGACGAGCTTCGCGCAGCTCGTGGCGGATTGGCTCGGCGTCGACTTCTCAAGGGTTCGGTTACTGGCGGGCGACACGGACATCTCTGCCGTTGGCGGCGGAACGCACTCCGGCCGCTCGATGCGCATGGGCGCCGTCGTCATCCAGCACGGATGTAGCCAGATCATTGAAAAAGGCAAGCAGGCGGCATCCGAAAAGCTGGAAGCGTCGGCGGCGGACATCGAGTTCTCCCGCGGCAGGTTCACGGTCAAAGGCACCGACCGCGGCGTCGGGCTGTTCGAGCTCGCGCCCCTTGCGGGCGAGCACGACAACACCGACGCCGTGCCCTCCTACGCGTTCGGCTGCGCGGTGTGCGAAGTGGAAATCGACCCGGAAACGGGCGTGGTGGAAGTCGTGCGCTACACCTCCGTGGACGACGTCGGCCGCGCGGTGAATCCCCTCATCCTCCACGGCCAGACGCACGGCGGCATCGTCGCCGGCGTGGGCCAGGCGCTGATGGAGCGCATCGTCTACGACGCCGACGGCCAGCTCCTGACCGCGAGCTTCATGGACTACGCCATGCCGCGCGCGGAGCAGTTTCCGTTCTTCACCACCGACATCAGCGAGGTGCCCGCGGCCAGCCACCCCCTGGGCCTGCGCGGCGGCGGCGAAGGCGGCACCACGCCCTCGCTCGCCACGGTCGCGAACGCCGTATGCGATGCGCTGGACATCGACCACATTGAGCTACCCGCAACACCCGAGCGCATCTGGCGCGCAATTCGGGGACGGAGCCCTAACTCGGCGGGGGACGGAGCACGAAATAGTTAGGGCTCCGTCCCCGAATTGGGTAAGATCGTTACGCGCGGGTAGAAGCGGTCAGCCAAGGTCCTCTTGGTCGGAGATTGCCCGTGCATTCCGTCATGACCGGACGATTCGATGATCATCGACCTTAGCTGCTACCCCACGAAGAAGGTGGACAGCGCCTGGCGGCACGACGGCGAGCCTTTCACCGGCGAGCGCCTGCTAAAGATGATGGACGGCCCGTACACCGTGAACGGCAAGAAGCGCCGCATCGACAAGGCCTTCATCCAGCCGCCCGAGGGCAACACGCTGCACAACTTCGACAACGACCACCTCGACGGCCGCGACGGCATCCGTGCCTACATGGAATACACGGTCGAGCTGGTGAGGAAATATCCCGACCGCTTCATCGGCTGCTTCGTGTTCAACCCGCGCTACGGGGTGCAGGACGGCGTCGCCGAGCTCGAGCGCCACGCGAAGGAGCACGGCTTCAGGATGCTGCAGCTCCACGCCAACATGCACGCGTACCGCCCGGACCGCGCCAAGGACTGGGTAAGGCCGGCGCTGAGGAAGGCCGAGGAGCTCGGGCTCCTCGTCAAGCTCCACACCGGCGACGGCCCCTACAGCATCCCGACCGAATGGGTGCCGCTCATCAAGGAGTTCCCGAGGGTCGACTTCATCATGGAGCACTTCGGCGTGCAGACCGGCGGGGTCTACTGCTTCGAGCCCTTCCAGTGGGCGATGGAACTGCCGAACGTCTATTGCGAATCGGGCTGGTGCCTGCAGTCGCGCATCGTCGAGTTCGCCAAGGACCTGCCCAGGCACAAGATCCTGTTCGGCTCCGACACGCCGCCCAACGAGCCCGGCATGTGGCTGCGGCTGCTCGAGGTGCTTTGCCACGAGCCGCCGCAGGGAATGAATCTGGACGAGGAGACGCTCGAGGGTTATCTCGGCAACAACGTGGCCAGGATGATCGGGATCAAGGCATGATCATCGACACGCATCTTCATCCCACCAACCTCGTCGACGAGGCCTGGCGCCATACCGGCACGCCGTTCAACGGCGAGCGCATGCTCAAGCTCATGGACGGGCCGTACATGATCAACGGCAAGCCGCGGCGCATCGACATGGGCTTCATCCAGCCGCCGCCCGGCAACACGGTGCACCGCATCGGCGGCCGCACCGGCCGCGAGGGCATCCGCGACTACATGGCGTACTGCGCCGAGCTGACGCAGAAGTACCCTGACCGCTTCATCGGCAACTTCAACTTCAACCCGCGCTTCGGCCCGGAGGAAGGCGCGGCTGAGCTCGAGTTCCACGTCAAGGAGTACGGCTTCAAGATGCTGAAGCTGCACTCCAACATGCACAACTACCGGCCCGACCGCGCGCTCGACTGGCTCAGGCCGGCGATGAAAATGTGCGCCAGGCACAACGTGGTGGTGCTGATCCACACCGGCGACGGCCCCTACTCGATCCCGACCCAGTTCTACCCGGTGATCCGCGAGTTCCCGATGGTCAACTTCATCATCGGCCACTTCGGCATCCAGACCGGCGGCAACTACTCGTTCGAGGCGTTCTGGATGGCGATGGACACCAAGAACGTGGTGTGCGAGTCGGGCTGGACCTTCCAGGCGCGCATGGTGGAGTTCGCCCAGGAGCTGCCGCGCCACAAGATCGTGTTCGGCACCGACTCGCCGCCGAACGAGCCCGGCATGTGGCTGCGCGAGCTCGAGGTGCTGTGCGGCCCGCCGCCGCAGGGCATGAACCTCGACGAGGACGGGCTCGAGGATTACCTCGGCAACAACATCGCGCGGCTGTGCGGCATCAGGTCCACGCCGCCGCCGCGGAACATGGACGAAGCCAAGGCGCGCCTCAAAGACACCTACGCTGGAGTGAAGAAATGAAAAGACTGATCTCGATTCTTGCGTTGCTGGCAGCTCTTCCGGCCGCTGCGCAGACCAATGTTCGCTTCCTGCACGAATGGCGCTTCGAGGGGCACGTCGCGCCCTTCCTCGTCGCGCTCGACAAGGGCTACTACCAGGCCGAGGGTCTCAACGTCAGCGTCGACCCGGGCACGGGGTCGCTCGACAGCATCAACCGGGTCGCCACGCGCGCCTACGACATGAGCATCGCCGACATCAATTCGCTCGTGCGCTTCCGCGACAACCCGGTCAACCCGCAGGTCAAGGCGGTGATGATGGTCTACGATTCGCCCCCCTTCGCCATCCTGACGCTGAAGAAGAACAACATCCGCACGCCGAAGGATCTGGAGGGCAGGATCCTCGGCGCGCCGGCCGCGGACGGCGCCTGGGCGCAGTTTCCGATCCTCGCCCGGGTGAACAACATCGACGCATCGAAAGTGCGCGTCGAGAACGTCGGCTTCCCGGTGCGCGAGGCGCTGCTCGCGCGCGGCACGGTGGACGCCGTCACCGCCTTCGGCAGCAACGCGCTCGGCGTGGTCGCGCAGGGCATCCCGGAGAGCGAGGTGGTGGTGCTCATGATGCGCCAGCACGGCCTCGACCTCTACGGCAGCGCAATTCTCGCGCATCCGGAATTCATGAAGTCGCAGCCGAAGGCGGTCGCGGGCTTCGTGCGCGCCCTGATCAGGGGCTTCCAGGAGACGTTCCGCGACCCCGACGCGGCGATCGAGAGCGTGCTGAAGCGCAATCCCGTGGCGAAGCGCGACATCGAGATCGCGCGGCTGAAGAAGGTGATCGAGCAGAGCTATCTTACCGACGAGGTGCGCGCCAACGGATTCGGCGCGGTCGACATGCGGCGCCTCGACAGGGCGATCGACCAGGTCGGGATCGCCTTCAACTTCACCAACAAGCCGAAGGCCGCCGACGTCTTCACCGCCGAGTACCTGCCGCCGCGAGCCGAGCGGCTGGTGAAGTGAAACAGGACTTTCACAGCTTTCTCGAGGAGTACCGCGCCCGGCATCCCGAGGACGTGTTCTCGGTGAAAGAAGAAGTCTCCCCGGACCAGGAGGTGACCGCCCTGGTCTGGGCGCTCGCCGCGCAGGAGCGCTATCCCATGCTCGTGTTCGAGCGCGTGAACGGCAGCCGCGTGGTCACCAACATCTTCTCCTCGCGCGCGCGCATCGCGCGGCTTCTCGGCACGACGCCGGAAAAGATCCACCAGGCCTATCAGGACAAGGCACGCAAGGCGGTCGATCCAAAGGTGGTGGCCAAAGGCCCCATCCTGGATTCAGTGGACGACCGGGTGGACCTCAGCCGTTTACCGTTGCTGAAGCACTTCGAGACCGACAAGGCGCCGTACATCACCAACGGCCTGGTGGTGTGCGAGCAGCCCGGCAACCTGAGCTACCACCGCGCGATGCTGCACTCGAAGACCGAGCTCGCGACCAGCCTGCACTCGCGCGGGCATCTATGGAGGGCTTTATCGAATAAGAAGGAGCCGCTTCCGGTCGCGATGGTGATCGGCGCGCATCCGCTGTTCATGATGGCGGCCTCGGCGCGCGTGGGCTTTGGAGTTGACGAGCGCAGAATCGCAGGCGGACTCCTTGGAGAACCACTACAGGTAGTCAAAACCCCGAAATACGGCATCAGCGTCCCGGCGGCCGCGGAGATGGTCCTCGAAGGCACGCTCGACCCGGAGGCGAAGGTCGACGAAGGGCCGTTCGGCGAGTTCACCGGGTATTCGTCGAACCGCACGACGAACACGCTTTTCAGAGTGGAAACCGTTCTGCGGAGAAAAGACGCCATCCTCGTCGACGTGGTCGGCGGCAATTCGCCCGAGCACCTGAATCTGTCGCGCGTGCCGCGGGAATCGGAGATGGCCGAGAAGCTGATGGAGCGCTTCCCGGGCGTGACGCGGCTGCACTATCCCAACTCGGGCGTGCACTTCCACGCCTACGTGGCGCTCCGCGCGCGGCGCGAGGGCGAGGCGCGGCAGGTGATGCTCGCGCTGCTCGGCTGGGATCCGTACGTGAAGACCGTGATCGCGGTCGACGACGACGTCGACGTCACCGACGACTCGCAGGTGATGTGGGCGCTCGCGACGCACTTCCAGCCGCACAAGGACGTGCTGATCATCGAGGGGCTGCCGGGCAACGCGCTCGATCCGTCGGCGAGCGCGGTCGGCACGACCTCGCGCATGGGGCTCGACGCGACGCGCGGGCCGAGCTTCGAGGGCGTGCGCGCGCGGATCTCGGAGGCCGCGATGGCCCGCGCCGCGAAGCTGCTGCAACGCTGACTCCCTTCCTCCGCTTCGTCGTCGTCCTCGCCGCCGGATTCATCGCGGCGGCCTCGCTCGGCAAGCTGGTGCCGCACATCGACTGGCTGGTGCGCACGCACGACGTGCCGCTCGGCGTCGCCGGGTTCGCGGTGTCGTGCGTGATGCTTCCCGGCGCGCTGCTCGGCTGGGTGTTCGGCGGCGCCTCGGACCGCTTCGGCGCGAAGCCCGTGGCCATCGCCGGCCTGCTGCTCGCCGCCGCAGCCAGCTTCGCCGGCGGATACGCGGATTCGTTCCCCGTCCTCGTCATACTGCGCACCGTCGAAGGCGCGGGCTACACGCTGCTCGTGGTCGCCGGCACGGTACTCGCCGCCCGCGTGGTTCCCGGCCGGAGCGCGCTCGCGCTCTCGGTGTGGTCGAGCTTCGCGCCGATCGGCTTCGCGCTCGGGCAATGGGCCGCCGCGTACGCTCCCGACCCGCCCCTCCCGGTGATCGGCGCGGTGCACGCAGCCGTGCTGGGCCTGGCCGCGCTAGCGCTTCATTTCTCTGTTGAGCAGATTCGTGCGGGAAAAGACGAAAGCTCGAGCCGCGACGTCCTGCGCTACGCGCCGGCGCAGCGCACTGCGCTCGCCTTCGGCGCGGTGTGCGCGGTGCTGCTCGCTTCCATCGCGCTCGCGCCGGTGGTGCTCGCGAGCCGCTTCCAGCTCCCGGTCGCCCACGTGGCGAGCCTGACCGCCCTCGCCGCGCTGCCGGCGATCGTCGGACGCATCGTGCCCGGCTGGCTGCTCGACCGCGGCTTCGCCGCCTTTACCGTGTTCGCCGCAGCGAGCACCCTGGCAGCGCTCGCCCTGGCGGGCGCGCTTCTCGTCCCGGTTCCGTTCGTGCTCGCCGTCGTGTGCTTCGGCGCCTTTCAGATCCTCGCCGGCGCACTGCCCGGGCTGCTCTCCGCGATGATGCCGCACGTGGCGCCGACGCCGGCGCAGCTCGGCGCGGTGTCGGGCATGTGCTCGCAGAGCGTGAACATCGGCAACCTGATCGGTCCGCCGCTCGCGCTCGCGGTCTACGCCGCCGCGGGCACGGGCGTCGCGGTGCTCATGCTCGTGGCGCTGCTCGCGGCTTCGGTCCTCGCGATCGCGCGGCTGCCGGTTTTCCGGCGCGACTTAAGTGGAAGAGGCGGCCAGGCAGCCTGACAGCCCCGCTTCGAGCGCCGCGCGGTCGAGCGTGCGGCCGATGAAGACGAGCTTGCTCACCCGCTTCTCCGCGCCCCAGGCGTCGGCGGCGCGCAGCTCCATCAGGCGGCGAACGCACTGCAGCACCACGCGTCGCGGCTCGCCGCGCATCGCCAGGATGCCCTTGAGGCGAACGATGTCGTCGCCTCGCTCTTCCAGCAGCTGCTTCAAGAACATCTCGAAGCGCGAGCGATCGAACGGCCGCTCGAACACGAAGGATTCGCTCTCGAGCGAGGGATCGTGCGCGTGATCATCGAGCGAGAACGTCGCGCGCTGCGCGTGGAACGCGCCGATGCCGAGGATGTTCTCGAGGTCGACGCGCGCGTGGCTCGAGCGCAGGATCGGCGCGGTGGCGTTCAGCCGGCGTACCCCGGCTTCGAGCTCGCCGAGGCGAGCGTCGTCCACCAGGTCGACCTTGTTCATGATGATGCGGTCGGCGATCACTACCTGGTTGACCGCCTCGTGGGTGAGATCCGCATGGCGCGCGTCCACCATGGTGACGATGGCGTCGAGCGCGGTCTGGGTCATGACCTTCTCGTTGACGAAGAAGGTCTGCGCCACCGGCGTGGGATCGGCGAGCCCGCTGGTCTCGACCAGGATGTGGTCGTACTTCTCGCGCCGCGCGAGCAGCTTCTCGAGGATGCGCAGCAGGTCCGCGCGCGCCGTGGCGACGCAGCACACGCAGCCGTTGGTGAGCTCGAAGATCTCCTCGTCCGACGAGAGCACGAGCTCCGAGTCGATGTTGATCTCGCCGAACTCGTTCTCGATCACCGCGATGCGGTGGCCGTGTCTTTCGGTGAGGATGTAATTGAGGAGCGTGGTCTTCCCGGCGCCGAGGAAGCCGGTGAGGATGGTGACGGGAACCTGGTTCACTTCTTTCTCAGCCCTTCCAGAACCTGCTCCGGCGTGATCGGGTAGTGCCTGAATCTAACGCCGATCGCGTCGTAGACGGCGTTCGCGATCGCCGGGCCGATGGCGATGATCGGGTCCTCGCCCACGCCCTTGGCGCCGAACGGGCCGCCGGGATCGGGCGCGGTCTCGAGCAGGATGGTGCGGATCGGCGGCATGTCCATCGAGAGCGGCATCTTGTAGTCGACGAAGCCCGCGTTGAGCGAGCGGCCGGTCGCCATGTCGACGACGTGGTCCTCCGTGAGCGTGTGGCCGATGCCCTGCTGGATCCCGCCCTCGATCTGCCCGGCCGCCGCCACCGGATGGATCACTTTCCCGATCTCGTGCACCGGGATCACCTGCAGCACGTCGATCTGCCCGGTCTCGGTGTCGACCTGCACCTCGACGAAATGCGCGGCGAACGAGTACGACTTGGTCGGCTTGTAGGTGGCCGAAGCGATGAGGTGCGCCGACGGGATGCCCTTCCTGGGGGCGATCGCGTCGCGCACGCTGATACGGCGGTCCGAGCCCTTGACCGAGATCACGCCTTGCCGGATCTCCAGGTCGCCGGCAGACGCTTCCAGCGCGCCCGCCGCGTCTTCCAGCAGCTTCTTCTTCACTTCCGACGCAGCCATCTGCGCCGCGCGCCCGCCCATGTAGGTGGTGTGGCTCGCGAAGGCGCCGATGTCCCAGGGCACGACGTCCGTGTCCCCGTGCACCACCGACACGTCGTCGAAGCGCACGCCGAGCTCCTCGGCGACGATCTGCGCGAGCGCGGTGTGCGCGCCGGTGCCGAGGCCGGTGGTGCCGGTGAAGAGCTGCACCGTGCCGTCCTCGTTCATGCGCACCGTGGCATTGCCCTGCTCCTTGATCCCCGGGTATGCGCTCGAGCCGTGCATCTCGCAGCCCATGCCCCAGCCGCGGTGCTTGGTTTTTTTTCTTGTTAACCAATTCGTCTCCTGCATGCCGCGGCGGATGCAATCCTCGAGGCCGTGGCCGACGATCGGATGCCCGGAAGGCGCGAGATCGCCATCGCGCACCGCGTTCTTCAGCTTGAGCTCGGCCGGGTCGATGCCGAGCTTCTCCGCGGCTTCGTCCATCTGGATGTCGAGCGCGTAGTAGGTCTGCACCACGCCGTAGCCGCGGTACGCGCCCGCGATCGGGGTGTTGGTGTACACGCAGCGGCCCTCGAGGTGCACGTTGTCGCAGCGGTAGAGCGAGGTGAGCGCGGTGGTGCCGACCGCGGTCACGCCGGGGCCGTGCGAGCCGTAGGCGCCGGAGTTGAGGGTGACGCGTGCCTGACGCGCGGTAATGGTGCCGTCCTTCCCGAAGCCCTGCTTGAGCCACACCGTGCCGGGATGGCGCGAGCGGCCGCCGAGGAAGGTCTCCTTGCGGGTGAACTCGAGCCGCACCGGCTGGCGCGTTTCTTTCGCGAGGAGCGCGCACAGGAACTCGGTCTGGAAGAGGTCCTGCTTGGCGCCGAAGCCGCCGCCCATGTGATCGACCAGCACGCGCACCTTGGAATAGGGCAGCCCCAGCACCTCGGCGAGGATGCCGCGCACCATGAACGGCGTCTGCGTCGAGATCCAGGCGGTGAGCCGTCCCTCCTCGTCCCACTGGCAGACGCAGATGTTCGGCTCCATATAGGCCGGCGTCGGCCGGCCCATCTCGTAGGTGCCCTCGATGATGAAATCGGCCTCCGCGAAGCCGCGCTCGACGTCGCCGCGCTTGACGAGCACCGGTTT
>Ga0187892_10006395_pt1 | contig 17509 bp, 14 predicted proteins | sample MA1701073metaG_FD_139345 | JGI IMG/M metagenome (GOLD analysis project Ga0187892, IMG submission 139345) | Bio-ooze microbial communities from a basaltic lava cave in the Kipuka Kanohina Cave System on the Island of Hawaii, USA - MA170107-3 metaG ... | reverse complement strand
TGAAACGCGCCGCGCCGCGCGCAGCGCCGCCCGGCGACACGGTCTCCAGCGTCAGTGCAAATCTCGGGCTGCGGGATTCGGGGCGATTTGCCGCCCACTATCGGCACCTGTTTGGAGTCCTGCCTTCGCAGGAACTGGCATTGCACAGGCCGGGTACGATCGACAGGCATCGGATGGCGGAAGGCCGGGACCTGCATTAGCGTCACGCGCCTCGCGGACCGAATCCGCTATAATTCACGGTCGTCAGCAACCAAAGCCAGGGACCGACACCATGGAACGCGATTCTGCAATTGTCCGACAACAGACGGCGATCCGAGAGTCGGCGCTTGCGACCAATAAGGTACTGCGGAACACTTATCTGCTGCTATCGGCCACGCTCGCCTTCAGCGCGACCGTCGCCGGCATCTCCTACGCGCTCAACCTGCCTTTTCTCAGTCCCTGGCTCACGCTGATCGTTTACTTCGCGATCCTGTTCGCGGTCCACAAGACCGCTGACAGCGCCTGGGGCCTGCTCTCCGTGTTCGCGTTGACCGGCTTCCTCGGTTACACGCTCGGGCCAATCCTGAGCTTCTACGTGAAGGCAATCCCGAACGGCCATGAGATCGTCATGATGGCCTTCGGCATCACGGCGGCGGCCTTCGTCGGCCTTTCCGCGTACGCGATCAGGAGCGGACGGCGCTTCTCCTTCATGGGCGGGTTCCTGGCAGTCGGCATCCTGACCGCGTTCCTGCTCGGACTCGCGGCGCTCGCGTTCTCGATGCCGATGGTCTCGCTCGCCGTGTCAGGCGTCTTCGTGCTGCTGATGACGGGCCTGATCCTGTACCAGACCGGCGAGATCGTGCATGGCGGGGAAACGAACTACATCCATGCGACGGTGACGCTGTACGTCGCCATCTACAACATGTTCACGAGCCTGCTGCACCTGCTCGGCATGGCGAGCGACGACTGATCAGGAAGGCTTGAGACGGTCGATGCCTCCGAGAAACGGGCGGAGCACGCCCGGTACGACGACGCTGCCATCCGCCTGCTGGTAGTTCTCGAGCACCGCCACCAGCGCCCGGCCGACGGCGACTCCCGACCCGTTGAGAGTATGGACCGGCTCCGGCTTGCCGGATTCCGGGTTGCGCCACCGCGCCTGCATGCGACGGGCCTGGAAGGCCTCGCAGTTGCTGCACGAAGAAATTTCCCGGTATGCGCCCTGCCCCGGCAGCCAGACCTCGAGGTCGTAGGTCTTCGCGCTCGCAAAGCCGATGTCCCCCGACGAGAGCGTCACCACGCGGTACGGCAGCTCGAGCCGTTCGAGGACTTTCTCCGCGTGAGCCGTCAGCTCCTCGAGCGCGCGATAGGAATCCCCCGGTCGCACGATCTGGACCAGCTCGACCTTGTCGAACTGGTGCTGCCGGATGAGCCCGCGCGTGTCCTTGCCGTAAGAGCCTGCTTCCGATCTAAAGCACGGCGTGTGAGCGACCAGCTTCAACGGAAGCTCGGTCGAATCGAAAATCCGGTCGCCGGCGAGGTTGGTCAACGGGACTTCGGCCGTCGGAATGAGGAACAGCTCGCTCTCCGAAGGCTCGCGCGCGAGCTTGAATAGGTCCTGCTCGAACTTCGGCAACTGGCCCGTGCCAGTGAGCGCCTTGCGTGTTACCAGATACGGCACCCAGGCCTCGCGGTAACCGTGCTCGCGCTGGTGCAAGTCCAGCATGAACTGTGCGAGTGCGCGGTGCAGGCCCGCGACCGGGCCCGTGAGCACGGCGAATCGCGCGCCGGAGAGGCGGCTCGCAGCGGCCGGGTCGAGGCCGCCGAGGCCCTCGCTGATACCCACGTGATCTGCAACCTCGAATTCAAAGCGTCGCGGCTCCCCGCAACGACGGACTTCGACGTTTGCGGACTCATCCCTCCCCGACGGCACGCTCTCGTGGACCAGGTTCGGCAGGTCGAGCAGCAGGCGGTCGAGGTCCGCCTGCAGTGTGACGAGTCCCTGTTCGGCTTTCGCCAGCCGCGCGCCGAGCGACTCGACTTCGGCGAGCAGCGGCGCCACGTCCTGTCCCTGGGCCTTCGCGTGCCCGATCGCCTTGGATCGCGTATTGCGCTCGTTGCGCAGGGCGTCGACGGCGACCTGGACTTCCTTGCGTTGCCCTTCGAGCGCAGTGAACTGCGCGAGGTCGAGCGTGAATCCCCTGCGCGCGAGGTTCGCTGAGACGCCCTGCGGGTCGGACCTGAGCTGCCGGATGTCAAGCATCGCCTTCGTTCCGTCCCGTCACTGCGCGCGCCCGCGATTCCGCGCCCCGACGAATGCGTTCAAGAGTCTCCCGCAGCTTGAGCTCGAGCCCGCGCGGAACCGGCTCGTAGTACTGGCGGGGCTCCATCGTATCCGGGAAGTGTGTCTGCCCGGGCGCGAGCGCATCCGACTCGTCGTGCGCGTAACGATACCCCTTGCCGTACCCGATCTCCTTCATGAGGCGCGTCGGCGCATTGCGCAGGTGCAACGGCACCTCCAGCGTGCCCTGTGATTTAGCATCCTGCATGGCGGCTCCGAACGCCGTGTAAACCGCATTGCTCTTCGGCGCGAGCGCCAGGAATACGCAGGCCTGCGCGAGAGCAAGCTCGCCCTCCGGGCTTCCGAGCCGATCGTAGCTGTCCCAGGCTGCGAGCGTCAGCGTCAGCGCACGCGGATCCGCATTGCCGACGTCCTCGCTCGCCATGCGCACGAGCCGGCGCGCGATGAAGCCGGGATCACAGCCGCCGTCCAGCATGCGGCACAACCAGTAGAGCGAGGCATCCGCATCGCTGTCGCGCACGGACTTGTGGAGCGCCGAGATCTGGTCGTAGAAAAGCTCGCCACGCTTGTCGAAGCGCCGATGCCCGCCGGCCGTGGCCTCGCGGACGGTGTCCAGCGTGATCAGGCCAGGTGTTTCCGAATCCGCCGCCAGGTCGGCCGCGACTTCGAGCAGGTTCAGCGCGCGGCGCGCATCGCCGTCGGCCGCGTCGGCAAGGAGTGCAATCGCAACCGCCGGTGCCGAGAGCCCGCTTGCGCCGAGCCCTCGCTCCGGATCCGCGAGCGCACGCTGGACCAGGACGGCAAGCTCGGTGGTCGACAGCGCTTTCAGCAGGTAGACGCGCGCCCGGGAGAGCAGCGCCGAATTGAGCTCGAACGACGGGTTCTCGGTCGTCGCGCCGATGAACACGAGCGTGCCGTCCTCGACGAACGGCAGAAACGTGTCCTGCTGCGCCTTGTTGAAGCGATGCACCTCGTCGAGGAACAGCACGGTCGGCGGGCCGCCGGCCCGTCGCGATGCCTGGGCTTCGTCAACTGCCTCGCGGATGTCCTTGACGCCCGCCGCGACCGCAGAGAGCGAGATGAAGTGGGCCCTGCAGGATTGGGCTGCGAGGCGCGCCAGCGTCGTCTTGCCGCTGCCCGGCGGGCCCCAAAGAACCATTGAGTGGGCGACACCGTCCGTCAGCAGGCGATGAAGCGGCCTGCCCGAAGCGAGCAGGTGGGACTGACCCGCGAACTCGGCCAGCGCCCGCGGCCGCATGCGATCCGCGAGCGGGCGGTAGCCGGTCAGCGGCGAATCGATCGGCAGCTCTGCCTGTTTGCGCACAATTCGCGGATTCTATCCGCTCGCAGACATCCTCAGGACGATCGGCGGCGGTCGAGCCATGCGGCGGCGCGAATGCCCCAGCCGGCACGTCCGGAGCCGGCGATGAGCCACGCCGTCAGGATGCCCGAAACATTTGCCAGCAAGTCGCCCCACTCCGCCGATCGATGGGAGGTGACGAGCGCCTGCCCGATCTCGAGTGCGGCGCCGAGCAGGAAGCAGCGGAGCATCGACAACCACAGGCGCTCGGGTGCCGCTATTCCCGAACCCAGCAGCGCGAGCGTCAGGTAAGCCAGGTAGTGGCCGACTTTGTCCGAAATGCCTGTCTCGGGAAACAGAGGACTTGGCGCGAGGCTCGCAGCAATGATGACCGCAACCATGATCGCGATGGTCACGATCCAGAGGTGACGCAGCGCCGTTTCCGTCAAGGAGCGGCCGCCGGCGAGCGTCCAACCACATCGACACCCGGCGGCGGCGTAAAGCTGAACGTTGCGGCATCGAAGCGCGGATTGCGCTCGAGCTTGTCGAACTCGAGGCGGGTCGTCTGGCCGAGACGATCGATGAGCGTCATGCGGCGCAACTGGCCCCCGGCGATGCCGACGCGCATTTCACGAAAGTCTCCGTCGGCATTGCGCGGGGCGAGCCTGCTCCATGCGAAGCCGCCTTCCTCTCCGCCGTCTTCGATCTCGAACTCCGCGCGCAGGTCACCCTGGCCCGAGAGCAGCAGCGCGGGAGTCCCGATGAGCGTTTCCGCGGCGGACCGGACCGTTACCTGCGCGAGGTCCACGTCGTAGAACCAGACGGTGGTGCCGTCAGAAACGATCAGCTGAGCGGGCACGCGGTAGTCCCAGCGGAAACGTCCGGGGCGCGACAGCGCGACTTTGCCTTCGGCAGACTCGGTGACCACGCCCTTCGCGTCCGTGACGGTCTGCCGAAATTCGGCCTGCAGGCCCGCCAGGCCGCCAAGAGCGGCTTCGAGTCGCTCGGCGGCCCCCGCATCCGCCGGCGCATCCGCGCCTGCGATCCGCGGAATCAGTATCGCCGCGAGCACCAGAGCGATGCGTCTCATCACGATTCAGGCGGGGGCGGCGCCAGCACTTCGCGGCTGCCGTTCGACTGCAAAGGCCCGACGAGGCCGGCCGCCTCCATTGATTCCACGAGGCGCGCAGCGCGGTTGTAGCCGATCTTGAGGCGGCGCTGCACGCCCGACACCGAAGCGCGGCGGGACTCGGTCACGATGCGCACCGCCTCGTCGTACAGTGGATCCTGCTCGCCATCCGCCTCGCCTTCGGCGCCGGCCGCGGCACCCTCTTCCGGCAGGCCCGTGGCGCTCTCCGGCGGACCCGTCAGCACTTCCTCGATGTACACCGGCGCGCTGCCGGCCTTTAGCGACTCGACGACCGCGTGGACCTCGCGATCTGAAACGAATGCGCCGTGGACGCGGTCTGGCGTCGACGTGCCCGGCGGCAGGTAGAGCATGTCGCCATGGCTCAACAGCGATTCGGCGCCATTTTGGTCGAGGATCGTGCGTGAATCGACCTTCGCCGACACCTGGAAGGCGATGCGCGCAGGGATGTTCGCCTTGATGAGGCCGGTGATCACGTCGACGGACGGGCGTTGAGTCGCGAGCACGAGGTGGATGCCCGAAGCGCGCGCTTTCTGCGCGAGACGCGCGACCAGCTCCTCGACTTTTTTGCCGACGATCAGCATGAGATCCGCGAGCTCGTCGATCACCACGACAATGAATGGAAGCGGCTGCAGCGCGGGCACCTCGCCCTCGAACTTCCCGGCCATCAGGAGTCGCGTGACCAGCGGGTCTGGAATCGGCTCGCCGGCCTCGTTGGCCTCGCGGACCTTGCGGTTGAAGCCCGCGAGGTTGCGCACGCCGAGCGCCTTCATGAGGTGATAGCGGCGGTCCATCTCCGCGACGCACCAGCGGAGCGCATTTGCCGCGTGCTTCATGTCGGTGACGACGGGCGCGAGCAGCTGCGGGATGCCTTCGTAGACGGACAGCTCGAGCATCTTCGGGTCGATCAGGATGAGCCGGACATGCTCGGCCGAGCTCTTGTAGAGGAGCGAGAGCACCATCGCATTGATTGCCACCGACTTGCCCGACCCCGTCGTGCCGGCGATCAGGAGGTGCGGCATCTTCCCGAGGTCGGCTACGATCGGCGCCCCCCCGATGTCCTTGCCGAGCGCGAGCGCAAGCGGGGAAGCCAGCTCGTCGTAGGCACGCGAGCGGAGAATCTCGCCGAGCGTCACGAGCTCGCGCGTTTCATTCGGGATCTCAAGCCCGACGACCGACTTGCCGGGGATGACTTCAACGACGCGGACGCTGATCGCCGAGAGCGCGCGAGCCAGGTCCTTGGCGAGCGCGCTGATCTGGCTCACCTTGACGCCGGGGGCCGGCTTCAGCTCGAAGCGCGTGATAACCGGGCCCGGTTGCACTGCCACGACTTCGACGTCGATGCCGAAATCCTTCAGCTTGATCTCGACCAGGCGCGAGATCGCATCGAGGGCCTCGGGCGAATAGGACTTCTCGCGCACTGGCGGCTCGTCGAGCAGCTTGAGTTCCGGCAGGTCGCGCGACGGAGGCTTTGCGAAAAGCGGAACCTGCCTTTCCTTCTCGGCCCGCTTGCTCGGTTCTGCCGCCGCGGGTGGCGCGGGCAAGTCGATACGCGGCGGCGTGCGCTTCTCGGCCCGCCTTTGCACCTCTCGCACGGCCAATTCGCGGGCCTCGCGCGATTCCCGGCCCATGGCATGGTCACGCGAGGTCGCGAGGCGCGCGCGCACCGAGGCGGCGCCCTGGAGCACCCAATGGCCGAGATAATCCATGACCGTGAGCCAGGAGATACCGGTGTACAGCTGAACGCTCGCGAACCAGACCGCGAGCAACACGAGCGTGGCGCCGAGGAGCGAGGCGGCCTGCGCGAGGCTTTCACCGACGAGGCTGCCGAGGATGCCGCCGGCGCCGGCCGGCAGCGCGCCACCCGTAAAGTGTAGTGCCGCCAGCCCGCAGCTCGTCGCGAGCGCGGCCACGATGCCGATGACGCGGAGCGCGACCGTGGACCGGGCCTGCCCCGGCTCCCCCGGTTCGCGCTTGAGCCCGGTCCATGCGCTGAACGAGATCGCGATCGGAAACAGGAATGCGGGCCAACCGAAAAGCATGAAGAACGCGCTTGCGAGCCAGGCGCCCAGCGGCCCGATCAGGTTGCTGACCTGGCCGGGCTCGCCCGTGTAGCTGAAGCTGCGATCGGACGCGTCAAAGCTCGCGAGCGCGATCAGCATCACGAGCGCGAGCGCCATGAGCAGCCAGAAAAGCGCTTCGCGCAGCGCGCGCGCGAAAACCGGATCGAGTTTTGCGCCGGCGCGCATCGCGTCTGCTGCGGTCTTCGCCACGGCTCAGAATCCTGATAAGGAAAAAGTCATAAGCGGTTGATTATAAGAGCGTTGCAAATGGAGCGGCAAGCACCCATGCTCGGATGGCTGCGAGCGCGAAGCGCGCTCTCGATGCGGAGTTGACTATACATGACGACCCCTCGCCACTCGCGGCTGATGATTCTCGGCTCCGGCCCCGCGGGTTACGCCGCGGCGGTTTATGCCGCGCGCGCGAATCGCAAGCCGCTCCTGATCGCCGGGCTTCAGCCCGGAGGCCAGCTGATGACGACGACCGAAGTCGACAACTGGCCTGGCGATGTCGAGGGCCTGCTCGGCCCAGACCTCATGGACCGCATGCGCCGCCACGCCGAGCGATTTGGCGTCGAAGTCGTCTCCGACCACGTCGCGCAAGTCGATCTCGGCAAGCGCCCCTTCCGCGTCGTCGGCGAGAATTCCGAGTACAGCTGCGATGCCCTCGTCATCGCGACGGGCGCGTCCGCGCGCTACCTGGGCCTTGACTCGGAGACTGCGTTCCGCGGCCGCGGCGTCTCCGCCTGCGCGACCTGCGACGGGTTTTTCTACCGGGACCAGAAAGTCGCCGTCGTCGGCGGCGGCAACACGGCCGTCGAGGAAGCGATCTACCTGACCAACATCGCCTCCCACGTCACGCTCGTGCATCGCCGCGACAAGCTTCGCGCCGAGGCGATACTCCAGGATCGGCTCCTTGCGCTCGCGGACCAGGGCAAGGTCTCGCTCCTGTGGGACCACGCGGTGGACGAGGTCCTGGGGAATGCCCAGGGCGTCACGGGCGTGCGACTCCGCTCGACGAAAGACAGGTCGCCCCGCGATCTCGACGTGACCGGGCTTTTCATTGCGATCGGCCACACGCCGAACACTGAATTGTTCCAGGGCCAACTCGACATGAAGGACGGCTACATCGCCGTCAAGTCGGGACTCGCAGGGGACGCCACCGCGACGAGCGTGGCCGGCGTATTCGCGGCGGGCGACGTCGCGGACCATGTGTACCGCCAGGCCGTGACGTCCGCAGGGACGGGCTGCATGGCAGCGCTCGACGCCGACCGCTATCTCGAGCGGCTCGCCACCGCCTGATTTCGTGGATACGCGCATTGCACGCTCGCTCACCGGCGTGGATGCGGCCGAATGGAATGCGCTGCCCGGCGCCGCGATGCCTTTCCTCCGCCATGAATTCCTCCTGGCGATGGAGGAATCCGGTTGCGCAACGGCCGAGACAGGTTGGGAGGCACACCACGTCCTGTTGACTGGTCCTGAGGGCCGGCTCCGCGGTGCCATGCCGCTTTACCTGAAGTCGCACTCCTGGGGCGAGTTCGTATTCGATTTCGCCTGGGCCGATGCCTATCACCGTGCGGGCCTTCGCTACTACCCGCGACTCGTCTCGGCAGTGCCCTTCACGCCGGCGACCGGGCCACGCCTGCTCGCCGTCAACGAGGAGGACCGCGCGCGCCTGCTCGCGGCGGCCCGCGATCAGATGCGGGCGCTCGGTGTGTCGTCGCTCCACGTCCTCTTTCCGGAGGAACGCGACCGGGCGTTGCTCGAAGCCACCGGATTGATGCCGCGACTCGACTGCCAGTTTCATTGGCGAAACGAGGGGTATCGCACTTTTGACGACTTTCTCGCGGGCTTCACTTCGGAGAAACGCAAGAAGCTTCGTCGTGAGCGACGCCGCGTCAGGGAGGCGGGTATCGAGTGCCGGACGCTTCACGGCGGCGATCTCGACGAGTCGATGATCGACATCGTGTACCGCCTGCATGCCATGACATTCGCGCGCTACGGCCATGCGCCTTACCTCAATCGCGGGTTCTTTACCTGCCTCGCCAAGTCGATGCCGGATGTGATCGTCATTGAACTTGCATTTCTGCATGGCGATCCCATCGCTTGCGCCATCTCGCTGCGCGGCGACGGCGCTCTCTATGGACGTTACTGGGGCGCCAGCGGCGACTTCCACAGCCTGCACTTCGAGCTCTGCTATTACCGCGGCATCGAATACTGCATCCGCGAGCGCCTCGGCCGGTTCGAGCCGGGCACGCAGGGCGAGCACAAGCTGCTGCGCGGTTTCCTGCCGACGCCGGTCTGGTCGATGCACGAGATCGTCGATAGCCGCTTGGGGGCCGCCATCGGCGACTGGCTCGAGCGGGAGCGCGCCGGGCGACGCTCGTGGCTCAACGAGGCCGCGCGGCACCTGCCCTTCCGGCGAAGCGACATCCCGGCTAGGCTCGGCCCCGATGTCCGGCATCGCCTGGCTACAGAAGACTGACCCGCCGTCGGCCCTGCCGCCGACTTCGCGCGCGCTCGTCGAACCGAACGGCCTGCTCGCCGTCGGGGGCGCGCTGACGCCTGAGTGGCTGATCCACGCCTACCGCCACGGCGTATTTCCCTGGTACTCGGCGGAGCAGCCGATTCTCTGGTGGGCGCCCGATCCGCGCGCCGTGCTGGTGCCGTCGGAATTCAGGATTTCGCGGAGCCTCGCCCGCTCGATCGCGAAGCGCGGCTACGAGACACGCGTCAACACGGCCTTCGCCGACGTCATCGAGGCTTGCGCCGGGCCACGTCGCGGGATGCCGGGCACCTGGATCACCCGCGAGATGCACGAAGCCTACGTGCTGCTCCATCGCCGCGGGCTCGCGCACTCATTCGAGACCTGGCACCACGGCCGGCTTATTGGCGGTCTCTACGGAGTCGCGCTCGGCCGGATGTTTTTTGGCGAGTCGATGTTCACCCGCGAAACCGACGCATCCAAGGTCGCGCTCGCGCGCCTGGTCGCCGAATGCAGCGCCCGCAGCGTGCCGCTGATCGACTGCCAGATGCCGAGCCCGCACCTTGCGAGCCTCGGAAGTCGCAGCATTCCGCGGTGGGAATTCGAGTCACGGCTGACCGCCCTCATCAATTCGCGCGTGCCGGTGTGGCGCCAATGAAACACGTAATTGCGCCTGCGCGCTGCGTGCGGCACAATCCGCGCGGTTTCCGCTACAGCCCCGGGGAAGAATGGCGAAGGAAGAGGCAATCCAGATGGAAGGCGAGGTCGTGGAGACCCTGCCGAACACGACGTTTCGCGTGCGCCTCCAGAACGACCATGTCGTGACGGCCCACATCTCGGGCAAGATGCGAAAACACTACATCCGGATACTGACGGGCGATACCGTCACCGTGGAACTGACGCCCTACGACCTCACGAAGGGCCGCATCATCTACCGGGCTCGGTAAGTTAAAGAAACGAAGGCGGCCTGAAGGGGACGTTCACCTTCAATGAAGGTGAACGTCCCCTTCAGGCCGCCTTCGTTTCACTCCTGTCCGAGCAGCTCCGGCGCCCTTGCGGGCCGAATGTCGAGCACGAGCGCCTCGCCGCCCGGCGCGAGAGAGACGAGAACGCTGCCGCCGCCCGCGAGCCGGCCGAACAGGAGTTCCTCCGCGAGCGGCCGCTTCACGTGCTCCTGAAGCACGCGCGCCATCGGCCGCGCACCCATCTTCGCGTCGTAGCCGCGGGCCGCGATCCAGCGCCGGGCCTCGTCATCAATGGAAAGCGAGACCCCCTTCTGCTCGAGCTGGGCCTCGATCTCGATCACGAGCTTGTCGACGACGCGCTCGATCGTCGGCGCATCGAGCGGCGCGAACTGGATGATCGCGTCCAGCCGGTTCCTGAACTCCGGCGAGAAGATGCGGCGCACGGCTTCCATGCCGTCAGTCGCATGATCCTGCTGGGTGAAGCCGATGCTCGCGCGGTTCATCTCGGAGGCGCCGGCGTTCGTCGTCATCACAATGATGACATGCCGGAAGTCCGCCTTGCGCCCGTTGTTGTCCGTGAGCGTGCCGTGGTCCATGACCTGCAGCAGCAGGTTGAACACGTCCGGATGCGCCTTCTCGATCTCGTCGAGCAGCAGGACGCAGTGCGGCTGTTTCGCGATCGCCTCGGTCAGGAGGCCGCCCTGGTCGAACCCGACGTAGCCGGGCGGCGCGCCGATCAGGCGCGAGACGGTGTGCCGCTCCATGTATTCCGACATGTCGAAGCGCAGGAATTCGACGCCGAGCGCGATCGCAAGCTGGCGCGTCACCTCGGTCTTGCCGACGCCGGTCGGGCCCGCGAAGAGGAAACTGCCGACAGGGTGGCGTTCGTCGCCGAGACCCGCCCGCGACATCTTGATGGCGGCACCGAGCGCGTCGATTGCGGCGTCCTGGCCGAAGATCACGAGCTTCAGGTTGCGCTGCAGGTTGGCGAGCACTTCGCGGTCGGACGTCGAGACGTTCTTCGCGGGGATGCGCGCGATGCGAGCGACGACGGCCTCGATGTGGGCGACGGTTACGGTGGACTCCCGCTCCGCCTGCGGCTTCAGGCGCAAGGAGGCGCCGGCCTCATCGACCACGTCGATCGCCTTGTCCGGCAGGTGGCGGTCGTTGATGTGGCGCTCGGCAAGCTCGGCGGCCGCCACCAGCGCATCGTCCGCATAGGTGATCCCGTGATGCTCCTCGAAGCGCGTCTTGAGGCCGCGCAGGATCTCGATAGTCTCCGCGACGGAAGGCTCGACCACGTCGATCTTCTGGAAGCGCCGCGCCAGCGCGTGGTCCTTTTCGAAGATCCCGCGGTATTCCTGGTAGGTCGTCGAGCCGATGCACCGGAGCTCGCCGCTTGCGAGCACGGGCTTGATGAGGTTGGAGGCGTCCATCACGCCGCCCGAGGCTGCGCCCGCGCCGATTACCGTGTGGATTTCGTCGATGAACAGGATCGCGCCCGGCTTTTTCTTGAGCTCGCTGACGACGCCCTTCAGGCGCTTTTCGAAGTCGCCGCGGTACTTCGTGCCCGCGATCAGGGCGCCCATGTCGAGGGCGTAGATCGTGCAGTCGGCGAGCACGTCGGGGACTTTCTTCTCGACGACCAGGCGGGCGAGGCCCTCCGCGATCGCCGTCTTGCCGACGCCGGCCTCGCCGACGTAGAGCGGGTTGTTCTTGCGGCGCCGGCAGAGGATCTCGATCGTGCGCTGAACCTCGAGCTGGCGCCCGATCAGCGGGTCCACGCGGCCGGCAACGGCCTGCGCATTGAGATTGACGGTGTATTTCTCGAGCGCGGCGGTACCGCTTTCTTCCGCGGAGTCGCGCTCGCCCGCTGCGCCCTCTTCCCGGGCCGCTTCGCGGCTCTCGCCAGAGGACGGGAGTCCGTGCGAGATGAAATTGACGATGTCGAGCCGCGTGACGTCCTGCAGCGAAAGAAGATAGGCGGCGTGCGACTGCTTTTCGCTGAAAATCGCAACCAGCACGTTCGCGACGGTCACTTCCTTCTTGCCGCTCGACTGCACGTTGAAGACGGCGCGCTGGAGCACGCGCTGGAATCCGAGCGTAGGCTGCACTTCCCGATCGTCCTCGGCGGCCAGTGCGGGCGTGGTCTCATCGATGAATTTCTGGAGCTCGCCTTGCAGGCGCGCGAGATCGGCGCCGCAGGCCTTCAGGATCTCGCGCACGCGCGGCGCGTCGAGTATCGACAGGAGCAGGTGCTCCACGGTCATGTACTCATGGCGCGCGTCGCGGGCCTTCTGGTAGGCCTCGTTCAGGCAGTATTCGAGCTCACTCGAAAGCACTCAGGTCTCCTCCATCGTGCAGAGCAGCGGGTGCTGGTGCTGCCTTGCGTATGTCATCACCTGCGCCACCTTGGTCTCCGCTATCTCGAAAGTGAACACGCCGCAGACGCCCTTGCCCTTAGTGTGGACCTCGAGCATCACTCGCGTCGCCCGGATCCGGTCGAGGCTGAAGATCCTCTCGAGCACGTCGACGACAAATTCCATCGGCGTGTAGTCGTCATTCAACAGCACCACCTGATAGCGGGGCGGCTTGCGCAGCTTCGGCTGCGCCTCCTCGACCACGAGGTCCAAACCGCCTCGCCCGATATCCCGTTCCTTGTCTCCAGCCACCGCTTTCTGTCCGTCCTTCGCCTTCGCCTCATTTATAGGGTTCGCCCGCCTGCCGCACAAGTGACGCAGGCGTCATTCGCCAAATGGCGACACCATTGCAAGCCCGGTTTGAGAAGTGTCGCACAAGTGCCCGCCATTGCTTCGATTTCCGGCCCCTATTCGCCTTGTGGCCCTGCGCCACCAACCCGTATCATGGCGCGGTTTCCCGGCCTCGCGGACCAGACACCGGATGCAGCTAGTCGATCGTATCGTCGCGCCATGGCGCCGCCCGGCGGGCGGCGCGGCCCCGGGTATTGCCGGGGCGGCCCCGACGATCGTGAGCGTCGTCCTGATCGTCGTGATCGCGGGTCAACTTGCGGCGCTCCTGTGGCGGACACTCGGCTCCCCGGAGCAGTCCTCCGAGGCACCCGCGCCGGTGGTGGCGCCACAGGCGCCGGCCGTCGACCTCACCGCCATCGTGAATGCGCACCTCTTCGGCGTCGCCGCCGATTCCGGCGATCCGTCCAATGCACCGGCGACGTCCGCAAACCTGACGCTCGCTGGCACGCTCGCGGGGCGCGAGCCCGAGCAGGGATGGGCGATCATCGGAGCGAGCGGCCAGCCGGCCCGCGTCTATGCGACCGGTGCATCGCTTCCGGGCGGTTCCAGGCTTTTCGCGGTTTACCCGGACCGCGTGATCCTCGATCGCAGCGGATCGCGAGAGTCGCTCCTGTTGCCGCGCCTTTCCGGCGGCCCGGGCGCCGCCCCGCCGCGGGTCGCAGGACTTCCGACTGCTGCCGCACCCAATGCCTCGCTCGCCGACAGCGTGCGCCAGCTGCTCGTGCAGAATCCGTCGGCAGGCGGTGACCTGCTCCGCCCGCAGCCGGTTTTCGCGGGAGGCTCGCTCCGAGGCTATCGCGTCTACCCCGGAAGGAACCGGGCGCAATTCGCAAGCCTTGGATTGCAGCCAGGCGATCTCGTGATGGCCGTGAACGGTGCGGCACTCGATGACCCGAATCGGGGCCTCGAGATCCTGCGCGGGATCGGACAGGGCTCCGCGGTCACGCTGACGGTCGACCGCGGCGGCCAGCAGCAACAGATCACCGTCGACCCGGCTGCGGTCGCCCAGGACATGCAGGCGCCAGCTGAGGAAGAAGAGTCAGACGCAGAAGAAGAAACGCCGGAGGCAACGGAGTGAAGGCCGGTCCCAAAGGAACGACTCCATGACGCGATTCATCCGGTTGGCCGTGCTGCTTGGCTGCGTCCTGCCGCTCGCCGCAACGGCACAGCAGGGGGCCCAGATAACGCCCAATTACAAGGACGCCGACCTTGGGCAGGTCATCGAGGCGGTGAGCCAGGTGACCGGCAAGAGTTTCATCGTGGATCCCCGGGTGCGGGCACAGGTCACGATGCTTTCGACGGCACCGATGAGCCCGGCCGCCTTCTACGAAGCCTTCCTCGCCATCCTGCAGGTCCATGGCTACATCGCCGTGCCCTCCGGTTCGGTGATCAAGATCATGCCGGACGCCACCGCTCGCCAGGTGCCCGCGAACGACCTTCCTGACCGCATCAGCTCCACTTCGGACGAGATCGTGACGCAGGTGGTCCAGGTGCGGAACGTGTCCGCCGGGCAGCTCGTCCCGATCCTCCGCCCGATGATGCCGCAGTCGGCGCACCTCGCCGCATACCCGAGCGCCAACATGCTGATCATCTCGGACCGCGCAGCGAACGTGAGCCGGATCGTCCGCATCGTCCAGCGCATCGACCGCACGGGCGACGGTGACTTCGAAGTCATCCGCCTCGAGCATGCGTCTGCAAACGAAATCGTGCGCGTCATCAACTCCCTGGCCGCCGCGCAAGGCGCCGATGCCGCGGGCGGCTCGCGGATCGTCGCCGACGAGCGCACGAACAGCGTCCTCGTGAGCGGCGAGCAGTCGCAGCGCCTCAGGTTTCGCACGCTCATCACCCATCTCGACACGCCGCTCGAAGCCGGCGGCGACACGCAGGTCCGCTACCTTCGCTACGCCGACGCCGAGAAGCTTGCCGCCAAGCTCAAGGAGCAGTCGGGCGCGGCAGTTGCCGCGGCCGGCGGAGCGGCCGCGGCCCAGGCCGCCGCCTCCCCGGGCGGCGTCGACAAGTCGGTCACGATCTGGGCGGAGCCCGAAACCAATGCGCTCGTGATCACTGCCCCTCCGAAAACAATGCGCTCGCTCATGTCGGTCGTCGACCGCCTCGACGTGCGCCGCGCGCAGGTGATCATCGAGGCGATGCTCGTCGAGGTGTCGAACGACGCCTCGCGCGACCTCGGCGTCAACTGGGTCGTCGATGGCTCCGGCGACAACTTCCTGGTCGGCCTCTTCCAGCAGCCGATCGCCGGCGTAGGCATCGCCGAGATTGCCCGGGCCATCAACGATCCCTCGTCGGTGACCTCGGCACCGGGTGGATTCACGCTCGGCGGCGGGCGCCAGCAGGACTCCGGCACGAACTTCGCCGCAATCCTGCGTGCGCTCGCGAGCAATGGCGACACCAACGTGGTGTCCATGCCTTCCGTCATTACGCTCGACAACGAAGAGGCCCAGATCAAGGTGGCCCAGGAAGTGCCTTTCCTGACCGGCCAGTTCACGAACACGGGCGCCGCCGGCGGGGCCGTGAATCCGTTCCAGACCATCGAGCGCAAGGAAGTCGGCAATATCCTGAAGATCACGCCGCAGATTACGGATGAGGACACGATCCTGCTGAAGATCGAACAGGAGGCTTCGGGCATTGCCGCGTCGGCGCAGCAAGTCTCGAGCACCGACCTCGTGACCAACAAGCGCACGATCACGACGAGGGTGCTCGTGGATGACGGCGGCATGATCGTCCTCGGAGGGCTGATCGAGGATCGCCTGACCGAGAGCGAGAGCCGCGTGCCCGTGCTCGGCAAGATTCCGGTTATCGGCGCCCTGTTCCGCGTCCGGAACACCCAGAAGACCAAGACCAACCTGATGGTCTTCATCCGTCCGCGCGTGCTGCGGACGCCGGAGCAGGCCGCAATCGAGACGAATGCAAAGTACAACTACCTGCGGAACCTCCAGCTCGAACGCAACGACGGGAAGGTGAAGATGATGCCGGGCGCCCAGCAGCCGTCGCTGCCGCCGCTCGTGGGCCCGACCCAGCCGACGCTCGCGCCGACACCGGCGCCTGAGCAGGCCGAGCCGGAGTCCATGGCCCCGGCCAGCGACCAGCCGGCGCAGCCTGCGGAGGCCGCAGACACCCCCGACAGTCCGCCGCAGTGACCGGGAACGGCCGATGATCGCGGGCACGCCGCCGAAACCGATCGCGCCCGTCGGCCGCCTGCCCTTTGCCTTCGCGAAGCGACACGGGGTCCTCGTCCGCGGCGTCGCCGACGGCAAGGCCCAGATTGTCTACCGCGAAGGCGCGCAGCCCTCGGCCGTGGCCGAGCTGCGCCGCTTCCTCGGCATCCCGCTCATCATCGAACGCGTGGCGGAATCGGCCTTCGACGAATTGCTCCGCAAAGCCTACGAGGGCGGCAGCGGCGAAGCCGGCCAGATCGTCGAGGGAATCGAGGGCGAAACGGACCTGGCCGGTCTGGCCGAGGGCCTGCCCGAGCCCTCTGATCTCATGGAGAGCGAGGACGACGCGCCGGTCATCCGACTGATCAACGCGGTCCTGACGCAGGCAATCAAGGAAAACGCCTCCGACATCCACATCGAGCCTTACGAGAACCGCCTCGTCATCCGCTTCCGCGTGGACGGCGTGCTGCGCGAGGTGCTGCAGACCAAGCGCGCCGTCGCACCGCTCCTGATATCGCGCGTGAAGGTGATGTCGCGGCTCGACATCGCCGAGAAGCGCCTGCCGCAGGACGGCCGCATCAGCTTGCGCATCGCGGGCCGCGCGGTCGACGTGCGCGTCTCCACCCTCCCCTCGGGCCACGGCGAGCGCGTCGTCCTGCGCCTGCTCGACAAGCAGGCGGGACGGCTCGACCTGTCTTCGCTTGGCATGGAGCCGCGCGTGCAGGGGATGATCGACGACCTGATCCACAAGCCCCATGGAATCATCCTGGTCACCGGGCCGACCGGTTCCGGCAAGACCACGACGCTTTATGCGGCGCTGGAGCGGATCAACGACCGCACACGCAACATCATGACAGTCGAGGACCCGATCGAGTACTACATCGACGGCATCGGCCAGACCCAGGTCAACACCAAGGTCGAGATGACGTTCGCGCGCGGGCTGAGGGCGATACTCCGCCAGGACCCGGACGTCGTAATGGTCGGCGAGATCCGCGACACCGAAACCGCCCAGATCGCGGTGCAGGCTTCGCTCACGGGCCACCTCGTCCTGTCGACACTGCACACGAACACCGCGGTCGGCGCGGTCACGCGCCTGCGCGACATGGGAGTCGAACCCTTCCTGCTCGCGTCGACGCTCCTCGGCGTGGTCGCGCAGCGGCTCGTGCGCGTCCTGAACCCGGAAACCCGCATTGGTTATCCGGCGGGCGACTATGAATCCCGCCTCGTCGGCCTCGCGCCTGGCAACACCGGGCGTGCAACGCTCTACCGCCCCGGAGCGGACGCGGGGAGCGGTTACCGGGGACGCACGGGCATCTACGAGCTCGTGATC
>Ga0187892_10006394_pt1 | contig 17509 bp, 25 predicted proteins | sample MA1701073metaG_FD_139345 | JGI IMG/M metagenome (GOLD analysis project Ga0187892, IMG submission 139345) | Bio-ooze microbial communities from a basaltic lava cave in the Kipuka Kanohina Cave System on the Island of Hawaii, USA - MA170107-3 metaG ... | reverse complement strand
GGGGCGCCGTCAAGGCAAAAGGACACGGCGCGAAACCGCAGCCCTCCGCAGACTGCGGGCGGGGCATTCGCGCCCTACAACCACGCGGTATCGCTCTGCATGGCTCCAGTATCAAGATGCGCCACCTCGATATCGAAATGCCGCAAATGAATTCACAACAACAGACGCTTTGCTAGGATGATGCGCTTAAATTGACGCATTCGAATGAACGATATCCGCCGCATCCTCGCCATCCAACTCGGACACCTCGGCGACGTGCTGTTGATAACACCTGCCCTCGACCTGTTGCGCCGCGCGTTCCCTCAAGCGGAAATCTCAGTGCTGTTGCGGCGCGGCACCGAGCCTGTCCTGCGCGGCAACCCCAACGTGAAGGAAATCATCATCGGCGCCGAACTTGGCAAGCGAACCTCGTTGCGCCATCGCGCGCCGTCCGAATTGCGCCTCATCAACCGCTTGCGCAAACAACAGTTCGACACCGTCATCAACTTTTCCGCCAGCGACCGCGGCGCGATTGTCGGACTGCTCAGCGGCGCGCGACATCGCGTCGGCTATCCTGCCGTCTCGCGCGGATTTTGGGGACGCGACCGACTTTACACCTGCCTTTGCAAACGCGACTGGTTGGCGACCCACACCGTGCTCAAGGATTCGCAACTCGTCTGTGACTTCGCGGCGTCACTCGGATTGCGCGGGTTCGACGATCCGCAAGCAGTCACAGGCAAACCGACTTTCGTGCCGTCCGCCGAAGCGATCGCTTTTGCCAAAGATTTCTGGCGCAACCACTCGAGGAAGGAATCGCCGCGCGTCGTCATCCACCCCACTTCGCGATGGCTGTTCAAATGTTGGAGTGACGAAAGCGCCGCCGTTCTCGCCGACAGTTTACGCGAGCGATTCGATGCCGTTGTCCTGCTCACGACTGGTCCAGACGAAAATGAAATCAAGAAAGGTAAATCCATCCTCTCTCTCAGTCGCAAGACGCACATCGTGCGACTTGGCGATTTAACGCTCGACCAACTCGGCGCGCTCATCCAACACGCGCATCTGTTCATCGGCGTTGACACCGCGCCCATGCACCTCGCCGCCGCCGTCGGCAAACCTGTCGTCGCCATCTTCGGACCCTCTCTCGACGCGCTCTGGCGGCCTTGGGGCGAAGGCCATGCTGTCATCCGCCGCCCCTGCCCCTGCATCGAAGCCAACAAAATTTCCTGCGACAAATCAAAGACCGTTCGGTGCATGGAAGAAGTCCCCGTTGACGAAGTCCTTGCCGCCGCCAAGAAAATTCTGAACCATTTGTAGCTACGAGCATAAGCGAGTGGAAATTTCCGCATCTACTCAGGTCTCAGGTTTCATCCCTCACCCCTTTTTTAACCACCGCCAGCGTAATCTCCATCCCGCTCGGGCGAAACAGAAACGCCCACCGCTTCTCATACTTCCGCGCATTCAGCGCGTGCAGCATCCGACCCATTATAGATAGAGGGTGCCCGCCAAAATGCAGCTTCTTCGCCACCACCCGAAACCGCTTCGGCGAATAATGCCCCACATGCCGCGACCCTTCGCAGAAATAATCAAACGACTCCATCGAAAAATGATGCACATGCGTCGGGTCCTCCCACGATTCCAGCGACGCAAAATGCGGCGTCTTGATATGCACCAGCGCCCCGTCCCTCCCCACGCGATGAATCTCCTCCAACGTCCCCACGCAATCAGACAAATGCTCCATCACGTTGTAGGCAAAAATCTCGTCGAATGAATCCTCCTCGATCGGCCACGGAAACTTTCGCAAATCGCAAACCACATCCGCCTGCGTCGCGCCAATCCAATCCAGCCCAATCGCCCCCGCGACCTTATGCCCGCCGCAACCCACATCTAGTTTTCGCTTTTCCATTTGTCTCCGCCTGACGCTCCGCCCAAATTCATTCTGCGATTTCGACACCCATCTGCAATCTCCAATTTCAAATCGTCTTCAGTAGCCGCTCATACAACTCCAGCGTCTGCTCAATCATTCCATCCTTCGAAAAATTCTTCCGCACCTGCTCGCGTCCCCGCTCCCCGCACTTCGTCGCAAACCCCGCATCGTTCAAAAATCTTTTGACTCCCCCCGCTAACGCCTGTGCATTATTCGCCGTCACCAGCAATCCCGTCTCCCCGTTCTTCACCAATTCACCCACTCCGCCCACATTCGTCGCGACCACGGGTCTTGCCATCGCCAGCGCCTGCGCCGCCGATTGCGGCACGCCTTCCGAATCCGAACACAACACCACCACATCGCTCAGCGCAAAAATCGGGCGCACGTCGCTCTGATGCCCCGCCATCATCGCGCAATCGCCCAATTTTTTCTCCGCAATCAACTTCTCGATGTTCTCTTTCTGCGGACCATCTCCCGCGATGACAAACCGCAGCCCCGCATCGTGCTCGCGCAAAATCTCCGCCACCGCCAAAAACAAATCATGCCGCTTAATCCGCCGCAAAATCCCCACGATGCTCACCACGCGGCTCGTCTCAGGAACTCCTAGCTTCCGTTTCACTTCCACATCTGCCGCGCACGGCGAAAAAAAATCCACATCCACACCCGTCGGAATCGAGACCACTTTCTCCCCCTTCAGCCCATTCACCTCAATCAACCGCTTCCGCACATGCTCGCCCGTCGTTACCACCACATCCGCCATCTTATAAACAAAGTTGAAAGGATGTTTCCCTACAGGCGCGAACAGATGCCGCGTCCGCACCAACTTCGCGCTCGTCCCCTTCCGCGCAAACGCGCCAATCCAACTGTCCACCGAACTGTGCGTATTCAGGATGTCCACTTTCTCCGCGCGAATCAGCGCGCGCAGTTGTTTCATCGCCCGCAAATCCAGCGAACGCCGCATCTCCAATTCCCGCGTCTCCAATCCCGCCTCACGCGCTTTCGCCAGAATCTGACACTGTTTTCTCGCGACGATGATGATGCGATGCCCGCGTGCCGCAATTCCCCGCGACTCCTCGATGACGCGCATCTCCTGCCCGCCCCAACCGTCCGACCACTCTATATGTAATATGGTGAGCGGTTTCATTTCACAAAGTAGGGCGACCATCTCCGTGTCCCGTTCTCGGGATCCCGCCTGCGCGGGACTCGGATTCCGTCGGAACGGACTTGGTTGCCCATTTCAATCCCAAAACTGGACAAGCTGGAAGCTCGTCCTACTCTGCCTGTCATTTTCATTTCGTCGCAATCACCAGATAGCCGCACGGGCAACGGTCTTCGCGCGAGAACGACAGCCAATACAATATGTAGTTCAAGTAGCGCAGCAGCGAGTGGTTCGCCGTCGCCAAATCCCACGCCGACGCCCATTGGTTGCCGTAGGGAATGATTTCCACCGCAGAAAATTCCTTGAACAACTCTTCCAACGCAAATCGCGTGAACCGCCAGTAATCCGACGGGTCACCGTGGATGATATAAGCAAACGGCACGCTGAAAACCGCGCGCCCCCCTTTTCGCAACGCCCGCCGCGTCTCATCCACCACCCGTTGCGGCACCTGACAATGCTCCAAAGTCTGTGACGCAATCACTGTGTCGAGCGAATCGCTGCCAACCGCCAACAGATGCCCATCACCAATGACATCAGGTTTCAATTTCTCCACGATGTCGAGAGTCCAGTAACCGCGCGGCTGAAGAAATTTCCGATACGGCGAATGTTTGCCGCCGATGTCGAGCGTCTTCCCGCAATCGCCCAAGAGCGGCAACCGCGCCCGCATCGTGTTGTCCAAAGCGCGACGGCTCAGCGTGCGTCCTTTGGTGATGCGGATTCTCATGCGGCGGCGAGGATAACAACCCGGCCCGCGCTGTCAAATTCACCTCCGGTTCAAGCGAGCCGGTCGCCGTCGCGTGACGTCGGCGCCGAAACCATCACTGAGCGGGATTCGGGCGCAACGAGTAAATGCGAAAATATCCATTCTGAAAAGCCGGTGCGAAAGTCAGCGCGGGTTGTTTCGCTTTGAGTACCAGGTAATCGGCGCCGTGTTTGCGCGCGAACGATTCCCGCGCGGCGCTGTCGTTTTCCGGCAACTGATTCCACTCGCGGTACCGCGTCAGCCATTCTTTGAGCCGTTCGCTTCCCGAATAAATCAGGATGCCGCCGTCCTTGCGGCAAAACGTCAGGCTCCTTCGCGCGAGATACCGAAATAACAGCGACTCGCAATCGATCACCGCGTCCTGAGGCGTATGCGCGCGCGCCCACTCGGCCAGTTCCTGCAACGCGAGTTCCTCGGCGTCGCGATTTGCGGCGGCGGAACTGAACCGCGCTTCCAGCGGACGACCGACGGCCTTTTGCAAAGGCAGCGTCGCATACGCGCACAGCGCGAGGGCCGCCACGGGAAGCGTGAACCGGGCGATGCGGTTTCCCGAGCGCGCGCTTTCCCAGAGCTTCGCCAGCAAGAATCCGACAAACACAAAGAGCGGCAGGTAAATAAACCGCAAGGTTCTCACTTGATCGAAAATCAGTGGCTTCGTTCCTGTCCACTCGCTCGCCAGTTGAACGACGGCTGTTCCGCCGAGCGAGACGACGACCGTCACGACGGCGAACCAAACGAACCATCGGTCCGTGTCCGAAAATTTTCGTTCACGCACACGCCACCACAGACCGGCTCCTGCCAACGCGACAGGAACGGTGAGCGACTTCAACGTCTTCGCGACATCGGAAGGTTGAAATGGATAGAACGCGCCGAGCCTTTCATTCATCACGTCCTTGATTTCGGAATAAGTCACCGCGTTCGCGCCCGCGACGTTGGTGCTGCTCCAGTACAGCATCGCAAACCCAATCGTCGGCAACGCCGCCGCCGCGCCCCACAACACGCAGCGACCGAGCGCTCGCCACGCAAACCTTTCGGACGCGAGCGTCGTCAGCAACACGATTTGCGCGAAGCCGAACGCCGACACGGGGTGCATGTTGGCGAGAAGTCCCACGGCGAAAAAAAATCCCGCCGCGACGAACGGCCGGTTGCGGGTACAAAGGATGCCCAGCACCAGCCAGGGCGTGAATGCCAGAAACACGCTGCGCGGAAGCATGCTCGACATGCCGCCCATCCCCCACGTGTCAATCAGCGCTTTGCGCACGAACAACGACAAAACCGCTGCGAGCAAACTGGCCGCCTTGTGTCCCGTCATCCAAACAAACAACGCGTACGCGCCCAGTAAATACGCCGCTAACAGAAACGGCGTCATCACGACCGGTGCCCGTAGGAAATCGCCGCCCGTGAAACCGGCAAGAAACGCGGTGAGTTTTCGGTACAGCGGAGTGTAAAACCGGAATGCGCTGTCATCGGCGAACCCGAGGTCGCGAGAAAACAGTTCGGGCTGCTTCTCTTTGAGCAGCATCGTGGCGATGTTGACCTGGTCTGAGGAAATGTCCGTGTCGCGGACGTTGCCCCACCACGCTGCGAGAGCGATAAAGAGCGAAATGAGCAGCGGCCAGCGATGGTCGCGGAGAATTACCTTCAGATGGTCTGTGGTTCGCTGCATTGACTAAGTTACTTTACCTTGCTATCGCTAAGTGGATTACTTCTACAAGCTACCCCAAATATTGTGAAGCCAAAACTACTTGAATTCCTCGCCTGTCCCGATTGCGCTGCTTCATTCTCCGCCGACATTCAGACACGTGAAGGCGAGGAAATCATCGAAGCCACACTGGCGTGTAGCCAATGCGGGAAAAAATTTCCTGTGACCGGCGGCATTCCGCGCTTCGTCCCCCAGATGAAGGCCGAGACCGCGCAAACCACGGAAGGTTTCGGCTTCGAATGGAATACGTTTAATGAATCCATAAAATCGTCGAACATGTCTGCCGAATATCTGTTTCTCGATTTCATCGTGCCGGTTGATCGCGATTTTTTTCGCGGCAAGACGGTGCTCGACGCCGGCTGCGGCATGGGCCGGTTCACGATGCTAGCCGCGCAATGGGGCGCGGGCGAGGTGGTCGCCGTGGACCTCGGCCCGGCGGTGCAGGCGGCCTACGCCAACACACGCGCGCTGCCCAACGCGCACGTGCTGCAGGCCGACTTGTGCGCGCTGCCGCTGAAATACGATTTCGATTACATTTTTTCCGTCGGCGTGCTGCATCATTTGTCCAACCCGAGACAGGGGTTTCTTAACCTCACCCGGCTGCTTGGCAACGGCGGCCATCTTTCTGCGTGGGTCTACTCGAAGGAAGGCAACCGCTGGGTCGAACGCTTCATCACGCCGTTGCGCAAACACGTGACGAGCCGTCTGCCGAAAAAAGTCCTGCTCGCGTTGTCGCACGCGCTCGGCGCGATTCTGTTCTGCGTCATCAAACTCATCTACACACCCGTCAACCGCTGGCGGGCGTTGCACTGGCTGCGGCGTGTCCTGTTCTATAACGATTACCTTTATTATCTGGGCAGTGTCGGTTTTCGAGGCGTCGTCAGCGTCGTGTTCGACCATCTGGTGCCATCGCTGGCCGTTTACGTGTCGCGAGAGGAACTGGAACAGTGGCTAGGGTCGGCCAAGTTGAGATGCGAGTCGCTGACGATGCGGACGAACAACAGTTGGCGGTTGCTGGCCAGAGCGGAAAAATAACAACGCCAAACGTGGAGGCTCGCGTCGATTTCGAATCCGCCCACCGTTCACCATCACCCATGTCGAATTTTCCAGCCAAACCGGATTGGCGAGCTCGCGAAAAAATCCGACTCGAGACAACCGTGCTCGGCCGTCTTTGGGACCACGCGCTCGCGCCGCTGCGAGTATCGGTGTTGTCGGAGGAGACGACGCACAAGCTGGGCGCGTCCTCTCTCAAGGACGAACGCGTCCGCGCGGTCTTTCCGTATTGCCGTGGCCGGTTGCTTGATGTCGGATGCGGCAAGAACAATCTCGTGGCTACCTACACGCCCGGTTTCGGCGTCGGCGTGGACATTTACGATTGGAAATGCGGAGCGCTGATTTTGGAGGACACGTCGCGGCTGCCGTTTCGCGACGGGAGTTTCGAGACAATCACCTTTCTCGCGTGCCTCAATCACATCCCCAACCGCGACGCGGTGCTGCGCGAAGCCGCGCGCGTGCTGGCCGACGACGGACACGTGCTGCTCACAATGCCGACGCCGTCGATCAGCAAGTTGTCGCACAAATGGTGGGAAATCTTGAAGCTCGGTGAAGACTGGGTGCGCGAGTGGCACGAGGAAGAGGTCTACGGGTTCACGCCGCAGCAAATACACGAAATGATGGGATGCGCCCGGTTGACCATCGTCGAGCACAAACGGTTTCTCTACGGATTCAACCACCTCTACGTGGCGGAGAAACAACGCTAAGGATTCGAGCGCGAGTCTGCCTTCGCGGAAGCCGGCGATGAACAGGAAGACGATTCCAATCCGGTCGCGCTAAAGCGCGGGCTCCGGACTGTTCGCGAGAAATCTCTTGTGCCACAGCGCGAAAATCAGCAGGCCATAAATCTGGTAACTCCAATCCACGACGCCGCTTTCGTGTTCGTCGAGCAGCCGTTCCACCTCGCGCAACTCAAACAGCCCGATGCGCGCCAGTGCCCCGGCCGACAGCGAGTCGCGCACGTAATCGCGCAACTCGTGTTTGAACCACCGGTTGATCGGCACGTTGAAGCCGGCTTTCCTGCGGGTCAGGACTGCGCGCGGCAACCGGCCCCGCATCGAACGCTTCAACAGATATTTTTTCGTGAAAAACCCGCGCAGTTTCATCGCGGGCGGCAGCGACGCGAGAAATTCCACGAGCTCGTGGTCGAGATACGGCACGCGCACTTCGAGCGAATGAGCCATGCTCATCCGGTCGACCTTGGCCAGCATGTCATTGGGCAGATAAAAACGAGTGTCCACCGCCAGAAATTCGTTCACGCCGCGTCCCCGCCCGAAATATTCCCGGCACGCCTCGAACGAATCCAGCGACCCGATGGCGTCGCGCGCCTCGCGGGTCAGCAGCTTTCCCTTGTGCGCTTCGTCGAAAATGATGCGCCACGAAAAATGGGCGCGTTCGGGCGACAGATCCGCGGCGGCGACGAACCGCTTCATTTTGTAATCGAGTGAGATTTTTCCTTCGCTGGCGGAAAGCCCGCGCGCCAGCGGCTCGCATACGCCGCGGCGAAACCACGCGGGCAGCCGCCGGTAAACCCGCGCCAGTTCGTTCGCCTGATACGTTTCGTAGCCCGCCAGCAATTCGTCCGCGCCGTCTCCCGAGAGCGCGACGGTCACGTGCCGGCGCGTCGTCCGGCTCAGATACCATACCGCGATCATCGACGCGTCGGCCGTCGGCTCTTCAGCGTGCCAGACCATCTGTTCGAGAATGGCGCGCGCGTCGGCGGTGACAAACTCCTCGAAGTGCTCGGTGTCCAGCGCCCGGGCGACCGCGCGGGCGTGCGGCGTCTCGTCGAAGGATTCCTCGCGAAACCCGATGGAAAAGGTTTTCACTGCCGGCGTGATGCGCTTCATGTGATAGACGAGCGCGCTGGAATCCACGCCGCCGCTCAGGAACGCCCCGATGGGCACATCACTGATGAGCTGGCCGCGCACCGAGCGCTGCATCAACTCGTCGAACCGCGCGAGCGCGGCGGACTCGGAAATCTCCTGCGTCGCCGCCGGCAAATCCCAATAAACGCGCGTCGTCGTCTTGCCGTCCTCGAGCGTCAGCCACTCGGCGGGTCGTAGTTGCCGGATGCCCTCGAACATCGTCAACGGCGCGGGCAGATAATTCAGCGACAAGTAATGCGAGAGCGCGACGGGCTGGACGCGGCGCGCCAGAAGATCGGAAGCGAGCAGGGATTTGATTTCCGAGCCGAACACGAAGGCCGTTTCCGTTTGCGCATAGAACAGGGGCTTGATGCCGAGCCGGTCGCGCGCGAGAAACAACCGGCGACGGTTCTTGTCCCATATGGCGAACGCGAACATTCCGTTGAGCGCCGCCAGCATCTCCGCGCCGCGTTCCTCGTAAAGATGCACGAGCACTTCGGTGTCGGTGTTGGAGCGGAACTGGTGGCCGCGCGAGTGCAGTTGCGCTCGCAACTCGGCGAAATTGTAAATCTCGCCGTTGAACACGACCCACACCGAGCCGTCTTCGTTGCTCATCGGCTGGTGGCCGTTGGGCGAGAGGTCGATAATGGAGAGCCGCTGATGCCCGAGGGCGACGCTGCCGTCCACGAGCGCGCCGCTGTCGTCCGGCCCGCGATGGCGCAGCGTGGCGGCCATCCGTTCGATGAGGTTGCGCTCGGCCGGTCGGCCGTCCAGAAACGCGATGCCAGCGATGCCGCACATATCAGTCGCGCCGATACATTTCGCGCCGGATGGCCGCGACGTGGTCGGCGATGAGACCCACGAAAAAGACCAGCAACGCCGTCATGATGAGCAGCGCGCCGCCGACGCTCAAGCCGCGCCGCTGAAACAGATAGACGCTGCTCCAACCGACGCCGAACATGAGCAGCGCGAAACTCGTCGGCAGAAAAACGCGAATCGGGTTGAACAGCGTGATGAGCCGCAGCAGCAGCAGAATCGTCTCGAACCCGGTGGTGATATTCACCGTGCTTCGGCCCGAACTGCTGCGCGGCTGGACGCGAATGGGGACGTAAACGACTTCATGCCCCTCGGCGAACAGCGCCATCGTCAGCGTCGTGGTGAACGAGAATTTGTCGGGGCACAGATGCAGGTAGCGGAGCAGCACGTCGCGCCGGGTCGCGCGCAGGCCCGAATTCAAATCAGGAATTTTCTGGCGCGAAAGATAGTTGGCCATCTTGCCGAGCAGCCATTTGCCGGGCACGCGCCAGAAATTGGTGTGGAACACGCCCTGGCGCGCGCCGACGACCATGTCCGCGTTGTTCATCGCTTCGATCAACCGCAACACGTCCGCGGGGTCGTGCTGGCCGTCCGCGTCAAAAAAAATCACGACGTCGCCCGTCGCTTTGCGCGAGCCGGTTTTCAGCGACGCGCCGTAACCGCGGTTGCGTGAGTGGTGCACGGCTCGAACGCCGCTGAGTTTGGCGAGCGCGTTGGTCGTGTCATCGGTCGAGCCGTCGTTGACGACGATGATTTCCTTTTCGTGGGGAGTTTCGCCGAGGACCTTGCCGAGTTTTTGCACCGTCTGCGGCAGACTTATGGCCTCGTTGTAGGCGGGGATGACGATGCTGATTTTCATCAAACGCAGTTCGATTTAGCAGAGGCCAAGGGTTGAAAGCAACGCTAATCACCGTGCGACGGTCGCGACTGCGTGCCACCGTGCGTCAACCAGCCGGAGCGTAACAACGACTTCGCTAAAAAAAACGAAAGAGAAACGCTGGCTGCCCCCATCATATTAAATAATGTGCACAGAACGGTATTCGGGGTGAATCAGTTTCGACCGAATTTGTCATTCTGGCCGAAGCGAAACCGCTGCGGGTCGTCTGCTCGCGGACGACAAATCTTTGGATTGTCATGGGAGAACGGAAAGAGATGCCTTTCCCTCCGCTGCAGGATCAGCAAGACACCGAAGGAGAGTACGTGCACCTAACAAAACCCGTAGCCGCAGGCTTCAGCCAGGGCTTTCCCCTCGCACCCTAAAAGGTGCGGCTACACGATTGGCGGACTTCCCGCCGATGTCGAGCGTCTTCCCGCAATCGCCAAGCAACGGCAATCGTTTCCGCATCGTGTTGTCCAAAGCGCGACGGCTGAGCGTGCGGCCTTTGGTGATGCGGAGTTTCATTCGCGCGCCAGAATAACAACAAGAGAAAGCGTGTCAACGCGCCCTGTTCGCGCAAAATGTAGTCGCAGGCTTTAGCCTGCGTCCGAAAAACGCACCCATAAAGGGTGCGACTACACCGCCTCCAACACCTCCAAAGTCTCCGTCACCGCCTGTTGCAACGGCAATGACCGTGCCACATCGCGCGCGCGCTTCCCCGCCGCCATTAAATCCGTCTCGCGGAAAAATTTCAACCACTTCGCAATCGCCTCCCAATCCGCAGGATTTTCCACCACGCCGCCGTTCACATTATTTGCAATCAACTCCGCCACACCGTTCGCGCGGCTCGTGATGACAGGCAGCCCGCACGCCATCGCTTCCAGACACACATTGGAGAACGGCTCATAAATCGTCGGCAGCAACAGCACATCCCCCGCGCCGTAAAACTGCTCAATCTCCTTCGTTGTCCCCGCAAACAACACACGGTCACTCACACCAAGTTGCTGCGCCTGCCCGCGATACTTCCCTTCGCGGCTATCGCGTCCAACCACAAGCAAAACACCTTTCCGCCCTCCACTCTCCATTTTCGCTACAGCGCGAATCGCAAACGCCAACCCCTTGCGCTCCCAGCCCGACCCGACAAACAACGCAACAAAATCGGTTTCTCCGATTCCAAACTTCTCTCGCGTTGCCTTCCGAAATTTGTCGCGGCAATCGGGAGAAAACTTTTCACTGTCCACGCCGTTGTAGATGACGCGAATGTTCGCGGCGGGAAATTTGTAATGCCGCACAATCTCTGTCTTGCCGCGGTGCGAGTTGGCAACTACCAGCTTCGTGTTTTGCGGGGAGAACACTTTCCGCTCAAGCGAGAGCAGGACCTTATGCAGCGGGTTCAGCGGCATCGTGAGTTTCTTGAATGCCGATGCAAATTTTTTGCGCTGTTCGAGCCATTCGCGGTGACATCCATCGCCTGCGCGATAAACGTCCTGCTGCAAAGTCCGCTCGAAACTGAAGACCACGTCAAATTTTTCGCTGGCCAGCATTTCGCGGCAGTTCTTCGCGAACGACGAGGCGCGCGTGAAGGAAAACAACGCGCTCATCGGCACGCGGTGAACATCAACGCCGTTAACGTTCGCCGTCGTGTCCCACTCATGCGCGAAGACGTGGACTTCATGTCCGCGCTTCGCAAGTTCGGCGACAACCGAACTCATATAACGTTCCGCGCCGCCGTGCGCCACGTATCGTTGTCGAATCAACGCGATCTTCAAGAATCACCCCGCGCCATTCTGCCGTCTCAGCCCGAAATTGCAAGAACGCCAACTCGCAGGTAGTGGCGCAATTTGTTGCAGCGCGGCTGTCCCAGCCGCCGTTCACCTGAAATCCGCGCGTGAGACTGACGCGCCACCCTTCAAATTGCACCGCTGCCAGTTCACGCGCAGAGACCAAACGACGGGCTGCATTTCAATGCCGTGATTTGCCTCTGCCACAACACGCAGCATTGACTCCGCGCAACCGCTCCGTTAATCCAGTTGCGCCAGAGCAAATGTCGGAGTCGCCATGACCGAATCCAACCACTACGCCGCACTTGTCCGCAGGATTCTTTTCCACAACTTCCGCGAAGATTTTCCGCCCAGCGCAGTGTGCGAACCCGCCGACACCTATCTCCCAATTCCCGTCAGCGAACGGCTCGCGCAGTGCATCTGGTTCGACCAGCGTCTCGCCCGAGAAAAACTCAAACTCACCGACGACCGCCCCTTGCGGGTGATCGACGCGGGCGCGTGGAACCTCGAAGCAGGTCCCGATTTTCTTCGCGCCACAATCCAAATTGGCGACGCACCGCCGCAAACGGGCGACGTGGAAATTCACCTCACCGCTCGCGACTGGCGCGACCATCATCACGACCGCGACCCGCGATACGACAACGTCATCCTGCACGCCGTGATGTGGGAGGACGGCGCCGAACAAACGATGCGCACCGCCGACGGACGCGGGCTGCCGCAACTCGTTCTCTTCCCGCACCTCGCCGCGCCACTCGAAGAACTCTTCGATGAGATTGACACCGACACCTATCCCTACGCCGCACACAACCACGCGGGTCGCTGCGAAGCGACACTCAAACTGATGTCGCTTGCGTCACTTCAGTCCCTTCTTGCCGACGCAGGCGACGAACGGCTCAACATCAAATCCCGCCGCTTCCTCCGCCGCGCCCGTCGCACCGACCCCGAACAAGCCTTCTACGAAAGTTTCATGGAAGCGCTCGGCTACAAGCAAAACAAAACGCCCTTCCGCTTTCTCGCTCAACGCTTCCCGCTCCGCGACTTTGAATCGCATCGCGCAGCCGACACGAAGGAAACGCGCCTGCGGCTCGAAGCCATCCTCCTCGGACTCGCGGGTCTGTTGCCCGAACGCGAGTTGAAAAGCTGGGACGCCGCCAGCCAGCGCCGCGCGAAAATTCTCTGGGAATACTGGTGGAAACACCGTGACGCGTTTGCCGACCAGATTCTCCCGCGCGGCGCGTGGAATTTTTCCAGTCTTCGCCCCGCCAATCACCCGCAACGACGCCTCGCCTGCGCCGCCGCGTTTTTTGCCGCGCACCCCGCTCCGTTGCTTGACCTGACAAAAATCATCGGGAACCAAAACGACACGCGGTGCGCTCTGAAACAGTTGGAGGATTTCCTCGGTTCGGATGGTGGCACGGGCGTCCCGCCTGTGCGCGACAATTTCTGGCTCACGCACCTTCGTCTCGGCGGCAAACTGCAGGGGAAACCAAGCGCCCTGCTCGGCGAAGAACGCGCCACTGAAATTCTCTTCAACGTTGTCCTGCCCGCCGCACAATGTATTCCCGACGAAAATACTATAGGGGCGCAGTCCCTTGCGCCCGAATCATCTCCAGAAAAACGGGCGCAGGCGACTGCGCCCCTACATCTGCAAGACCGCATCCGAAAAATCTTCGCCGCCATCCCGCGCCAACCGTCGCACAGCATTGAGCGTTATATGATGCCGCGATTGTTTGAAGGGCGCTCCGAGAAATCGTCCGCCTTGCTCCCCGCCGCCCGACACCAACAAGGTCTCATCCAGATTTTTCAGGACTTCTGCCTCAACAACACCACCAACTGCCAGGACTGCAAACTGCCAGAATTGTTGAATTCGTGGAAGAGATAGGACGGCGGCACAGCAACAATTCAACTCGGTTTTGGCGACGAAAGATGGCGGTTTCCAACGGGCATTACTTCCTCCCCAACATCTTGAGAATGTGCCGCGCCAGATGTTCTTTGATTTCGGTGTGACGCGGGACGGGCTGACAAACTTTCGTCTCAGGATTCGGATGCTATTCGTGTTTCCCGCCGTGCCGAATGAAGACCGCGCCAGCTTCCACGATTTTCTTGATGAGTTCGCGGCGTTTCAACTTGGGAATCTCATCGCCGATACTTCTTGCGGATTCTGGTGAAGACCTTCTCGAAGATTCCGAGCACGGGATTCCCGTCAACCAACTTCACTTCGCCCTTGTCAATTTGCGCGGCAAGGGTAGGACAAGCTTCCAGCTTGTCCATTAGCGATTGAGAGACAACCAAGATGGTCGTCCTACCTCGTAGGAAGATTGAGACTGGCGATGAGTTTTTCGACAAGACTCACACGCGCGTCGGCGGGCAGAGCCAACGCTTCGTTCAACACTTTCTTGGCAACGGCTGTCATGGGCAAAGAATAATCGCGTCCGAGTTGAGACGCAACCGAGATAACGAACGCCCTACTTCCTCCCCAACATCTTCAGAATGTGTCGCGCCAGATGCTCTTTGATTTCGTTGTGACGCGGGACGGGCTGACAAACTTTTGTTTCGGGATTCTGATACCAATCGTGTTTCCCGCCGTGCCGAATGAAGACCGCGCCTGCTGCCTCAATCTTTCTGATGAGTTCGCGGCGTTTCACTTGAGTTGGAGTTGCGCGTGCCGTCGCACATTCGGAATCACGCCAGAAGAAAGGTCTTTGTAGAGGTCGAGCAGATGCTCTTTCAAATCCGCCAGCGAAGTGCCTTGCGTCATGTAATCGGGAAACTCGTCGAGATACCCCAACCACATTTCGCCGTCCTGCCAGTAGGTGAAGCCGATTGACGACATGGTTTTCCGCCTGCCCGCTTGATATTCGGCAACCGTTTCCGCCACTGAGTTCTTGGGTTTCTTCAATTTGGCTTCCTTCTTGATATGGCACTCCCGTTTCATGCCGCGTGCAACGCTTCCAGCACAGCTTGTGGATTTTCGGAGGCAACTTTCAGCAGCGCGCGGGCTGGGCCGTGCGGCGCGCGTCTGCCTTGCTCCCAATTCTGAAGCGTGGTGACGCTGACGCCGATCATGTGGGCGAACTGGCTTTGCGACACGTCGAGGGTGCGGCGGATCGATTTGATGTCGAGCCGCGTGACTTTGAAAACGCGCCCCGCTTTGAGTTTGCCGCGCTTGATTGCGCCCGCTTGCTTCACGCTTTCCAACAATTTCTCGAAGTCTGAGTTTTTCATGTCAACCACTCCTTCACGATGGCGCTGAGCCGTTTCAACTGGTCTGGCGTCAAATCTTCCTGTTTGGATTTTTGGTAAGGCAGCAGCAGGAAAATGTGGTCGGGCGCATCCCAATAATAAATGATGCGCAGTCCGCCGCGTTTGCCGCGTCCTGGCAACTCCCAACGAACTTTCCGCAACCCGCCGCTGCCACGAATGAGGTCGCCCGCCTCGGGGCGCAGCCACAGGAACAACTGAAATTGACGACAGTTTTCATCGGGCAACAGCTTGCTAATCTCGCGCGTGAAAATCGGGGTCTCGATAAATTCCACGCGGCAGACTATACGCCAATGACGGATAGCCGACAAGAGAGATTTCTGTCTTACTCGAAAGCGGAGGCGTGGCGGCAATTCGACTCGGTTTTGGCGGAGGGATCGCGCAATGATAAGTCTGCTTGACTCCACTGCGGCCCTGAGAGAATTTTAACCCATGACAATGCTCGAATTAAAACAAGCGGTTTCGCACCTCCCTAAAAGCCAACGACGGGAATTGAACGCCTACATGATTCGTCTCCGCCACGAATCGCCTGAATGGAAAAAAATGATTTCACGCCGTATGCGCGAGATGGACGCGGGAAAGAAAGTGGCTCTCGACGAACTCAAGCGACGGATTGCCCGTGCCTGACCCGACTTCTTATCGTCCCGTTTTTTCAGCCGACGCCACCGATTTCATCGTTGGACTTCCGAAACGCCGTCAACAGCGCGTCGTGCTTCTTGCCGAACGGCTCGCCGTGAATCCTTTCATTCTCAGCGATTACTCCGTGCCCGACGAATCAGGGCGTCCCGTCGAGCATCTGCTTGTTGAAGATTATGTCTTTGCTTACTGGATTGACCACGCCTCAAAAGAAGTCCGCATCACCGACATCGAAGACGCCTCTTAGAATTTCCTGCGAATTCTCGCGAAGACTTTCTCGAAAATCCCGAGCACGGGATTCCCGTCAACCAACTTCACTTCGCCCTTGTCAATTTGCGCGGCAAGGGTAGGACAAGCTTCCAGCTTGTCCATTAGCGATTGAGAGACAACCAAGATGGTCTTCCTACCATATAGGACTGGCGATGAGTTTTTCGACAAGACTCACGCGCGCGTCGGCGGGCAGCGCCAACGCTTCGTTCAACACTTTCTTGGCAACGGCAGTCATAACACTCGCAAAAAAGCGGAGGCGTTGCGGCAATTCAACTCGGTTTTCCGACGTGCGACAACTCTTGACCCAAAATCACTTGCTGCCTACGCTCGTTCCAACAGATGACCCCGTTGACTTGCATCAAACTGGCTGTCCGTGAAGGTCGCTACGAAGTCACTGACCATGCGAAGTTGGAAGCGGAAACTGACGGGCTGACGCCATTGGACGTGCGCCACGCCTTGTTGGAAGGAACGGCTGCCAGGAAATACACACGCGACCCGCGCGGGACGCGCTACAAAATTTACGGGCCTGCGCGCGATGGCAGGATGGTGTTGTTGTCGCGCGTTTTACGGAACTCGATGAAGTTCGAGTGCTGACGGTGTATGCTCAAACCAATGAAGACTAAACCAAACAAATACGGAAAGTGTGAAAGTTGCGGCGGCAAAGTCCTCGAAAAACTCGCCACCGTGGATTGCCGATTCGGCGGACGGCTTTTTGAATTTGAAAACGTCCCCGTCGGCGTCTGTCAGGACTGCGGCCAACGTCTTTACAAAGGCGGCGTGCTCGAACAACTGGAGCAACTCGCATCGAGCAAATCCAAGGTTAAGAATATCATCCAAGTGCCCGTCACGGAATTTCAAGCGGTGTAACGATTGAAAAATTCATCACCGACTGAAGCCACGCCCAAACATCCTGCTTGATTTCGGCCTGCTTTACGCGCACCTTTTCGCAGAAATTCCTTCAGATGAACTACTCCAACATCATCACCATCGAGGCGGGCAAGCGCGGCGGTAAACCGTGCATTCGCGGTCTGCGCATCACCGTTTATGATGTGTTGGGTTGGCTCGCTTCGGGAATGACGCACGAACAAATTCTCGCCGACTTCCCCGACTTGACAGAGGAAGACATCCGCGCTTGCTTGCAATTCGCCGCTGACCGCGACCGCAACCTTCTCCTGAAATCCGCGTGAAGCTCCTGCTTGACCACAACCTCAGCTTCCGCCTTCTCAAAAAGTTGCACGACCTCTATCCCGATTCTGTCACGGTTGAAACCGCAGGGCTTTCTCGCGCCAGCGACCAAGAGATTTGGAATTTTGCCAAACGCGGCGGCTACACCATCCTGACGCAGGACATAGATTTTTCCGAGATGGCGCAACTTCTTGGGCATCCTCCCAAAGTTGTCTGGCTTCGTTGCGGCAACACT
>Ga0187892_10006392_pt1 | contig 17517 bp, 9 predicted proteins | sample MA1701073metaG_FD_139345 | JGI IMG/M metagenome (GOLD analysis project Ga0187892, IMG submission 139345) | Bio-ooze microbial communities from a basaltic lava cave in the Kipuka Kanohina Cave System on the Island of Hawaii, USA - MA170107-3 metaG ... | reverse complement strand
CGGGTCGTCGATGGGCGGATACGGGGCGCTCAAGATCGCGTTCAAGAGGCCCGATCTCTTCGCCGCCGTGGCGGCGCACTCGCCGGCGCTCCTGCCGTTCGACTTGAAGCACCTTCCCGAGTACGCCGAGAACCTCATCAACAATCCGAAGGGCTTCTTGAACGGGCCGATCCGGAAGACGTTCGGCGAGCCGATCGACGAGGAGTTCTGGCGCGAGAACAATCCGCTCTGGATCGCCGAGCAGGGAAAGGCTCCGAAGGACCTCAAGATCTACTTCGACTGCGGAGAGAACGACCGCTTCGGGTTCCAGAAAGGGTCGCAGGAGCTGCACGAGATCCTCGAGAAGAAGGGCGTCCCGCACGAGTCCGCGATCCTCCCCGGCTCCCACGGCTGGGAGTACATCAACGAGAACCTGAACCGGTCGCTCGAGTTCCTCGACAAGGCCCTCCGCTCGTCGTCATGACGGACGGCGCCCCGGCGGCGCCGGACGGACGCCGCCGGTTCGTCGCGCTCTCCGCCCTCTCGCTCGCGCTCGTCTCCCTCGACCAGGGGATCCTCCCCCCGCTCCTGCCGTCATTCGCGCAGAGCCTCGCCACCTCGCCCGCCCTGGCGTCGCGCCTCGTGTCGTGCTACGCGGTGGGCGCGGGCGTCCTCCCGCTCCTCGCCGGGCCCTGGTCGGACCGGCGGGGCCGGGCGGCGCCGCTCGTCGCCGGCCTCTTTCTCTTCTTCGCCGGCGACCTCTGCTTCGTCGCCGCACGGTCGCTCCTCGCGGCGTCCCTCGCGCGCGCCATCACGGGAACCGGCGCGGGTCTCGTGAGCTTCTCGGTCACCTCGGCGATCGGCGACCTCGTGAGCTACCGCGGCCGCACGTCCGCGATGGCGACGCTCATGGCGGCGAACCTGACCGCGCTCATCGCCGGGCCGGCTCTCGTCGCGTTGATCGGCCCCGGCGTGCCGGCCGTCTCGTTTTTCGCCGCGTTCGCGGCGCTCGCCGTCCCCGCCGGGATCGCGGTGAAAGGAGCGGCTGCGCTCCTCGGGTCCGCCCCCCCGGACGCCTCGCGGTTCATCCCGTACTTCGAGTTCTTCCGGCGGCGGGACGCCGCGCTCGGGCTCGCCGTCGCCTTTTTTTCGTCGGCGGCGATCGTGCCGCCGATCGTCTTCCTGTCGAGCTACCTCGACCATTCCTTCGGCTTCGGAGTTCGCGACGTCGGCCTCGTCTATCTCGCCGCGTGCGCGTCGCCGCTCCTGTCCGCGGCGTTCTCCGCGCGGCTCTCGCGCCGCTTCTCGAACCGGGCGCTGATCGCGGGGACCGCCGCCCCGCTCGCCGCCGCGATCCTCCTCCTCGAGCCGCTGGCGCGCTTCGGCACGATCGCCGTGCCCGTGCTCTTCGCGGTCGCCGCCCTCGTGCAGACGGTGCGGGCCGCCGCCCTCCAATCGCTCCACACGGCGCTCGTGCCCGAGATCGAGCGGGGGTCGTACATCGTCCTCAAGAACGCCGTCGCGCAGGGCGGAATCGCCGCCGGCGCGTTCGCGGGGGGATTCGCGTTCGGGGACGGCTCGAGCTTCCTCGGGGTCGCGGCGATCTCGGCCGCGGCCGCGATCCTCTCCGCGCTCGCCACTCTGCCCATCCTCGAGCACCGCCTTCCGGGCCGCGGAGAGGCATTCGCCGTCCACCGGGAAGGTCTCCCGCCCGTATAATGGCGGCGCACCCGTCCTCGGACGGGCGTTCTGCTCCTTGGTGCAGACGGGTCGCAGACGGAGCCGTGCCGCCAGCCGCAATGACCGGAGGTGTCCTTTGGCCGAACCCAAGACCGTAGGCGATGACGGTCGCGACGTCGTCAACCCGAACCCGAAATCCTACGCTCTCCTCGAGGAGGAGACGAAGAGCCTGTACCTCAACTTCTACAGGCACACCTACGCGAAGAGCGTGCTCGACCGGAAGACCATGGAGCTCATCGCCATCGGCGCGGCTCTCGTGTCGGGCTGCCAGCACTGCCTCGAAGGCCACCTGAAAAAGGCGATCAAGTCCGGCGCGACCCGCGCCGAGATCAGCGAGACGATCGCGATCTCGCTCGGAGTCTCCGCCGCGACGATCGTCGACCGGTCGGACATCGCGAGCGAAACCCTGAAGATGTGGGCCGACGCGGACGGAAAGCTCCATCACGGCGGCGGAGGCTGACCCGCCGCGCGCGCCCGCGGCTCAGCGGAAGAGGGCCTCGAAGCCGGGATGCGTCTTGAGCGGCGCGAAGTCCGCCTCCGCCTCGATCCTCGCCCGATCGACGATCCCCTCCTTCAGGAGCTCGCCCAAGATCCTGATCGCGCCGTCGAAGTCCCCGAGCCGCGCGTTGACCCTCGCCAGGAGGTACCGGATCGGGTTCCTCTGAGCGTGGTCGGGATGGAGCTCGAGGAGCTTCTCGGCCATCGCCTTCGCACGCGACGCGAAGCCGTCGTCGAAGTAGAGGACGGCGAGATTGTTCATCGCGTCGGCGTAGTCGGGCCTGAGCTTCAGGGCGTCGACGTAGTGGCCGATCGCCTTCTCGGACAGATCGACGGTGCCGCCGCGCTCCTTCGAGAGGCGCTGGAACACCGCGCCGAGGAGGAGATGGGTGCGTGGCGCGCCGGGATCGAGCTTCACCGCGCGCTCGAACATCTCGACCGCGCGGCCCTCCGCGTTGAGGCGGAGGTATCCCTCGCCGAGCGCGACCAGCACCCCGGGATCGTCCGGCAGGAGCGATCGCGCCCGCTCGAGCTCTCGCACCTGCTCTCGGTAGAGTCCCTGCCGGCCGAAGCACTCGGCGAGGAGTTGCGAGACCGTGCCGCTCCGCGGGTCGAGGGTCTGCGCGTCGACGAGGAGGTCCGTCGCCGCCTTGACGCGCCCGGACGCGAGCTCGTTTTGCGCGTACATGTGCTGGATCTCCGCGAGAGCCCTCGCCGAGTCCCGATCGCCCGGCTTGACCCGGACGGCGTTCCGGAACGCGACCGCCGCGTCGTCCACGAGCTGAGCGTTGATGCACTGCAGCGCCTCGTGCCGGTAGAAAAAGGAGAGGGACTCGACCGCGTCGAACGCCCCCGGCAGCTTCTCCAGCACCGACTCGAGGTTCCGCTTGATCTCCTCGTACCGGCGCGCGACCTCCTCCTCGTCGGGTCGGTTCTCAGAGAGGTCGATCGACGCTGCGGTGGTCGCGTAGAGAAGGCTCGCGGCCTCGGCGACGTCGAGAAGGACGCGGTCGAGCTTCTTCCGCGCGTCCGCGTCGAGCCCGCTCAAGTCGACGATCTCCGACGGATCGGAGAGGAGGAGCGACACCGCCTCGGAAATGCCGAGCTTCGAGACGGAGCGGTAGAGGTTCCGAGCCATCGAGAGCTCGAGTCCGTTGTGATCGTCGCGGATGAGATCCGCTCCCTCCGCGAAGCGGCGGAGCTTCTCGCCGCGCGCGATGTACGTGAGGAGGACGTGCTCGGCCGCCGGGAGACCCAGGAGGTTCCGGTGCCGGAACACCTCGTCGTCGGCGAAGGCCTCCGCGACCCGCCGCCAGTCGAACCGCGGAGGCACGGACGCCTTCGAGCCGACGAGGAGGTAGTCGACCCCCCAGTTGATCGAGAAGAGCGCGGCGTCCGGAAAGACGTCCGTGAACGTGCGCACCACCGATCGGAAGTCCTCGAGGCCCATCTTCGTGACGCTGACCCATTGGCAGAAGAGCCCTCCGTCGCGGAGCCGCGATCGCCCGAGATCGAAGAACTCCCGCGTGAAGAGCGTCCCGATCCCCGCGATCCACGGATTCGACGGCTCGGACGCGACGAGGTCGAAAGTCTTCTCGTTGAGGAGGAGGTAGTTCCTCGCGTCCTCGAGGACGATGCGGTGGCGCGGGTCGAGTCGGAAGTCGTCGTTCCACGGCCCGAAGAAGGCCGACGCCTCGACGACCTCGCGGGCGATCTCGACGCAGTCGGCCCTCTCGATCGAGGGATGGCGGAGCAGCGCCCCGAGCGTGACGCCGCTGCCGAGGCCGATGACGAGCGCTTCCTTCGGCTCGGGATGGAGGAGCGCCGGGACGTGGGCGAGGAGGAGCTGCGTCCTCATGTCGCTCGTCGTCGACGCGTCCGTCTTGCCGGTCACGCGGAGGAACAGCGCGTCGGTGCGCGGATCGCGCTCGACGTTCACGGTCGTCGTCACGCCCTCGCGGTAGAAAAGCTGCTCGCGCGCGCCGAACATCTTCTTGAGGTCGGCCCCCGCCTCGATTTGCGCGCCGCGCTCCGCGGCATAGAGGTAGAGCCCCGCCGAGAGAGCGTTCGGGTCCCACGAGGGGACGACGAGCACGAGGAAAAACGCCGGCAGGACGAAGACCGGCGCGAAGGCCGAAAGCCGAAGCGGCCGGATCGTGGCCCGTGCAACGAGCGCGAGGAGCGCGGCGGCGCCGTTCAGGAAGGCCGCGGCGTAGAGGCTTTTCTGCAGCCCGAGGAGCGGCACGAGAGCGAAGCCTCCGGCGACCGAGCCCACGATCGCGCCCAACGTGTTGCCCGCCGCGGCGAAGCCGACCGAGCGCGCCGCCGTCCGGAGGTCCTGCGTGACGGCACGCGCCACGAGCGGGAAAGCGAATCCCATGAGCGTCGTCGGCACGAAGACGATGAGGAAGAGGATCGAGAAGACGAGGAGCTGGGAGGCGCCGAAGCCGATCCCGGCGGCCCGGAGGTAGAGCGGCCGGAAGAGGACGTAGGGCAGGTCGCCCAGGAACCAGACGAGGACGACGCACACGACGCCGACGAGCGCCTCGACGGTCGCGAACGCCGACAGCCGGTCCCGGAGCCGGTCGACGATGAGGCTCCCGAGAAACCCGCCGAGGGCGAGGCCGAGGATGAAGGACGAGACCATGAGCGTGAACGCGTAGGTCGTCGGTCCCACGATGAGCGAGAAGACGCGCGTCCACGCGATCTGGTCGACCATCGAGGCCGCGCCGGCGACGCCGAACGCCACGACGAGGAGGAGAGAGGCCGCCCGGGAGACCGGCACGGGCGCCGCGGACGGCGCCGAGCGGGCGGGCTCGGCGGCGGGGGCGGCGGGGGCGGCGGGCGCCGGCGCGGGCGACGCTGGAGAAGCCGCTACCGGCTTCGTCGCTTTCCCGTGCGTCTTCTTCTTCTTCCCGGCGGCGGGGGCGACCTCGCGTCGGGCCGGCTCTTCCTCCCGGCGCGCTTCGCCCGGCGCCGGCTCGGCCGGAGCCGCGGCCGCGCGGTCGATCGCGAGCGCCGCGAATGCCACGACGACGTTGAGAGCCGCCGCCGCGATCGTGGCGCCGAGCATGCCGAAGAGCGGGATGAACGCGAAGCCGGCGATGAGCGCGCCCGCGAACGCGCCGAAGGTGTTCACGCCGTAGAGCGCTCCGACCGTGAGGCCGATCCGGTCGAGCCGGTTCGCGACCGCCCGCGTGAGATACGGGAGCGTCATGCCCATGAGCGTCGTGGGCACGAGGAGGACGAGCGCGCTGAGGAGGAAACGCGTGAGGAGGAGCCCCGCGCTCTCGGGCTCCGCGCCGGTGAGCGCGGCGAGGAACCGGTAGACCGGGACGAGGGCGTCGATCGCGAACGGGACGACGAGGCCCGCCGCTCCGATCCCGATCTCGAGAAAGGCGTAGCCGCGGATCGGCCGCTCGAGGCCGGGCGCGCGGCGCCCTCCCCAGAACGCCCCGATCGCGAGTCCGCCCATGAACGTCGCGAGGACGGTCGCCACGGAATACACCGAGTTCCCGGTCACGTATCCGAGGAGCCGAGCCCACACGACTTCGTAGACGAGCGCGGACAGTCCCGAGACGAAGAAAAGGAAGAGGAGCGCCGACGAGTGGAGAGGCTTCGAGCGGGGCAAGGGATCCGATCCTGTACCGAGAGACCCGTGAGCGGAGGAGCGAGAAAGAGGCGCCGGGAGGCCGAGCGACGGCTCCCGGAATCGTGGTGGCCGGCCCCGGCCGGGGGACGGCCGGGCGGAGACCGGGCATCCTACCGTCTCCGCGCCCCGTCTGCACCCTCGCGGAGCGGCGCGCCGGCCTTACTCCGGTCGCGCTCCGAGCCCCGTCCCGGCGGGGTTGACGGCGGCCACAACGCCCGATAGAGTGGCGCGCTTTCCGGATCGTACGGCGGATCGGCGGACGCACGAGAGCGGCGCCGGGGAATCGCTCCCCGGGGCCGGCTCGCCCCCTCCCCCGGACCCCGGCCGCGCCTTCGCCGGCCAGACTCGGACCGCGCCGCGCGGGCCAGAGTCCGCGATCCGCTTCTGCGACAGAAGAGGCCCATGATCAAGGTCGTCAGGGAACGCAACGAGAACATCGAGAGCCTTCTCCGCCGATTCAAGCGAAAGTGCAACCGGGAAGGGCTGTCCCGCGACATCAAGCGCAAGGCCTACTACGAGAAGCCGACCGAGCGGCGCCGCCGCAAGGAGCGCGAGCGCGAGCGCAGCATCCGAAAGGCCGAAGCGGCGCTCCGCAGCAAGGCGATCCGGAAGAAGAAGAAGGACCAGCGCCGCGGGAGGAGCGGCGGGGGCGGCGGCGGCGGGGGGGGCGGACGCTCCTCGTCCTGAGGCCCGCGCCGGCCGCGGGCGGGGACGCTTCCGGCTCGCGCGTCGTCGATCAGAGGAGCCCGCGGCTCCTCCGCCAGCGGTCGAGGAGAGCCTCGTCGACGCGGCCCGCGAAGCGTTTCACTCCGTCGAGAAAGACGACCGGCACCTCGTCCCCGTGGAGCGCGGCGAGGCGTCCGTCCAAGTCCACGTCCACCTCCCGGAACTCGATCCCCCGCCGGGCGAGCGCGTCCTTCGCGACGTCGCACAGGTGGCAGCCCCGCCGCGTGAGGACGACCGCGCGCGGCTCCGCGAGGGGCGCCGCGGCGGGCGTCCGCGGAGCGCTCGCCGAGACGATCTCGCCGCAGTCGCAGCGCACGGTCCGGCCGAAGGCGAAGAGAGTGACGTCCATCTCGGCGCCGCAGCGCGGGCACGCGAGCGCCATCAGCCGTCTTCCTTCCGCCGCCCGTCCGAGTCCGGGCGGAGCTCCCGGGCCTTCTCGAGAAGGTCGAGCCGCCGCGGATCGGATTCGACCGCCTGCAGGTAGGCCTTCCGCGCCCCCTCGGCGTCCTTCCTCTCGGCGAGGACGTCGCCCAGCGCCGCCCAGAACGTCGCGTCCCGGGGCGACAGCTCGACCGCCTTTCTGAGCTCCCGCGCCGCTCCGTCCAGGTCGCCCCGCTCCTGGAGGAGGAGGCCCGCGTGGTATCGCGCGTTCGAGAACGCGGGGTCCGACTCGATCGCCGCCCGGAAGTCCGATTCCGCGAGCGCGAGCTCGCCGCGGAGCTGCCGGCACACGCCCCGCTTGATGCGCGCCTCGATGAAGCCCGGCTCGAGCGCGAGCGCCTCCCCGAACCGGGACTCCGCCCCGGCGTACTGCCCGAGCCGGGCGAGCGATTCGCCGACGAAGTAGAGGACGGTCGGATTCTCGGGGCTCTTCTCGAGGAACGTCTCGAGCTTATTGACGGCGGCGTCGTGTCGGCCCTGGCGGCCGTCCGCGGCGGCTTGATCGAGGAGATCGAGGAGCGCCACCATGTCCTTGGGATCGGGCCGCTGCGCGCCGGGCTCCGCGCGCGGCCGCTCGGCGCCGGGGAGCGAGACGTATCCCAGTTGCTCGAGCCGCGAGCGCGCCTCCGCGTCGACCTCGATGCGCGCGCCGAGCGGGTCCTGGTCGAACGGGACCGACCCGAACGCCGCCAGGCGCTGGGCAAGCCTTTGCGTCCGCTCGGTCCGGCTCTGAGCGAGGTTTTTCGACTCCAAGGGGTCGGTCGAGAGGTCGTAGAGCTCCGGAGTCGGGGCGGCGACGTACTTCTCGCGCTCGCTCCGGACCGCGCGAAGGCCGGCCCAGCCGAAGTTGAGGCGGGGATACGCGGTCTCGACGTAGAGATCGCGGCCCGGAGGGTCGCCGCTCGAGAAAAGATCGACGCCCGACGGGCGTTGCCGCGGCGGCGGCGAGACCCCGGCGAGCGCGAGGACGGTCGGCGCCACGTCCACGAGGGAGACGGGGCGCGCCTCGCGCCGCCCGCGCGCGACCCCGGGGCCGGCGACGACGAGCGGAACGTGGACGGTCGACTGGTAGAGGAAGACCCCGTGCGTCGCCTCGTGGTGGTCGCCGAGGCCCTCGCCGTGGTCCGAAGTGAAGACGACGACCGTCGAGTCCGTCCGCCCGAGCGACTCGAGCTTCCGCAGGACGTCGCCGAGAGCGTGGTCGGCGTACGCGATCTCCCCCTCGTAAGGGTGATCGCGGTACGTCTCGTGGAACGGCGGCGGCGGATCGTAGAGCGCGTGCGGGTCGTAGTAGTGGAGCCAGAGGAAGAAGCGCTCCGACGGGAGAAGCTCGTCGAGATACGCGATGCCCCGCCGGGAGACCTCCTCCGCCCGCCGGCCGATCGCTCCGTCGCGCTCGGCGGGAGTGAAGCGGTCGTCGTACGACTCGAATCCGCGGGCGAGGCCGAACCGCGCTTCGAGCACGTGCGCCGCGACCACCGCGCCCGTCCGGAACCCGGCCGACCGGAGCGTGTCGGCGAGCGTCGGCACGCTCTCGACGAGCCGGTGCGATCCGTTGTTGCGCACGCCGTGCTCGAACGGCCAGAGTCCGGTGAGGAGGCTCGCGAACGCGGGGGCCGTGAGCGGGACCGGCGTCGACGCGTCTTCGAACAGGACGCCGCGCGCCGCGAGAGCGTCGACGTTCGGTGTGATCGGCGATCCCGCTCCGTAGCACGAGAGCCGGTCGGCGCGCGTCGTGTCGAAGGTCACGAGGAGGAGCGACGGCTCCCCCCCGCCTCGCGTGCACGCGGGGAGCGCGGACAAGAGGGCGAGGACGAAGGCGGCTCGGGCGGGGGTCGGTCGGGGCATCGTCCTCGGGAGTGGGAATGGGGCCGATCACGCTTGTCGACGGGGAGAGCGGCGTCGGTCATTATAGGCGCGCCCCTTCGAGGTCTCCCGCAGCATGCTGGGCCACCCGTCCCGCCTTCTCGAGGCCGGAATCGCCGCGTTCGCGCTGGCGCTCCTCGTCGCCGCCGCGTATGCCGACGTCCTCTTCCTCGGGAAGACGTGCCAGACCGCGCCGATCGTCCCGGGCATCGCCGGCCGGGACGGACCGGTCGCGCGCGACGGGCGCGGCCACTTGCCGCGCACGCGGGTCCTCGACCCGGGCGCGTCGGGCTGGCAGTACGAGCCGTGGGCTTACCAGATCCACGACGCCTACGCCCGGGGCGAGATCCCGCTCTGGAACCCTCACGCGGCGTTCGGTGCCCCGTTCGCCGCGAATCTCCTCGCGGGCGCCGCCGTGCCGACGCGCGTGCCTCTCCTCGTCGCCCCGGGCCCCGTCCTGGCCGACGCGATTCTCCTCGCGCGCCTCGTCCTCGCGGGACTCTTCGCGTTCCTCCTCCTCAGGCGGCTCTCGCTCGGCGCGACGGCCGCCCTCGCGGGCGGCGCGGCGTTCGGTCTCTGCGGCTACTTCACGCTGCACGCGAACATGACGCACCTCGACGTCGAGATCTACCTCCCCGCGCTCTTTCTCGCCGCCGACCTGGCCGCGCGCTCTCCCGGGACCGGAGCCGTGGCGCTGCTCGCGGGCGCGACCGGCGCGGCCGCGCTCGGCGGAAACCCGGAGTCGCTCGCGGTCTCGCTCCTCGCCGCCGCGGCGTTCGGCGCGGCGCGCGCGCGCCTCCGTCCCTCGGGGATCGCGCGGATCGCGATCGGATTCGCGACGGGCCTCCTCCTCGCGGCCCCGATCCTCGTGCCCGGCATCGAGTACGTCTCCCGCGCCGAGCACGTCCACGACGCGGCCGTGGGGCTCGTGATGCAATCGAAGAAGTCGCTCGTCATGGCGCTCGTGCCGGACTTCTTCGGCCCGACGCACCGGATGTGGACCGCGGGAAACCCGCGGTTCCGGTGGATCGCGCTCGGAGCGGTTCCCTGGGGCCTCGCGATCGGGGGCCTCGCCGCCTCGAAAAGGAGGCTCGGGCTCGCGGCGTTCTTCGGCGGCCTCGTTCTCGTCTCGACGCTCAAGGTCCTCGGGGTGGAGCCCGTCCAGTCGATCGGGACGTGGCCGCTCCTCGAGGTCGTCCTCTTCCCGAAGCACCTGCAGCCCGCGATCGCGCTCGGGATCGCCGCGCTCGCCGCGATGGCGATCGATCGCATCTTCCGCGAGGACCGGGGCCGCGTCGCCGCGGCGGGCGGCCTCGTCGTCGTCACCGCGGTGATCGTCACCGCCGTTCTGCGGTTCGAGAAGGAGGCGAGAGCGGCGGGCGAGTTCGAGCGGCTCCTCCGCGCGTCGGGGATACAGGTCGCCCTCGCGGCCGCCGCCGCCGCGGCGGCGGTCGCCTGCCGGCCGCGGGTCGCGGCGCGGGTCCTTCTCCTCGGCGTCGCCGCGACGGTATTCGCCGGCGTGCCGGGCCACCGTCCCGACCGCGTCGATCCGCTCGCGGCCGAGCCCTCCTACCTCGCCGCTCTCAGAGCGGAAAGCGAGCCCTTCCGCGTCGCGGGCTACGACGGCGTCCTCCACCCGAACTGGGCCGGCGTCTTCGGCGTCGACGATCTGCGCTCGCTCGACGCGCTCAACGTCCGCACGTCGCTCGCGTGGATCCGCGAGCGGGTCGAGCCTCTCGCCGCCGATCGGTTCACGGGGCGCGAGTCGATCTCTCCGGACCTCCTTTCGGGAGCGATCGACGAGGCGAACGTCCGCTTTCTCCTCTCGCACGATCCGATCGAGGACCAGGCGACGCGGCTTCTCGCACGCGTGCTCGAGGCGGGGCCGACGGGCGCCGGCGCGCGTCCCGCGCTCCGGGTGACGCCCGGCCGGCCGCTCTCGGGCGCGATCGACCTTCCGCCCGGGAGGCCGGCGCGCCTCGACGCCGCGCTCGCGACGGAAGACGGCAAGGGATCGCTCGCGATCGCGGCCTCCGCGGAGGGCGGCGGCGAGGCGATCGCCGCCGAGACCGCCCCGGGCGACGCGCGCGTCGAGGTCGACCTCTCGGCCCTCGCGGGGCGACGGATCCGCCTCGCCGTCTCGAGCCGGGACGGCGACGTTCTGCTCGCGGGAGTCGACCCCGCGGTCTTCGGCCGCCGGCTCGCACCCGTCGCGATCGACGGCCCCTTCAAGCTCTACCGGAACCCCGACGCGCTGCCGCGCGCCTACGTCGTGACGCGCGCGATCCCCGCCCCGCCCGGCGCCGAGTTCGACCCGCGAAACGAGGTCGCGATCGAGGGGCTCTCGTCGCCCCGCGTCGCCCGCGAGGACTCGGCCGGGCTCCGCCCCGCTTGCGTCGCCGCGGCAGAGTCCGGCCGCGTCATCGTCCGGGTCGAAGGCCTCGGCCCCGGCTGGCTCGTCCTCCTCGACGCTCCGTTTCCCGGCTGGACAGCGCGCGTCGACGGGCGCGACACTCCGATCCGGGTCGCGAACGGCGCGTTCCGCGCGGTCGAGATCGGCGCGGCCGCCTCGCTCGTCGACTTCCGCTACGATCCCCCTTCGTTCCGCGCGGGGCTCGCGCTCGCGGCGGTCGGGCTCTTCGCGCTGGTCGTCTTCTCTCTTCTCGGGAAACGCCCGTCATGATGACCGTCGTCGTCCGGGCCATGGCGAAGGAGGACTGCGACCAAGACCTCCGGGCTCTCGGCGCGCGGCCGTTTCTCGTCGCGCGGAAGGACGGCTTCGCGGCGACGTCGTTCCCGGCCGAGGACACGGGCGCGCCCGGCGCGCCGGTCACGGCCGACATCGTCTTCGCGCGCGGCGCGGCCGTTCGGGGCCGAGCGCTCCGGCCCGACGGCACGCCCGTCGCGCGCGCGGCGGTCGCGATCGCCGAGGGCCGCTCGCAGCCGGTCGCGCTCCCCTCGGCCGCGTCGAAAGAGGACGGAACGATTCTCCTCGAGCGCGTCGTGCCGATCGAGACCGTCGTGGGGACGTCCGGCGCGTGGCGCTCCGTCTCGCCGGTCGGCGGCGAGACGATCGACGTCGATCTCGTCGTTTTCGAGCGAGCGACCGCAGGCCTACTTCGCCGTCGCCGACGAGCGCGACTCGCGGACGAGCGTGATCCGGATCTTCCCCGGGTAGGTGACGTTCTCCTGGATCTCGCGCGCGATGGCGCGGGCGATCTCGGGCGTCTCGCGCTCCTCGACCCGCTCCGGATCGACGTGGACGCGGATCTCGCGCCCGGCCTGCATCGGGTAGGCCGTCTCGACGCCGGGCTTTGAGTTGACGATCGCCATGATCTGCTCGAGACGGAGAAGGTATTTCTCGGTCGAGTCGCGCCGCGCTCCCGGCCGCGCGCCGCTGATGGCGTCGGCGACCTGCACGATGAGCGGGTAGAGGGAGTGCCGCTCGACCCCCTCGTGGTGCGCCGCGATCGCGTTGACGACGAGCGGGTGCTCGCCGTGCTTCGAGGCGAGATCGGCGCCGATCTCCGGATGGCCTCCCTCCACCTCGACGCTCACGGCCTTCCCCACGTCGTGGAGGAGGCAGGAGCGCCGCGTCATCGCGGGATCGAGGCGCAGCTCGGCGGCGAGGAGCCCGCCGATGAACGCGACCTCGCGCGAGTGGAAGAGGACGTTCTGGCCGTAGCTCGTGCGGAAGAGAAGGCGCCCGAGCTGGGCGAGGACCGCCTGGTGGAGGTTCTTGACGCCGAGCGTGCCGGCCACCTCCCGCGCAGCCCCGAGCATCGTCCGGTCGAGATCGCGCCGCACCCGGTCGGCGAGCCTTTCGACCGCGGCCGCGTTCACGCCGTTCTGCGGATCCCGCAGCGCCTTGTCGACCGTGCGCCGCGCGATCTCGCGCAGGACGCCGTCGCCGCCGTTGTAGACGACGAGCTCCGGCGCCGCCTCGTCGACGACGACCTCGACGCCGATCGTCCCGCGGAGACCCTCGGAGAGGGCCGCCGCCGACGCGGAGAACCGCTCGCGCTCGTCCGGGCTCTGGAGGCGGGTGACGGAGGAGTGCCCGTCGACCGCGTGCGGGAAGGTGCACCGTTGGATCGTGATCGAGAGGACCCGGCGAGCTTCGTCCTCGGAATCTTCGCTCAGGCGCTCCACGAACTCGTAGAGCCGGCGCGCCCCGTCCTTGTCGAGATCGTCCTCGAGCCGGCGGAGAAACAGCGCCCGCGCCTCGTCCTCGGTGTAGCCCGCGCGCTGCGCGAGGACGCGCCGGCCGGCCGCCCGCACGGCCCGAAGCTCCCCCCGCGCGCGGCGCTCTTCGTCCTCCTTCTCGCGGAAGGAGCGGCGGAGCTGGTTGACCCCTTTCTCGACGCCGTCGACGCGGACGGCCTGGGCCTCCACGGTCTTCTCGGTCTGCTCGAGGCGCTTCGCGGCCTTCTGGACGCGCTCCTTCGCGATCGCCGCCTCCTCGGCGATCTCCTTCCGGATCCGCTCGGAGTCGAGGCGCGCCCGCGCGACGAGGTCGTCGCGCCGCTTGTCGAGGCCTTCCTTCGCCTCGGCGACGAGGCGTGCGGCCTCTCTGCGGGTCGCCTCCCGGCCCGCGCTCATGAAGCGGCGCGCGACGAAGTAGCCGGCGGCGAAGGCGAGAATCGCGGCCAGAGCCGCGAGGAGGATGTCTTCCATCTTGTTCCGGAGCGGGCGGACAGAAAGCGCTCCGGCGGGACGCGGAGTATATCACGAGGTCCGCCGCGGACGTTGATCCCGGCCGATCGCCGACCAATAATGCGGTCGAGGATCGAGAGGCGGCTTGGCCGACACGGGCCGCGCGTCCCCGGAGATCTCCTCGATGACCGAGCGCCCGTTCCGCCCGACCGCCTCCGCCCTCGCGGCGCTGACCGTCGCCCTGGCGGCGTCTTCGGCCGCCCTCGCGGCCGGCGCGAAGGCTCGCATCACGCGGGTCGACGGCTCCGTCGTCGAGGCGAGCTCGATCCGCGTCGATCGCGGATCGCCCGACCTCGCCGCACGCGCCGCCGATCGCGAGGTGAAGCTGCCGCTCGACTCGATCGTCGCGATCCAGTTTCCGGCCCGCCCGCGGAAGGACGCGGGCGATCCCGGCGCCCTGACGCTCGAGTTCCTGAACGGCGACGTCGTGAGCGGCCTTCCGGCGGGAGGCGAGGCCGAGGCCATCGAGGTCGTCTCGGCGCTCCTCGGGCGGAAACGCTTCTCGGTCGACATCCTGAAGCGCCTCCTCGTGCCCTCGAACCTCGACCGGCGCGACCGCCCGTCGCACTTCGCGCGCGCGGGCAACGAGGACGTCGCGTGGGTCAAGGTGAGCCGCGGGCGCGACGTCGTCACCGGCACCCTCGCTCGCTTCGGCCGGGACCGGCTGTCGATCGACACGGGCCCGCCGCTCGGCACGGTCTCGTTCTCGTACGCCGAGCTGGTGGCGCTGACCCTCGTCGTCACGTCGCCCCCGCCCGAGGCGAAGGACGAGCGGGTCAAGGCCGTGATCTTCGGCGCGGACGGGTCGCGGCTCACGGGGACGCTCCGCTCGATCTCCGAAGAGGGCGCCGACCTCGAGTGGGCGCTCGGGGGCGAGTTCCGCGTCCCCCTCGACCGGATCGAGTCGATCGGCTTCGAGAGCCCCCGCTTCGACTACGTGTCCGACCTCGATCCCTTTCGCGCGGTCGAGTACCCCTACGTCGGCGATTTGGGCGACGTCCTCTTCCACTGGCAGCGCGACCGGAGCGTCGACGGGAACCGGATCTCGCTCGCCGACGCGATCTACCCCAAGGGGCTCGGCGTCCACTCCTATTGCGAGCTCGTGTACGACCTCGGCGGCCGCTACTCGCTCTTCTCGTCGGACCTCGGGATCGACGACGAGGTGCGCGGCATCGAGGCGCGCGGCTCCGTCGTCTTCCGCGTCATCGTCGACGGGGCCGTCGCGTTCGAGAGCCCGGTCGTCCGCGGCGGCGATCCCGTGCTGCGGATCCCGGCGATCGACCTCAAGGGAAAGCGGGAGTTGAAGCTCGTCGTCGACTTCGCGGACTCGTCCGACGCGGGAGACCGGGCCGACTGGGCAGGAGCGTTCCTCGCCCGCTGACGACGGCGCCGGCGGAGCGCGTGCGCGCGAGCCGGCCGGCGCCCGAGGTTTCATCCGGAGATTCATGGACTTCGCGAACCCGGCGATCCTCCTCCTCGTCGCACCTGCCTTCGTCGCGATCGCCGCGATCGAGATCCTCGACCGGCGGCGTCCGCCAGGCGCCGCGCTCCGCGTCGCGTTCCGCCTTCTCGCCGTCCTCGCGGTGCTGGCGGGCCTGGCGGAGCCGCGGCGCGGATTCCTCGTCCGGTCCGCGATCGAGCCGATCGTCCCCCTCGTCGACGTCTCGGAGAGCGTCGGGCGCGCCGCGATCGACCGGGCGGTGCGGTCCATCGAGGAGCTCGGCGCCCGCCTCCCGCCGGGCGTCGTCCGCCCCGCGATCCTCTTCGCGACGGCGGCGCGCGAGGCCGCGGCCGGCGGCGCGACGCCCGAAGCGGTCGGGAAGCTCGACCCGGCGAGGAGCCGGCTCCTTCCCGCCGTCGACGCCGCGGCCGCTTCCGCGGCGCCCGAGGAGCGGCCGCGCCTCCTCCTCTTCTCGGACGGCCGCCTCGAGGACGGCGACGCGGCGGCGGAGCGCGCGGCGCACCTCGGGCTCAAGATCGACGCCGCCCTTCCCGACGCCGCGGTCCGGCCCGACGCGCGCGCGCTCGCGATCGATCTTCCACCTCTCGTCGACGCCCGGGTCCCCGTCGACGTCGTCTTCCTCGCGACGGCGAACGTGGCCGACGCCGAGGCGCGCGCCCGCCTCGAGGTCGACGGCGCGGTCGAGAGCGAGGCGCCGATCGCGCTCGAGCCCTTTACTCCCGCGAGCGCGGTCTTCCCCAACGTCGTCTTCGAGGCGGGCGTCCGCCTCGTCGCCGCGCGAGTGCTCCTCCCCGGCGACGACGAGCCGCGGAACGACGTCGTCCGCGCGACCGTCGAATCGAAGGAGCCGGCGCGCGTCCTCGTGATCGCCCGCCCCGGCCCCCCGTCGGCGATCGAGGCCGCCCTGCGCGCCCAGGAGGTCGAGTTCGACCGCCGGGACGAGCTCGCTCCGCTCGCCGAGCCGGGCGCGCTCGCACCCTATCGCGCCGTCCTCGTCCGCGACCTCCCGGAGCCCGCGGAGGAACCGGCGCTCGCGGCGATCGAGCACGAGGTGACGCGCCGCGGGCTCGGGCTCGTCGTCGTCGCGAACGCGGGAGTCGAGGCGGCGCTCCGGCGCGGCGGCGCGCTCGCGTCGCTCTCGCCCGTAAAGCTCCCTCCGCCGCCAGAGCCCGAAGAGCCCCCCCCGCCGCCCCCCGATCCGCCGCCGCCGCCGCCGGAGGAAGCGCGACCGCCCGATCCCGACGCCGCGCCGCGGACGCAGCGGCCGAAGCGGGAGCGCGTCGTGGGCGCGACGCTCACGCTCCTCCTCCTCATCGACAAGTCGGGCAGCATGGCGTCGGGACGGAGCCTCGATCTCGCGCGGACGTCGGCCCAGAAGACCGCCGAAGGGCTCGACCCGGGCGACCAGGTCGGCGTCATGGCGTTCGACGAGAAGCCGAGGTGGATCGTCCCGTTCACCGCCGCGGGCGACGTCGAGGCCGTGCGCCGCGGGCTCCGCGGCCTTGACGCCGGGGGGCGCACGATGTTCGTGCCCGCCCTCGTCGCCGCGCGCGACGCCCTGCTCACGACGACGAGCAAGGTGCGCCACCTCGTTTTCCTCACCGACGGCCAGCCCGAGGACCGATGGGAGAACTACCGCTCGCTCGTCCAGGGCATGGCGGCGCAGAAGATCACGGTCACCGTCGTCGGCGTGGGCGACGCGCTCTCGAGCAGCGCGCTCCTGGGCGACATCGCGCTCTGGGGCGGCGGGCGCACTTATCTCAAGGCCGACTTCCGCGACGTTCCGGCCGTGATGGTCCTCGAGACCTCGTTCGTCATGGACGGCGCGGCCGCCCTGCGCGAGCCTCTCGAGGACGAGCCGGAGACGAAGGAGGAGGAAGATGAAAACCCGGTCGGGTCCGCGGCGAGCCGCGACGCGCGCGATGATCGGGCCGCGCGGTCTCCCGACCGTTTCGGCGCGACGGAAGAGACCGCCGGCCGGAAGCCCGACGCGCCCGTGACGGAATCAAAAGTCGCGGATGCGCCGCCCTCCGACTCCGTCCCGCCCGACCGTCCCTCGGGCGAAGAAGCACCCACGGGCCCGCCGCTCGACGTCGGCGTCCGCGGTCCCGTTCCCTTTCTCGCCGGGATCGACGCGGCCGCCCTCCCGCCCGTCCGCGGGTACCTGAAGAGCGAGGGCCGCAGCGACGCGTGGGTGCCTCTCACCGTCGACGGCGGCGCGCCGCTCTTCGCGCAGAGGGTGAGCGGCTCGGGCTCGGTCCTCTTCGTCCTTTTCCCGGAGACGAAGGAGGGCGCGGGCGAGTGGCTCGAGATGCCGGCGCTCGGGAAGCTCCTCGCGCAGGCGATCCGGAGCGTGAGCCGGAGCGTCGGGTCGCCGCGCTTCTTTCCCGCGGCGTCCCGGCCGCCGTACGGACCCGAGCTCGAGGCCGTCGGGCCG
>Ga0187892_10006391_pt1 | contig 17523 bp, 20 predicted proteins | sample MA1701073metaG_FD_139345 | JGI IMG/M metagenome (GOLD analysis project Ga0187892, IMG submission 139345) | Bio-ooze microbial communities from a basaltic lava cave in the Kipuka Kanohina Cave System on the Island of Hawaii, USA - MA170107-3 metaG ... | reverse complement strand
TCCGCTCACAGACCTCTCCCATCAAGGGAGAGGAGGGACTTCGTCTTCGGCTGCACTCCAAACCCGATCACCCTCTCCCAGTTCGCTCCGCTCACAGACCTCTCCCATCAAGGGAGAGGAGGGTCTGCGTGTTGGGGTTCCATGCCGAAACCCTCCGCGAGGGCAGGGATTCTCCTTCCAGCAAGTTCTGGACGACGTGAGACTTTCGATCCTGCGTGGGGTGAATGCCGCGAAAAGAGGGTCGCAAGCAGGGCCGAGCGCGCTGCGGGTCAGAGCTCCGCCCGCGTGGATTCCGCTCCTTCCGGCTGCGGGAGCGACCTGCGCAAGCTGGCGACCTCCGCCTCCAGCTGGGAAACCCGCTCCATGAGCGCCCTCACCGCGCTGCCGTCCGACCCCCCGCCTCCCGCGCCGAAGAGCGCCGCGATCTCGGACGACCCGGACTCCTCCGGGCTCTCGCCCCTTATGAGCCGCGCCATCTTCCTCTGATGCTCTAGGAGCAGCGCAACGATGGGCAGAACGACCAGCACCAGCACCAGCGCGCCAGTGACCAAGGCTGCCTTCATTACGTCCGGGGTCATGGGGATTGGACCTTTCCGAACTCATTATGGGCCAGGGCTCGATCGAGCGCCGAGGCGAACGTCCCGGCGTCCCGCCCTATACATATGAGGAAGGATGATCGAACGGCGGGGGCCGGAGGGGACAACTCGGAATGTGGAGGTATGGAAGTGTGGAGGTGTGGAGGTGTGGAAGTGTGGAGGTTACGGTTGGCTTGGGTTGGTTAGGCATGAACGGGCTCGGACCGGCGTAGACCCAACCCCCCGCTCAAACAAACCTTACTTGCACACCTCCACACCTCCGCACTCCTCCTACCTCGTCACCCGCCACCTGTTCAGCGGAAGCCAGATGAACTCGCTTCTTCCGATCAGGTCGCGCTCCGGCACCAGACCCCAGCCTCGGCCGTCGAACGAGCCCTCGCGGTTGTCGCCGAGCATCAGGTAGTGGCCCGGCGGGATCGGAGCTGCGGGAGCGGCGGCAAGCTCCTGGCTCAGTATGCGCTCTTCGTCGGTCAATTCGAGCTGCGACTTCCAGGCGCGAACCCAGGGAACTCCTCCCTCGCCGGGGCCGTCCAGCGCCCGCCCGATCGCGTAATCCTTCGCGATCCCGTCCACGGCGTAGTTCGCCTGCCCATTGAAGTTGGTTATGACGGGAATCCAGGAGCCCTTCCACGGCTCGTAGCCGCCCTTGTACTCGACGAGCTTCCAGTCGAAGCTGTGGGCGCCCTTTCGGTAGGGCTCTTGCAGGGGCTTTCCGTTTCGGTAGAGCGTCCCTCCGCGTATTTCGATTCTGTCTCCAGGCAGCCCGATGCACCGCTTGATGAAGTCCACCTTCGGCTGCCCGTCCGTGTCGATCTGCTCTGCGGTGCACGCCCGGACCGGAGGCCGAAACACGACGATGTCGCCATGACTGGGCCGCGAGTAGCGATAAATGGCCTTGTTCGCCACGATGAAGTCGTTGATCAGCAGCGTGTCGAGCATCGAGCCGGACGGGATTCGGAACGCCTGGATCGCGAAGGGCCGGATCACGAGGAACACCACGATGCCCGCGTACACGATCGCGTCGAGAAGCTCGTTGAGGATTCGCCCGGCCGTGAAAAGTCCGCCGCGGCGGTGTTGCGCGGCCCGATAAAGGTAGGGCATGAGCGCCAGCCGCAGCACGGTGCACACGCCTACGAACACGACGACCTTGCTGAGCGGCGTCCTGGCGAGGTTGTCTACAAAGACTTCGAACCCGCCGGGCTCGTGCGCTTGTGCCAGCAGGCTGTTCACGGCTTACCGTCGCTCTTTGATTCGGGCGGCCTTGCCGACCTTCTCGCGCAGGTAGAAGAGCTTCGCGCGCCGCACGCGCCCCCTTCGTACGACTTCGAGCTTGGCGATGTTCGGCGAGTGCACGGGGAAGCTGCGCTCGACCCCCACCCCGCTGCTGATCTTTCGCAGCACGATGTTCCGAGCGATCCCGCCGTTGCGAACCCCAATGCAAACGCCCTCGAACACCTGGATTCGCTCCTTTCCGGCCTCGCGAACCTTGACGTGCGCGCGGACGGTGTCTCCAGGCTGGAAGTCGGGCAGGTCGGTCTTGACGCGCGGTTCGGCGACGCTGCGCAGGGCGGCATGCTTGTCCATGTTTCTCGAAATTGGAATGTGGATTGTCGGATGTCGTCTCGGAAAGCCTGCGAGATTGCGTTGGGCAGCGACTTCGCTCCGAGAAGTCAGGAGGATAGCATATCGGCGTCGGCTTTCTCCAGCCTCGCGCGCCAGAATAGGTCCGGACGCTGCCTTCTAGTCTGGCGAAGCGCCTCGGTCCGCTTCCACTTTGCGGCAGCGGCGTGGTCTCCCGACCGCAGGACTTCGGGAACCTCCATTCCCCGGAACTCCGCTGGACGCGTGTACTGGGGCGCGCTGAGCAACCCCTCCGCGAACGCGTCCGACGCGGCGCTCTCGTCCGAACCGAGAACCCCCGGCACCAGCCTTACGATCGCGTCCGCGATCAGAAGCGCGGGCAGCTCGCCTCCGGTCACGACGAACTCGCCCACGGAGTAAACGTGCGTCGCGAAGAGCTCGCGAACCCTTCCGTCGATCCCGCCGTAGTGCCCGCAAACTATCGCGATCCTCTCGAACTCGCTCAAGCTCCGCGCGGCTTCCTGTGAGAAGCGCTCTCCGTTCGGGTCTGTGAGAATCACGGGAGCGCCCTTAGGCAGCGAAAGGGACTCGATCGCCAACGCGAGCGGCTCCGCCATGAGAACCATTCCGGGCCCTCCTCCGAACGGCTCGTCGTCCACCGTCCGATGGATGTCCGTAGCGAAGTCCCTGGGGTTGACCGCGGAGGGCTCGAACAGCCCCGCCTCCGCCGCCCGACGCGGAATGCTGTGCCGCATTGCCCCCAAGACCATCTCCGGAAAAAGCGTGACGAAGTCGATGCGCAGCATGGCTGGGAAGGTACCTCGGCTGTTCTGGCCGCCAATTAGCGGAGAGCCCCGACATCGCGCCTGCCGATGGTAAAATCGCCGCTCACCCCGAACCGAGGAGCAGCACCCTTTGAACGTTCCTTCCGATCTCAAATACACCAAAACGCACGAGTGGATCCGGCTGGAGGGCGGTACCGCCACGGTCGGTATCACCGACTACGCCCAGTCCGAGCTCGGCGACATCGTGTACGTGGACCTTCCGAGCCCGGGGCGCGCCCTGTCGGCGGAGTCGACGTTCGGGTCGGTGGAGAGCGTGAAGACGGTTTCGGACCTCTACTCGCCCTTGGACGGAGAAGTCCTGGAAGTGAACGAGGCTCTCGGAGCCCAGAGCGAGCTGGTTAACTCCGACCCCTACGGCAAAGGGTGGATGCTCCGAGTGCGGGTTTCCGACCCGGCAGCGGCCTCTGCGCTTCTCGACGCCGAAGCCTACAAGGGGCTATTAGGCTGACGTTCCGAGCGTCGCGGCTCGACGCCCGCGTCTTCCCGTGCGCGGGACCGCCGACTTTGGGCAGAATCTTTTGCGGCGATGCTCGTCCGGCGAGCAGCGTCCCTGTGCCCGTTGCTCGCGGCACACCGTTGGACTGGTGAGATGGCGTACATTCCGCACACGGATGAAGACCGGCGCGAGATGCTCGCGACGATCGGCGTCGCCTCGATCGAGGAGCTGTTTGGCGACATCCCTGCGGATCTTCGCGTAAAGGGCGATCTTGCGGTGCCGGAAGCCCTGGACGAGCACCGGCTTCTCGGCAGGCTTTTCGAGCTCTCCCGTCGGAACAAGAACTGCCTGACCGACTTGGTGTGCTTCCTCGGAGCGGGCATCTACGACCGCTACATCCCTGCGTCCGTCGGAGCGATCATCTCCCGCGGCGAGTTCTTGACGGCGTACACGCCCTATCAACCCGAGCTTTCGCAGGGCTACCTGCAGACGATCTACGAGTTTCAGTCCATGGTCGCGGAGCTTTACGGAATGGACCTGGCCAATGCGTCGCTGTACGACGGCGCTACAGCGGTCGCGGAGGCCGCGCTGATGGCTCACGCGATTACCGAGCGGGCAAAGGTCGCCGTCAGCGAGGCGGTGCACCCACATTACCGGGAGGTGCTTAAGACTTACTGCCGAGCGTTGGCGGTCGAAGTCGTGGAGCTTCCCGAATCGGAAGGCAAAACCTTTGGACTGCGGCGCGCCAGCGCCGCTCTAGCATCGGAAGACCGGACCGGAGAAAGCGGCGCTGGCGCGCCGCAGTCCATAGGTATGCAGAACTGCGCTTGCGTGATCGTCCAGTACCCCAATTTCTTCGGCGTCATCGAGGACCTTGCCGAGGCGCGCAGAGCAGCCGACGAAGCCGGCGCGTTGCTGGTAGTCGTCGCGGACCCTACCGCATGCGCACTGCTTAAACCTCCCGGTGAGTTTGGGGCGGACATCGTCGTCGGCGAAGGCCAGCCGCTCGGGATCGCGATGGGCTTCGGCGGCCCGGCCCTCGGCCTCTTCGCTACGAGGACGGAGCACGTCCGGCGAATCCCCGGCAGGATCGTCGGGCGCACGCAGGATCGCGAGGGGCGAACGGGATACGTTATGACCTTGCGCACCCGCGAGCAAGACATCCGGCGAGAGAAGGCCACGTCGAACATCTGCACGAACGAGGCGCTTATGGCGCTCGCCGCGACCGTGTACCTGTGCGCGCTGGGAAAGAACGGAATGCGCCAAGTCGCGGAAAGCACCGTTCGGAACACGCAATACGCGATTCGAGCGCTGACCAACCTCGACGCTCGAATCGGCTTGAGCCAACCGAACCCGAACCAACCCGAGCGAACCCGAACCAACCCGAACGCTCCGGATCGCTCCCCCCGGCTCCGCTTCCCCGGCAAGGTGTTCGGCGAGTTCGTCTTGGAGCTGCCGAGAGACGCCACGGAAGTCCGCGACGCGCTGCTTGCGAAGGGCATCCTGGCCGGGCTTCCACTCGGGCCGTACTATCAGGGAATGGAGAATTGCCTTCTTGTGGCTGTTACGGAGACGCGCACGAAGGCGCAGATCGACAGGTACGCCGAAGCGCTGCGAGAGGTGCTGTCGTGACGCGGAAATCGGTGCCGGCGCCCATCCTCATCTTCGAGAAGTCCCGCCCTGGGCGGATCGGTTGCAACGTGCCGCATTGCGATACGCCCGAAGTGGACTGGGATTCCGCGATAAGCGAAAGGCGACGGGAGCTGAACTTGCCCGAGGTCGCCGAGCTGGACCTCATCCGCCACTTCACGAATCTTAGCCACATCAACTACGGCATCGACACCGGCTTCTATCCGCTCGGCTCGTGCTCGATGAAATACAACCCGAAGATCAACGAGCGCACGGCGGGTCTGGCGGGCTTCACGCACGTTCACCCCATGCAGCCCCTCGAAACCGCGCAAGGGTTCCTCGCCGTGATCGCCGAGGTGCAGGAAATCCTCGCCGAGGTCACCGGCTTCGACGCCATGACGATGCAGCCGGTCGCGGGAGCGCACGGCGAGCACACCTGCCTGATGATGATCAAGGCGTACCACCAGTCGCAGGGCGAAGGGGAGAAGCGAACCGTCGTTCTGATCCCGGACAGCGCGCACGGAACGAACCCAGCGAGCGCCGCCCGCTGCGGCTACTCCGTGAAGTCCGTGCGGACCGGATCGGACGGCAACTGCGACTTGAGCTCCCTGGAGGCCCAGCTCGGCGAGGAGGTCGCGGCGTTCATGGTCACGAATCCCTCCACGCTCGGCCTCTTCGAGACGAATATCTCGCGAATCTGCGAAATGGTGCACCGGGCAGGCGGGCAGGTCTTCTGCGACGGCGCGAACTTGAACGCCATGGTCGGGATTACACGCCCCGGAGACCAAGGCTTCGACTGCATGCATTTGAATCTGCACAAGACCTTTACGACGCCTCACGGTGGCGGGGGACCGGGCTGTGGCGCGATCGGGGTGAAGGCGCACTTGGAGCCTTTCCTGCCCGGCCCGGTGATTCGAAGGGCGAGTGACGAGTTCCGAGTAACGAGTGACGAGTCTCGGGAGAATCCGGATTCCAGAGTCCAAACCCCCAGCGACGATGTCCAAGGTTTCCAATCGTCCATCGTCAATCGTCCATCGTCAATCGCCCTCGAATACGACCGCCCCCAATCCATCGGCCGCGTTTCGACGTTTTGGGGCCAATCGCTCATGGCGGTCCGAGCGCTCACCTACCTTCTCGCGATGGGTAGGCAGGGGCTGCCCGAAATCGCCAGACACGCCGTCCTCAACGCCAACTACGTCCAAGCGCGCCTCAAGGACTGGATTCCCCCTGCGAACGACCGGCACTGCATGCACGAGTGCGTGCTCACTTTGGAAAGATATAAGCGCGAGTTCGGTGTTCGGGCTCTCGACTTCAGCAAGCGGCTCATCGATTACGGCTTCCATCCGCCGACCAACTACTTTCCCCTGATCGTGCCGGAGTGCCTCATGATCGAGCCGACCGAGACCGAATCCAAGGAGACGCTGGACGCCTTCTGCTACGCACTGATCGCGGTTTGCGGCGAGGCGAAGGATGCTCCCGAACTGCTTCACGACGCTCCCACGTCGCAAGTGGTGGGGAGGCTCGACGAGACCAAGGCGGTAAAGGAGCTGGACGTGCGGTGGAGACCAGCGAGAGAGCCGGCGCTGACCTAGAGCAAACCGCAAAACGCGGGCCGCGAGCCAAAAGCCTTCTTTGGATGCTTCCGGTTCTCGTTTTGGCGCTGCTTTACGCGTTTCGCCCGGCGTGGTCTACCGCTATAACCTATTGGCCGCCAGTGGTCTGGTCCGGGGCCGCTCTCCTGCTCGCGCCCTTGTTTCTGCTCCGACGACGTTTTCGTCCGATGCTGGTTTACGTCGGGGCCTGGCTGGCCCTGGCGCTCGTCTTCGACGACCTTCCCAGGGGCGTTCTCCGCGCCCTGCTTCCGTCCGGATCGAGCCCCCCTGGGTCGTTTCGCATCGCGACGCTGAACTGTGCCGGGGGCGATCCGGCCGCGGCTCGGGAGGCGGCGGATTCCGGCGCGGAGCTCGTGCTGCTTCAGGAGTCCCCTGGCGGCGAGTCCCTTGCGAAGCTCGCGAAAGACCGCTGGGGCGGCGACGGCGCGTGCGTGCCTGGGCCCGACTGCTCGATCCTCGCTAAGGGAAAGCTCGAAACCTTCGGCCTCGGCACGCTTACGAGCCCCCGAGCGAACTTCGTTTGGGCAGTCTGGCAGCGGCGGCCCGGCGAACGATACTTCGTCGTCAGCCTTCGCTTGCAGCCTCCCACGTTCCGTCTCGACTACTGGAACCCGGACTGCTGGCGCGCCTATGCCGAGGATCGCGCTCGGCGTAAGTCCGAGCTCGCGGACATCGTCCGCTCGATCGAAGACCTGGCGATCCCGCAGGACACTCCGATCATCGTCGGTGGCGACTTCAACGGCACACCCACCGAAGGATTCCAGGACTCACTCGGACGAATCTGCCAAGACACGTTCCGGCAAGCAGGGGTCGGATGGGGCGGCACAGGCACGAACGACTATCCGTTCGTCCGCTTCGACCAGATTTGGCTGCAGCGCTCCTTGAGCGTCGCTCGTGTCGAGACCCGCCGTACTGCGCATTCCGACCACCGCATGGTGCTCGCGATGGTAGGCTCGCGCTCGAAGTGACGGCTCCTGCCTCCCTCTCCCAAGTCGGACTCCCGCGGTTCGACGGGCCCACGAACATGGCGCTCGACGCCCAGCTATTGGAGTCGGCGGAGAACGAAGGCAAGCCAGGCTACCGCGTGTATGGTTGGGATGGGCCGTGGGTGAGCCTGGGAATGTGGCAAGACCCCGAGCGCGACCTGCTCGACCCATCGCTCGTACCGTGGGTGATGCGTCCGACGGGCGGCGGCGCGGTGCTCCATGGGCACGACGTAACCGTGGCATTGGCGGCGCCCCTCGAGCTCATTCTCGAGCGCCGGCGGCGAAGACCGAACGCACAGAGCCGACTCGAAGAGGGGTTCGTCCCGCAGTCGCGGTCCGTACGTGCCATGTACCGCTGGCTGACCGCTCCGATCCTCGAGGCGCTCCGGGAATGCGGGCTCCCCGCCGTGCTCGCCGAGAATCGCGACGGCAGCCGGCCGCCCTCCGGCTCTGATCGGTCTCATTCGTCGAATACGACCCATACGTCTCATCGCCTCGAAGAAACCGGCTCTTTCAAAGGCGCCCCTGATTGTTTCGGCCGAGTCTCCCCGAACGACATCGTTCACGCGGGGCTCGGCATGAAGGTCTGCGGATGCGCGCTGCGAGTTACGAGGCGTGCATCGCTGCTTCAGGCGAGCATCCCCACAGGGACGCCCCTTATCGATCCGCGAAGGGTGTTCGAGCGCGCAAGTCAACTCGATCATTTGCCTTGGAATCCCGAGAGCTTTATGTATGAGTTCTCTCGAATCCTGTCCAGGGTTTTCGAGTTCGATCCATGAAGTCGGTGAAGGCCGAGTCATCGATTGCGCTTATAAATGCCGCGTTTCGTCGAGAGCACCCGGCCCAATTCGAGGAGAGGCAGAGAATCGGAGGTCGAATGAGCAGAAGGTGCCGTATCGAGGCACCTGATCTTGGTAGCAGCCTCGAACTCTCCCACTAGGCCGTCGATTAGCAGAATTGCCGCAGAGCGAGTTCTTTCAGACTGCGCCGTTGCCGCATCGCCTCGAATAAACAAGATCAAGTCGACTTGATCGCCGAAATCCACTGCCGAGAATCGAACATTTTCCGCGGACAAGGATGCACCTTGAAAGGAGATGCTTCTGACGTTGGGATCGCGCTGACGAAACGCGAGAATCTTCCAGCCAGGAATCTCCGGAGCGAGCGAAACAAGCTCTTCGACGACAGGAAACAGCGCAAGGTCTCCGTCCGCCGATACTTCGAACTGCCAAATAGTGCCGACCTTTTCCGCCTGCCAAACAAGGTTTTCAGAGACTGCCTGTAGGCGGTTTGTCAACTCAGCTTGCAAGGACGGGCTCCCTGCCTGCGCTGCAAGGTCACGGGCATTCTTTGAAAACCAATTCCAGAATCGATCCGCTTTTGCCTGAATCAGGGCCCCGCTGGAACTGGTTACCTTCGGCTCTTGCTGACCAATGGGCTCACGCATGCAGGCGCATAAGAATACTGGAAGCAGAATCGAGAGCCAACAAGGTCGGTCCCAAGAGAAGGCCTCAGTTCGCATTCGGCGTCGGAGTGATCGTGAAGCCCTGCGCCTGAAGCTCCTGCCCGATGTGCCGTAGCTTCTTCATGGCTCGAAGCTCGATTTGCCGCACCCGCTCTCGGGTCACGTTCAGCTCCGAACCGACCTCTTCGAGCGTGCGCGAACGGCCGTCGTCCAAGCCGAACCGTAGCCGCACGACGTCGCGCTCGCGGCCCGTAAGCCGCCCCAAGATCCCGTCGATCTCCTCCCGACGGATCAGACCCCAGGCCACATCGGTGGGAGTCGGCATGTTCGTCGACTGAACGAAGTCCCCGATCGAGGAGTTGTCCTTCTCCCCGACAGGCGTCTCGAGGGAGATCGGCTCCACGGCTACGCGCATCATTTCGCGAACGCGGTCCACCGACAGCCCGACCTCGCGCGAGATCTCTTCCTCGGTTGGCTCGCGTTGCATTTCCTGCTGAAGCCTGCTGGCAGTCTTTACGACCTTGTTGATCAGCTCCGCGACGTACACTGGAATCCGGATCGTGCGCCCCTGGTTGATGATGGCGCGCGCGATCGCGCGACGGATCCACCAGGTCGCGTAGGTCGAAAACCGGAATCCCTTGCGCCAGTCGAACTTCTCGACCGCGCGAATCAAGCCTAGGTTGCCCTCCTGAATGAGGTCCGCAAGCGGAATTCCCCTTGCGTTGTACTTTTTGGCGATCGACACGACCAGCCGCAAGTTCGACTCGATGAGGATCTTCTTAGCGATCATGTCCTCGGCTTGAACGCGCCGCGCGAGGTCCACTTCCTGCTCGGGGGTGAGAAGCTGGGCGCGGCGGGTCTGCCGCATCCACATCTCGAGCTCTTCGGAATCGTCGTGCTCGACAGTCTCCGGAAGCTCCTCGGACTCGTCGTCCGAGGATTCCAGTTCCAAAAGGTCTTCGTCCGCCGGCTCGGAAGAGAGGTCTTCGGCAGGCGGGCGCGCACCGATGTCGACATATGTATGCCGACCCGGCGTTCTCACCGTAATCGCCCTTCCGCGCCTGGGCTGCGTCGCGAGGCCCTGCTCTCCAGCCATACCTTTGTCTTTTTCCTTCAATTCCCCGTCGCCCGAATAGATCGTTCGATTCCACTCGCAAGAACGGACGACGCTGCCCGCTGCGATGCCCGCAAATCTGCTTGTATCGTTATGTCAAGCTCGAATCTGGAGCGCCTGACATACACTAACACACACTGTATTGGTTGTCAAGCAACACTTTGAACCTTGCTCCAACCCGTGGAACGGGTTCCCTTGAGACCCCGACAGCGTGTCCCAACAGTAATGACGGCGGACAACGCACCGCGCGTTGCAGCTATGTCTACACCTGCAACCCGAGCAAAGTTCCAACACCCGCTCGAAGAGCCTTCGCGAGGCCCTGCGCGGATGCGACAGTATTGAAGCGCCCGAAGCTGATGCGAATGGTACCTCGCAGCCATTCGGGCTCGTACCCGAGCGCCGTCAAAACCCAGCTCGGCTCTGTCGTTCGGGAGCTGCAGGCGGCTCCGCTGCTGATCGCGAAGCCTGCCCGGTCCAGTTCGAGCACGAGCGCTTCTCCTTCCAATCCCCTAAAGCTGAGACTCAAGATGAATGGGCTTATGTGTTCGCCGCCGTTGACCCGCAAGTCCGGCACGTCTCGTATGGACTCGACCACGGCCCGGCGCAGGTTGGCCGCGTGGGCCAAGTCCTGTTCCAGCCGGTCCCGGGCGATCCGCGCCGCCTCGCCCATTCCCACAATCCCTGGAACGTTTGAAGTGCCGGAACGACGTCCGTCCTCTTGTTCGCCTCCTTCGAGCAGCGGCACAAGGAATCGTCCGCCTTTCACGAAGAGGCCGCCAACGCCTTTCGGCCCATAGAACTTGTGTGCCGAAAATGAAGCGAAATCGACTGGCGTCTCCTCTAAATGGACCGGAATCTTGCCCATTGCTTGAGTGATGTCCGAGTGAAGGGCATCGCACGAGCTCGCGAGATCTGAGACTTCGAAGACCGCTCCGATCTCGTTGTTCACTCGCATTTGCGAGATCAAAGAGTGGTTTCGCTCAGGAGCCAGAACGCCGAGCCCGCTGTTCTGTAGGATTGTGCGGCCCGTCCGCCGCGCGAGCTCGAACACAGAGCTGTGCTCGAAGGGCCCGACCGCTGCGTCCTCGAAGGCCCGCAGCACCCAGTTGTTGGATTCGGTCGCGCCCGATGTGAAAACGACCTCTAGAGGGTCCTCCGCGCCGATCAGGGCAGCCACCTGCTCTCGCGCCCGTTCGACCGCTTTCCGCGCGGCGAGACCCCAACTGTGGACCGAGTGAGCGTTGCCAAATTCGGTTCCAAAGTAAGGGAGCATCGCTTCGAGCACGTGGGGGTCTACCGGCGTCGTCGCGGCGTTATCGAAATAACGGTCAATCGAGAACGGCATCCGCCTCTATTTCTACGAGCCAATCGGGGTCGATGAGCCCTGCGACGACGACCATTGTGCTTGCGGGACGCACCTCTCCGAAGTACTCGCCGTGCGCTCGCCCAATAACTTCCCAATCCTCGCGCCTCGTGAAGTAGGTCCGCGTGCGGATCACGTCGTCCAAGCTCGCGCCGACCTTCTCGAGCGCATCGCGAATGATCTCGATGCACCGGCGAGTTTGCGCCGCGGGATCGCCGGGCGCGAATGCCTTGCCGTCCGGTCCGATTGGGGCCGTTCCAGACACGCTCGCGATCCGGCCGACCCGAACGGCCCGACTGAATCCGATCAGGGGTTCGTAAGGGCTTCCGCTCGACGCCGAGCTTCTCATTTGGCCCCCGCGGGAGCCCTCTCCAAGGCGTCCCTGACCAGTCCCGGAATCTCGCTCGTCTTGTCCGCGACGGCAGCGCCCGCAGCGAGAAGTGCGTCTACCTTGGATTCAGGCGTGCCCTTGCCGCCCGAGATGATCGCGCCCGCGTGTCCCATGCGCTTGCCAGGAGGCGCGGTCCGGCCTGAGATGAACGAGACCAAGGGCTTCGACATCGTCGCGGCGAAGTCGGCAGCGTCCTCCTCGTCCGAGCCGCCAATCTCGCCGATCATCACGACGACTTGCGTTTCCGAGTCGTTCTCGAACATCTCGAGAACCTCTCGAAAGCGGGTTCCAGGCACCGGATCGCCTCCGATACCGACGCAGGTGCTCTGGCCGAGCCCCGCGCGTGTAAGCTCCCAGACGATTTCGTAGGTCAGGGTTCCGCTTCGGCTCACCATTCCGACCGGTCCTGGCTTGAAAATGCGGCCAGGCATGATGCCGATCTTGCACTGCCCTGGAGTAATGATGCCGGGGCAGTTTCCACCCAATAGCCGCGCGTCCGTTTCGCGACGGATGTAACTCGTCATGCGGACCATGTCTTGTACGGGGATTCCCTCCGTAATCAGCGTGACGAAAGGGATGCCGGCATGGGCGCATTCGATGACGGAGTCGGGAGCGTAGGGCGCGGGAACGAACACCGCCGCGGCGCTGGCGCCCGTCGCTTCAGCAGCCTCGGCCGCGGTATCGAAAACCGGAACGCCCAGGTGCTCCGTTCCGCCCTTTCCCGGGGTCACACCCGCGACCACCTTCGTGCCATAGGCGATCATCTGCTCGGTGTGGAAGCTACCCTCCCGCCCCGTCATGCCGGCAACGAGGACTTTGGTGCTGAAATCTACGAGGATGGACATCGCTGGTTCAAAGTGCGGCACTGGCGCGCCGGCAGGTTGCGCGATTATGCCACTTCGCCCAGCCATCGGCGGGAAAGGCCGATTTTTTTCGAATTCCGGCATTCCCATTGGTGAAAAGCCGATGATTTGGAGGTATCCTATGATCGCTGGCTGCAAAGCCAATCCGTTGAATCCATCGACCTCGGTGGAACGGGGGAACCGAACCTTTGGGGTGAAAGGGAGCGGAAAGCGCTCCCAAGGGTAGCTCTTGGCCCGAACCCGACAGCTAACCCCGTAAACGTAGCGAGGGTCGATTGATTCTTCCTGGGAGCGCGCTCGAGTTCCTTTTGGGACGCGAGTCGCTGGAAGAACCATGAGACAGATCGCGTTTGCGGCCGAGGGCAGTCCCGGACTGCCGAAGGAGCGCAAGCGACCGCAGAAGTGCGGTTTGCGGTGCCATAGGCGGTAAGGCGGCTGGCCTGAGCACCTCCTGTTGAGCGGCCCCTCATCCAAGGGTGAGGGGCCATTTATTTGGCGGTACGGTGTACGCCACCCGAGTAAACTCCACCCATGAGCAAGGGGACTCCGGGCGTTCGGTACGCGGAGGTCGAGCGCGAGACCACGGAAACGCGCGTGCAAGTGGTGCTGGACCTCGACGGGGGAACCAAGCAGGACATTCTGACGGGCATCCCGTTCTTTGACCATATGCTTGCTTCGCTTGCGTTCCATGGGAGATTCGATCTAGGCGTCAAAGGTGAGGGCGACCTGGAGGTGGACGACCACCATTTGGTCGAGGACGTCGGAATCGTGGTGGGAAAGGCGATTCGCGAAGCGCTTCGGGAGAGCGAGCCCGTAACCAGGTTCGGCAGTAGCCTGACGCCGATGGACGAAGCTCTCGCAATGGTGGCGCTGGACCTAAGTGGGCGAGGGCATCTGAGCTTCGATGCTTCCTTCAAGCGCGACCGACTCGGGGACCTTTCGACCGAATGCATCCGCGAATTCTTTAAGGCGCTGGCTTACAACGCCGGTTTGACCACGCACATCCGCGTGCTTCAGGGCGAGAACGACCACCACGTTTGCGAGGCCATATTCAAGGGCTTCGGCCGCGCCCTTTTCGAGGCGACCCAGCCAACGGACCGCATGGGTCCCTCTTCCACGAAAGGAAAGGTCGATTGACGGTTGTCCTCGACTACGGAATGGGAAACCTCCGATCCGTCGAGCGCGCAATTGCTCATCTCGGCTTTTCGTGCACGGTCCAACGTGATCTTGGAGGCGCCGATAAGCTGATCATCCCGGGCGTGGGCGCATTTGGCGCGGCGATGGAAAGAATCGGGTCGCTTTCCAAGGACATTCGCAAATCCGCCGTGGACGGCATGCCCCTCTTGGGGATCTGTCTGGGACAGCAGCTTCTGTTTGAGAGGAGCGAAGAGCACGGGGATCACGAAGGTATCGGTTTGATTCCCGGAACGGCGCGTTACCTTCCGAGCGACGGAAACCTGAAGGTCCCGCACATGGGATGGAACGAGGTCCGTTTTCTTCGGTCCGACGGACTCGGGAAGGGCTTTGAAACGGGAGGCCAAGTTTACTTTTTGCACTCGCTGTACTGCCAGTGCGCTGAGCCGGAGAGCGTCGCGGCGACGTGCGAATATGGCATCGAGTTCGCGGCCGCTGTTCAGCGTGGAAATGTCTGGGGGACACAGTTCCATACCGAGAAGAGCGGAGACGTCGGGCTCCAAATCCTGCGGAACTTCCTCGAATGCTGATTCTGCCGGCGATCGACATCCGTGCCGGACGATGCGTCCGACTTTTCCAGGGAAGCTTCGATCGAGAGACCGTATACGCCGACGATCCAGTAACGGTCGCAAAGCGATTCGAATCGGAGGGAGCCGCTTGGATCCACGTCGTCGACTTGGACGGAGCGCTTGCGGGGAGTCCGGTCCACATCGATTTGATCGGTAAGATCGCGGGCTCCGTAGCGTGCCGAATTCAGGCCGGTGGGGGAGTTCGATCGATCGACTCGGCGAAAAAACTTCTAGCCGTTGGAGTGGAGAGGGTCGTGATCGGTACCAGGCTGGTTCAGAGTCCGGAGGAGGCGGGAAGCATCTTCACTGAGCTGGGACAGCTCGCCGTCGCAGGGATCGACGCTCGTTCTGGCCGGGTGGCCACCGACGGTTGGACCGCGGAAACGAACGTAGACGTGATGGCACTTGCGCAACGAGCCGCGGAGCTGGGAGCGAGTCGCATCGTCCTAACGGACATCGGCCGGGACGGAACGCTCGCCGGCCCGAACCTCTCGCTGCTAAACCGAGTGTTGCGATCCGTGAGCGTTCATGTGATTGCCAGCGGCGGCGTGGGCGACATACAGCACATCCATATGCTCCGGGCCACAGCCGCTAACAATCTGGAGGGTGTGATCGTTGGACGTGCTCTTTACGAAGGCAAGCTCAGCCTCGCGGAGGCTCTTCGCGAGTCCGAGTCGTCAACCGATGGCCCATCGTACGAGGGCTCCTCATTGTAAAATACACGCTGCATCCCGAGCCGCCGGCGGGCCACGGGAGGAACCTACATGATCGATCCAGGCGTCATCGCGGTCTTCATTCCGATTATTGCGTTGCTGATTCCCATAGTCGCGATCCTGATCAGCCATCAGCAGAAGATGGCGCAGATCATCCACGGCGGTGGGGGCCCTGAGGCTCGACAAGAGATCGAAGCTCTGAGAAGGGAAGTCGCCGAGCTGCGACAGGCGGTCCAGAATCAGACGATAGCGGTAGATAACCTGCTTTCGGTGCGCAAAACCCTGACGCACGCTGAGGATGCGCCGGCCAGGCTTTCGCCCGAATGAGCGTGCCCCGAGTCTCGATCGTCGTGCCCAGCTACAACCACGCCCGGTTCGCCGCGAAATGCGCGGAGTCCGTTCTCGCTCAGACCTTCGGTGATTGGGAGATGGTCGTCGTGGACGACGGCAGCACGGACGACAGCCTGGAGGTCTGGCGTTCCTTCGACGATCCGAGGATTCAGGTCCATTCGAACGAGCGAAACGTCGGAACCTACGCGACGCAGAACCGTGGCGTCGCGCTCTCCAAGGCGGACTTGTTCGCAATCCTCAACTCGGACGACTTCTGGGAGCCGGAGAAGCTGGAAAGGCAGGTGCGGCTGCTGGAGAGCGACCCCGAAGCGGCGTTCTGCTACACGCTCGGGTGGACGGCATCCGAGGACGGCGAGCTTCGCCTGGACTACGACAACCACGCGGACTGTCCGATAGCGGAGCGTCAGGAGCTTCTGCCGTACCTGCTCGAGGTAAACCGCGTGTTCGCGTCGAGCGTCCTTTGGCGGCTCGAATGGGCGCGCTTCGACGAAAGCCTGCGCTACTCGGGCGACTGGATCGCGCTACTGAAAGCCTCGAGCGAGAGGCATTGTGCTTGCGTGCCGGAGCGACTGAGCACTTGGCGGATCCACGGCGCGAGCACGCACCAAGCATCGGACCCGGTGACGCTTGAAGAGATCAGGATTCGAAGAGCGATCCTGCGGGATCCCAAGCGGTGGTTTTCACCGCGGTTCGACGCCAGGCTCGTTCGGGAGAAGCTCTCGATCTGCGCAATGCACCTGGCGGCGCTGTACGTGCTTTGGAACTCTCCGCGCGAGGCGCGAAGAGCGGCCTGGACCGCGGCACGGCTCGCGCTCGACAAGAGGGCGCCGCTCAAGCGATGGGCCGCGTGCTTTCTGCCAATCGGCCGCGTCCGCAGGCACATGTGGTTTGAAGTGGGAGAGGGGCAATTGCCCGCGCGTCTGGAATCGGTGGCGCCATTAATCTGGCCTTGACGAGCGGTATGGTGAGACATAATGCTGTTAACGGCGCCGACGTAATTCGAAGGCGGCTCATGATTAACCGTTAACCGAAGCCGCAAGCGGACATTGTTGTGAACTGGAACTACGCATTTCGGGCTCGTGATTTGTATTGGGCTCTGTTCGCTGCCCTCGCAGTTGTCGCGATCCTATTCGGTCGGACACTCGTGGCCGATTATAGGCTGCGAACGGAGATTCGGATTGCTGCCGATCGACTCTTAGCTGAATGGCGTCTGCCGCCCTCCGCGAGCTGGAAGAAGGTGCTGATTCGGCCACGAAGTCCTTCCGGAAAAGTGTGGGAGGCGATTCTAGTTTGGGACGGCACCCTTGGCGGGCACCTGCAATACGATCGTGATTGGAAATGGCTTGGCGGAGGACTCATTGACAACTTGGGGCAACGCATTGTCGGGCTAAAGCTCCCTTTGACCGAGACTACGGCATCCGAGCTCCTGACCGCATACCTGGGAACGAGCACCGCCAGCCGCGTCCTCTTGGAGTGGCCGTCCGAACCTTACGCGCCCCTAGGTGAGAGTGCAGGCGCGGGGGACTTCGTCGTTCTCCGCTACTTTCGAGCCGACCTGCGCCAAAGGGTCCGGTGCCGCTTGTATTCCGACACAGGTCAGGTGAGCTACGTGTACTCAGACATACCTGGAGCCGACTCACCGGAACCGAATGCCAAAAGAATCCTCCCGAAACCCGTGGTGCCTCACGGAAAAGGCTGACCGAAGCTAGACCGTTGCGTCCTCTAAAAAGCTGACCAAGGACCCGAGTTCGTGGAGCTCCATTTTGATGCGCAGGAGCTCCTCTCTGAGCTTGACGGGGTTGAGCGCCAGATAGACG
>Ga0187892_10006390_pt1 | contig 17527 bp, 18 predicted proteins | sample MA1701073metaG_FD_139345 | JGI IMG/M metagenome (GOLD analysis project Ga0187892, IMG submission 139345) | Bio-ooze microbial communities from a basaltic lava cave in the Kipuka Kanohina Cave System on the Island of Hawaii, USA - MA170107-3 metaG ... | reverse complement strand
CCCATCGGCGGCTGCGTCTACCAACTGACCAAGGCGCCGTTCGTGGTGCAGCCCGAGGAGCTCTCGGTCATCGAACCGACGCCTGACCGAACGGTCACGCTCACCACGTGCGAACCCCGGGGCTCGGCCGCGAAGCGGCTGATCGTCCAGGCCACGTGGGTCAAGAACCTCGCCGCGGCATGACCCGGCGCCGCCTCCGGGCGGTCCCGGCGCTGACCGGGATCGCCCTGCTGCTCGCGCTGCCGTTCAGTGCCCCCGCGGGTGCCGCAGGCGGGCTCGACGTCGCCATCACCAGCCCGGGCCAGGGCGAGAAGCGCACCACGCCGGGCGTGACCGTCAGCGGCACGGTGACCGCCAAGGCCCTCCTCGCCACGGTCACCTACGTCGAGGTGAACTTCTTCAACAACGGCACGAGGTTTCACACCGAGGTGGTGTGCAGCGGGTGCGGGAACGAGACGGCCGTCCCGTTCTCGGTCGACTCCCCGGTGCTCGACCTAAACGGGCCCTACAGCGTCGAGGTCAGGGCGACCGGGCGGATCATCCTCGACGGCCTTGGCGCCGATGGCAGCGCCAGCCGCAGCTTCGTCGTCGCCGTGCCACCGGGCCCGCCCACGGCCGTGTCGGCCACGCCGCAGCCCGACCGGTCGGTGAAGCTGTCATGGACGGCTCCGGCCGTGACCCGTGACTTCCTCGGCTACGCCATCTACCGCAAGACCGGCACGCAGCCCTTCGCCGTCCTGGCCGTGACCAAGCAGACGACCTACACCGACACCGCCACGGCCCAGCTTCAGGGCGCCGTCCAGTACATCGTCGCCTCGGTGCGCGAGGGGGCGGTGCCCGGCGACACGTCAACCGCCCTGCAGACATCCTCGGCCGCAGTGGTGGCGACGCTGCCGCCCCTTCCCACCACCTCCACCGTCCCCGTCCCAGGCGTCACCACCACGACGTTGCCGCCCGGCGGGGGCAACCAGGAGGGCGGTGCGGCGAGCGTCGACCTGAGCGACCTGCTGCCGAGCCGCACGACGCCGCCGCCGACCTTCCCGCCACCGCCGCCACCGCCCACGCTGCCCGACACGGGGTTCAGCGCCAACCTGCCGTTCCCGTCCACGTCGTTGGGCGCCCTCGACCCGAGCAAGGTCGAGGGCCGCCAGCCGGGCAACGTCGGCAGCACGAGCGGGGCCGGTCAGCTCCAGGCCACCAGCGAGGAGGACGACGCCAACCGGCGGGCGCTGCTGGTGCCCGTCGCCGCCGGGTCGGTGCTGTGTGTCACCGCCCTGCACCTGCGCTGGCTCAACCGCCGCGTCGCCGCCTCCGCCGCCCTCGCCAAGGCCGGCGGTCCCGGCCCGTTCGGGCCCGACGACACCATCGCAGACCTCGATCCTCTACCTCCTGAGCCCCCGACCGGGCCCGGCCAGCCTCCCGACGCCGGCGCCTTCCTGCCCGACGCCGAGCCCGTCGGGGTCGGCGCCGGCCCGACGCGCTAGCCCAGGCCGTTCTCGATCGCTCCCCGGCCACCCGAATAGCCTCTGCACGTGGAGTTGCGGAGCGCGTTCCACCGCGAGCTCGAGGCCATCGACGTGCAGGTCCGCCGGCTGTTCGCGCTCGTCATCGAGGGGCTCGGGGGCGCCACCGACGCCCTCCTCGCCGGTGACCGCCAGGCCGCCCGCGACCTCATCACCCGCGACCAGCTCCTCGACACGCTCTACGTCGACGTCGAGAAGGTGGTGCAGCGCCAGTTCGCCCTCCAGGGACCGATGGCGACCGACCTGCGGTTCCTCCTCTCGGTCCTACGCATCGTGCCCGAGCTCGAACGCAGCGGCGACCTGGCCGAGCACATCGCCCAGTGCGCCGTGCGGGGCATCACCAGCGAGCTCACCCCCCGCCTCCGGGGACTTGTCCAGCAGATGGGACGGGTAGGGGTTTCCCTGTGGCAGGAGACGGCCAGGGTCTTCGACGAGCGCGAGGCGGGCGCCGCCGAGCGGCTCCGTGAGCTGGACGACGAGCTCGACGACCTTCACGTCAGCTTCATCGCCGAACTCGCCACCGGCAAGGTCAGCGTGCCCGTCGCCATCGAATTGGCGCTCGTCGGCCGTTTCTACGAACGTCTGGGCGACCATGCCGTCAACATCGCCGCCCGCGTCGACTACCTCGCCACCGGGGGCTTCTGAGCGCGCCTCATGAGGTTCCGCCTTCTCCCCACCGACGAGACCTATTTCGACCTGTTCAACCAGGCTGCCGCCAACACCGCCCGCTGCGCCAAGTCCCTTCAGGAGCTCATCGCCGACCTCGGGGCCCTGCCTGCCCACCTCGAGCTCATCCGGGCCGCGGAACGGGAAGGCGACGAGCTCACCCGCACCATCCTCCGCCGCCTCAACTCCACCTTCGTCACGCCCTTCGACCCCGAGGACATCCATGCCCTCGCCGAGGAGCTCGACGACGTGGTCGACGACATCCTGGCCGTCGCCGCCCTCCTCGACGTGGTCCACGTCGAGGACGTCCTTCCCGAGCTGAAGGAGCAGGCCGACGTCCTCGTCCAGATGGCCGACACCAACTGCGCGCTGCTCGCCGAGCTGAAGACGATGAAGGGCGTTCGGCCCCATCTCGACGCCATCGACCGCCTGGAGACCGAGGGCGACGACATCCACCGGCGCGCCCTCGCCCACCTGTTCAGCGGTGAGTACCCGGCGCTCGAGGTCGTCAAGTGGAAGGACATCGTGGAGGCCATGGAAGCGGCCCTGAACACCATCGAGGACATCTCCGACGTCGTCGAGGCCATCGTCCTCAAGTTCGCCTGACCGGGCCGGCCCGGGCCTCCGAACCGATATCCACCATGGAGCTGGGCGTCATCGTCGTCATCGTCATGGCCCTGGCCTTCGACTACACCAACGGCTTCCACGACGCCGCCAACTCCATCGCAACCGTCGTCGCCACCCAGGTGTTGTCGCCCCGCCGGGCCGTGGCCTGGGCCGCCTTCTTCAACTTCGCCGCCTTCCTGGTCTTCGGCACCGAGGTGGCCACCACCATCGCCAAGGACGTGGTGGACCCGAGCCGCAACGTCCTCACCGTCGGCGTCATCTTCGCCGGACTGGTCGGCGCCATCGGCTGGAACCTGGTCACGTTCTACCTGGGACTGCCCACCAGCTCGTCGCACGCGCTCGTGGGCGGGATGGCCGGCGCGGCGGTGGCCCGGGCCGGTTTCGGCGTCGTCCAGGAGGAGGGGCTGCGCAAGATCGGCTTGTTCATCGTGCTCTCCCCGCTCGTCGGGCTGGCGCTGGCCCTCTACATCAGCCTGATCATCCTCTGGAGCTTCCACCGGGTCCGCCGGGTCGAGCGGCTCAACCGGACGTTCCGGCGGGGCCAGTTGCTGTCGGCCGCCGCTTTCAGCCTCGGCCACGGCGGCAACGACGCCCAGAAGACGATGGGCATCATCCTGGCCGTGCTCATCGCCGGCGGGCACCTCGACCCGAGCGCCGACGTTCCCCTCTGGGTCGTGCTGTCGGCCCACACCGCCATCGGGCTGGGGACCCCCAGCGGTGGCTGGCGGATCGTGAAGACGATGGGCTCCCGCATCACCCGCCTGAAGCCGGTCGGGGGCCTGGCCGCCGAGTCCGCGGCCGCCGCCACCCTCTTCTTCACCGCGTCGGCCGGCATCCCCGTGTCGACCACCCACACCATCACCGGCGCCATCGTCGGCGTGGGCGCGACCCGCCGGTTGTCGGCGGTGCGCTGGGGCGTGGCCCGGCGGGTGGTCCTCGCCTGGGTGCTCACCATCCCCGGGGCCTTCGCCATCGCCTGGCTGGCCGAGCACGTCGTGCGATTCGGGGCATGATGTGAACGACCGGCGCATCTGGTTCTTCCTGGTCGCCGCCGTGGCCTCCGGCGCGCTCACGCCCCTTGCCCCGGACCAGATCCGGTGGGTCCCGGTGGCGACGTCGGTGGCCTATGCGGTGCTCACCATCCTCGTCGCCCTCGACATGGCCAGCCGTCGGGGACACCCCGGCCACGGCGGCGGACCGACACCGGAGGAGTGACCGAGGACCGCGAGGCCCCCCGGTGCGGGCCGCGAGGTTTCTCGACCGTCCGGCAACGGTAGAAGCAAGCGGGGTCCCGCCCTGTGTCCTGGCGCGGACCGGCTAGGTTTGGCCGTGAACAGGAGGGTCAATGGATCTCGGTCTCGACGTCGCAGAACGCAACAAGTTCGCCGTCCTCAGCGTGAGGGGCGAGGTCGATGTCTATACCGCCCCCAAGTTCCGCGAACGGCTGATCGAGCTCGTCGGGCAGGGCAAGCACCACATCGTCGTCGATCTGGAAGGCGTCGAGTTCCTCGACTCGACCGGTTTGGGTGTGCTGGTGGGTGGTCTCAAGCGGCTGCGCAGCCACAACGGCGACCTCGTACTCGTCTGCACCCAGAGCAGGATCCTCAAGGTTTTCGAGATCACCGGGCTCACCAAGGTGTTCTCGATCTACGACACCGTCGAGGCGGCAACCGACCCGAACTCGCAAAACTAGGCAGGTCCGTTGTCCGAGGTCGTCGAGCTCGAGATCCCGGCTCGGCCCGAATTCGTGGCGTTGGCCCGCCTGGTCGTCTCGGCAATGGCTGCGACCGACGCCGCATTGTCCGACGATCAGGTCGACGACCTCAAGATCGCCGTGTCGGAGGCGTGCACCAACGCCATCGAGGCGCACGGGGCGGTGGGGGCCGACGTGGGCGTCCGGTTGCGCTGCTGGTCCGACGAGAGGGGGCTGCGCGTCTCCATCGAAGACCGGGGCCCGGGGTTCGACCCTTCGATCCTTCCCGAACACCCGCCGCCGACCGACCCCGACCGCCTGAAGTTCGAGCGGGGCCTCGGCATTCCGCTGATCCGTGCGCTGGTCGACGAGGTGGAGATCGCCTCGTCGGGCGAGGGCACCGAGGTGCGTCTTGCCATGTGGCACGCCACCAACGGCCGCCACTGATCCCACAGCCACGGCGGAGGCCGTACAGTCGCCGTTCGTGGCTCTGAAGAAGGTCCTCCACCGGCTCACGGCATCGATGTCGGAGCTCGACCAGGAGAAGCTGCGGGAGTTTTGCGCCGGCCGCGAGTGCCTGACCATCAATGACGCCGAACCGCGGCACGAGGTCACGCTGGTGGGCGAGATCACGAGCTTGCGCATCGTTCCACGGGCCGGATCTCCGTCCCTCGAGGCAACCATCAGTGACGGCAGCGGCGCGCTGGTGGCGGTGTGGACCGGCCGGCGCCGCATCGCCGGCGTGGCCCCCGGCCGCCGGCTGATGATCGCGGGGCGGGGCGCGCCCATCGGCTACCGGGGCCGCCTGCTGTTCTACAACCCCCGCTACGAGCTGCTGTAGCGGCGACTCGCCCGAGCCGTCGTGCCGGTCTTTCCGGTCGGTGAGGGGCCGGTCGTCGTCATCGCCATCGGGGCCAACGCCGCAGGGATCAACGCCGTCGGCCAACTGGCCCGGGGCGGGTCCGTGGTGGGCCAGCCTCCCGGTGCTCGTCGCCGTCGGCGGGCATGCTCGGCCTGGGCGGCACCGCCGGGCCGGGCCTGGTCGCGGGCGCGTTCGGGCGCCTGTCCTTCTTGCGGCCCTTGCGCCACGCTCGAGCTCGCCGCCGGCCCAGTGGGTCTTGGACGCGTTGACGCGCACCGGCGGCGTCCTCTTCGACCCTCCTCGCGTGCTCCACTGAGCACTTCTTTGACCGGCGTCGCAGGCCGCACCGCGATTCATTTACGTCACCCGACTGGCCCGCTCGGTGGCTTTGTGCCACCCAGCCAGGGCGCGACAGTGCCGGGCTGTTGGAGCTGATTGCCGCGGTCCTCATAGTTCGTCGGTAGGCACGTCCCCCATACTTCGTACGCGTTCATGTACTATTTCCTGGTCGCATCGGGACTCGAAATCACTGGGTCCTACTCGTTGTTGTGGCACCTCAGCAAGAACGGCGTTCGCCAGGATAAGGCTGACGCGCCCGCTCCGGGGCGACATCGGACGATAAGGAGGAAAGCAGGGATGCCGAAGAAGGTTGCTGCGCCTGTCACCAAGGCCAGCCGCACGATGAGCAGTGAGCACAAGGCGGCGTTGGCCGAGGGTCGGGAGCAGGGCCGTGTGGTGCGGCGGTACCTCGAAGCCCTCGAGTCGCACCGGCCCAAGCGTGGTCGCAAGCGCACACCGGAAAGCGTGCAGAAGCGCCTCGCCGACATCGAGCAGAGGCTGGCGACCGCCGACCCGCTGTCCCGCCTGCACCTGAGCCAGGAGCGGATGGACCTCCAGCAACAACTGGCTGCGGCCGGTGACGGAACGATCGACATCTCCGCTCTGGAGGACGACTTCATCGCCGTCGCCGCCGGCTACAGCGAGCGCAAGGGAATCACCTATTCGGCGTGGCGTGTAGCCGGTGTGGAGCCTCGCGTGCTGAAGGCGGCGGGCATCGGGCGAGGTCAGTAGGAGGTCAGTAGGAGTCAGCGGCAACTGGGTGACCGCCGTGGCCGGCCAACGCACCCCCCGATTAGAGGTTCGGCACGCCGGGGAGCAAGAATGTCCCGATGGGCTCCCCGGCTCTGCTCGCGCCGCCCCGGCGTCCCGCGCCATCGGCGCCCGCGAGCACGCCGTTCGTCATCCGCACTGCCCAGCGGGGCGAGGCCGCCGCCCAACCGGTGGCCCCGGCCACCGGGCCCGGGGGTGGGCCCGCAGCGGCTGACGACGGTCCCGGGTTCCTGGCCCGCTACTGGTTCGAGCTGGCCAGCCGTCCCGCCCGGCTCATCGCCGCCCTGATGGCGACGGCGGTGGCGCCCGTGGTGGTGATCGAGGCGGGTGCCGTGGCGAGGGCGACGGCGGAGTTGGCGGGCCGCCCGCACACCCCCCGCCCGGTCGTGCCGGTGGCGGCGGGCGACCTGGTGCCGAAGCGAGCTCCGGTGGTCCCCCTGGCCGGCGACCTGCAGACGTGGCGTGCGGCAGCGTGGACCGCGGCTGCCACCTGCCCCGGCCTGCCGTCCGAGGTGCTGGTCGCCATCGCCAAGGTCGAGACCGGCCTCGGTATCCGCACGGACGCGTCGTATGCGGGCGCCGTCGGTCCCATGCAGTTCCTTCCCGCCACCTGGTCCGCCTACGGCGTCGACGGCGACGGCGACGGGCGGATCGACGTGATGAACCCGGTCGACGCCCTCCACGGCGCCGCCCGCCTCTTGTGCGCCAACGGAGGCGGTGACCCCCATCGCCTGCGGACCGCGGTCTGGCACTACAACCGGTCGGTGTCCTACGTCGAGCGGGTGGCGACCCTCGCCGGCCTCACCGCCTGGTCGACGGTCGAGTAGCCGCGGGGCCGCCCCGCCCCGCTGGCCGCCGCCGCGTCGGTACCCTGACCGGCGATGTCCGGCGGTCCCGGAACCGAGCTGGTCTGCGCCCGCCATGGCACTCCCACGGGGCTGACCTGCGTCGAGTGCCAGACCCCGATCTGCCCGACGTGCGCCATCCGCACGCCGGTGGGGTTCAAGTGCCCCGACCACGCCTGGAAGGCCAAGCCCCGCAAGAGCCGCAAGGGCCTGACCGTGCTCGTCTCGCTCGTGGTCATCGGCGGCGGCCTCTATGCGGTGCGGGAGGTGAGCATCGAGAAGCCGTTCACGGCCACCTGCCCGACCCGGGCCGGGCCCGACGTGGGCATCGGGCCCGAAGGCGGCGGCACCACCTGGAAGGAGCTGGCCCGTTCGCCCTTGTGCGGCCGGTTCGGGGCGGCGTCGGCCTGGACGGGCAAGGAGCTGTTGATCTGGGGCGGCCAGAACTGCGCGGGCGCGGAGTGCCCGTCCCTGCGGGCGCCGCGGGTGGCCGACGGGGCGGCGTACGACCCGGCTCGCAACTCCTGGTGGATGCTGGCGGCGGCGCCCCTTGAGGGCCGCGACGACGCAGCGACGGCGTGGACGGGCACCGAGCTGCTCGTCTGGGGCGGCCACGGCCGGGAGGCGTCGCTGCCCGACGGCGCCGCCTACGACCCCGCCCGGGACCGGTGGCGCCCGATCGCCGGCTCGCCCCTCGGGGCCGTCGGCGGGAGTGCCTCCGCATGGACCGGCACCGAGCTGCTGGTCTGGGGTGGTGACGACCGCACCGAGGGCGCTGCCTACAACCCGGCGACCGACTCATGGCGGCCGATGGCCCCGGCGCCGATCGCCGGCCGCACCGCTCCGGTGGCGACGTGGACCGGCCGTGAGCTCCTCGTCTGGGGTGGCTCGGCGGCCGGCTCGGACCTGTCCGACGGCACCGCCTACGATCCGGCGACCGACTCGTGGCGGTCCCTTCCTTTCCCGGCCCTCGGCGGCCGCGTCGGGCCCGCGTCGGTGTGGACGGGCCGCGAGCTTCTCGTCTGGGGCGGGTCGAGCGGCAACGGTGTGTACGGGGACGGCGCCGCCTACAGCCCCACGACCGACCGGTGGCGCTCCCTGCCGCCGGCACCGGTGCCGCCGCGGGCCGACGCGCTGGCCGTCTGGTCGGGGCGGGAGCTCCTCATGTGGGGCGGGCTGGGGCCCGCGGCCGACAGCGGGAGCGATGGGGGCCTGGCCGTCGGTCCGATCGGTCGCCGCCTGGCCCCCGACGTCATCGTCCCGCGTGGCGACGGCGCCGCGTACAACCCCGACACCAACTCGTGGCGTCGCCTCGAACAGGTGGCCCTGCTCGCCCGCAGGCTCCCCGTGGGCGCGTGGGACGGCAAGGGGATGATCGTCTGGGGCGGGGTGGTGCTGGTCGAAAGCCCGGCGTCGGCCGCCGACGGGGCCCGCTACACGCCCCGCTGAGGCCCCGCGGGCGCCGACGACGGTCCCGGGTCATGGTCGTGGCCGGCCTCGCCGATCAGGAGCGCCTTGACCGTCTCCTGCGATTCCACGGTGACCAGGACGAGCACCTCGTCACCCGCCTCCATCACCGTCTCGCCCCGGGGCACGACGACGTGGCGATCGCCCCGGATGACGGCCACGATGGTGGCGTCGCGCGGCACACCCAGCTCGCTGATGGCCTTACCGACTGCCGGCGAATCATCGGCCAGCGTGACCTCGACCAGCTGCGTGTCGCCGAACTGCATCAGCCGCACCAGCGACCCGACCGCCACCGCCTCCTCCACCAGCGCCGTCAGCAGGTGGGGGGTGGACACCGAGATGTCGACGCCCCACGACTCGTTGAACAGCCAGTGGTTCTGGGGATGGTTCACCCGGGCGACGACCCGGGGGACGGCGAACTCCTGCTTGGCCAGGAGGGAGACGACCAGGTTGTCCTCGTCGTCCCCGGTGGCGCCGACCACGACGTCGTACTGCTCGATGTGCAGCTTCTGGAGGCTCGTCACCTCGCACGCATCGGCCTCGGCCACCGTGACCCGAGGCGGCAGGGTGGCGCGCACCCGGGCGACGACGTCGGGGTCCTGCTCGATGAGAAGGACGTCGTGGTCGCTCTCCGCCAGGTCGGCGGCGATATAGGTGCCGACGTTGCCGGCGCCGGCGATGGCAACCTTCATCGGCGGGACCCCTCCGTCGGGTTGTGCAGGCGGGTCTCGAGCTCGTCGATGGCGTCGCGCCGCACCAGGAGGTGGAGGATGTCCCCTTCCTGGCCGACCAGTCCCGGGATGGCCAAGCGGCCTTCGCCGCGGCGGGACAGGGCGACAAGGCGGTAGCGGTCGCCTTCGTCGAGCTCGCCGAGCTTGCGGCCCGCCCACTCGTCGGGAAGGGCCCGCTCCAGGAGCATGACCCGTCCGCTGGGGTCGGACCATTCGCTCACCGACCGCTCGGAGAATATGCGGCGCAGTACCTGGTCGGTCGTCCACGCCACCGCCGCGACGGTGGGGATGCCGAGGCGCTGGTAGATCGCAGCCCGTTTGGGGTCGTAGATGCGGGCCACGACGTTGGGGACCTCGTAGGTCTCGCGGGCGATGCGGGCTGACAGGATGTTGGAGTTGTCGCCGTTGGTGACGGCGGCGAACGCTTCGGCCTCGCGGATGCCGGCCTGCTCGAGGTGCTGGCGGTCGAACCCGAACCCGTGGATGGCCTTGCCCCCGAACCCCTCCGGCAGCCACCGGAAGGCGTTGCGGTTCTTGTCGATCACCGAGACGGAATGGCCTCCGTCCTCCAAGGCGATCGCCAGTTGCGAACCGACGCGCCCGCACCCCACGACGACGACGTGCACCCGGCTACGCGACCACGGGGCGACGGCGGGGCGCAAACTGGACGTGGGTTACAGGTGGGGGGGCGTGGGGCTCTACGGTCTGCGGCGATGTATCAGGCCCTCAAGCGACTGCTGCTGGGGCGGCCGCTGGCCGGGTCGGAGGAGCACGGGCAGCGGCTGCCCAAATCGGTGGCGTTGGCGACGTTCTCATCCGACGCCATCTCGTCAACGGCCTACGCCACCGAGGAGATCCTGTTCGTTGTCGCGTTTGCGGGATCGAGCCTCGCCCTCGGCCTGTCGAGGCTGGTCCCGATCTCCATCGTCGTGGCAATCCTCATCGCCATCGTGGTGGCGTCCTACCGCCAGACGATCCACGCCTATCCCAACGGCGGCGGCTCCTACCTCGTCACCCGGGACAACCTCGGGCGGTACCCGTCCCTCGTGGCCGGCGCCTCGCTCCTCGTCGACTACATCCTCACCGTGGCGGTGTCGATCTCGGCGGGCGTGGCCGCCATCATCTCGCTGCCGGTGTTCCGCGACCTCCGAGACAGCCGGGTGGGGCTCGGACTCGGACTCATCGCCCTGATCACCATCGTCAACCTGCGGGGGCTCAAGGAGTCGGGGACGATCTTCGCCGTCCCCACCTACACCTACATCGCCAGTATCAGCCTGCTCGTCGTCTACGGGCTCTACAAGGAGTTCTTCGGCACACCGGAGCCTGTCCCCCCGCCTTCCCCCGAAGAGTTCCACGGGCTCTTGGCGGGCGGCAGCCTCAGCCTCATTGTCCTCCTCCGGGGCTTCTCCTCCGGTGCCGTGGCCCTGACCGGTATCGAGGCCATCGCCGACGGCGTCCCCGCCTTCCGCGAGCCGCGGGCCAAGAACGCGGCCACCACGCTCCTGATCATGGGCACCATCCTGGCCACGCTCTTCGTCGGGGTATCGGTGCTGGCGCACCACCTGCACCCCTACCCGAGCGAGGAGGAGACGGTCATCTCCCAGATGGGCCGGGCCGTGTACGGCGGCGGGCCGATCTACGTGATCCTGCAGGTCGCCACCGCTGCCATCCTCACCCTCGCCGCCAACACCGCGTTCGCCGACTTCCCCCGTCTCTCGTCGATCATCGCCCGGGACGGGTTCCTCCCTCGCCAGTTCGCCAACCGTGGCGACCGCCTCGTGTTCTCCAACGGCGTGGTCTTCCTGGCGGTCATGGCCGCATGCCTGCTCATCGCCTTCGGCGGCATCACCAACGCCCTGATCCCCCTCTACGCCGTCGGCGTGTTCACCTCGTTCACGCTCAGCCAGTCAGGCATGGTGGCGCGCCACCTGAAGCTCAAGGAGCCGGGGTGGAAGCGGGGCATCACGATCAACGCCCTCGGCGCGACGGCCACCGGCGTCGTGCTCGTCATCGTCGCCGTCTCCAAGTTCACCGTGGGCGCGTGGCTGCCGATCGTCGTGATCCCCGCCATCATCGCCCTGTTCCTCGGCATCCGGCGCCACTACGACCGGATCGCCAAAGTGCTCGTCGTGCGGCCTGACGAGGTGCGGGCCGTCCGCCTCAACCATACCGTGGTCGTGCTCGTGGGCCGTATCCACAAGGGCGTCATCAACGCCCTCGCCTACGCCAAGTCCCTCCGTCCCCAGCAACTCCTGGCTGTCTATGTCGCCTTCGAGGACGAGGACAGGGAGGACATCGAGCGCCAGTGGGAACAGTTCCACTTCGACGTGACCCTGGAGGTCGTGGGGTCGCCCTACCGGGACCTGGTGCAGCCCATCGAGACGTTCCTCGACGAGTTGGACGACCGGTGGGACAACGACACGATCACCGTCGTCATCCCCGAGTTCGTGGTCGGGAAGTGGTGGGAGCAGATCCTGCACAACCAGAGCGCCCTGATCCTCAAGGGCAAGCTCCTGTTCCGCAAGGGCGTGGTGGTGACGTCGGTGCCCTACCACGTCGACAGCGAGAGCGACGAGTCGCCTCAGGCGGGCTCGGCACCCTCGCCCAAGTGATCGACGAGCCGGTAGCCCACCCCGGGCTCGGTCACGAGCCGGGGCCGGGCCGGGTCGTCAGCCAACTTCTTGCGCAACTGGCTGGCGTAGACGCGTAGGTACTGCGTCTCCTGGCCGTACTCGGGCCCCCAGACCTCCTGGAGGATCGCCCGGTGAGTCAGGATCCGGCCCGGCCAGCGCGCCAGCAGAGCGAGGAAGCCGAACTCCTTGGGCGTCAGGTCGACCTCGCGACCCGCGACCGTGACCCGGTGGTGGGGCAGGTCGACCCGGACGTCGCCCACCTCGAACACGGCATCGTCGGGACGCTCCGACGCGCTCTGTGCGTGACGGAGCGCCACCCGGACCCGAGCCAGCAACTCGGGCATGGAGAACGGCTTGGTGACGTAGTCGTCGGCGCCCTCGTCGAGGGCCTGGACCTTGCGGTCGTCGGCCCCGTCGGCCGACAGCACGATGATGGGCACGTCGGTCCATCCCCGCACCCGCCGGCACACCTCCAGCCCGTCCACGTCGGGCAGCCCCAGGTCGAGCACGACCAGGTCGGGTGCGTGCACGGCGACGGTGTCGATGGCGCCCTGGCCGCCGTCGGCGGTGACGACCCGGTAGCCGCGCGCGGCCAGGGCGGCGCCGACCGCCCGCAGGATTGCGGGCTCGTCGTCGACGACGAGCACCGTGGCAGCCGGATCCGTCACCGTGCTGGGAGGTTCGCGCGATTCACCACGCCAGGCGCGGACGGCGCCCGCCGAAATCAGCTGGCCAGGGCCCCGGCCTTCTCCTCGGCGACCACGCTGTCGGCGTGGCCCTCGACGTCGACTTTGGGCAGGATGCGGTCGAGCCACCCGGGCAGCCACCAGTTGCGGTCGCCCAGCAGCTCCATCGTGGCCGGGACGAGCAGCAGCCGCACGATGGTGGCGTCGAGCAGGATGGCCGTGGCCAGGCCCGTACCCATCAGCTTCACGACCCGGTCCTGCTCCAGGATGAAGCTCCCGAAGACGAACACCATGATCGCCGCCGCCGCGGTGATGACCTTGGCAGTGGCGGCCAGGCCGTCGGCAACCGACGTGCGGCTGTCACCGGTGCGGGTCCACTCCTCCCGCACCCGGGAGAGCAGGAACACCTCGTAGTCCATCGACAGGCCGAACACGATTGCGAACAGCATCATCGGCGCCCACGGTTCGATGGGCGCCGGTTGCACCCCCGTGATGGCCGACAGCCAGCCCCACTGGAACAGCATGACGACGATGCCGTAGGCGCCGCCCAGCGACAGCAGGTTCATGACGACGGCCTTGAGAGGTACGAGCACCGAGCGGAAGACGACCATCAGGAGCAGGAACGACAGGCTCAGGACCACGCCGAAGAAGTACGGCAGGCGTGACTCGAGGTAGTTCGAGAAGTCGACGCCCACGGCGACGGTGCCGGTCAGGGCCACGTCGATGCCGAGGGACTCCTCCACGGGCGGAAGCACGTCGTCCCGCAGGCGGTCGACGAGCTGCGTGGTGGCCTCGTCCTGGGGCCCGGTCTTGGGGATGACGTTCCAAAGGGCGGCGGTGCGGGGGTCGTTGGGCTGGGCGTCCGAGACGAACTCCACGCCGGGGTCGGCGGCGATGGCCCGGTTGACGGCGTCGAGGCGGCCGATGTCGGTGCCGGCGGGCAGCTCGGTGACCAGCAGCAGCGGGCCGTTGAACCCGGGGCCGAAGCCCTCGACCAGCAGGTTGTAGGCCCGCTTGGTGGTCGTGCCGTCGGCGTAGTTGCTCTCGTCGGAGAACCCGAGGCGCAGGCCGAACACCGGCGTCGCCAGCAGCACGAGCGCCACGGCACCGGCGATGGCCGAGGTCCACGGCTGGCGCTGGATGAGCCGGCTCCACCGGTAGGCGAGCGTCTCGTTCAGGGGCTTGGGCGGGCGGTGGCGAACCTCCTGCTTCAAGGGCCGCACGAAGAACCCGGCGATGAGCACGATGGCGGCCAGGGGCAGGCCCACGATCAGCGGCGAGATCTTGAGGCCGATGCCCACCAGGGCCACCGCCACCAGGCTGGCGGCGATGAGGCCCCGCCACCGGGTCTTCTCGACCTTCTCGCCGGCGAAGCCGAGCAGGGCGGGCAGGAGGGTCAGCGAGGCGATCACGGTCACCAGGACGACCGATGCGGCGCCCACGGACAGGCCCTGTACGAAGCTCACGCCCATCAGCAGCATGCCGAGCAGCGAGATCACGACGGTCGTACCCGCGAAGAGCACTGACCGGCCGGCGGTGTCGATGGCGATCGTCACCGACTCCCGCACCGTATGGCCGCCCCGCAGCTGCTCGCGGTAGCGGGTGACGATGAGCAGGGCGTAGTCGATCCCGACGCCCAAGCCGATCATGATGCCCAGGAACGTGGTGAAGTCGGGAATGGCGAACAGGTTGCTGAGCAGGGTGATCGCCATCGTGCCGATGCCGATGCCGGCCAGGGCCACGCCGAGGGGCAGGCCCATGGCCAGCACCGACCCGAAGGCCAGGATGAGGATGACGACGGCGAAGGCGACGCCGAGGATCTCGGACGAGGGCTCCTCGAAGGGCGCGAAGATGAACCCGCCCGTCTCGACCTGCAGCCCGGCGACCTGGGGCGCGGCCTCGCGGATCTCCTCCCCGATCTCGTTGGCCCGCTCGAAGTTGATGTTCTCGGGCAGCTCGAGGCTGGCGTAGGCGATCCGCCCGTTGTCCGAGACCTGGCGGCCGCCGTCCTCCGAATACGGGCTCACGACCCGGTTGATCTCGGGGATGGCGTCGACGGTGCTGAACAACGTCTCCATCGCCCGGCGGACGGCGGGATCGTTCACCCCCTGGTCGGCCTTGAACACGATCGTGCCCGACTGGCCGGTGCCCTGGCCCCCGAACTCCTCCTCGAGGATGTCGAAGCCCTTCTTGGACTCCACGTCGGGCAGGTTGAACTCGTCGCGGAACGCCGACCCGACGCCGTTCGAGATCATGCCGATGAGCACGAGGGAGGCGAGCCAGAGGCCGAGGACCAGCTTGCGGCGGTCGTGGCACCAGGCTCCCAGCCTGCCGAAGCGGCTCGCAGGCGTGGGGGCCAGCGGGCGCGCCGACCCTTTCGACATGTCCACACTCATGGGGGGGCTCCTCACTGCGCTTGCTGCGTTGCGACTACCGACTGCCCGCCGCAGTCAAACTCATCGCTTTTCTAGTCGGGGTCGGTGGGTTACGGAGAAGAGATCCTGCGTTCAGGTTCTATTCAGGTGCGACGAGTTGGCTGGTGGACGGGCACGGTGAAGACAAACGTCGCACCGCCACCCACTGTCCGATCAACCCGGATCGTGCCGCCGTGGCTTTCGATCACGGCCTTGCAGATGGCCAGCCCGACCCCGCTCGATCCGCCCCGCTCGCCCTGGCGGAAGGGCTCGAAGACGGACGAACGGGCGTATTCGGGCACGCCGATGCCCTCGTCGGCGACCCGCACCTCGACAACGCCGTCCCTCTCCCGGCCGCCGATCCTGACGCACGAGCCCTCGGGGGCGTGGCGGGCGGCGTTCTCGAGGAGGTTGGTGACGACGAGGTCGAGCTGGGTGTAGTCGGCGTCGACGAGGGGCAGCCCCGCGGGTAGCTCGACCTGGATGCGCACCCGGCGGAACAGGGGGGACAGGCGCCGGATACGGTCGGCGACCAGCTCGTCGAGGGGAACGGCCTGGCGTTCGGGCTCGAGGGCACCCGCCTCGATGCGGCTGAGCGACAGCAGGTTCGAGACGATGCGGTCGAGCCGTTCGGTCTCGTCGCACACCGTGCCCAGCAACTCGGTCCGGGTGGCGTCGTCGTACGCGGTGCCGTGGCGGAGGTCGGAGGCGACGGCCCGGATGGTCGCCAGGGGCGTCCGCAGGTCGTGGGAGACGGACCGGAGGAGGGCGGCGCGCTGCTCGTCCACCCGGGCCAGGATATGGGCGCGCGACGCGTCGGCCTCAAGCGCCTCGCGCTCGGCGGTCACCTGGTGAAGCCGGTCGTTGAGGGCGGCCAGCTCGGCCGTGCGGGCCTCGGCGCCCCGGCGGCGGTCCGCCTCGGTCGCCACCAGCAGGCCCACGACCAGGGCCACGGCCACGAAGGCCACCGCCGCCGGCCAGTCGCCGGGGGCGAGGAGCAGGGTCACCGCCACCCCGACGGCCGCGGCGGTGACCGCGACCGCCTCCGCCCCGCTGATCCCGCCCGCCGCCGCCGCGGCCAGGACCAGCACCACGGCCAGCGCCGCCCGCTCGGGCTCGCGGCGCAGGACGACGAGGAGGCCGGCGGCCACGCCCACTGCCACCACGCCCACCGCCACGCCGTACCCGAGCGGTCGCCTGCGCTCCGGGAGCCGGAACCGCAAGGCGTGAGCCATGGTCCGATCTTGCCGCGTCGGCGGAACTACGGCACGACGACGATGATCGTCCTGGTGGCCGAGCTGGCGTAGGGGTCCTGGCAGAGCGAGTGCCGGGACATGGCGGTGAAGCTGACCTCGAACGTTCCCGCCCGGGAGAACGTGTGCGAGACGGTGGCCTCCGCCCGCCCGACCTGGGGCGTCGGCGGCGCCCACGCACCGTAGGGGACGAGGCACGCCGCGACCGCGCAGCTCCTCGCCGACCCGGTGAAGGTGGAGTCCCCGTCGCCGAACCCCACGCTCCGGCACCCGTCGACGATGGGGGCGTCGGCGTCGCTGTAGACGATGGCGAAGTCGGAGGTCATGGGATCGTTCGGGCGCGGCGTGGCCGTGACTTCGATGACCAGCGGCGAGTTGGGGCCGGGCTCGGGCTGCCAGTGGAACGGCCCGCACGCCGGGTCGGTGCTGTTGACGCACCGGGAGGAGGCGAGCGCGCTCGGAGGCTGGGTCGTGGTCGTGGGATCCGGGTCGGGGTCGGCGGGATCGGGATCGGTCGTCGGCAGCCGGGTCGTCGTCGACGGGGCCGGTCCTGTGCCGGTCGTGCGGGCAGTCGTGGGGACGGGCCTGGTCGTGGCGGTTGGCTGCGACGTCGGCACCGGCGAGTCGCCGATGATGGTGGTCGACGGGGCGACGGCGGACGAGGACGTGGACGACCCAGCCGACGGCGGGGCCCCTTGGCCCCGGGTCGCCACTTGCTGCGGCGTGCCTCCGGGCAGGTTGGCGGTCAGGACCACCCCTGCCACGACGGCCAGAGCGGAGGCGGACAGGCTCAGGGCTCCCGCCCGGCGTCGCCGGCGGCGCCGCGCCCCTTCGGCATAGATGTGCTCGAGCAGCTCGCCCCGGCTCCGCCGGCGGCGCAGGTCGCCGGCCCGCGGGGCCGGAGCGCCGTCGTCAGGTTCCATCGAGGGCAACGACAACCTCCTCGTCGTTGGGGAAGTGGCGGCGCAGGCGCTGGGTCGCCCGGTGGGCGTGCGCCTTGACCGTCCCGGCGGAGAT
>Ga0187892_10006389_pt1 | contig 17530 bp, 18 predicted proteins | sample MA1701073metaG_FD_139345 | JGI IMG/M metagenome (GOLD analysis project Ga0187892, IMG submission 139345) | Bio-ooze microbial communities from a basaltic lava cave in the Kipuka Kanohina Cave System on the Island of Hawaii, USA - MA170107-3 metaG ... | reverse complement strand
TGAAGAGCGGGGAGGTGAAGACCTGGACCCGCTCGAGCGGATTCCAACGCAGACCGTAGCCGCGCACGAAGTTGTCGACCGTACGAAACGTGATGAAGGCGTCGTCGCAGACGTAGGCGTTCCAGTAGTAGAGGGCGCCGAAGACGACCGCGACGACGGGGACGTAGGCTGCCTGCGCCATCCGGGCGTGCACTCTACCAGCCACGTGGGCGCCTCGTGGGCGTGATGAGTATCTTCCGCGGCTCACCGCCAGGAGGGCGCGTGGCGCTCCGCGAGGCCGACGAGATCCGCGAGACGTTCCTCCGCTTCTTCGAAGCGAAGGGGCACACACGCGTTCCGAGCGCCTCGCTCATCCCGAGCGACCCGACGCTCCTCTTCACGAACGCCGGCATGGTGCCCTTCAAACGCGTGTTCACGGGCGAGGAGAGCCGCCCCTACAAGCGCGCCGCCACCACGCAGAAGTGCCTGCGCGTGTCGGGCAAGCACAACGATCTCGAGGAGGTCGGGCGGAGCCTCCGCCACCACACCTTCTTCGAGATGCTCGGGAACTTCTCGTTCGGCGACTACTTCAAACAGGACGCGATCCGCTTCGCCTGGGAGCTCGTGACCGAGCGCTTCGGGCTCGATCCGAAGCGGCTCGCGGTGACCGTGTTCCGCGAGGACGACGAGGCCGCCTCGATCTGGGAGACGGAGATCGGCGTCCCGCGGAGCCAGATCTACCGGCTCGGCGAGGCCGACAACTTCTGGGCGATGGGCGAAACCGGCCCCTGCGGGCCGTGCAGCGAGATCTACCTCGACCGCGGGGCCATCCCGGGCGTGAAGGACGACGACCCCTCCAAGGACTCGGGCCGCTTCCTCGAGTTCTGGAACCTCGTGTTCATGCAGTTCGACCGCGACGCCCGCGGCAAGCTGACCCCGCTGCCGCGGCCCTCGGTCGACACGGGCGCGGGCCTCGAGCGCACGACGCAGGTGCTGGCCGGGCTCTCGAGCAACTACGAGACGGACCTGTTCACTCCGATCCTCGCGCGCGCCCAGGAGCTCTCGGGCGTCCGCCTCGGCAGCGATCCCGAGAAGGACGTCTCGCTCCGCGTGATCGCCGACCACGCGCGTGCGGTCACCTTCCTGATCGGCGACGGCGTGCTGCCCGCGAACGAGGGCCGCGGCTACGTGTTGCGGCGCGTCCTGCGCCGCGCGGCGCGCCACGGCGCGCTGCTCGGGCTCGAGCGGCCGTTCCTGTTCGCGGTCGCGGAGGCGGTGATCGAGCGGATGGGCCTCGCGTTCCCGGAGCTCGTGGAGCGCCGCGCCTTCATCATCGACCGCGTGCGGCGCGAGGAGGAGCGCTTCCTCGAGACGCTCGGCAAGGGCCTCGCGCTCCTAGAGGGTGAGTTCCGCGCGCTCCGCGCCCGCGGCGGGAAGGAGCTCCCGGGCGCGGTGCTGTTCAAGCTCTACGACACGTTCGGCTTCCCGCTCGATCTCACGCAGGACATCCTGCGGAGCCACGGGCTCGCGGGCGACGAGCCGGGTTTCCGCGCGGAGATGGAGGCTCAGCGCGCGCGATCTCGCGAGGCGTGGAAGGGGAGCGGCGACGCGAGCGTGGGCGAGCTGTACGGCCGCATCGCCGCTGACCTCGCCACCTCGTTCGTGGGCTACGACACGCTCGAGCACGAGGCCGAGATCCGCGCGCTCCTGGTGGGCGGCCGGCCCGTGGACGAGGCCGCGGCCGGCGCCGAGCTCGAGATCGTCGTCGCGGAGACGCCCTTCTACGCCGAGAGCGGCGGCCAGGTCGGCGACCGCGGCGTGATCGAGACCACGGGCGGCCGCGCCCAGATCGAGGACACGCAGCGTCCGAGCGGCGAGCTCGTGGTGCACCGGGGCAAGGTCGTCTCCGGCCGGCTCCGCGTCGGCGAGGTGGCGAACCTCGCGGTGGACCGCGCCGCGCGCGAGGCCACCGTCCGCAACCACTCGGGCACGCACCTGCTCCACGCGGCGCTCCGCGAGGTGCTCGGCCCGCAGGCGCTCCAGAAGGGCTCGCTCGTCGCGCCCGACCGGCTGCGCTTCGACTTCACGCACGACGCGCCGCTCACCGACGAACAGATCGAGCGCATCGAGGACCTCGCGAACGCCTGGATCGAGGCGAACGACGCCGGCCTGGTGCGTGAGCTGGGCTACCGCGAGGCGATCGACGCCGGTGCGATCGCCATGTTCACCGAGAAGTACGGCGAGCGCGTGCGCGTGGTCTCGTTCGGCGGCGTCTCGACGGAGCTCTGCGGCGGCACGCACGCGAAGGCCACCGGCGACATCGGGCTCCTCAAGGTCGTGGCGCAGTCGGGGATCGCGGCCGGCGTGCGCCGCATCGAGGCCCTGACCGGCCTCGGCGCGCTTCGCTGGCTGCGGGAGCGCGAGCGTACGCTCAAGCGCCTCGGCGAGCTCCTGCGCGTGCCGCCGGACCAGGCGGGCGAGCGCGTCGAGAAGCTGCTCGAGGAGCGCAAGGAGAAGGAGCGCGAGCTCGCGGAGCTGAAGCGCCGGGCGCATCTAAGTGGCAGCGCCGACGCTCCGGCGCGCGCGCACGCGGTCCGCGAGATCGGCGACGTGAAGGTGCTCGTGCATCGGGTCGAGGGCGCGGACGGCAAGGAGCTCCGCCAGCTCGTCGACGACTTGCGCGGGAAGCTCGGGAGCGGCGTGGTGTTCGTGGCCTCCGCGCTCGAGGGCCGCGTCTCGCTCGCGCTCGGCGTCACGCCCGATCTCCGTGAGCGCGTGAAGGCGGGGGACCTCGTGCGCGAGGTGGCCGCGGTGGTGGGCGGCAAGGGCGGCGGCCGCGCCGACTTCGCGCAGGCGGGCGGCAGTCAGCCCGAGAAGCTCGACGAGGCGGTCGAGAAGCTCTACGCGCTCGTGGCGGCCGCGCCGGCGTGACGGCGGGCTTCGCCGCCAGCCCGTTCGTCTGGCGGCGCCGGCCCACGCGCGAGGTGCGGATCGGCGACGTCGGCGTCGGGGGCCGGAACCCGCTCCGCGTCCAGTCGATGACGACTACGGACACGCGCGACACCGCCGCGACCGTCGCGCAAACGGAGAGGCTCGTCGCGGCCGGCTGCGAGATCGTGCGCGTGACGGCGCCCTCGATCACCGACGCCGAGAACCTGGCCGCGATCCGCGCCGAGCTCGACCGCCGCGGCGTACGGGTGCCCCTCGTGGCGGACATCCACTTCACCCCGAACGCGGCGCTCGAGGCGGCGGAGCACGTCGAGAAGGTCCGCATCAATCCGGGCAACTACGCCGACCGGAAGCGCTTCGAGCAGCGCGAGTACAGCGACGCCGAGTACCGGGCCGAGGTCGAGCGCGTGCACGCGCGCTTCCGCCCGCTCGTGCGGCGCCTGAAGACGCTCGGCCGCGCGCTCCGCATCGGCACGAACCACGGCTCGCTCTCGGACCGCATCCTGAACCGCTTCGGCGACACGCCGCTCGGCATGGTCGAGAGCGCCCTCGAGTTCCTCGACGTCTGCGAGGACGAGGGCTTCTTCGACGTGGTGTTCAGCATGAAGGCGAGCAACCCGCAGGTCGCGATCCACGCCTATCGCCTCCTCGCGGCGCGGCTCGCGGAGCGGGCTCCGGGGCGGCCGTCGTATCCGTTCCACGTCGGCGTCACGGAGGCGGGGGACGGCACCGACGGCCGCGTAAAGAGCGCGATCGGGATCGGGGCGCTGCTCGAGGACGGGATCGGCGACACGATCCGCGTCTCGCTCACCGAGGACCCGGTGAAGGAGATCCCGGTCGCGCGCGCCCTCGCGGCGCGCTACGACTCGCGCGCGGGCCTCTCGCTCACCGTGCCGCCCGAGCCCGGCGCGGCCTGGGTCGCGAACCCGTACGCTCATGCGCGACGCTTGACGGTCGCAGAGGGAGCGTTCGGGGGAAGCCAGCCCGTGCGCGTGGAGGCCTGGCTCGGCCCCGTGCCGCCGGATGCCGAGGCTGCCGCCACGGCGGTGGAGCGCGCGCTCGGCGGCCTCGGCGAGATCGCCTGCGAGGGCCTCCTCGCGGACGTGGTGCAGCCGGCGGACGTGGCGCGCGCGGCGGCGTTCGCGGAGGCGCTCGCGAAGCGCGGCGTCGCGCTGCCGCTCGCGCTCGGCGCCAGCCCCGAGCTCGCGGCGGCAGCCGCGACCGCGGCCTCCCGCGTGGTGATCCGCCTCGACTCGATGGAAGCGGAGCCGCCCACCCTCCCGGTCGCGAGCGAGTGGAGCTTCCGCGTCCCTCCCGAGCGGCTCGCCGCGACGCTCGACCGGGCGCTCGCGCACGCGCCTCCGCCCGCGCTCGCCTCGGTCGACGCTCCACTCCCCGTGCAGGCGGTGCGGCTCCTGGTGGCGCTCCTCGCCGCGCGGGGCCTCGGCACGCTCCCGGTCGCGCTCCGCCATCGCGCCGATCCGTTTGCGGAGGAGGAGGGCGCGCTCCTCGCCGCGGCCACCGACCTCGGCGCGCCGCTCTGCGACGGAATCGGCGACCTCGTCTCGCTCGGCGGCTTCGGCTCGCTCACGCGCGACGTCGAGCTCGCCTACCGGATCCTCCAGGGCGCGCGGCTCCGCACCTCGTGGACGGAGTTCATCTCGTGCCCCTCGTGCGGGCGGACGCTCTTCGACCTCGAGGAGACGACCGCGCGCGTGAAGGCGGTGACCGGCCACCTGCGCGGGCTCAAGATCGCCGTGATGGGCTGCATCGTGAACGGGCCGGGCGAGATGGCGGACGCGGACTTCGGCTACGTCGGCTCCGGTCCCGACCGCGTGAACCTGTACGTCGGCCACGAGTGCCTGGTGCGGAACGTGCCGGCGGCGGAGGCACCCGCGCGGCTGGTCTCGCTCATTCGCGAGCGTGGCCGCTGGGTGGACCCGTAGAGACCGCGGGCGCTCGCGCGTCGAGCGCCGTCTCGGCCGCCTCGAGCGCCGCGAGCGTCCGGGTTCCCGCGAGCGCCTCGTCCTCGCGCCCGAGGAGTGCTGCGAGCCCGACCACGAGCGCGGCGATCACGACCGCGCCCTCGGCCGCGCCGAGCGCGGAGCCGAGGAGCCGGTCCAGGAGGCCGAGCCCGGCGCCGCGGATGCCACGCCGGACGACCCGGCCGATCACGGCGACGGCGACGAGGGTGCCGAGGGCGAGCACGAGCGCGCCGACGATCTCGGCCGCGAGCTCGGTCATCGCGAAGGGGCCGTGGGCGTCGAGCCAGGCGGCGAACGGCACGCGCCAGGTGCGGACCACCACCACGGCCGCGGCGAGACCGGCGAGCGAGAAGGCCTCGCGCGCCGCGCCGATCCAGAGGCCGCGCAGCGCCGCGAGCGCGAGCACCCCGGCGGCGACCGCGTCCAGCGTCCGGAGCTCTTCCACGCGCGCAGTCTAGCCAGCAAGCCGGCGCGCGAGCGACGGCGCGCAGTGAGCCGGAGGCGAACGGAGTCACGACAGCTCGCCGCTCTGCCGATCCGTTCCGCATGCTCGAGACGGGGCTCGCGGCCGGCCTGCTGCTCGCGCTCGGGGGCTTCGCCTGGGCGTGGACGGCGCTCTCGCCCGAGGCGCTCCTCGTAGCGGGCGCGTTCACGGTCGCGGGCGGCCTCGCCTTCGGTCTCCCGACCGGTCTCCTCTACCACGTGGCGCTCCACCGCTCGCTGTCACGGATCGGGAGCCTTCCGCGTCGCTGGTGGCTCCATCCGCTCGCGCTCCACCCGCGCGTCCCGCCCGAGGACGCGTTCGCGGTGCTGGCCTGGTGCCGGCTCGGCGCCCTCGGCTGCGCCGTCGCGTTCCTCGGCTGCGCGCTCTTCGGGCTCGGCGCGCTGCGCGCCTGGCTCGTGGGCTAGGACGGGGGGCGGTCAGCGACTCCCGCTGCCGGAGGACGCGGTGGTACCACGGGTGCTCCGTGCCGACGGTCGCGCGCAGGACGGCGAGGGCGCGATCGAAGCTGTCCTCAGCCTCGTGGACCCGACCGGTTGCCGCATAGAACTCGCCCAGGTCGCCGCGGATGCGAGCCATGCCCTTCAGACGGCGCTTCCGACGCTCGCCGACTCGCTCGAGCGCTTCGAGGTGCAGAGCCTCGCACCCCTCGCTGGAGCCGCTCCTGCGCAGGGCCGTCGCGAAGTCGCTCATGGCGAACGGGGCCTGCGCCTGGTCTGCGTAGTCTGCCCCTGCGTAGAGAGCGAGCGCCCGCTCATCGAGGAGCGCGGCGCGTTCGGGACGTCCCAGTCCGAGCTCGGCCTCCGCCAGGTTGTGGAGCGCTCCCGCGTCGGGCAGATGCTCGACCGCGGCGAGGGAGGCGCGATAGTGGGGTTCCGCCTCCTCGGCGCCCGTCGAGAGGTCCACGGCCCTGCCGCGATCGAAGGCCTCTCGCCACGCGCGTTCCGGATCCTTGGGAGGCGCAGCGCAGGCCGCTGCGCAGGGGAACGCGAGGAGCAGAAGAAGCCGTCGCGAGGCGAACGGCGCCTCGCTGCCGCGACTCACGCGCTCGGTCCACGCACCAGCCGCAGGTACATCTGCGCGTCGCTCCGCGCGGGATCGGCCGCGACCACGCGCTGCCACTCTGCGATCGCCTGCTCGCCGCGCCCCAGGCTCCAGTAGGTGAGGCCGAGCTGCACGCTGGCGTCGAGGTAGGCGGGGTTCGCGCGGCGCACGCGCTTCAGCTCGGCGATGGACTGGGCGGGCAGGCCCGCCTCGCGGAGCGTGACCGCGAGGCGGAAGCGGATGTCGTGGAAGCCGGGCGCGCGCTCGAGCGCCTTCCGGTACGACTCGATCGCCTCGCGGACCTCGCCGGCCTCGCGGTAGGCGTCGCCGAGCTCGGCGTGGAGGTTTGCGATCTTGCCCGAGGTGGTCGGGTCGAGCGCACCGCCCTCGTTCGCCGCCTCGCCCAGGCGCGTCGCGAGCTCCCGCGCGCGCTCCCACTCGCCGCGCCGCTCGTAGACCGTCGAGAGCGCGAGCGCGCACTCCGCGTAGCGCGGGTTGATCGCGAGGGCGCTCTCGAAGCTCGCCGCCGCGGCGTCGAGGTCGCCGCGCCGCTCATGGACGAGGCCCACCAGGTAGTGCAGGTCCGCGAAGCCGGCGTGCTCGGCGAGCACCCGCTCGAACGCCACGAGCGCGGCCTCGTCCTCGCCGCGCGCGAACTGCTGCCGGCCGACCCGGAGCGCGGCGGACTCGGCGGCCGAGAGGCGGGCGGGGGCTCGCGACGGCAAAACGCGCCCGTCAGTTCGCGCTGGGGATCTGGTCCTCGGCGGCCCGCGCGACCTCGCTGTCCTCGTAGTTCTCGAGGATCACCTCGAAGATCTTGCGCGCGTCGTCCTCGCGGTTCATGTGCGTGTAGCAGAGCCCCAGCTTGTAGAGCGCGTCCGCGTCGAGGCCGAGCCCCGGATACTCGTCGAGCACCTGGCGGTAGCGCCCGGCCGCGCTCTGGTACTCCTCGCGCTCGAGATAGAAGTCGCCGATGCCGAGCACGTGCTCGCCCAGCTTCATGCGGAGCTCCTTCCAGAGCGGCTCCGCCTCGCGCGCCTCCGCCGAGTTGGGGTAGCGCGTCATGAGCTGGTCGAGCGCCGCGAGCGCTTCCTTCGTCGCGGTCTGGTCGCGCTCGGCCGACGGGCTCTTCGCCGCGTGGCAGAGCGCGCTCCGGTACATCGTGTAGGGGACCTTCTCGTGCTCCGGATGGAGCTCCGCGAAGTCGCGGTAGTAGGAGAGCGCCTCGTCCCAGCGCTCCTGGTCGTAGTAGGCGTCCGCGATGCGGAGCTCGGCGAACACCGCGTACTCGCTGTACGGGTAGTTGTCCACGAGCTCCTGGAACTTGTCGATCGCTTCCTGGTACGGCGTGAGGTCCATCAGCCCGAGGAGCTCCCGGCGCTCTTCGAGGAGCGCTACGCCCTGCTGATAGAGCTCCTCGGCGGGCGGCAGCTCGGCGATCTCGGGCTCGGGCGGCGCAGAGGCGCATGCGAGGAAGGCCGCCGGCAACAGCACGCGGAGGACCTTGGGAAGGCTCGAGGTCACGGCAGGAACCCCCAGACGAGCGGGATCGGCAGACGGCCACACTATCCGAAGCGGGAAGTGGGTGTCAATTTGCTAACGTGCGGCCCCTTCGAGAGAAACCGGGAAGAGGGGGCAGGCAGCGTGCACGACTCCGCGATGAAGCAACTACGTCTCGACCGCCGGCTCGTCGGACGGCGCGGCTGGCCCGCACTGGAGGAGATCCAGGACGAGATCACGGCCCTGCCGGACGTCTCCGCCAAGGCCGACCTGATCGACATGCCCGATGCCAAGCGTCGCGAGGAGGCCTCCCCGCAGGGGAGCTAGCCTTCGCGCCGTGCTGAAGGCACGCCTCGGCCACGACTTCGACGAGCGCATCGCGCGCACCCTGCCGTTCCTGTTCCACCCGCGCGTCCACCCGAACGCGCTCACGGTGCTCGGACTCGGGGTCTCCCTCTGCGCGGCCTGGGCGTTCTCCGCGGGCCGCCTCCGGGAGGGTGCGCTGATCGTGCTCCTCGGCGGCGTCTTCGACCTCGTGGACGGGGTGGTCGCGCGCCGGCAGGGCCGCGTCACGACCTTCGGCGGCTTCCTCGATTCGAGCCTCGACCGCGTCGTGGACATGGCGCTCCTGCTCGGGCTCCTGATGCACTACGCGGAGAGCGGCGCGCCCGGGCTCGCCTGGCTCGCCGCGCTAGCGCTCGTCTCGACGGTGCTGGTCTCCTACACGAAGGCGCGCGCCGAGTCCGTGCTGCCCCACTTCGAGGGCGGGCTGCTCGAGCGCGCCGAGCGCATCGTGATCCTCGTGCTCGGCGGGCTCGTCGGCGCCATGCCGGTCGCACTGGCGACCGTCGCGCTGGGCTCGACCATCACGGCGGCGCAGCGGATCGCGCTCGCGCACCGCCGCATGACGGAGTTCGACGCGACGCGAGAACAGGGGGCACATGATGTCGCCGGATGAACCCAAGGCTGGGCCGGGCTTCACGATCGTCGATCGACGCGGGAGCCGCGGTGAGGAGGAGCCGGCTCCCGCGCCGCCGCTCCCGAAGGCCGACTTCGCGGGCCTCGCGCTCTCGCTCGCCACGTCCGCGCTCTTCCACCTCGGCCTGATCGCGGATCCCGAGAGCGGCGAGCCCGGTCAGAAGAACCTCGCGCTCGCGCGCCACAGCATCGACACGCTCGAGCTGCTCGAGGAGAAGACGCGCGGGAACCTCACGGGCGAGGAAACCACGCTGCTCGCGAACCTGCTGACCGAGCTCCGCGTGCACTACGTGGAGTCGAGCCGGAGCTAGTCGGCGGGCCGGAGGCGAACCGTGGCGTCCGGATCGCTCGAGCTCCTCGCGCCCGGCAAGGTGAACCTCGGGCTCCGCATCGTCGGCCGCCGCGCGGACGGCTACCACCTGCTCGAGAGCGTGTTCCTGCCGATCGACCTCGCCGACACGCTCCGGATCTCCCTCCGCCCCGAGCCGGGCGTCGCGCTCGAGCTGTCGGGAGCGTCGGAGGGGGTCCCGGCCGACGGCCGCAATCTGGCCGCGCGCGCTGCCGAAGCCTTCCTCGCCGCCGCGGGCTCCGAAGCGGGCGTCGCGCTCGCGCTCGAGAAGCGGATCCCCGCGCCCGGTGGGCTCGGCGGCGGCTCGAGCGACGCGGCGGCGGTGCTGCGCGGCCTCGCCGCGCTGCTCCCCGGCCGGGTCGCGCCGGAGCGGCTCCGCGCGCTCGCCCTGGCGCTCGGCGCCGACGTCCCGTTCTTCCTCGCGCCGCGCCCGGCGCTCGTGACCGGGATCGGCGAGGCGAGCGAGCCGGTCGCGCTCCCGCGCTTCACGCTGCTGCTCGCGCACCCGGGCGTCCCGCTCGCGACGAGCGCCGTCTACGCGCAGTACGACGCGGCAGCCGCTTCGTTGACGCCGCGGAGGCCGGGTCCTAGTCTCCGCGCGCTTCTGGCCCTGCGGGAAGAGGCCTCCGCGCTGCAGTCGCTCGTGACGAACGACCTCGAGCCGGCGGCGACGATCCTCTGCCCGACGGTGGCAGAGCTTCGGAAGGAGATCGAGGCGACCGGAGCGTCGGCGGTGGGCATGTCGGGGAGCGGACCGACGCTGTTCGGCGTCTTCCCGGGCACGCACGCGGCGGACGCGGCCCGGCGCCGCATCCGGCGGCGCGCGGGGCTCCGGACGTGGGTGGTGGAGACGGCCCCGTCGGACGCAAGAGCTCCGGGGCCGGGGCCTGCTGGGGCGTAGCCGAACGGTAAGGCAGCGGCCTTTGGAGCCGCAGATTGCAGGTTCGAGTCCTGCCGCCCCAGCCACTCGAACCCGAGGGAGAGAAGAGCGTGGCAGAGAACGTGCTGAGCGCCGAGACCCGCAGCGGGACCGGCAAGGGCGTGAACCGGAAGCTCCGCGCCGGGGGGCGCATTCCGGGCGTCGTCTACGGCAAGAAGCGTGAGCCGCAGGCGATCCAGCTCGATCCGACCGCGCTCGAGAAGCTGCTCCGCGGGAGCGGCGCCGGTCTCAACACGCTGATCGATCTCTCCGTCGGCGGCCGCACCGACACCGTGCTCGTGAAGGAGCTCCAGCGCCATCCGGTGCTGGGCGCCTTCTGGCACGTGGACTTCTACCAGGTCGATCTCACCCGGAAGATCACCGTCGCGGTGCCGATCCACTTCATCGGCAAGGCGCGGGGCGTCGAGTTCGGCGGCATCCTCGATCACCCGCTGCGCGAGCTCGAGGTCGAGTGTCTGCCCCGCGCGATCCCGGAGTTCGTCGAGGTCGACGTCAGCAACCTCGAGATCGGCCAGGCCATCCACGTGAGCGAGATCGTGCTGCCCGAGGGCGTCGAGGTGAAGACCGATCCGATGCTGCCGGTCGCGTCGGTCGTGCTCCCGGCGGCGGAGGTCGAGGCCACGCCGACCGAGACGATCGTCGAGGGCGAGGTGCCGGAGGGTGAGGCGGCCGCGGGCGCGGCTGCCCCGGCCGAGGCGGGTGCCAAGGGCAAGGCCGAAGGCGGCGCAAAGGGCAAGGCCGAGGAGTAAGAGCCGCGCCGGCCCCCGCGTGAAGCTGATCGTCGGGCTCGGGAACCCGGGGCCGCGCTATGCCCGCACGCGCCACAACGTCGGCGTGCGGGTGCTCGAGGCGCTGGCCGCGCGCGCCAGCGCCCCGCTCGAGGCGCGCCGCTTCGCGGGCCGCTACGGCGAGGGCGCGCTCGCCGGCGAACGGCTCGGCCTGCTCGCGCCCGAGACGTTCATGAACCGCTCGGGCGAGGCCGTCGCGGCGGCGCTGGCCGAGCTCCCCGTCGCCGATCCTGCGCGCGAGCTGCTCGTGGTCTTCGACGACGCGGATCTCCCGCTCGGGCGGCTGCGCCTCCGCGCGAGCGGCTCGAGCGGCGGCCACAACGGGCTCGCCGACGTCCTGGAAAGGCTCGGGCGCGAGGACGTGCCGCGGCTCCGCTTCGGGATCGGCCGCCCGAGCGAGCCTCGGGGCACGGTGGAGTTCGTGCTCGAGGCCTTCACACCCGGCGAAGAGGATCTCCTCGTGCGCGCCGTGCCGCGCGCCGCCGACGCGGTCGAGTGCTTCGTCCGCGAGGGCGTGGCGGCGGCCATGAACCGCTTCAACGGCGCCTGGCCCGAGCCGGAGCCGGAGGGCGAGCCGGCCGGTTAGGCTCGCGGCGCCATGACGACAGCGGTCCGGAGCAGCGACGAGGGTGGGGTGCGCGTCCTCGCGCTCGACCGGCCGCCCGCGAACGCCATCGACGAGAGCCTCCTCGCCGCGCTCGACGTGGCCCTCGAGCGCGCCGCCGCGGAGCCCGCCGTTCGCGCAGTGCTCCTCACCGGCACGGGCGCCTTCTTCTCCGGCGGCTTCGACCTCTCCACGCCGCGGCGCGACGACGAGGATGCCGCGCGCGTCGTGGCTCTCTATCGCTCGGCGCACCGCCGACTGCTCGCCCTCGAGAAGCCGACCGTGGCGCTCGTGAATGGCCACGCCATCGCGGGGGGCCTCGTCCTCGCGCTCGCCTGCGACGTGCGGCTCGCGAGCGACGTGCCGGCGCGGATCGGGCTCAACGAGGTGGCGATCGGCTCCTCGTTCCCGGCCGCGGCCATCGAGATCGTGCGCGCGCGGCTCACGGCGCAGGCCGCGGCGGAGCTCATGCTGCGCGCCGAGCTCTACCCCCTTTCCGAGGGCGTCCGGCTCGGCGTGGTCGAGCGCCTCCTCCCCGCCGCGAGCGCGCGTGCCGAGGCGCTCGGCGTAGCCGCGCGGCTCGGCGGCTTCCCGCGCGAGGTGTTCGTGCACACGAAGCGCGCGCTCGTCGCCGACGCGCTCGCGCGGATCGACGCCGTCCCCATGGTGGCCGAGCTCGCCAGCGCCGAGCTCTGGCGGGCCCCCGAGAGCCGCGCCGCGCGCGCCGCCCAGCGCGAGCGCCTCGGACGGCGGTAGTGGGTCAGTTTGAAAACTCTCCCCGCAGGAGATCCTGACCGGCCTTCCAGTCGAGGAGGTCAACGATCTCCTCGACGCTCCACGCATGGCGCGCGATGCCAGCCGCGCAGGCCGGGGTGATGCCGAGCGTCTGATGGCGGCGGCGGAAGTTGTAGTTGAGGTAGTGGATGGCGAGGGCGTGCTCCAGGTTGGCGACCTTCTTGCTGAAGGCGTTGGTCAGGCGGGTGAACCGGCGCATGTGCATCCGCATCGTGAGGTTCTGACGCTCCACGTAGCTCGTAGAGATGTGTTCTTCGCGAGGGACGCCGCAGACCACGTTCTTACGCGCCCCGCAGCACTCCGCGGGGCTGTAGCGCGTCTCGCCCTCGGGAGAGGCCCCGTAGAGCTTCACGAGCTGCGCGTAATCAACGTCCGTGCCGAAGGCGCCTTCCACGGCCGACAGGTAGGAGTTGTGCCCGTCTGTCGTGAGCTGGACGCGGTAGCGAAGCCGCTCGGCTAGATCCTGCATGAACACGTAGGCCGAGTCCGCGTCGCGTGTCCCGACCAGCCAGCTCGGGACGAGCTTCGTATCGGCGCAGATCGCCGTCCACGTCCAAACGTCGCCGTAGCCGAAGGTGCCGCGCTTCTCGTCGGGGACGTTCCTCGCCTTCGCGTAGCAGAACGACCAGATCTCATCGCACTGGACGCGCTTGCAGGGCAGCCCTCGCAGGGTCACGTACTGGAACTCGCGGCACTTCTCGCCCAGGTCGCCCAGAAGCTTCAGGACGGTGCCCTTGGCCGCGCCGGTCATCCGGCAGGTCGCCCGGATGCTGGTCCCTTCCACGAGGGCGGCGACGATCTGGACTCGCTTGGCGGTGGTGAGCTGGTTCATGGCAAGGATTATGCTTGAGCGGTCACGCAAGGTCAAGGGCAATCTGCAAGCATCGAAGAAGATCCGGGGCGGGATGCTTGCATCATCGGAGCGCATCTGCAAGCATCCGTTTGGAGGATGCAAGCATGACCGAGAAAGACGAGTCGAAGGTCGCTGGCGGCTTCGCTCGGGCGGAGATCCTGCCCCCCGAGGAACGAAGCGAAATCGCACGGAAGGCAGCGCTTGCCCGCTGGGAGGCCCCAAAGGCGACCCACTCAGGCACCCTGGAGATCGGCTCTACCGAGATCCCCTGCTACGTGCTCGAAAACGGCGACCGCATTCTCTCTACCCGCGGGATCATGAAATCACTGCGGCGGACTTGGCGCGGCCGAAAGTACGCCGGGACCGAATTGCCCGTTTTCCTGGAGGCTAACAACCTAAAGCCCTTTATTTCCGATGACTTGGGGTCGGTACTTTCCCCGGTCATCTTTCGCACCGACAAGGGAGCGCGGAGCGAAGGTTTCCGCGCCGAGATTCTCCCGGCGGTTTGCGAGATCTACCTGCGGGCGCGAGACGAAGGCGGACTAACGGCAAGCCAAGAGGCTGTCGCGAAGCGATGCGAGATCCTAGTCCGCGGGCTCTCGCGCATCGGGATCATCGCGCTCGTTGACGAGGCAACGGGTTACCAGGAGATCCGAGATCGTGTTGCACTCCAAGAAATCCTCGACCGCTACTTGCGCCGCGAATTCGCGGCCTGGGCGAAGCGATTCCCGGACGAGTTCTACATGCACATCTTCAGGCTGCGAAAGTGGACTTGGCGCGGGATGAAGGTCAACCGACCACAGGTAGTCGCCGCCTATACGAAGGACATCGTCTACGAGCGGCTCGCCCCGGGAATTTTGGAGGAGCTGGAAGCTCGCAACCCGAAGAACGAACGCGGAAACCGGAAGGCAAAGCACCACCAGTGGTTGACTGAAGACGTCGGGCATCCGGCGCTGGCCCAGCACATCTACGGCGTTGTGGGGTTGATGCGCGTCACGGATGAGTGGTCCGACTTTAAGAGGCTTTTGGATCGCGCGTATCCACGGCGCGGGACCACGCTGGAGCTGTTCCGAGATTCCGTCACTTCTTCCATCTAGCTCGCGCGGCCTTTTTCGCGATCTGCGCCCGCTTCTTGGCCGAGAGCTTCTTCGCGCGCGTCTTCCCGCCCTTGAGTCCGCCAAGGCGGCCGAGGGCCACGGCGGCGGGGTTCTTCTCGGGCTTCGGCTCGGCCTCGCCGGTCGCTTGGGCGACGATGGAGGCGGCGAGCTGGTTGGGGTCGGTAGGCGTCTTCCTTGAGCGCTTAGGCATGGGCCAAGGCTAGCAGAAAAGTGCTGAGCCAGGCCGCTTGGTCAGCCGATCGCTTACCACTAGACCGCCCTGTCTCCGTCCGGCCCTGTCGTAGCGGAACTGAAGCCTCTTGATCCGATCCCCGTATCGCGCCTTGACCTTCGCGAACTCAGGGTGGACGTGAATGTTGTTGATGGTCCCGGCGCAGTAGACAGCCGACGCAAGAGGAAACAGAAGCGCCGAACAGATTAGGTCCGCTGCTTGCAAGCCCGCGTGATTCTGGCTGTGACCGAAAACCGGCATCTCAAGCATTCTGGAATACTTGTCGCCTGCCATCTGAAACTTCTGGGTAAATACGGAGTGCGCAACGATCGCGTTGCTGGAAGGATCGCGGCTGTCCGCGATCATCATCCCTGTCGAATTTTCCTGTTCAAGGAGAACCTGGAAGTCATTGCAGATCGCCTGGATGGATGAGGTGTATACCGCCCTCCCATCGATCGCGTCACCGACGCACTTGATCCAGATCCTTCCGAAGACTCTTGCGCTGTGCCGTTCCATAAGGCCGAGGAACTGATCAAGGTAGCCGTACGTGTATCGCACTCTCTTATGGCTACCCGATCGCAGCCTTCCTCTTAGCTCAGCTCCGCTGACTTCCAGCTGGGCCCAATTCAGGAAGCGCTTTCCTCTGCGCCCAAGAGCCTTTGGGTTGAATCGTTGCTTGAGCCGCAGGAGATCGACAGTCATCCCGTACAGCTCGGATTGCGGTATCGCGATGCCGACAACAACGAAGAGGGGTGTGACATCGGCGGTCGCGGTAGGAATCCGACCAGGGTCCCCGGCCTCATCCACATAACAAAGGTGCATGAACGCAACCGTTGCACCCAACTAGGCCAGAAACAACTACGGCCATCTCCGAAGAGATGGCCGTAGGATCTGCCGCCTGGTCGCGCCCTGTGAAGAGCGCAGCCAATCACGGCTAGTGGATTGTGTCCTAGCCGGAGTTATCGGTTAGCACGGGTGGCCCGTCAAGGGAAAAGATTTTCACCCTGATGACTAGGCTACCTAGCCTAGTCATCAGGGTAGATATTGCAACTACCCATGCCATCATCTGGGTCTTCCCTGCACGCTATCCAGGCCCACCCCTGGGGGGTATGCGCTGCCCCCCCCTCGGGATTGTCCGGCCTGAAACTGACCCACTACCCGGACGGCCGCCCGGAACTCCTGTCTGGTCTTTGTCAGGTCCAGTCTGGCCAGAAATCGCCACAAATGACCGGTTGATCGAGCTTTGTCCCCCGGATAATCTGACCTGCCATGGCCCTCGAGCTCGCAGCCGAACAGCTCGCCGGTGGCGCGCCCGTCTACCAGCAGATCGCCCACGCGATCCGGGCGCAGGTCGCGAGCGGAGCGCTCGCGGCGGGCGACCGCCTGCCCACGATCCGCGCGCTCGCCCAGCGGCTCGCCGTGAACCGCGACACCGTGGCTGCGGCCTACGAGGCGCTCGCGGCCGACGGGCTCGTGGACGCCCAGGTCGGGCGCGGGACCTTCGTGCGCGGGCTCCGGCCGCGCGGGCGCGCGACGGCGCCCGTGACGCTCTCGCTCTCGGCCGGCGCCGAGCGGCTCGTGGCGCTCGACCGCGCGCGTGTGGCCTACGGCGCGGGTCGCGGCGCGATCCCGCTCCACGCGCTCGTGCCCGATGCCAGCCACTTCCCGGTCGCCGCCTTCCGCCGCTCGCTCGCACGCGCGCTCGACGAGGCGGGCGCCCCGCTCCTCTCCTACGGCGATCCGCAGGGCTTCCTCGGGCTTCGCGAGGTGCTCGCCGAGCGGCTCCGCGCCGCCGGGATCCTGGCCGGACCGGAGTCGCTCGTGCTCTGTCAGGGCGCGAGCCAGGGGATCGCGCTCGCGCTCCGCCTCTTCGCGGACGTCGGCGAAGCGGTGGCCGTCGAGGAGCCGACCTACCAGAACGCGCTCGCGGCGCTCGCGGCGCTCGGGCTCCGCGCGGCGCCCGTGCCGATGACGCCCGCGGGCGCCGACCTCGACGCGCTCGACCGCGTGCTCGCGCGCCCCGAAGTGCGCGCGCTCTACACGATCCCGACCTTCCACAACCCGCTCGGCACCTCGACCGGTCTCGAGCACCGCCGCGAGCTCCTCGCCATCGCCGCGCGATACGGCAAGGCCGTGATCGAGGACGCCTACGAGATGGACCTCCGCTACGCGGGGCGCGCGCTGCCGACGCTGGCCGCGCTCGACGAGGACGGCCTCGTCGTGCAGCTCCTCTCGTTCTCGAAGTCGCTCTTCCCGGGCGTTCGCGCGGGCGCGATGGTGGCGCGCGGCCGGCACGTCGAGGCGCTGCTCGCGCTCCGCCATGCCGCGGACCTCGGCGGCTCGCTGCCGCTCCAGGCCGCGCTCGCCGACTTCCTGCGCTCGGGCGCGTACGACCGGCACCTCGCCGCGCAGCGGAAGCGCCTCCGCGCACGGCGCGACGCGCTGCTCGCGGCGCTGGCCCGGGAGCTGCCGGAGGGCTCGAGCTGGACGGAGCCCGAGGGCGGCTTCCAGGTCTGGCTGGAGCTGCCCGAGCCCTTCGACTCTCGCGAGGTGCACGCGGACGCGCTCCGTGCCGGCGTGCTCGTCGCGCCCGGCTTCCAGTTCCATCACGACGGGCGCCCGTCCCGCGGCTTCCGCCTCTCGATCGCGCAAGCGGACGAGGACGCGATCCGAGAGGGCGTGGCGCGGCTCGGGCGCGTGGTGCGCGAGCGCATCCAGGCCGGCGCGGCCCAGCCGCGCCGGGCGCCGATCCCGGCTTGAGGCAGCCGCGAGAGCGCGGCGAGGAGGAGCAACATGGCGAAGAAGAACGGTGGCGAAACGAGCTCCGCAGAGCGGAGCGGTCCCAGGCAGGGGGCCACGACCTACGAGATCAAGGTCGGCCTCGCCGAGATGCTGAAGGGCGGCGTGATCATGGACGTGACCACGCCCGAACAGG
>Ga0187892_10006386_pt1 | contig 17536 bp, 10 predicted proteins | sample MA1701073metaG_FD_139345 | JGI IMG/M metagenome (GOLD analysis project Ga0187892, IMG submission 139345) | Bio-ooze microbial communities from a basaltic lava cave in the Kipuka Kanohina Cave System on the Island of Hawaii, USA - MA170107-3 metaG ... | reverse complement strand
GAGGGTGGAAACAGGTAAAGGGTTTCTCGGTCCACCGCTTTGAAGTGTGCGCTCATGCTGTAACTACGTTTCCCTCTTCTTCCCGGTTACTTGCTTGCTCGGAAAGTCCGACAGGCTGCTAGGTGCTGAGTATTGAGAAAGAGCTTTTCTCGCCACTCGCCACTCTCTTCCTCAGCTCCTCGCTGACACGATGCGCAACTTCTTTCCAGTCACCCGCCTGTCGTTGTCGAAATAGCCGTGCGGATGGATACCAAGGACTGTCGTCTCGATCCAGTAACCAACGCCAGTCGCCAGCCTTGGCGATCAGTATCCAGACTGGCACGTTCAACGCGCCAGCCAGGTGAGCCACCGAAGTGTCTACTGAAATCACGAGGTCAAGATCTGAGATTTGGTCCGCGGTGGCAGCAAAATCACCCAGACTGACTCGCTCCATGTGCTTGCAGATTTCCACTGAGCCACGATCTGAGAGCGGAATCTCCTTTTGCAAACACACCCAATGAATTCCTTCAGTCTCGAAGAGAGGTAGCAGCTCCTCAAATCGGCAGCTCCTCATCCGGTCTCGCTGTTGCTTGGGATTCCCTGCCCACACCAGCCCGACCCGAAGAGGCTTTCTCGGCGTCCTTTGGATCGGGTGGCGCGGCCTGAGGTAAGGAACCTCAGACGGAATGGTTTCAAGCTTCGTCTGGAAGATATGCGGGAGGCTCATCAAGGAAACATGCCAGTCGTAGTGAGGCAAAGGCCGACCCGAGGCGACGATCTGGTCTATACCTGAACAACTTTTCAACAAGTCTGCCAGCGGTGCCTGGCATTCCACCACGACAATCCCACCACGCGCCTTGGCCAACGGGGCGTAACGGATGAACTGGATGGTGTCGCCAAGTCCTTGCTCGGCAACAACCAGCAACGTCTGTTGCTGGAATGGTTGCCCGATCCAAGCTGGTGCGTTGAAATCGCGCGGCGGAATGAGTTCCGGAATCTGGAGGCGCCGCTCATAAGAAGCCCACCCTTCCAGTAAGCGACCCATTTTCAGCAAGGTGAGAGAGCACGCCCAACGTCCCTTGATCCAGTCGGGATCCAGTTGCAACACCCGTTCCCAACAGGCCAAAGCCTCGTGCAGGCTTCCGTCTTCTTCCAGGGACAGCGCCAAAGTTTCCCATGCTTCCTTGAAGCTCGGCTTCAAGGCGACCGCTTGCCGCAAATGATGAAGAGCGTCTTGCGCTCGACCGGCGCGACCACAAGCGCTCCCGAGATTGAAATGGGCATCCGCGAACCCTGGGTCCAGGGCTAGAGCCTGCCGGTAACATCCCTCCGCCTCTACCGACAGGCCTCGCTGCGCCAGAAGATTGGCGAGCTTATTCAAGAGAGATGCCGAACCGGAATAAACGCGCAGGGCTGATCGATAGAAGTGTTCAGCCGCCGGCTTTCGGTTTTCTCGCAGAGACACATCGCCCAACCCTTCCAGCGCCGCGGGATGATTGGGCCGAAGACGCAGGCACTGGCTGTAAGTTTCTCGAGATTCGTTGAGCTTATTCTGAGCGAGGAGAATCCGAGCAAGGCTTACGCGGATCTCGGGGTCCGTCGGACTAAGGCGAACCGCCTCCAGCAAGGAACGCTCTGCCGGTGTGCTCTCGCTAACGCTCCCAAGAACGACGCCCAAATAGTGGTGTAGGCCTGAGTTGCTGGGATCGCGGTCCAGAGCCTGTCGCAAAAAGGCGATAGCCTCTGATTTTTGTCCTCTCCCATCCAACAGTCTTCCTTGCACAAAACAGGCCACCGGATGGCTTGCATCGGCGGCGAGCACTTCCCGGCAGAGGCGCTCGGCCTCAACAAGGTTGCCGATTCGAAGATTCTCGACAGCGTTCAAAGCCAGCTGGGATTCAAGAGACTGAATGGTCATTGAGTCATTGATCCATAGAAACATTGGGTGATCGAATCGGTAGGTCACTGATCGGTCAATGACCGGTTGATTCAATGACCCAATGCTTCGATTCTTCCGACGAATGTGTCCTTTGCCCAAAGGGCACGCACGCCGCTTTCCTGGAGCTTCTCCATCCACTGCTGCCCCGAAACAAACTGTCCCGCGAACCGTTCCAGGCAGGACCAGCTTAGGACGGCACAACCTACGGGGACCGATGCCAATGGCTGAAACTTTGCACGGTTGCCGCGCCAAAGCGCTCGCGAGAACTTCTGGAATGCGTGATCGTCTCCATTGCCCTCATAGTGGACATAGTGGTGGGCTCCTTCGAGGTCAACGGAGGGGGCCACAATTAGGTCGCCACCGACTTGCTGAGCAACGCCCACGATCTGCGTCAGCCATTGCTTGGAAAACCGCAATGGTGTCGAAAGCAGGGCCAGGTAAGGAGCACGTACTTCCCGCTGGATCTGTACAACGACCTCTGAAATGTCTGAGCCACTGGCGCGGCTAACCTGAGGAAACTTGTCAACCAACTCTTCGAGATCGCCCCGGTCTTGGGCCGCATGTAAGTAGATTCTCAAAGTGGCGTAGGAGTTCTGAATGAGGGAATCGAGCGTCAGTCGGAGAGCTTCCAGCGACGCATCGGTTGGAATGCTCACGAGTACAACACACTCTGCTTTCTGCTGAGAGCGAAACACGGGTGCGTGCCGCAGATGACTGATACGGTCGAGTGCTCGTCGGGACGCGTGCTGCCAGGTCCAGGCCGCCTCGGCTCGTCGGCGTCCATTCCGGCCTTTCTCTCGGGCTTCCTCCCGGCTGCGAAACACATGAGCAAGCGTCTCAGCCAACATTTGAGTGTCGGGCTCCAGCATCCACAGATCGCCCACGGTTTTCATTCCACTGATTTCACGATTTCCAAAAACCTGTTTCTTCGCCGAAACTTGGTAACCCACAGAATCGTCGATGAAATCGTCAGTCGCGCCTCCAGCCGTCACGATGACAGGCAATCCGGAGGACATGGCTTCGAGCACGGGCAGCGCGAATCCTTCACCACGGTAGGGATGCACAAGGCAGTGGCAGGCTGTGTAGAGTGCGGCAATGTCGCGTGCACTGAGGTCTTGATCGAGATACACAATCTCCGGCGCGCGCGGGTTCTGCTGTATCTGACCAATGCGGTCCCCCAGTCCTTGTCCCTGGTAGATACCGCCAGTTCCCATGTCCTTGACTACGAGAGTGACGTCGTCATCGGCACTAAATGATTGCGTGTATGCCTTCAGCAAGAGATCTGTCCCCTTACGTGCAATGGTGCCGCCAACAAAAAGGAACCTGAACTTCTTTCGGGAATCGATTGACAACGGTGGGGTGTCCGGCGTGAAGAGCGCTGGGTCCACACCATTCGGGATCACGTGCACCCGGTTCGGGTCCACTCCGCTCTGCACGTAGAGATCGTGGACAAACGTTGAAGGCACCCAGACTTCGTCCGCCAGCTCATTGACTCGCTGCACCCATTCCACAGGCAGACTGCCATACTCCCAAGGCTGAATGACTACGAAATGTCCCTCGGCGGGAGGCGTCCAATTTGGAGGCCACTGGTGCCGTACGTGGACGTCCACCGGAGGAGCGGAGCTGCGCCCGTAGTGCTGTTTGAGCTTGCGGTCTTTGGTAGTTAGTTCATTGGCGAATGAATCGGGACCCACCGGCAGAATGCTCAAGCGGACCCGGCCGCTCGCCAGCAAACCATGCTCCAGTTCGCGATTAACCAAGGCCAGACTGTGATTCGCAAGCTGCGGACCTTCCCAGCAGACGTGTGGGGGTGCATCAAGCTCGTCTGTCTCTCTAATGACTTCGGTTTGAGCGTGTACTTCACGGGTATGAGAACTTCCCGAATAACCCGGCAGCGCCCGCACGGTTGAGGACGAAAGAGCGAATTCCCGCACACCGTTTATCTTGCCCTCAGTTCTGGCGAGCGCGATCAAATGCAGCGAACAGCCAACGTGCGAGCGAGAAGCTGCAATGCAACTGACCGCCTCGAACTGCTGGGCAACCTGAAGGGACTTTGGGTTTGACGCATCGAGGACCAGCAGTATTCTCTGATTTGAAGACAAGTGGGGCAGCAAAGCGCGAACGAGTTTGGCACAAGGTTCGGCATCCTCCGAAAGATGCAAAAGAATTGTGTCGAAGACCTGGCTGGCAAGAGCTGAAGACTTGAACTCATCCAGAGTCAGGAAAGGCACTCGTGTTTGCAATGACCTGGCCACAGCAACAAGTTCATGTTGCGACGTAACCGATGCCTCGGGGCGCATCGCCTCGGTGAGTTCCAGGCTGCGCGAAGCAAACTCGATGATTCTTCCAGAGAGCCGGGTCTTGAGTTGTGGCAGAAGGTTTTCCGCCTCGGAAGCGCGCAGTGCGCGCGAGTTCCAGTTCTGGTATTGGACAAACGGGGAGACGTCGTGCCACTCAACGCCGGCCAGAACCTGGCTGTAAATCTTCCAGTGTTGAGCCGCGCAGGTTTCCCAGGTGCGAGCCGCGGCATAGGTGCGGGCTCGGCGCTTCAGTTGGTCAGCGAGGAAGGGATTCGTCAGGACAGAAACAATGGCTTGAGCCAGTGACAAACCGCCTGTCGCACGCAAGACCGCGTCTCCCAAGTCCGAGAACATCGGGTCACAGCTTGTGACGACAGGTCTCCCCAGAGAAAGAGCCAGCGCGGCAGCGCTGGACCAGGCGTGGCGTCCTGATTGGTAGGGTAGAACGACGGCGTCGGCGCACTGGAGAAACTCGTTGAGTTCCTCGGAAGGCAGGAATCTATCCACAAACGTGACCTGATGTTCCAATCGATGCTGGCGCACCAGAGCTTTGCATTCCTTGAGGTATCCAGCGCTTTCGGAATTCTCTGGGTCAGCCGTCCCAAGCACCAAGTAGTGAACATCTAAAATGCCTCGGATGCTTGCGAGACTGTTGATGACCTCTAAAATCCCCTTGCGACGGGAAACAAAACCTGGGGTAGCAATGATCTTGGAGAAAACGCCAAGTCCAAGCTTCTGTCGCAAGGCTCCATCGGGAAACTGACTCTCTCCAGTTTCTCTCTGCACGACGCCGGGCGTGACGACGTGAATCTTGGAAGGCTCGCACCCGTTTAGGATCAGTTCGATGCGGCTGGAGGGAGAATGAACCATGACGGCATCGGACAGATCGCACAACTCTCTCAGGGAAGCCGACGGAGGAGACGTATGATGGAGTGTAAATACGAGCCCCCTGCCATTGCTTCTAGCTCCTTTGAGAACATCAAGGAATCCCTTCGACAGAACCGTTAGGTCCAGATTGATGTGAAGAACTTTGAGTTCCAGGCTGTGGATCCAGCGGGCGAGCGGCTGGAGCCAGGAGCCCGACGGGTCCCAACATCGAATGACTTCCTTTGGGTCAGGCTTGCCGAGGCGGCTGCTGACTGCATAGTCACTTAGCACCACAAACGACTCTTCCGGAAACTCCGCCAAGAGTTGGCCAGCATAGTCGGCAAATGCGGACCGTTGATTGAACGCAGAAATAAACCCGACGCGAAAGCCTTTACCTGAGGGCTGAGCACCGAGTGCTGGGTTTTGAGTGCTGAGTGCTGAGTGCTGAGTGCTGAGTCTAGGGTGTTGCTCCTGGCCTGATGTCAGGCCCGCTTGGCGGTAGCACTGAAGTTCACTGGGGACGATGTGCTCAGCCCATCGCTCGCGGAATCGGAGGAAGTTGGCCACATGGCGGTCAAAGCGGCTCTCGCTGGCCGAGACGTGGTGCACAATCTCGCTATTCGGTGTGTAAACAATGCGAACGCCAAGTTCTCCAGCCCGCAAGCAGAGGTCAGTATCTTCGTAGCCATTCTGAAACCAGGGGTCGAATCCGCGCAGGCGGTCGAACAGAGGCTTTCGGATCAGCAAGCAACAGCCGGTAACACACGGGTAGTCGCGTTGCACATTCACGGCTGGATGGTCGGCGTCGAATCCAAAGAAGACGTGCCAGGAGTCTCTTTGTTCCGTGAAGGCCATTCCAGCATGCCAGACGAGACCGGAGTAGATGGGATTGGAGGCCGGAAAGAGCTGCTTGTTGCCAACAATGCCAATCTCCGTTGACTGGTCCAGCACTTCGAACATTGCTTCCAGCCAGCCAGGTTTGACCGCCGTATCATTGTTCAAAAACAGAAGGTTCTCACTGCGTGCCGCCCAGGCACCTCGATTGCAACCGCGTGCAAAGAAGAGGTTCCGCCGATTACGGATGTGACGAATCCGCGGCTCCAAAGATTGCAAATACTCCTGGCTGCCATCCGTTGAACCGTTGTCAACCACGATGACTTCATAGAGTCCTGGTGTGGTGTTCTGGAAGATTGAGTCCAGACACTGCTGTGTAAGGTTCAGGTTATTGAAGACCGGGATGATGATGCTGGCATGGAGTGACGAACGACAAATGACGGGTGACAAGGCTCCATCGAAGTTTGCAGACTGTGAATTCGGGGATTCTACTTCGCTGCTCTTGCATTTCGGACCTCTGCTTTGAGATCTCAACTCTGCGATCTCACATTCCGACTGTCTGGCGGAAAAAACCAAAGTATCTTCGACGATGAAAGCGGTGATCAGCCCGCTTTGACGGGAACCACCCCTTAGTTCTTGTGTGTCGCCGCTTTCTGAACGCGCGATCTGAACCTTCGAATGTGTCGTACTGGATGAAGCAGCGAAGCGAGTCCAGGCCTTGCGCGAACAGGCCCAGCAGGGCAGTTCTTCTAAGGCGAGAGTACCTTCAAGTGGTGTGAGTTCCCCGTAGAAACGCCCCCGTCTCTGCTCGAAAAGTAGTTGGCGCGCAGTCATCGATGTCTGCGGTCCGCCAGATGGAACGACTCCGTCTTGCGGGACTTCAAAAGGTGAGACCCTGGGGACAAACACAGATAGCGACGGACTTGATGGCTGCCCCTTGCTCTTGAAACTCTTTCCCTCGGAACTCGACACTGAGTGAGCCCTAGCACGTTCTATCGCTGCTTGAATTCCTTCCAGCCAGTCACCTTCGAAGTGGAGATGGTCCTGCAGAAAAACCAGGATCTCACCTTCGGCAAGCTGGACACCATTGGTCCAGGTCGCTGGGAATGGAGCGTTCGATGGGATCGTCGCCACCTTCGCGCCAGGTCTCTGATTGAGAAACTCAACCATGCCGGGAGATGTCTCTGGAACGCAAGCAATCCATTCAAAGCGGTCTGGCCCCGTCCTGGCAAGGTCGTCCAGCAACATCTCGACCGCATCTGGATCCGACGCAGCCTGGAAGAGAACGCTAAACACCGGGACAGCCCTGAGCGACTCTCCTGCGATATCGAATTGCACATAGGGATGCCTATAGAGAGCCTCCGGCAGATTGACAGGATTGATTCGTTGGGCAGCTCGAAATCGTTCGGGCGAAACAGGCCGCAGGTTCCTCTGGCTGCGTTGTCCATCCCACGTTTGCCAAACCTCTGTCTCCCAACGTTGACGAATGTCTGGAGAGATCTCCATCGACGCCACGCGCCGCTTCACAACCTTGGACGGGCTGGCGAAAGCAAAACAGTGCAATGAGCCCGCAGTTTCCGGAAGAGAGATCACCGGTGACTCGTTGGTCGCACCGGGGGCCGCAATCCGGGTTCGCTCTGTGATCCTTGAGATCAGTACTCTGGGTTCTGGATCTGGGGGTTCGATGCGGTAGCTGGGACTTTTCCAGTAGTCCAGGCAGCGTACCAGGAACTGGCCCGCTTCTGGATGTTCACTGACGAACTGGAGCATGCGAGCCAGATCCCGGGAGGCCAGCACATCTTCAGGTTCCATCAAGAGCGCGTGCGTGATGCCTCGTGCCCAGAGTTCTTTGAGCAAGGCAGTAGTACACTCGACCTCGTCTTTCCACTCACCCTCGATGCAGCAGATCCCCGGGAGGGTGGACGCCTCATTCGATTCCTTGCACGGTTCCAGCGATCTGGCAGTGTTGGGCTGAGTGCGGGCGCGGGCGCCCGTACTCGCTGCACAAGCAGCACTCAGCGATTGGCGGTCGATTGGTCTGCGCGCGATCACGCCAATGAGAATGGATTCAACAAACGGAAGCACCGAACGCACGGAGCTTTCCAGGTAATCCATATCCTGGCGAGCGACATAGATGGCAGCCAGTTTAATTGAAGGCAACAGGGTATCTCCCTCCGGAGAATCAACATCGATAGTTCGGGCAAGGAGGAAGCGGAAGTCTGTGGGGTCTCCGAATGCCCGATCCGTCGATGGCTCTCCGGTCTACACCATTCGCAGCCGTTGCTTGAAAGCGGCCAGTGATTGCTCAAACCCGCTCAAGTTGGCAAGGAGCTCAAACTCCAGAATATCGGCCACTAGAACCCAGTCCTGCTGGCCCTGCGACTCGATGAGGCTTTCCAAGGTGGGTCCCATCTCCGCAAGGACCTGTGCCACGCTGCTCGGACCCTGATGAAACTGACCCGACAAGGACAGCTCCACGCCTTGTAGCAAGGCCGCAAGCATCTTAACCCCTTCGAAAACCTGGCTCAGCTTGCTGTTGGCTTCGTTGGCCAGCTGATGACGGAAGGCTTCCGCCACTTCCACTAGCGACGTTTGCAGAGTAACCAGGTAGCCCTCAGCTTCCACCACAGCGCTCTTCACCATATCTTCCATGGGAGAGGCCTGTACCTGGATTTCGCCCAGATACTGTAGCGGCCGATTGAGGCACTCAGCTTGGCGAAACTGGATCACCTCGTTACCGTCAAACCGGACTGAGCTGATCATCTTTCCCTGGCCAAGGTGCTTGCTCTCGAGCTCCTGCAGCAGATCCTGCCAGGTGTGCAATCCGGGATGAACCGGCAGATTGATTCCGTTGATTTCAAGTTGCATTCTTTCTTCTCCTTTAGTTCATGATCATAACTGTTGGGTTCCCAAGAAATTCGCGTTGCGTGCCGCTTCTTCGGCGCTTGATAGTCTCCATTTGCCGCCGTGCCAGCTGCCCCAACTTTTCGCCTTGGTTCACCACCGATTGGTAGATCTCCAATGCACGTTCATCGTCGCCCGATGCAGCCAGGGCTGCAGCCCAGTAGGTTTTCACGATCTCATCTTCAGGCCAGGCATTGGCAGCTCTTTCCAGCAAGACGGTCGACTCGGCCAACTGGCCCGTGCCAGCCGCAGCCAAGGCAAGGCGCCTGACAATTTCCGCATCGTCTGGCCTGAGTTCGAGGGCCCTCTCGTAGCATTGGAGGGCGCGGTCAGGCCGCCGAGACTGTTGAAGGGCGTTGCCTAGATTGACCCACGAGTCGGTGTGTTTGGGATCGATTTCGAGTGCCTTCTCAAGGAGTGCAATACCTTCACCCAGCTTGCCCTGGTTTGTCCGGACGGCTCCAAGATAGCTAAGGCTTGCCACATGTTTGGGCTGGCGTTGAAGAATCTTCTCGAACCACGTCGCGGCTGCGTGAGTCCGCCCTTGCTTTAAATCGAGAAGCCCCAGCTCACATTCCAACTCAGCCGAAGCAGGAAACGATTGTCTCGCCCTTTGCAGATACTGGCTGGCGGGCCCGTATTGCTCCAGCCGCGAATGGCAGATGCCAACGTAGAGGTACGCTATGGCAAACGAAGGGTCGTGTTTCAGGGCCGCTAGAAAATGCGGGATAGCTTCCGCATATTGCTTCAGCGCTTGCCGTTGAATACCCAGTTCAAAATGCGCGCGGGCGCTGACGGGCTCCTGTTTCAGTTTGGCCATTCCCAAGTCGAGATACTGATGCATTTTCGCGCGCATCCTGGAGTTGTCGCGTACTTGTCCGTAGTGATGAAGGACGAGCCCTGAGGGTCTAAGCGGTATGCCGCTGGCGGCCAAATCACCTTCGATGCTTTCGTGAACGCAGCCTTTGAATCCAATCTGTGGATGACGGGGAAACAGGCGGGCAACCGAAATGTCAATGTAGCCTGCGTACCCGCGGCCTTCTTCATACTGGTGCGTGTTGGCTTGCCAACTCTGGTCCCAGGTAAGCTGTCCCGACCCATTCAGGTAATTTCGTTGCAGGAAGCTGAATGCCGCAGGCGCAGAGGCACCCTGCACAAGGCTGGAGAGCTTCTCGGCTTCGCAAAGCGCCAGACGCTCATCGGCGTCGAGGACGAGAATCCAGGGCTCCTGGGCCTGCCTCAAAGAGAAATTGCGTGCGGCGGAAAAATCGTTGTTCCAGGGAAAGAAAAATATTCGGGCGCCACAGCGTTCGGCAATTGATGGCGTTCCATCGGACGAACCCGTGTCGACGACGATCATTTCTCGAACCCAGGGCGAGAGATGCTTCAGGCAGTCTTCCAGATACTCCGCTTCGTTTTTCACAACCATACAAAGGCTAATGCTGCTTTCCATAACTGTTCCAATCCCCAAGAGAGTGATTACTTTGCCAAGGCTTCCGCACCGAGGTTCTGCTCCAGCCGTTGAATCTTCTGCGCCGCCAGCCGGGCCAACTTTGGGTTGTGTTCCCGGGCACGGCGGTACAACCCGAGAGCCTCGGCAATGGCTCCCTGCTTTTCATAGACGAAACCCAGCAGCAACAACAGCTCGGTATCTTCGACATTGAATTGATGTGCCCGTTCCAAAATCTCCAGAGCTTGCCGATCGGGAGCCCTGCGTCCGAGCAACAATCCATATTTCTTCAGCGCCACTGGGTGCTCCGGATAGTGCTCCAGCACCTGCCGGTACCTCGACTCCGCAGCACCGCCGTTGTTTTGAAGCTCAGCGATGGCAGCCAGATTCATCAGGCTGTCGAGATGTATGCCCTCCTGCTCCAGCACCTTCAGATAGTCGCACTCGGCTTCAGCAAATCTTCCACAGCTCAGGCTGGCGTGTGCACGAATGAGACGATGGATCCCCTGCGGCTCCAGTTCCAATGCTCGTGTCGCCCATCGAATGGCTCGCTCATGTTGCTGCAGCCTGAAGCAGATTTGAGCCAGCAGTCCCGGACAGGAGCGGCTTTGAGGAAAACCCTCAATGAAATCTTCCACCAGCCCGGCAATTTCATCCGAATGAAAACCAGTCAGTGCCAGCTTGCCCATCTGTTCGAAGATGGCCTCATTGTGAGGATTGAGGCGGGCCGCTTTCTTGAAGAGTTCAAAACTCGTCTGTTCTTCTCCCAACTTGAGATAGACGCCTCCAAGATTGTAAGTAGCGAGTACATGCTTGGGGTCTTGCTTCAAGACGTCCATGAACAACCTCCGTGCGGTCTTGAGCTGCCCTATGTCGCGTTTGAAGTTGGCCACTTCAAACAACACTCTTGGATCGTCGCGATTCAACTTCAAACACTGCTCATAAACTTCGCCAGCCCTCACCATCTGTCCGGTAGCGTGATAGGCCTTGGCGAGCAATAACAACGAGATCCCGTAGTGGGTCGGATTCAATGCATACGCTCTTTCCAGGTATGGAATGCTCTCGGCGAAACGCTCGAGCTCAATAAGCTGTACGCCCATCTCGTAGTGCGGTGGGGCGCTGTCCGGCTCCTCAACCGCCTTTCTGCGACCCAGCTCCAGATAGAGAGCCTTTTTCCTCTCCAGAGCCTCCGCGTCACCCACCTTCCCAAAGTGGTGAATGACCGGGCTTGCTTTTTCAAAGGGAAGTTGCCTTTCGAGAAATACGTGTTCCACGAGTTCGTGCACGCGCCCGCGAAACCGAATCTCCGACCGATTGCGGAACAAACGAAGCGCCCAAACTTCCAAGCAATGGGAATACTCGCGGCCTTCGTCGTAGTCTTGCGGGTTGGGAATCGAACTCACCACTCGTGCGTTCCAAAGATAGCTCCGTTGCGTCAGCAGAAAGCCATCGACCTGGGTATTGGCTATCAAATGGCGAATCAGCTTGGCATCGCGCTTGGCCAGCTTCTCGTCGGCATCTAACACCAGAATCCAATCGCCGGTGGCATAGCGCAACGAATGATTGCGAGCTTCGCTGAAGTCTCCGCTCCAAGGATGATCAAAGACCTTCGCACCGAATCTGCGTGCGATTTCAACGGTATTGTCCTGAGATCCGGTGTCAACAATGATCACTTCGTCAACGAGTTCTTTGACACTGTTGAGGCAGTCTTCCAGCCATCGTTGCTCGTTCTTGACGATCATGCATAAGCTCAACTTGGGCTGTTGTTTAGTCATAAGCCAAGAGTCCCCCAACTTAAAGGCAGACTCGCTGCGGCAACCCGCGAAGACCTGTCGGGAAATTGGCTGATTTCTCGGCCTGCAAAGCAGTTGAACTCAAGTCGCGTTCCGAATGTAAAGTTCATTTTGTTAACTATTTAGCAACCCAAGTGGTTCGTTTCAAGTCAAGCTGCTGACTCAAATCCCGTCTCCTCCTAATGCAACGACGGCACCAAAGAGGGCACGTCAAGAATCTTCGAAACGCTATCCCAAGAGTTTTGAGCAAGATTAACGGTCTTTCGGAATCCTGGAGAAAATTGCCCTTAAAGTTCCGAATCGATCGCACGATAAGCAGGGCAAGCCTGAAAGGGCTGGTGAGCTTGACGGCTCATATCTTCATTAAATTTCCGGCACGGATGCTGGAAACCTGATTTCACGGAGGAAATCACCATGGCAAGTTTTTCAGTTGTTAATAACATCGGTTCGGTCAATGCTCAGTCAAAGCTTTATGAGACCAACATTGGGTTGTCGCGTACCCTGGCCCGCCTTTCCAGCGGCTTGCGCATCAACCAGTCTGGCGACGATGCTGCCGGTTTGGCCGTTGCCAACAAGTTTCGTTCTGACGTTGCCATCCTGAACGTCGGCGTCCGAAACGCCAATGACGGATTGAGCGCGCTGCAGATTGCCGACGGCGCTCTGGACAACATCTCCAGACTGCTGGATCGGGCGGCGACCCTGGCTACCCAGTCCGCGACAGGTACAACCACTGCTGCCAGCCGTACCGTATTGCAGGAAGAGTTTGCATCAATCCTCAGCGAAATTGATCGGGAAGCCGGCATCGCCAGTCTGACAACGGCAACCAGCTACTCGGTCTACATCTCCAACGACGGTTCCAACGGAACAGTGAACGTTAGCTTCGGAGCAGCAACTGCCTCTACTCTGGGCATCTCCTCGGCAACGATCGCGACCTCCGCAGGTGCCAGCTCCGCAATCACGAGCCTCCAGGCAGCCATCACCGCTCTGGGTTCAGTGCAAGGTTCGGTCGGTGCGGCTCAAAACCGTTTGAGCTTCGCCGTCAGCATTGCGCAGTCCCAGATCGTCAACAAGACGGCAGCGCAGAGCCGAATCCGCGATGCCAACATTGCTGAAGAGAGCGCCAACCTTACCCGGTTCAACATCCTGACGCAGAGCGGTTTGGCTTCACTGTCTCAGGCGAACCAGACTACCTCTTCAGTTTTGTCGCTCTTGCGGTAGTTCGTTAATCCTCTAAAGTAGCAACTCACGCCGGTGGGGGGACTTCAATCCCCTCACCGGACTCTTGCTTGGATCAACCGGTTAAATCCGGAGACCGGGCACTGAAATACATCAGCAAAGGAGGCGCGCCATGTTGGTAACTTCGGATAGTCCAATCAGTTTGACGGAGGTTCGACATCCAGCCATTGCGCCCATTCCAGAAACCGTGACTGCACCGGCGAAAGCCGAGCCCAGTTCCGAAGGTGCTTCGGAGCACAACCATGAGTCGTTCAGCCGGGAAAGACGGAGGGAATCTGGAAAAGTCGATCAAGCTATCAATCGCTTTCTCGAAAACATTGGCGGAAAGAACAGCGAGCTGGCGATTTCGACGGACAAGGAAACCCAGAGAATTATAGTTAAGGTGTTGGACTCGAAGACCAAGGAAGTCATCAAGCAGATTCCATCGGAGGAACTACTTGCCTTGGCCGAGGACCTGCAGAAAACGGGCGCAGGGATATTTGACCAGATTGCCTAGATGCGTCGTTGATTTGAGGGCTTAAGGTTATCACCCAGGAAGCCCACCCAGATGGATGAGTCTAAGACTCATTCCCGGGCAAAGGAGAGTTCTGCTGATGGGATCCCCGATTACGCTTAGCGGCTTCAATAACATCGATTTCAAAGCGGTCACCGACATTATCATCAAGTCGGAAAGGCAGCCGATTACTCGCCTTGAGACTGACAAGCGGACGGAGCAGAACAAACTAACTGCCTATGGCAGTTTGAACACCTCCCTGTCATCCTTGCGTTCGGCGTTTGCCGCGCTCAATACAGAGGATGCGTACGAAGCTCTGAAGGCCACCGCTTCCGATACATCGGTCTTGTCAGCCACTGCCACTTCAGAAGCAACGCCCGGCACATTTACTTTGAATGTCACCTCATTGGCGCGCCCCCAAGTAACGACCAGTGCGATCGGGCAGTTCGCCGACATCAATGCAACTATCTTCGACAGCGGTTCTTTTTCGATTACTCAGGATGGCGACACTACAAACGTCAACCTTACTGGTGTTGACAGTCTGGCGGAACTGCGCGATGCCATCAATGCGCAGCAAACAGGAGTCAAGGCATCCATTATTAATGATGGGTCTGGCGCTACACCGTTTCGGCTGATCCTCACGAGCGTGACCCCAGGGCTCGCGAACGCATTCACAGTTTCAGACACTACTAAACTCGGAGCGGGAGCGGCCGGTGCCGTGCTGAACCTGGGTACGGACGCCACCAACGGTGTGGCCAAGGACACCGAGTTCACCTACAACGGCATCGCCGTGAAGAGCAGCTCTACCACTGTCAATGAGGCGATCCCTGGCCTAACCTTGAGCGTCTTGAAGACAGGCAGCACCAGCATCACGGTGACCGACGACAATTCGAGTCTGAAAACCAAGGTCAAGGCCGCAGTCTCCGCGTTCAACAGCTTCAATGATTTTTTTGGCGCGCAGACCAAGCTGGACACAACAGGCTCTGGCCGACCGCCCCTGGCGAGCGACCCGCTGTTGCGCTCGGCCAACCGGCAATTGCGTGCCTTCTTTCTGAGTAGCCATGCCAACTCAGGCAGCCTCGACGAGTTGTTGGACTTTGGAATTACCCTCGACCAGCAGGGCAAGCTACAGATTGACGATGCCAAGCTCGACAGCGTGCTGTCCAGCAAACGTGCGGATGTGGCTGCGTTTTTCTCGGGTGATTCCGGCTTTGCGAAAAAGATCACCGATGCTATTGACGGGTACACCAAGTCGGGTGGAGCCATCGACAGTGTTGAAGACCGTATTAAGAGAAACATCGAGAAGTACACGTCGAAAATTCAAGATCTCGAGTTTCGGCTCAGCAATCGGGAGCAGCAACTTACCGCCGAATTTGCCGCTGCCGACCGGGCGATCAGCCAACTGAATTCCCAAAGCTCTTCGCTGGCAGGATTAGGTTCGCAGTTCCGATTGTTCTGAGGTCACCGTCCTCATCGTTAAAGGAGTCATATGAGTTTCAATGCGCTAAGCAGTGTTTACCAGCAGGTTGAAGTGAATACCTGCAACAAGCTCCAACTTGTCGTGATGCTGTACGATGGCGCGATCCGGTTTCTGGGCGAGGCGCGGACCGCAATTCAGGCCAAGAACGTCCGTGCCAAAGCCGTGGCATTGGATCGGGCGCTTGCAATCATTGGCGAACTGCAAAGCACCCTGCAGCTGGAGGAAGGTGGAGACATAGCCGCTTCTCTCAATAGTCTGTACAACTACATGAACGAAAGCTTGCTGCTGGCGAGTGCCAACATGGACCCAAAACCCGTAGACCACGTCATCAGGTTGCTCAAGACGCTGAATTCGGCTTGGACTGAGATTGCTCAGAAGACAGAGCCCTCTGCATCCGTCGCGCAGCGACCAACTGTTCCGACTCCCCCGATTGGGATCCCATTGGGTGAGGCGCATCGGCCGCTCGAGGTCTTCGGGTAGAGGCCGACCCTTGTGAGGTCATGATGCCCCGCCGGGCCAGGATTCACGCAGAGTGAAAGAGCCAACTCCAATGAAATCCCCAAAAGCTACACAAGAGGCACCCACTGCAGAGAGAGTGGGTTCTTTGATCGAGCAAATCGAGTCTGAAGTGGCCTTGCTTCGCCAGCTACATGTCTTGTCACAGACAGAGTCGCTGACCTTGGAGGCAAAGGGGATCGATTCTCTAGATGAAGTGGTGGCTCAGAAGGAAGCCATCGTTGCAGAGCTTGCCAGACTGTCCGAATTACTGACGCAGAAATTGAAGTCCGGCACGACAATCCTGGCTCGAGCGACTTTCCAGGAACGCCAGGCCTTGGCTTTTCTAAAGACCGAGGGGGTTCAACTCTTGCACCAGATCCAACGCATCGACTCCAACAATCGACTTCGTCTGGAAGAATTCAAAGCTCAATCTGTAGAGTCTTCCCACCAACTCCATCAGGAATTGCGTGTTCACCGCGCCTACGATCGATCCCAACCGCAAGCCAGACAGTTTTCTGAGCTGGCCGACTAGTCTCTACCACCTAAACCCTGGTTCCATTCGGCGCACGACCGGCCTCAAACGGCGGAGCCAAGTCTGCTTCGGCCTGTGAACTGGAAATTGTGCGACCCAAAAACAATTTCTGCTATGATCAAAATCAATTGGACCGCGCCGGCTACTTGATCGGTTCAACCTCTTGGCCAACCGGTTTTATTGATCCAGATGGAAGTTCAGCAACGGGAACTATTGGGATTGACCTCTTCGGATCTCTGCCAATTCCTTGAGTCCCTCGGTGAAAAGCCCTACCACGGAAAGCAGCTCTATCGCTCCATTTACAAGAGCAGACAGTTCCGCATCGGAGAGATGACCGATCTGTCTCGCGCCCTGCGCGAGAGGCTGCCGCATTGCAGCCGATTGACTCTGCCACAAACCACGTTGTCGCAACTCTCCATCGATGGGACGCGTAAGTATCTTTTCGAACTCAGCGACGGCAAGAAGATCGAATCCGTATTCATCCCTGAAAAGCATCGCGACACGCTCTGCATCTCGACCCAGGTGGGCTGTCCGATGGACTGCAAGTTTTGCCTTACGGCACTGATCGGCTTGGCTAGAAATCTGACGGCAGGTGAGATTGCTGGTCAGGTCCTTTCAATCTTGAAGGACCGAGAGGAATTCTCACCCAAGGCTCCTAGAAGCGACGGCGGCAAAACACTTCATGGATCGGCCAACCCGGTCAATATCGTTCTCATGGGCATGGGGGAACCGCTGCTGAATCTCGAAAACGTCAACCGCGCCCTCGTGCTGATGACCGACCCGGATGGCATCGGAATTCCGCCACAGCGGATTACATTGTCGACCGTAGGACTGGTTCCCAAGATCTTCGAGCTGGCCAAGGCCCCCGTCGTACCGAATCTGGCCATCTCGCTGTCAGCAACAACGGACGAGGTGCGCAACCGGCTGATGCCCGTAAACCAGAAGTATCCTATCCAGGAATTGATTCAAGCCTGCGCGCAGTTTCCGTTGAGGTCGCGCCAGCGCATTACGTTTGAGTACGTGCTCATCGACTCAGTCAACGACCACGACGATGATGCCCGCAGATTGGTGAAACTGGTCTCTCGCCTCCGCGCCAAGGTCAACCTGTTACCCCTAAACCCTGGCCAAGGGAACGGAATGCGGTCTTCATCGCCAGAGCGTGTCCGACGTTTCCAGGAAATTCTGGCGTCTAAAGGCCTCGCGGCGTATATTCGCCGCCCGCGCGGCGCCG
>Ga0187892_10006385_pt1 | contig 17537 bp, 17 predicted proteins | sample MA1701073metaG_FD_139345 | JGI IMG/M metagenome (GOLD analysis project Ga0187892, IMG submission 139345) | Bio-ooze microbial communities from a basaltic lava cave in the Kipuka Kanohina Cave System on the Island of Hawaii, USA - MA170107-3 metaG ... | reverse complement strand
GCTCTGCGATTCGCGCGGGCGATTGAACCCGGCGGCGGTCGGCTTCTCCCGCCGGCCGCTCGTGCGCGCGAACCTCTCGGGCCACTGGCCGCGCAAGAAGCGCTGGAACTTCTGGAACTGGATCGCGCCGGACTTCGTGTTCTCGGTGACGCTCGCGGACATCGACTACGCCTCGTTCTGCTCGTTCACGCTCACCGATTTCCGGGATGGCGCGCACTGGGCGGGCGCCTCGTACGGGCGGCCCGGCCGCTTCGCGCTGCCGGAGCACGTCGAGGCGGACGTCGCCTTCTCGGGCGGCGGCCTCGACTACGCGAACCGCGCGGACGGCCACGGCCTCGCCGTGCGCTTCCGCGGGCGCGCGGAGGGCGTCGAGATCGCTGCGGACCTCGCGGTGCGGCGCGTCCCCGGCGACGAGAGCCTGAACGTCGTGGTGCCGTGGACGCCGACGCGCTTCCAGTGCAACTCGAAGCACGCGGCGCTCCCGTGCGAGGGCGAGGTGCGCGCGGGCGAGCGCCGCTACGTCTTCGACCCGCGCACGGGCTTCGCCGTCCAGGACTGGGGCCGCGGCATCTGGCCCTACCGCTCGTTCTGGAACTGGGGCGTCGCCACGGGCTTCGCGGGCGACGTGCGGCTCGGCGTGAACTTCGGCGCGAAGTGGACCACCGGCACCGGCTCGAACGAGAACGGGATCCTCTGGAACGGCCGTCTCCACAAGCTGATGGAGGACCTCCGCTGGGAGTACGACCCGCGCGAGTGGCGGAAGCCGTGGCGCGTGGTGGCGCCTCACTCGGGCGCGCTCGACCTCGAGCTTCTGCCCGTCGCCGCGCACACGCCACGCCTCGACCTCGGCGTGCTCGCGACGGGTGGCGTCTGCGCCTTCGGGCGCTGGCGCGGCCGCGTGCGCGCCGAGGGGCGCGAGCTCGTCGTGGACGGGCTGCTCGGCTGGGCCGAGGAGTTCTCGCACCGCTGGTGAGCGCTCACGGGAGCGCGACGAAGCCGAACTTCCGGAAGGTCTCGCCCGCGGCCTGGCCGCGCAGGAACGCGACGAAGCGCGCCGCGCCCGCCCTGGCCCCCTTCGTCACGGCGACCGGGTACGTGATCGGCGGATGCGTGCTCGCGGGGAACACGCCCACCACGCGGACGCCGGGCTCGATCCGGGCGTCCGTCTCGTAGACGACCCCGAGCGGCGTCTCGCCGCGCGCCACGTAGGCGAGCGCGGTCCGGACGTTCTCGGCGCGCGCGAGGCGAGCCTCGACGGCCTGCCACACCCCGAGGCTCGTGAGCGCGGCCCGCGCGTAGCGGCCCGCGGGCACGTGGTCGGGATCGCCCGTCGCGAGGCGCTTCGAGCCGAGCGCGGCGGCAAGCGGGAAGCCCGGCACGAGCTCGAGCGCGACGTCGCTCGCCCGGGGCGCGATCAGCACGAGGCGGTTCCCGAGCAGGTCGCGCCGGCTCGCGCTGTCGATCAGGCCGCGCTGCTCTACGTAGTCCATCCACTCGACGTCCGCGGAGAGGAAGACGTCGGCCGTCGCGCCCGCCTCGAGCTGCCGCGCGAGCGCAGAGCTCGCAGCGAAGGAGAACTTCACGGGCTGCGCCGTCTCGCGCGTGTAGGCCTCGCCCAGCTCCTCGAGCACCTCCGTGAGCGAGGCGGCCGCGAACACGAGCAGCTCGGGCTCGGCGGCGCGCGCGGCCGGGGCGGCCGTGAGCGCGAGCAGCAAGGCGAGGGCGGCGAGGGTGCTCATGAGGCAGGGAAGTCTCCCCGCACGGCCGCGGAGCTGACCACCAGCCAGACCTTCTGGCCGACGGCGAGGCGGAGCTCGCGCGCCCGCTCGGCGCTCGCCCGCGACAGCAGGCGGGGGCCGCCCACGTCCACCTCGACGAGCTGGGAGCCGGTCGCCTCGGGCGCGAGCGCCGCGATCCGCCCCTCGAGCAGGTTCGCTTGCGCGAGGCCGCGCGGCGGCTCGATCGCGAGGACGACCTCGCTCGCGCGCACCTGGACGCGCACGCGCCGCCCGACGGCGGCGCGCCGCGCGGGAATCGAGATCACGCCCTCGCCGATCCGCACCGACGCGATCCCGGGCGGCGCCACCGCCTCGATCTCCCCCTCGACGACCGCGCCCGCCGCGTCGGGGCCGAGGAGCGTGTGGAGCGCGCCGCTCCGGCTCACGCTCGCCACGTCGCCCTGCGTCGAGACGGCGCCGGCCTCGAGCAGGACGACGTGCGTCGCGAGCCGAAGCACCTCCTCGAACTGGTGGCTCACGTAGACGATGGGGATGCGGAAGCGGTCGCGGAGACGCTCCAGGTAGGGGAGCACCTCCTGGCGGCGCACGCGGTCGATCGAGGCGAGCGGCTCGTCGAGCAGCAGGAGCCGCGGGCGAGAGAGGAGCGCGCGCCCGATGGCGACACGCTGCCGCTCGCCGCCCGAGAGCTGATGCGGGCGCCGCGCGAGAAGCTCGGCGAGGCCGAGCAGCTCGACGATCTCTTCGAAGCTCGCGGTCGGCGCGCGGCGCTTCGCGCGGCGCTCGCCGTAGCGCAGGTTCCCGAGCACGCTCCGGTGCGGGAAGAGCCGCGCGTCCTGGAACACGTAGCCGACGGCGCGGCGCTCGGGCGCGAGGTCGGCACGGCCGGCCTCGAAGAGCACCTCGCCGTCCACCTCGACGCGCCCCGCGTCGGGGCGGAGCAGGCCCGCGATCAGGTCGATCAGCGTCGTCTTGCCGCAGCCGGACGCGCCGAACAGCGCGACCACGCCCGGCGTCGGGGCGTCGAAGGCCACGTCGAGCGCGAAGGGGCCGCGCTGCTTCCGGAGCCGCACGGAGAGCATCAGCGGCCCATCCGCCGGCGCACCCAGCGCGCGAGCGACTCGGAGGCGAGCAGGCCCGCGAGCCCGAGCGAGAAGGAGAGGGCGGCGAGGCGCGCCGCGGCCGCGTCGCCGCCTGGCTGCTGGAGCGCGGTGTAGAGCGCGAGCGGGAGCGTGCGGGTCTCGCCCGGGATGTTCGAGGCGAAGGTGATGACGGCGCCGAACTCGCCGAGCCCCGCCGCGAAGGCGGTGATCGCGCCGGCGAGCAGGCCGGGCGTGGTGAGCGGCAGCGTGATGGTGAGAAAGCGGTCGAAGGGTCCGGCGCCAAGCGTGCGGGCCGCCTGCTCGAGCCCGGGGTCGATGCTCTCGAGCGAGAGGCGGATCGCGCGCACCATCAGCGGGAAGGTCATCACCGCCGTCGCGAGCGCCGCGCCCGCGCTGGTGAACACGAGGTGGAGTGAGAAGGTGCGCTCGAGGAAGCCGCCGAGCGGCCCGCGCGCGCCGAAGGCCACGAGCAGCAGGTAGCCGACCACCACGGGCGGCAGCACGAGGGGCAGGTGCACGAGTGCGTCGAAGATCGTGCGCCCGGGGAAGCGCACGCGGGTCAGGAGCCAGGCCGCGAGCGTCGCGAGCGGCAGGCTCACCACGACGCTGCGCAGCGCGATGGTCAGGCTGAGGCGCAGCGCCTCTCTCTCGAGCTCACCGAGCAGCGGCATGGGGACCTCAGATCGCGCGCATCCCCGTGATGTGCTCGCCCAGGATCAGCATGTGGACGTCGTGCGTGCCTTCGTAGGTGCGCACGGTCTCGAGGTTCACCATGTGTCGCATCGCGCAGTAGTCGTCGACGATGCCGTTCGCGCCGAGCAGGTCGCGGGCCAGGCGCGCGATCTGGAGGGCGACGTCCACGTTGTTGCGCTTGATCAACGAGACCATCACGTGCTCGAGGCGTCCCTCGTCTTTGAGACGGCCGACACGGAGCGCCAGCAGCTGCGCCTTGGTGATCTCGGTCAGCATGAAGACCAGCTTCTCCTGCGTGAGCTGCTTGCCCGCGAGCGCGCCGCCGTCCACGAGGCGCTCCTGCGCGTAGCGGAGCGCCTCGTCGTAGCAGGCCATCGCGGCGCCGATCACGCCCCAGGCGATGCCGTAGCGCGCCTGGGTGAGACAGGAGAGCGGCCCGCGCAGGCCCTTCACGTTCGGGAGCACGCTGTCCTCGGGCACCTCGACGTCGTGGAGGAAGAGCTCCGACGTCACCGAGGCGCGGAGCGACATCTTGCCCTTGATGTCGCGCGCCTCGAAGCCGGAGCGATTCGTCTCGACGAGGAAGCCGCGCACGCCGTCCTCGGTCTGCGCCCAGATCAAGGCGAGGTGCGCGAGCGTGCCGTTCGTGATCCAGCGCTTCGTGCCGTTCAGCATCCAGCCCTTGCCCTGCCTGACGGCGCGCGTCCGCATCCCCGAGACGTGGCTGCCGAAGTCGGGCTCGGTGAGGCCGAAGCAGCCGATCGCGCGGCCGGACACGAGCTCGGGCAGCCAGCGCTCCTTCTGCGCGTCGCTCCCGAACGCGTGGATCGGGTACATCACGAGCCCGCCCTGCACGGAGGCGAAGGAGCGGAGTCCCGAGTCGCCGCGCTCGAGCTCCTGCATCACGAGCCCGTATGCGACGTTGCTCATCCCAGCGCACCCGTAGCCCTCGAGGTTCGCGCCGAAGAGACCGAGCTCCGCGATGCGCGGCACGAGCTCGAGCGGGAACGAGCCGTCCTGGCGCACGTGCTGTTGGAGCTGCGGCAGGAACTCCTTGGATACGAAGCTCCGCACGCTGTCGCGCGCGAGCCGCTCTTCCTCGCCGAGGAGCTCATCGAGGTGCAGGAAATCCACGCCCTGGAAGTCGGCCACGCGCTCCTCCGAATGACTCGCCTCGCGCGCCAGTCTACAATCCGCCGGTCGGAGAGTCCCGGATGCGGTCGGACGCGGGCGAGGTTCTCGAGCAGGCGCTCGCATGGCGCGAGCAGGGCCGCGGCGTCGCGCTCGCCACCGTGATCGACACCTGGGGCTCCTCCCCGCGGCCGGCGGGCAGCCTCCTCGCGGTGAACGACCAGAGCGGCTTCGTCGGCTCCGTCTCGGGCGGCTGCGTCGAGGGCGCGGTGGTGCACGAGTCGCTCGAGGTCATCGCAGACGGCCGGCCGCGCACGCTGGAGTTCGGCGTGACGAACGAAATGGCCTGGGAGGTCGGCCTCGCGTGCGGCGGCCGGATCCGCGTGTTCGTGGAGCGCGTGGAGTGAAGCGCGAGACGCTCGCACGGCTGCTCGCGGACTCGCGCGCGCAGCAGCCGGTGGTGCTGGTTACCGACCTCGCGAGCGGCGCACAGCGCCTGCTGCGCCCCGGCGAGGGAGGAGTCGAGGCCGGGCTTCGCGCGGCCGCCGAGGCGGCGCTCCGCAGCGAAGAGGCGCAGCACTTCGAGAGCGAGGCGGGCGCGTTCTTCCTCCAGCCCTTCGCGCCGCCCCTCCGGCTGGTCGTAGTGGGCGCCGTCCACATCGCGCAACCGCTCGCCGCGATGGCGGCGCTCGCGGGCTGGGCCGTGGTGATCGTGGATCCGCGCCAGGCCTTCGCGAGCGAGGCGCGCTTCCCGGGCGTGGCGCTCCGGAGCGAGTGGCCAGACGCGGCCGTCGCCGCCCTCGCGCCCGACGCCCGCACCGCGCTCGTGACCCTCACGCACGATCCCAAGCTCGACGATCCCGCGCTCGTGGCGGGGCTCCGCTCGCCTGCCTTCTACGTGGGCGCGCTGGGCAGCAAGAAGACGCACCAGGCGCGGCTCGGGCGCCTCCGCGCGCTCGGCCTCGGCGAGAGCGAGCTCGCGCGCATCCACGCGCCCGTCGGGCTCGACCTGGGCGCTCGCTCGCCGGCCGAGATCGCGGTCGCCATCCTCGCCGAGCTCACGCTCCGCCTCCGCGGCCCGAAGCGATGAGCGCCGCGGCGCCGGAGGTCGGCGCCGTCGTGCTCGCCGCCGGGCTTTCGCGCCGGATGGGCGGGGGGAACAAGCTCCTCCTGGAGATCGAGGGCGTGCCGCTCGTCGCGCGCGTGGCCGACGCCGCGCTGGCCTCGCGCGCGCGGCCGGTCGTGGTCGTGACCGGCCACGAGGCCGCCCGCGTGTGCGCGGCGCTCGCCGGCCGCGCGGTTGCCTTCGCGCACAACCCCGACTACGCCGCCGGGCTCAGCGCTTCGCTCCGGACCGGCCTCGCCGCGCTCCCCGCAGAGGTGGACGGCGCCATCGTCTGCCTCGCCGACATGCCTTGGGTACGCGCCGCGCACATCGACGCGCTCCTCGACGCGTTCGCCGCGTCGGGCTCTCGCGCGATCTGCGTGCCCAGCTACGCGGGCCAGCGCGGGAACCCCGTGCTCTGGCCCGCGTGCTGCTTCGGAGAGATCGCCGCGCTCACCGGCGACCAGGGCGCGCGCTCGGTCCTCGAGCGACACGCGGACGGGGTCTGTCACGTGCCGATCGCAGATCCGGGCGTGACGCTCGACGTCGATACGCCGGGGGCGCTCGACGAACGCGTTCCAGGCCGGCCCTAGTAGATCAGCGACAGCCCGAGCAGCGTCGCGACCGAGTTGGAGACCGCATCGTCCGCGGGCTGCGAGTTGTATTCGTCGACGACGGACGCCTTGAGCGAGACCTGCTCGACGATCGGGATGAGCAGCGCGGTCTCGCCGCGGAGCCGGTAGTCGTCGGTCGGATCGGTGATCGAGGGCAGGTAGTCCACGCGGGTGTGCCAGGTGGCGCCGAGCCACGGGAGGTCCCAGTCGTTCTGCGCGCCGAAGGCGAGCGCGGTGAAGCTCTCGGTGTCGCCGCCGAAGTACCGCTGGTAGACGTACGCGACACCGGCGTCGACGCTGAACACGAGATCCTCGGCGTCGATGATCTTGTACCCGGCGCCCAGCTTGGGGATCAACCGGATCGACAGGTCTTCGATGCCGTCGTGCTCCGCCTCGACCGAGCCGAACGCGAACACGCGCGAGGTCAGGTCGTACTCGTGACGCAGGATCCCGCGGAGCTCGTCGGCCGTGGTCTCCTCGTCGCTCTCGTCGACGTCGGTCGTGTCCGGATCGTCCTCATCCTCGCGGGTGGTGCTGCGGAGGTAGCTCGCGGTGAAGCTCGTGCGATGCGGACCCCGCGTGCGGCGCACGCCGAAGCCGGTCGCGAGCGCCGTGGTGTGGGTCGCTGCGTCGAAGGAGGCGAACGAGAGGTCCACGTTCCCGGTCCACCATGGACTCTCGACGGGCCGCTGCTCGAACCAGTTCGCGTCGGGGCCGGCGTCGCGGGGCGCCGCCTGGACCTGGTCGAACGGGATCTCGACCTGCCCGCCGTCGGCCCTCGCCAGGGTGACGGCGGCGGTCGTGATGCCGACCACGCGCCCGACTGCGGTGCCGTCGTCCGCCTTGTAGACGTGGAACGGCACGTCCGTCTCGATCGCGCTCACGTCCTCCGTCTTGATCGTGAGGTCGCCCTTCCCGTAGACCGTCGTGAGCACGACCTCCTTGGCGGAGATCGACTTGACCTCGCCTTCGAGGACGGCGCCCTTCACGGTGACGCGGTCGGCGCTCGCGAGGGAGGGGACGAAGAGCAGGATCAGCCAGAGACGGCGCATGGGGCTCCTCTCGTGTCAAAGATCGGCGGGCTCAACGGGGGGCATCGCCCAGGAGCCGTCGAGCGCGGCCGGCGCCGGATCGCGCAGCCGCGCGATCAGGAAGAAGGGCTCGTTGCGAACCGGCAGCCAGCTCGCGCGGAGCGCGGGGTCCTCGGGCGCGTCGCTCGAGATCCAGATCTCGAGCGAGGTGTTCCCCGATGTCCCGCTCGGGCTCGCGACGGAATAGCGCGGCGTCCCCGTGTCGAGGAGCCGCGCCGACTCCGCGCTGTAGGCCGCGACGCTCCAGAAGCCCTGCTCGGGAGGGGGTGTGAAGCGGATCCGGTAGTCGCGGCGCCCGTCGAGGAGGCGGCCCTCCGCATCGCGGTGGCTCTCGAGGACGAGCACGTCCGCGGACGGCGCGGGGATGCCGAGCAGCGCGCGCTTCAGGTAGTCGGGCGCGGCGCTCGCCGCGGGCAGCGGATTCCAGCCCGTCCGCGTGGGCCGATCGCGGCGCAGGTCCTCGAGCAGGCGACGGCCTTCGCGCGCGGCGCTCCGGAGGCCTTCGACCTGCGGCTGCGGAAGGTCGGCGGGGCGGAACACGGCGCCCGGTCCGAAGCCCACGCCGTCGAAGAGCGTGAGCAGCGCCTCCTCGCGCGGCACGGCTCCGAGCTGGCGAAGACGCTGATTGATGACGCGGAAGGCGTCGAGGCTCCCGCGCATGTCCTCGGTCGCGCGCGGCGCCGGCGCCGCGCCCGACTGGGGCTGCGCGTTCGCGAACTCGGCGCCAGCCGGGCTCCGGCGGTAGACCTCGAGCGGGAGCAGCTTGAGCTTCGCCTGGTAGCGCTCGTGCACCTTGTGCTCGTCGCGGCTCGTGGCGGCGAGCTCGACGACCACGGAGACCCCGGGCGTGGCGCTCCGCAGCTCGCCCGCGATGCCCGGAGGAAGCGGTCCCGGCCAGTCCGCCGTCGCGAGCGCGTACCAGCCGCCGCCGCCCCCGTGGCTTCGCGACGACAGCGCGCCGGCCAGGTTCCCGAAGGCGTCCGTCACACACACGCGATACCAGTGCCCTTCGAGCGGCGGGAGGCGGAGCACATAGGGCTCGTGCCCGATGTCCAGCCAGGCCGACGAGGCGAGCACGTCGGGGTCGGGCGCCGTGGTCCACGCCGTCTCGTGCGTCGCGCGCCGGCCGCCCATCGCGTGCGCGAACACGCCGCGCGGCCCGGCGAGGTCGCGCCCGAGCGCGGCGCTCTGGCGGTACTCGGCGATCGTGGAGTCGAGGAGCGGCGCGCCGTACACGTAACCCGTGGTGCCGACCGCCTGGCTCCAGTCGCGGAGCGCGCGGTCGTAGGCGCGCTGCGAGTCGGGATCGAGCTGCGCGAATGCCGGCATGGCGATCCCGAGCAGGAGCGCGAGCGGTAGCGCGAGCAGCGGCGCGAGTGTCGGCACGAGCCACGGGCGAGGCTGCAAGCGCGTCTCCCGGCCGCGCGCGCGGCCTCCACAGGGCCGTGAGCTATACCCGAACGCTGCCTCGCTTGCAGGGGAGGTGATTCGTGACGTTCCGCGTGATCCAGTGGGCCACTGGCGGCGTCGGGCGCGCCGCGATCGAGGGGATCCTCGACCACCCCGAGCTCGAGCTCGTCGGCTGCTGGGTGCACGGCGAGGCGAAGCAAGGTCAGGACGCCGCCGTCCTCGCGGGCCGGCCGCCGATCGGCGTCGCCGCGACGAACGACGCCGACGCGCTCCTCGCGCTCCAAGCCGACTGCGTGCTCTACAGCCCGCGCATCGCAAGTCCGCCGGAAGTTGCCCGCATCCTCGAGTCGGGCAAGAACGTGGTGACGCCGCTCGGCTGGTTCTACCCGTGGCGTACGACGAACGTCGCCACGCTCGAGGCCGCGTGCCGCAAGGGCGGCGTGACTCTCCACGGCACCGGGATCCACCCGGGCGGGATCACGGAGCGCTTCCCGCTCGTCTTCTCCGCGCTCTCGCGCGCGATCACGCACGTGCGCGCCGAGGAGTTCTCCGACATCCGCACCTACGGCGCGCCCGCCGTGATCTCGGAGGTGATGCTGTTCGGGAAGACGCCCGAGGAGGCGAAGGCGAGCCCGATGGCGAAGCTCCTCGGCGCGGGCTTCCTCCAGTCGGTGGACCTCCTCGCCGACGCGCTCGGCTTCGCGCTCGACGCCGAGAAGCGCACCACGCACGAGATGGCGGTGGCGACGGCGCCGATCGACTCGCCGATCGGCACGATCGCTCCCGGGCGCGTGGCCGCGCAGCGCTTCAGCTGGCAGGGCACGGTGCGCGGCGAGCCCGTGATCACCGCGCGCGTGAACTGGCTGATGGGCGACGCCGACCTCGAGCCGGCCTGGCGCTTCGGGCCCGAGGGCGAGCGCTTCGAGGTCGAGGTGACCGGCGACCCGCCGGTGCGCGTGACCTTCCACGGGCTCCACCCCGAGTCGATCGAGGCGGGGCTCGTGCGGAACCCGGGGATCGTGGCGACCGCGCTCCACTGCGTGAGCGCGATCCCGGCCGTCTGCCGTGCGGAGCCCGGCATCAAGACCTACCTCGACCTGCCGCCCTACGGCGGGAAGGCGGCGCCGCACCTCGCTGGCCGACCGCGATGATCCTCGACCGCTTCAAGCTGACGGACCGCGTCGCGATCGTGACCGGCGCGGGGAAGGGCATCGGCCGCGGCATCGCGCTCGCCTTCGCGGAGGCGGGCGCGCACGTCGCGTGCGCTGCGCGCACCGAAGCAGACCTCGAAGCCACCGCCGCCGAGATCGAGAAGCGCGGGCGGCGCGCGCTGGTCGTGCCCTGCGACGTGATGCAGAGCGAGGCGCTCGAGCGGCTCGTCGCGGCGACGCTCGCCGAGTTCGGCCGCCTCGACCTGCTCGTGAACAACGCGGGCGGCACCGGCCCGCGCCCCGCGCTCCAGACCAGCGAGCGCTTCTTCGAGAACGCGCTCCGCTTCAACGTAACGAGCCCGTTCCTGCTCACGCGGCTCGTCGTGCCGAAGATGGTCGAGACGGCGGGCGGCGGCGCCGTGGTGAACATCTCGTCGCGCTCGAGCGACATGGTGCAGACGGCGTTCGTGGCGTACGCCGCGGGCAAGGCCGCGCTCAACATGGTCACCCGGAACCTCGCGGCCGAGCTCGCGCCGAAGGTGCGCGTGAACGCGCTCTCGGTGGGCGGCGTGGACACCGACGCGCTCAGCGTCGTGCTGAAGGACGAGCGCGCGCGCCGCGCGTTCGAGGCGGGCACGCCGATGGCGCGGCCCGGCACGGTCGAGGACATCGCGGCGGCAGCCGTCTACCTGGCCTCGCCCGCCGCGGGCTGGGTCACCGGGAAGGTGTTCCAGATCGACGGCGGGACCGAGGCTCCCGCTATTCGCGTGCCCGTACCAGCGCTATAGCCGCGGCGAGCGCGAGCAACCCGAGGCCGGAAGGCTCCGGGACGGAGACGCCGCCGAGGTCGTACTCGATCACGAGGCGCGGCCGGCGGCTCGGCGGCGCCGCCTGCGTCGGCGCGAGGTCGCCGCCGTTCGTCGTCTCGGGCAGCAGCAGGAAGCCGTGGTTCGCGGCGCCGCTCACCCAGGCCTGCACGATCGCCGTCACGTCCCACACGATCGGGACGGCCGGCGCGCAGAGCGAGGTCGTCACGCAGCCGCCCGGATGGCTGGCCGAGACGAGGGCGGCGTCGTAGAAGGAGCCGGCGCCCGCGAGGACGTTGGCTCCGGAGCCGATGGGCCGGTTCGCGATGTCGTCGAGCAGCCGGCCGACCGACGCGGAGCCGAACGGGTTCGTGACCCAGCCCTCGAGCTGTGCCGAGAGGACGGTGGCGCCCTCCGGAACCGCGCCCTCGCCCACGATGCCCGCGAAGATCAGCCACGAGTAGCGATCCTCGGGGTGCGACGGGTTCGCGAGGTCGATGCGGATGCGGTTCTTGCTCGCCGAGCCGTCGAACGCGAAGGAGTCGTGATCGGCGCCGTTGTAGCCGGCGAAGCCGTTCTGGAAGCTGATCGTGAGGGCGGAGGCGGGCAGGGCGACGAGCGCGAGGGCCAGGGCAGCGAAGGCGCGCAGCAGCATCATTCCTCCCCGTCAGAGGCCGGCGCACGCGACGCCTTCTCCAGCAGGTGACCGCACGGTAGGGGGCCGCGCGCCCCGCCGATGCTCGGTTTTCGCACGCATTCCGGGTTCGCGAGCGGCAGCCGGCGCGCAACTCCTCGCGCTATCGTGCTGCCGATGCGAGCGCTCGTCTTCGAGAACAGCCTCCCCCGCATCGTCGCGACGAAGCTGTTCTCTCGCCTGACGCCGCGCGCCTTCGTCGGGCCGCTGGCGCCGATCTCGCTGCAGGAGATCCCGGATCCGGAGCTGCCTGCCGACGACTGGCTGGTGCTCCGCACGCGGCTCTGCGGCGTCTGCGGCAGCGACACCAAGCAGATCTACCTGAACGGGTCGTACGACAACCCGATGACGGCCTTCATCTCGTTCCCCCAGGTGCTCGGCCACGAGGTGGTCGCCACGGTGGAGCGCGTCGGGCCCGCGGTGCGCTCGCGCAAGCCGGGTGAGCGCGTGGTGCTGAATCCGTGGCTCTCGTGCGTGACGCGCGGGCTGCCCCTCTGCGAGTGGTGCCAGCGTGGCGACCTCGCGCAGTGCCTGAACTTCCGGCGCGGGGCGATCGAGCCCGGCATCCACCACGGCAACTCGGCCCAGGCGACGGGCGGCTTCGCGCCGTTCCTCCCGGCGCACGAGTCGCAGTGCATCCCGATCCCCGACGCGGTGAGCGACGAGACCGCGGTGCTGGCGGATCCGTTCAGCGTGTCGCTCCACTCGATCCTGCGCTCGCCGCCCACGCCGGGCGGCGTCGCCCTCGTGTACGGCTGCGGGACGCTCGGGCTCTGCGCCGTCGCGATCCTGCGCGCGCTCTACCCGCGCGTGCGCGTGCTCGCGGTGGCGCGCTTCCCCCACCAGGCGCGCCTCGCGGAGAAGCTCGGCGCGCACGTCGCGCTCCCGCACGCGCCGCCGCGCGCCGTGATCGCGGCCGTGGCGCGCGAGACCTCCGCCGAGGAGATCCAGCCCTGGCGCGGGCTCCCCGTGTTGGGCGGCGGCGTGGACGTGGTCTACGACACGGTGGGCAAGCCCGAGACGCTCGAGGTGGGGCTGCGCGTGACGCGGAGCCGCGGCCACATCTCCGTCACCGGCGTCGAGGCGCCGCGGCGCTTCGAGTGGACGCCGCTCTACTACAAGGAGATCGCGGTGGTGGGCTCGAACGCCTTCGGCGTCGAGGAGATCGGCGGGCGCCGCCAGCACGCGATGGAGTGGTACCTGGAGCTGATCCGCACCCACGGCGTGGACGTGACGCCGATCCTCACGCACCGCTTCGCGCTCGCCGACTACCGCGACGCCTTCCTCGCCGGCCACGACCCGGGCGCGAGCGGCGCGGTGAAGATGCTGTTCCGCTTCTGAGCGGGGCGGTCAGGGCGCGACGTCGTAGACCCAGCGAGTATCCCCCACTGTTGTTGTGGCGTCCTCGAGCCGCCTTGTGCCCTGTTCGATCGTGAGGCGGGCCTCACCGCCCGGGGCGGATCGATCTCGATGACGATGCGCTCGACGAGCGGCCCCATCACGAAGGACCCCTCGGCAGGTTGATTGGCTCTCGCGGTCAGGATCCCGATCACGGCGAGCCGCCCGCGCGGACCCAGAGCGGAGACTGTGACCGCCGTGTCGGGTCCTTCCACGCTCACGACGAAGTCCTGCCTTTCGAGAACGCCTCGGAAGAATGCCTGCGCGGGTGTCGCCGGCCAGCAGAGCGCTGCGAGCATCAAAGCCGCTACGAGCTTCTTCGTTTTCTCTTCCTCCTGGGTATGGATCCCTTTCGCATGGAGTCTCCGACGTGGAGACGGCCCCACACCGCGGCTTGTACCACGCGCGGCGAGAGCGGGTCAAACCACTGCGTGTGCACGATCAGTGCATAGGGAACGCCGATCTCTTCGAGCAGTCGCGCGAGCGAGGTCAGCGGGTGCGCGCTCAGGCGCACAGCCCCAGCGCGCGGGCCCGGTCATAGAACGGGGACGGATCGTCGTCGCGGGCGCTGCTCGCCCCGGCCTCCCGCCCGGCCAGATAGAGCTCCGAGCTGCGCCGCAGGCGTTCGTCGAGCGGGAGCGCGAGGTGACGCGCCTGCTCTTCCGCATGCGACTCGGACTTGTAGCCCCCCACGCGCGACATGAACGTGCGATCGCGATCCGACACGCTCATGGAGCGAACGCTAGCAGCGGCAGAGCGATCGGGCCCGACGACACGTGGCGAGCGCGGTAGGATCCCGCCATTCGAGAGGAGGTGGAGCGATGCACCTGCCCATGAAAGGCGTGCGCGTGCTCGAGGTCGCGCAGTTCTGGTTCGTGCCGTCGGCGGGCGCCGTGCTCGCGGACTGGGGCGCGGACGTGATCAAGGTGGAGCATCCCGAGCGCGGCGACGGCCAGCGCGGTCTCGGCACGAGCGGCATCGCCACCGAGATCAACGGCGTGGACTTCCTCGTCCAGCAGCCGAACCGCGGCAAGAAGAGCCTCGCGCTCGACTTCGGCCAGCCCGAGGGGCTCGCACTCCTCTACCGGCTCGCGGAGAAGAGCGACGTGTTCCTCACGAACTTCCTGCCCGACGCGCGCGCGCGGCTCCGGATCGACGTCGACGACATCCGCAAGGTGAACCCGCAGATCATCTACGTGCGCGGCCACGGGCAGGGCGCCCGCGGCCCCGAGGCGCATCTCGGCGGCTACGACGCGAGCTCGTTCTGGTCGCGCAGCGGGATCTGCGACGCGCTGACGCCGGCCGGTGCCGAGCAGCCCACCATGCAGCGCGCCGCCTTCGGCGACGGCATCGGCGGCATGACGATCGCGGGCGGCATCGCCGCGGCGCTCTTCCAGCGCGAGCGCACCGGCGAGGCGAGCGTCGTCGACATCTCCCTCCTCAACACCGCGATGTGGGTGCTCTCGCCCGACATCGTCGCCTCCGGCCTGCTGCCGCCCGAGCTGAAGTCGCTCCCCACCATGACGCGCAAGAACAACTTCAACCCCGGCGTGAACAGCTACCCGACCAGGGACGGCCGCTGGGTCATGCTCGTGCTGCTCCAGACGGACCGCTACTGGGCCGACTTCTGCCAGCGCATCGGGCGGCCCGACCTCGTGAGCGACCCGCGCTACCGCGACATGAAGGTGCGCTTCGAGAACCGCGAGGCGTGCATCGCCGAGCTCGATGCCGTGTTCCAGGGCCGCGATCTCGACGCGTGGCGCGAGGCGCTCGACGGCATGGAGGGCCCGTGGGCGCCGGTGCAGAAGGCGCGCGAGCTCCTCACCGACCGCCAGGCGCTCGCGAACGGCTACGTGCAGCAGGTGGACGGCGGCAAGCGCGGCAAGTTCCACCTCGTCACGAATCCGGTGCAGTTCGACGAGACGCCGCCCGTCCTCGGGCGCGGCCCCGAGTGGGGCGAGCACACGGACGAGGTGCTCCAGGGCGAGCTCGGGCTCCCGATGGAGGAGCTCCTCGAGTACAAGGCGAAGGGCGTGATCCTGTAGACGCCGCGCTCAGCGCCGCGCCGCGCCGGCGAGGAGCGTCGGGCCGGCGGGCAGCTCTCCGTGCGGCACCGCCTCGGCGGTGACGAACGTCCGCGAGATCGGGGAGAGCTCGCGCGGGAGCCGCGTGTAGAACGTCACGTCGCCCCGCGCATCGGGCTCGAGCGTGCCAGCCGCATGGACGCGCTCCTCGGCGCCGACCATCCAGAGCACGTAGTGCTGGTCGTCCGCGAGCGGGACGAGACCCTCGGCGCGGAAGTAGCAGCGGTACTCGGGGTCCCAGAAGGCGCGCCCCCATGCTGCGGAGCCCGGCTCGGCCGCCGCAAGGTCGAGCACTTCGAGCTCGCGCGCGCCGATGAGCGTCGCGACGTCGTCCGCGGCGTCGAGGCGCTCCTCCAGCTCGGCGAGCTCGGTGTCCTGCTCGGCGAGCTGCTCCTGGGCCGCGGCGAGCTCGCTCGCGGCGGCCTCGCGCGGGGCTTCGCTCGCAGGCGCCGCCGCCGGAGCGCTCCCCTGCCAGCGGACGAGCACGAGCGTGAGCGCCGCCGCGCCGAGCGCGACGACCGCGAAGCCCGCCGCGCGACGCAGCGCGGGCGCGGGCTGCCAGGTGCGGGGCGCCTGGCGCGGGATCGGATGGACGCCGCGCTGCGCCTCGCGCACGCGCTCGAGCAGCCGCTCGCGCACGCGCGCCGGCGGCACGACCGGCGCCAGCGCGAGCGCGAGGCCGCCGAGCTGCTCGCGCTCCGCGTCGAGCGCCTCGTGACACTCCGGACAGCCGGTGGCGAGGTGCGTCTCGAGCTCGTTGCGCTCGTCGTCCTCGAGCACGCCGGCGGCATGGAGGTAGATCCGCTCGCGCCGTTCGCGGCAGCTCATCCGTTCGTCCCCCCCGTGGCCTCGCGGAGCACGTCGCGCATGCGCAGGAGCCCGCTCCGGATGCGCGTCTTGATCGTCCCGAGCGGCTCGCCGAGGCGCGTCGAGATCTCGGGATGGGAGAGCCCCTCCAGGAAGGAGAGCTCGACCGCCTCGCGCTGCGGCGGGGGCAGGGCCGCGAGCGCGAGGCGGACCCGGTCGCGGCGCTCGAGTGCGAGCGCCTCCTGGAGCGGAGAGGACGCGAGCGACTGCGCGCCGAGCAGGCTCTCGCCGAGGAGCGGGTCGGGCAGCTCGCTCCGGAGCCGCGTACGCCGCTGCCGCGCGCGGAGACGGTCGATCGCGCGGCTCCGCGCGAGAGTGAGGAGGTAGGCGAGCGCGCCGCCCCGCGTGGGATCGAACTGGTCGGCACGGCGCCAGAGCTGCCAGAACACGTCCTCGAGCAGCTCCTCCGCCTCCTCGGCGTCGCGGAGCATGCGGAGGCAGAGGGAGAAGACGGCCGTGCCGTGCCGGTCGTAGAGGACGGCGAGGGCGTCGGCGTCGCCCTCCGCCACCGCCTTGATCAGCTCCCCGTCGCGGGCGCTGGCGCTGTCGATGGCCGTCCTCCTGGTCCCGGGAAGGGGCACCCGCGCGCAGAGCCCGCCCGGTCACTACGAGACGAAGAGCCGCCCCGGATGCGCCGGCGTCCCATCCGGAGGGCCGGCTCGTAGCGTAGGGAGAGATGGAGCGGATTCGAAAGGTGGCGGGGGCAGGTCCAGGGCCTCCGAGCGCTCGAAGGGGAGTGCGCATGGACCTTCGGGCGCGAACGCTGGACGGGAAGCGACCTCGCAGCGGAAACCTCAGCAGCTGGTATCTGCCGCTGCGGGCAGTGGTCCCGGACGGCCCCCGTCACCGCTCCACCGCGCCGGGGGCCGGAGGGCGGCCCACCCGCTACAGCAGCTCGACTGCGTCCCCGACCCGGACGGCCCCCGGCTCGGCCACGCTTGCGTAGACGCCGAGGCTCCCGCCGGCCTCGCGGACGAGCGTCCGCATCAGGCCCGGGTCCTTCGGCAGCTCCGCGAAGCCGTGCGTGATCATCACGCAGCGCGGGCAGGCGACACCCACCTCGAGGACGGCGCCGCCGAGCCGCAGGCGCTTCCCGGCCCGCGCGAGCTCGGGGAAGCCGCTCTCGCCCGTCGCGATCACGAAGTTCGGGCGGAAGCGGCGCACGTCCACCCGCGAGGCGGGCGCCAGCGTCTGGAGCCGCGCGAGGCTCGCGTCGGAGAGGAGCAGCAGGGGGAAGGCGTCGAAGTAGGTGCCCGGCGGCGACTCGTACTGGAACAGGTCCGGCGGGAACACGGAGAGGTCGGGGAGCGCTTCATCCGGCTCGCGGCCGAAGATCGCGCGGAGCTCCGTCAGCACGTCGGTCGAGTCGGGCGCGCCGCGCTTGTAGTGCTCGACCTCGCTCGCCGGGCGCAGCGGCCAGAGCGTGACCGTGGCGCCGACCGCGGCCGAGACGCGCGCGGCGGCGTTCTCCGCGTCGGCATGGAGCGTCTCGCCGCCCGGCAGCGTGAGCTCCGGCGCGGGCACGCGCGCGGGCGTGGGCTCGGCGAGGTAGCGCGCGGAGCACTGCATCAGGGCGGGGATCTTCTTCGCGCCGCGGATGCCGCCGCGCACCTCGTCGCGGACCGCCCAGGCGCGGTCGCCCGGGAGGCCGCGC
>Ga0187892_10006384_pt1 | contig 17539 bp, 18 predicted proteins | sample MA1701073metaG_FD_139345 | JGI IMG/M metagenome (GOLD analysis project Ga0187892, IMG submission 139345) | Bio-ooze microbial communities from a basaltic lava cave in the Kipuka Kanohina Cave System on the Island of Hawaii, USA - MA170107-3 metaG ... | reverse complement strand
TCATGCACGGGGGCGATTCTATCGCATCCCGTTTTCCCACGGCCGGGGCCTTTTGCTTGTTCACTCACACGCCCGATCTGACGCCAATAAAACTCGTCGGTCTGAGGCGGAGCCTCGCTAGCTCTATGACGACGACCGCCTTCATCTTCGACCTGGATGGCGTGCTCATCGACAGCGGCGCCCATCATCGCCGCGCCTGGCGGGCCGTGCTCGACGAGCTCGGGACCGAGCCGGCCGAGCCGGAGTTCTGGCGGCTGACGATCGGCCGCCCGAGCGAGGAGGCGGTGTCCCTGCTGCTCGGCCGCGAGGTGAGCGACGCCGAGGCGTTTCACCTGGCCCGACGCAAGCGTGCGTTCTACGTGGAGCTCTCGCGCAACGGGTTCGAGCCGGTCCGCGGGGTCACCGAGCTGGTCAAGGAGCTCGCGCGCGAGGGCGTGCCGCGCGCGATCGGCACCTCGGCCTCCCGCTACGACGTCCACCAGATCTTGAGGACGGCCGGGCTCGCGCGCTACTTCGACGTGGTCGTGACGGCGGACGACGTCGCGCGCGGCAAGCCCGACCCCGAGGTGTACCTCGTCGCCGCGTCGCGCCTCGGCGTGCGCCCGGGCTCCTGCCTGGTCTTCGAGGACTCGATCGTCGGCATCGAGGCGGCGCGGCACGCGGGGATGCGTAGCATCGGTGTCACCACCGCGCACGACGCGGGCGAGCTGATCGCCGCCGGCGCGGAAACCACCATCCCCGACTTCGTGGGGCTCGAGTGGCGCTCGATCGTCCGCCCGTAGGCCGCGCCGAGTTCTGGGACGGGCTGTACGCGCGCGGCGAGGACGGCTGGGAGCTGGGCGCCCCGGCGCCGGCGCTCGCCGACTGGCTCGACCGCGGCGGCGCGTTCGTGTCGGCGGACGCCGGCCGCGCCCCGCGCGTGGCGGTGCCGGGCTGCGGCCGAGGGCACGACGCGCAGCTCCTGGCCCGGGGCGGCTATCAGGTCTGGGGCTTCGACTTCGCCTCGGCCGCCATCGCTGAGGCGCGCGCGCTGGCGACGCGCGAGCAGCGCCCCGTGACCTACGAGCAGCGCGACATCTTCACGCTGGAGCGCGACTATGCAGGCTTCTTCGACGGCGTGTGGGAGTACACGTGCTTCTGCGCGATCGACCCCGCGCGCCGCGAGGACTACGCGCGGCTGGTCCATGCCATCCTGCGACCGGGCGGGCTCCTGCTGGCGTGTTTCTACCCGCTGCGGGACGGGGAGGACGGTCCGCCATTTCCGATGTCATTGTTCGAGATCGAACGGACGCTCACGCCGCACTTCCGCCTGCTCGAGAGCGGGCCGCCGGCTCGCTCCATCGAGCGCCGCCGGGGGCTCGAATGGCTGATCGGCGCCGAGCGCCGCGCCGTTGACCCCGACGGACGGGCGTGTTAGTTTCACCCGTCCCGGCCAAACTGATTCAGATCAAGCTCGATCAAAGGAGGCACGTCATGAGGCTCTCCCGCATCGCGCTGGCTCTCGCCCTGGTTGGCCTGGTCGCGGCCCTGACCCAGCCCCCCGGGCCCGCCCACACCCAGGCCCAGACGATCAAGATCGGCGTCCTCTACGACTTCACCGGACCCTTCGCGGCGGCCGGCGCGGTCCCGGGCAGCATCGGGACCAAGATCGCCTTCGACATGATCAACGAGAAGGGGGGGGTGCTCGGCAAGCACAAGATCCAGACCATCGCGGGCGACTCGCAGTCCAAGCCCGATGTGGCCATCAACGAGGCCGAGCGGCTCCTGAACGTGGAGAAGGTGGACATCCTGCTCGGCATCTACTCCAGCGCCATCGCGGTGCCGCTGTCCGAGAAGGTGGACAAGCAGAACCGGCTCCTCTGGATCACCATCGCCATCGCCGACGGCGTCTTCAAAGGGCGCGACCTCAAGTACACCTTCCGCGCCCAGCCTCCCGGCAGCCAGTTCGGCGTGATCTCGACCCGCTTCATCGCGGACTTCGCCGAGGAGCGCCTCAAGCTGAAGCCCCAGGACGTCAAGGGCGCCATCATCTACGAGGACGGCCCGTACGGCAGCGGCGTCGCCGCCTCGGGCGAGGGCGAGATGAAGAAGATCGGCATGAAGCTCGTGCTGAAGGAAGGCTACTCGGCCAACACGCCTGACCTGGCCTCGCTCGTCACGAAGCTCAAGGCGGCTCGACCGGACGTGCTCTTCCACACCGGCTACAACCCCGACATCACGCTCTTCCTCCGCCAGGCGAAGGAGCTCGGCCTGCGTGTCAAGGCCATCGTCGGCCATGGCGCGGGCTACGGCCAGTACGACAAGCTCCGCGAGGCCTTCCGGGAGGACGTGGATCACATCTTCAACGTGGACCCGGTGGCCTCCCAGCTCCTCGACCCGAACAAGTACACGAGCCCCGACCTGGGCAAGATTCGCGACGAGTTCCTGGCCCGCTACAAGAAGGAAACCGGTGTGGACCAGATCCCGCCTCACGCCAGCATGGGCTTCACCAACACCTGGATCCTGCTGACCGACGTGCTCCCGCGGGCCATCCAGAAACATGGGGGGTGGAGTCCCGAGGCCATCCAGAAGGCGGCGCTCGAGACCGACATCCCCGAGGGTGGCACGATCTCGGGCTACGGGGTGAAGTTCGCCGGCCCCGGCCACGAGATGCGGGGACAGAACCTCCGGGCCTCGCTGGTGGTGATGCAGTACATCGGCGGCAAGACCCAGATCGTCTACCCGAAGGCCATCGCCGGCGTGAGCCCGGTGCTGCCGCTGCCGTCGACATCCCCCTACGCAGCACGCTGAACGAGACGTTGCTGTCGCTGCGGAGCGTCTCGAAAACCTTCGGGGGGTTCCGGGCGCTCCAGGAGGTGTCGTTCGAGGTCAGGGAAGGCGAGCTTCTCGGGCTCATCGGGCCCAACGGTTCTGGCAAGACCACGCTCTTCAACTGTGTCTCCGGCGCGCTTCGGCCCTCGGGCGGCTCCATCCGCTTCCGGGGTGAGGAGGTGGGTGGCCTCACCCCGGATAAGATCTGCCACCGCGGCATCGCCCGCACCTTTCAGATCCCCCGCCCCTTCAGGAAGCTCTCCATCCTCGAGAACGTCGCCCTGGCCGCCCACTTCGGCCACATGACCCGTGAGCCCGACGCGGCGGCCCGGGCCCGCGCCCGGGACGTTCTCGGGCTGGTGGGCCTGAGCGCCGGCGCGGAGGCCTTGCCCCGCGTCCTCGGCGCGGCCGGACTGAAGAAGCTGGAGCTGGCGCGGGCGCTGGCGACCCGGCCCACGCTGCTCCTGGCGGACGAGACGCTGGGGGGCCTGGATCTCGACGAGATGCGCCAGGCCGCCGATACCCTCCGCCGGATCCGGGACCACATGGGCATCACCATCATCTGGGTCGAGCACATCATGGCCACGCTCATGAGGCTCGTGGACCGGGTCGTGGTGCTGGACCACGGCGAGAAGATCGCCGAGGGGTTGCCCCGCGAGGTCGCGGAGACCCCCAAAGTGATCGAAGCCTATCTCGGCGAGAAGATCGCGCTCGGCTGAGGGGGGTATCGGAGTGATGCAGCAGCCCGTGAACCGCACCGCCGAGCATCGGGTGTTCTGCTTCGAGCGCCGGCTTTGCCGGCGCAATCCCAGCCTGGGGGAGGCTCGGAGGGGGCCGTCGAGGCCCCCTTCGATTGCCTGAGGGATGCTCGAGGTCGCCTCCGTCACGGCAGCCTTCACTCGGAGGGGGGCTGATGCCCCCCTTCCGAACCTCCCCCCGGAGAATGGCTTGCGCGGGCGAAGCCCGCGCTCGAACACGAGCCACGATGCTTGAGGTCGCCTCCGTCACGGCAGGCTACGGCGAGTTCACGGCGCTCTGGGACGTGAGCCTCGCGGTGAACGCGGGCGAGGCGGTCGCCGTGGTGGGGCCCAACGGCGCCGGCAAGACCACCCTGATGCGGGTCATCTCCGGCCTCGTGCCGATCCGCGCCGGCGACCTCCGCCTGGACGGCCGCCCCTTCAAGGGAGAACCGGCCCACGCGATCGTGTCCCGTGGGATCGCCCACGTCCCCGAGGGGCGCCGCATCTTCCCCCGGCTCACCGTCGAAGAGAACCTCAAGATGGGCGGGTTTCTTCGGGCGTCCCGACACCACTACGCCGAGACCATCACGCGGGTGTACGAGTTGTTCCCGGTCCTCGCCGAGCGGTGCCGGCAGCGAGCGGGCACGCTCTCCGGGGGGGAGCAGCAGATGCTGGCCATCGGCCGCGCGCTGATGTCGCGCCCGAAGCTGATCCTGCTGGACGAGCCCTCCCTGGGCCTGGCGCCGGTGATGGTGCTGCGGCTCTTCGATCTCATCCGGCGCGTCCGCGGGGAGGGGTACACGATCCTGATCGTGGAACAGAACGTGCGCCAGGTCCTGAGCCTGGTGGACCGGGCGTACCTCCTGGAGGTCGGCCGGATCAGGATCGAGGGACGAGCGGCCGACCTGGCGGACCAGGACTTCGTGCGGAAGGCCTACGTGGGGCTATGACGATCCCGATGCGTCCTCGGCCTGGCCTCGCCCCTCACCCCCGTGCCCCTCACCCCCGTGCCCCTCGCCCCCGTGCCCCTCACCCTCGCCTCTCCCCGGAGGGGAGGGGGAAAGGTGCCCGCGGGGGAAATGGAGCCCGGCGCCGTTGATGGACCCGATTCTCATCGCCGAGGCCGCCATCAACGGCATCCTGCTCGGCGGCGTACTGGCGCTGCTCGCCCTGGGGCTCAACCTGATCTTCGGCGTGGTCGACATCGTCTGGATCGCCTACGTGGAGCTGGTGATGCTGGGCATGTACGCCGTGTACTGGCTGGTGACCACCTACGCGTGGCCCGTCTGGCTGGCCGGGGCGGCCTCGGTGGTCCTCGTGGCCGTCTTGGGGGTCCTCGTGCACCTGCTCATCATCTCCCCCATCCTGTCGAGCCCGCCTGTGAACCAGCTCCTCGCCACCGGCGGCCTCCTGTTCTTTCTCCAGTCCTTCGCCACGTTCCTCTGGGCGACCGACCACCGGTCCCTGCGCCTCGCCCTGCCGATCCTGGATGTATTCGGCATGTTCCTGTCCTTCGCGCGGCTCCTGGCCTTCGCGGTCTCCCTGCTGGCCATGCTCGGTCTCTACCTGTTCCTCACGCGCACGTACATCGGGACGGCGATCCGGGCAGTCTCACAGGACCGGGAGGCGATGGCGCTGATGGGCGTGGACACGCGCACGGTGTACCTCGTCACCTCGGCCGTCGGGGGAGCCATGGCCGGGTTGGCAGGGGCGCTGCTGATCATTCAGTACTCGGTACATCCCCACTTCGGGGCTGCCTTCGGCCCTCTGACCTTCATGATCTGCGTCCTCGGAGGGCTGGGGAACATGTTCGGGGCGGTCGTGGCCAGCCTCCTGATGAGCGAGGTGATCTCCATCGGCGGGATCATCACCTCCACCGAAATGGCCTACGTGGTCGCCTTCGTCATCTTCATCGTCGCGATCTTCGTGCGCCCCGAGGGCATCCTGGGGAGGCGGGAGTGATACGGCTCCTGGCCGTCCTGGGCCTCGCGCTCCTGGCCCTCGTGCCCTGGCTGCCGCTCGGGCCGGCGCGGCTGTACATCCTGCACGTCCTGATCCTCATCCTGATCTGGGCCTTTGTCGGCACCGCGTGGTCGCTCATGGGCCGGTTCGGGCTGGTTTCCCTCGGTCACGGCGCATTTCTCGGGCTCGGGGCGTACACGACGACCCTGCTCTGGAACTTCTGGGGCATCTCGCCGTGGATCACGACGCCGCTCGCCGCGGCGGTCGCCGTGCTGCTCGCCTTGTTCCTCGGCTATCCGTGCTTCAGGTTCAGGGTGGTCGGACACTACTTCGCGCTCGTGACCCTGGCCCTGGGCGAGGTCATCCGCCTGCTGATCATCGCCGAGCGCGACTGGACCGGCGGATCGCTCGGGGTCACCCTCAAGGATGCCGGCGCCTTCAACATCGCCGCGGTCCAGTTCGCCGACAAGGGGATCTTCTACCTCATCGCCCTGGCGGTCTGGCTCGTCGGCCTCTGGGTCTGGTGGTGGGTGGACCGGAGCATGACGCGTTCCGCCCTGGAGGCCATCGGCGAGGATGAGACCGCCGCGGCCTCGGTGGGGATACCCGTGACCCGCTTCAAGCTCAAGGTCACGCTGCTCTCGGCCGGGCTGACGGCCGTGGGCGGCGTCCTCTACGCCCAGTACGTGACCTACCTGAACCCGGGGACCCTGTCCGGCATCGGCGTCTCGCTCCAGATCGTGTTCGCCGTGGTGCTGGGCGGGATGTACACCCTGCTCGGGCCGACCGTGGGGACGGCGTTGACGATCGGCCTGGCCGAGTATCTCCGCGTGGCCTTCGGGATCAAGTTCCTGGGAATGGCGGACACGATCTACGGCCTCGCCCTCATCCTGATCATCATCTTCCTCCCCGCGGGACTCTACGGCGGGCTCAAGGAGATCGCCCTGGGGCGCGCGGCCCGGGCGCGCGCGGTCGAAGGCTAGTCTCAACGGAAGGATGCGCGCCGCTTTCCGCGCGCGCCTCGTTTGGGCATAATCAGGAGCCATGGCGCGGTGGGCGATCTTTCCGAGCGAGGCGCAGGCGCCACCGACCGTGGTGGCGCTGGCGGAGCAAGTCGAGAAGGACGGCGGCCAGGCGCTCGCGCTGTACCGCGAGCCCGTCGGTGAGCACTGGCAGATCTTCGCCCTGCTCCCGATGACCACGGTCGAGCCGACGCCCTACCAGCGCGATCTCTCTCCGGCGCACGTCAAGCGCCTGCAGGAGGTCGTGAAGCGGCTCGACCGCTTCGTCGACCCCATCGTCGTGATGTCGCCGCGGCCCGGCCTCTACTGGACGCCGAACGGCAATCATCGCCGCACCGTCCTCGAGAAGCTGAAGGCGAAGCTGGTCCCGGTGATCCTGGTCCCCGAGCACGAGGTGGCCTTCCAGATCCTGGCCCTGAACACCGAGAAGGCGCACAACCTCAAGGAGAAATCGCTCGAGGTGATCCGCATGTACCGCGGCTTGATCGAGGGAGAGCCGGCGCGGGGCGAGGAGGACTACGCGTTCCAGTTCGAGTCCGCGCACTTCATCACGCTCGGCTTGCTCTACGAGGTGAACAGGCGCTTTGCGGGCGGAGCGTTCGCGCCGATCCTGCGGCGCGTGGACAAGTTCTTGAAGGGTGATTTCCCGAAAGCGTACAAGCAGCGCGAGACGCGGGCCGAGCTGGTGCGCGACGCGGACGAGGCCCTCGGGCGCGTGGTCGCCCGGATCAAGAAGCGCGGGATCAATCACCCTTACGTGAAGAACTTCGTGCTCGCGCGCACGACGCCGCTCACCCGCCAGCGCAAGACCCTGCCGAGCTTCGAGCAGACGTTCAAGAAGCTGGTCGACAACATCGAGGCCTTCGACGTCGGCAAGGTGCGGTACGAGGACATCCAGCGCTCGGCCATCATGGCCATTCCGGCCGCCGGCTAGCGTGAACCTTTCATGAACGACACGAGGCGGGTGGCGATCCTCACGGGAGGCACGGGCGCGCTCGGGCAATCGGTCACGACGCGCCTGCTCACGGGGGGCAGCTCCGTCCATATCCCCTACGTGGTCCCGGCCGAGCTGGACGCGCTGCAGGCCCGGCTCACGCCCGAGCTCCGGCCGCGGCTGCACGCGACGCGCATCAGCGACGTCGGCGACGAGCCGGCCTTCGGCGCCTACGTGCGCGGCGTCCTCGACCGCGAGGGCCGGGTGGACATTCTCGTGAACATCGTCGGGGGATTCGCCGGGGGCGACCTCGCGTCGACCTCGCTGGACGACTGGAACCGGATGATCCGCCTGAACCTCACCTCGACGATGGTCGCCTGCCGCGCGGTGCTGCCCGCGATGACCAAGGCGGGCTTCGGGCGGATCGTCAACATCGGCTCTCGCGCGGTGGTGCCGCCGATGGGCGGCTTCATCGCGTACACGGTGTCCAAGGCGGGGGTGATCACGCTCACCCAGGCGCTGGCCCACGAGGCCAAGCCACACGGGATCACCGTCAACGTCGTGCTTCCGAGCACGATGGACACCCCGGCGAACCGCCAGGCCATGCCCGACGCTGATCGCTCCTCGTGGGTCACCACCGACGCGGTGGCCGAGGTGATCGTGTATCTCGCTTCCGACCAGGCGGCCGCGGTGTCGGGCGCGCTGATTCCGGTCTGAACCGCGCCCTGCAGCGTGGAACGCGCACATCCGGCGTAGTAGAATGCCGCGCATGACTCGCCTGTTCCGGGCAGCTCTGAGCATCGCGCTCGCGCTGATCGCGGCCGGCTGCGCGGGCGCGACCGCGCCGCCCCTGTCCCCGGCGCCGCCCCCGTCCCCGGCGCCGTCCCGATCCGCTGCGCCGCCTCGCGTCGTCAGCGACGAGCTGCCCCCGCCGGTCCGCGAGATCCTGCCGAACGGGCTCCGCCTCATCGTGCAGGACCAGCGCTCGGCCGACATCGTCGCCGTGTACCTGTGGGTCGGCGTGGGCGTCCGCTACGAGCAACCGGACGAGCTCGGCTACTCGCATTTCATGGAGCACATGCTGTTCAAGGGCACCGATACCTGGGGGCCCGGCTATCTCGATCGCGCGGTGGAAGGCGTCGGCGGGCGCTCCAACGCGGTCACCTCGTTCGACTACACGAGCTTCTACATCGTGGTCCCGAGCGAGGCGACCGAGCGGGCGATCCAGCTCCTGAACCAGATGGCGTTCCGCTCGATCTTCGACCCGCAGGAGATCGCCCGCGAGCGCGAGGTGATCTTCGAGGAGGCGAACATCGAGGCCGACAACCCGAAGAGCGCCATCATCCGGCAGCTCTACGGCCTCGTGTTCGACGGGCACCCGTACGGGCGTCCGGTGCTCGGCACCCGGCCCACGATGAACGCGGCGACGCGCGAGCGGCTGATGGCCTTCTACAAGCGCTACTACACGCCGGAGAACATGACCGTCGTCGTGGCCGGACCGGTCGACCCCCAGGCGGTGCGCGCGATGGTCGACCGGACCTTCGGCCCCGCGCCGCGGACCGGCTACCAGGCCCCGCCGCTCCCCACGCCCACGCCCCTCAAGGAGACGATCCGGCGCGCGGCCGAGCGCCCGGAGCAGCAGGCCGTGCTGGCGATGGGATGGCAGGCGCCCCGGTCCGACGACACGAACGGCGACGCGGTCGATCTGCTCGCGACGATCCTGGCGGGCACCGAGAGCTCGCGACTGGCCAAGCGGCTCCGTGACGACGAGCAGCTCGTGCAGTCCGTCACGATGAACTACGCGGCGCTGATGGGAGGCGGGATCGTGAGCCTGCGGGCCGAGCTCGAGGCGAAGGACGTGGAGCGGGCCGAGAAGATCATCCTCGAGGAGATCGCCAGGATCCAGGAAAACGGCCCCACCGAGCAGGAGCGGCAGCTCGCCGTCACCAAGTTCGAGGCGCAGCACGCCTTCGACACCGAGACCTCGGAAGGCCTCGCCAACGCGTACGGCCTGGCCGAGACGACCTGGTCGCTGGAGGCCGAGATCCAGTACGTCGACCGGCTCCGCCGGGTCACGACGCAGCAGATCCGGGAGGCCGCCCGTCGGTATCTCTCGCCGGGCCACTACGCGCGGCTCGCCTTCGTGCCCCGCGGCGGGCCGACGTCCCGATGAGGCGCCCCCCGATGAGGCGCCCAACCCCCCGCCGCGCCGCGCCGCTGATCGCGATGGCGGTCCTCGCGCTGTTGCTCGGCGCCGTCGTCGCTGCCGTGGCCCAGGTCGAGGTGAAATCGTCGGCGGGGGCGGTCACGCGCTCGCGGCTTCCGAACGGGCTCACGGTGCTGGTGCGGGAGAACCCGGCGGCGCCGGTCGTCGGCATCTCGGTCATGGTCCAGATGGGAACGCGCTGGGAGACGCGTGAGAACGCCGGCATCTCGAACCTGCTCCAGCTGATGGTGGTCCGCGGCACCACGTCGCTCAACGGCATCCAGATCGTCGAGACCGCCGATCGCCTGGGCGGCAGCATCGAGGCGATCGGCGCCGCGGACTTCTCCGAGATCTCCGGGACCGCGCTCTCGCGCTACTGGAAGGAGATCCTCGGGTTGGTCGCCGACGTGGCGATCAATCCCTCGATCCCGGAGCCGACCTTCCAGGCGGTGCGCGACTTCCTCGTGCGACAGATCCGGAACCGCGGGGAAAAGCCGTACGACGTGGCGCTGGACACCTTGCATGCGCGGATCTTCACGCCTCACCCGTACGCCTGGGACGCGATCGGTCTGAAGGAGAGCCTCGAGCGGATCGACCGCCCGGCGCTCGTCGCTCACTACCTGCGGCACTACGTGCCGGGCGCCATGGTGGTGGCGGTCAGCGGCAAGGTCAAGGCCGCCGAGGTGCTCGCCGAGGCCGAGCGCCTGTTCGGCGCGCTGAGGACGGGTCCGGTGCCGGTGCCGACCAGCGCCCGCTCGCCGGCGCCCGCGGCCACGCGCGACGTCCTCGTGGTACCCGGCGCCCAGTCGCAGATCCTGATGGGCGCGCTGGCGCCGAGGATGACGGATCCGGATCATGCCGCGGTGAAGGTGATGGGCACCGTGCTCGGCGGCGGGATGGCCGGCCGCCTGTTCTCCGAGCTCCGGGACAAGCAAGGGCTGGCGTACACCACGGCGACGCAGTACCCGTCGCGCGTGGACCCGGGGGCCTTCGTGGCCCAGCTCGGCACGGCGCCAGAGAACACGGCGAAGGCGGCGGCCGCGCTCGCGCAGGAGCTCGAGCGGATCCAGCGCGAGCCCGTCACCGTGGAGGAGCTGCAGGTCGCCAAGGCGTACGTGCTGGGCAATCTCGCGATGGACCGCCGCACGAACGCGCGCCAGGTCTGGTACCTGGCCTCCTACGAGGTGGCAGGCGTCGGCTATGAGTTCCTGGACCGCTACATCGCCCAGGTGCGCCAGGTCACCGCCACGGATGTCCAGCGCGTCGCCCGCGAGTACCTCTCCCCGATCCGCACCGTGATCGTCCAGCCCTCCAACTGAGCCAGCGGCTACCGGGCGAGCAGCTCCGGAAAGGCGCGGAGGATGCGGTCCGGGCGCACGGGGCTGCCGGCCGGCAGCCCGGTGCCTTCGGTGTCGACCCAGATCCCCCGCATGCCCAGACGCTGAGGCGCGAGCACGTCGAACTCGAGATGGTCGCCGACCATCGCCGCCTCTCGGGCGGACGCGCCCAGCAGCTCGAGCGCGTGACGATAGACGGTTTCGTCCGGCTTGCCGGCTCCGAACTCTCCCTCGATCACGATCACGTCGAAGAAGCGCGCCAGGTCGTGCTGCTCGATCTTGCGGCGCTGGTGCCCCTTGTCGCCGTTCGTGACCAGCGCCAGCGCCACGCCGCGCCCCTGCAGCTGCTCGAGCGTGGCCCTCACGCCCGGGAACAGGTCCATGCGCTGCCAGCGGCGCTCGGCGAAGGCGTGGGCGACGGCCGCGGCCAGCCCCTCGTCCGCGGACCCGAGCTGGTCGAGCGCGTGCGCGGTGATCTTGCTCCACGCGCCCAGCATGTCGACGCGCTCTCGACGATGCCGCTCGGGGTCCGACCAGAACCAGCGGCGGCTCGCCCGCAGGACCTCGACCAGCGCCGCCGGGTCGACGCCGGCCGGCGCCGCCACGGCGGCGCAGGCGGCGTGCCAGCACTCGTCGACGCCGCCCGAGTAGTCGAGCAGCGTGTCGTCGAGATCGACGAGCAGCGTCTTCATCGGCTCGCCCCTCACCCGACCCGCTCCTCGTGCGGCGGGGCGGACTCCAGGACGGCGCGAGGTTCCTCCGGCGCGCTGAACGGGGGCAGCTCGGGACGGCACACCGCGCGGAAGTTGCACCATCGGCAGAGCCTGAGGTTCTCGCTCTTCTCGAAGTTCGCCTCCTCCGCCACGTTGCGTACGGCATCCTTCAGATACGCCTTCATCGAGCGCACCGAGAGGCGGATGTTCTCGCGCACCCGGTCGAGGCGGATCTCGTCCCATGGATGCACCGCCACCTTGCCCTCGCGCAGATTGACCTCGAGCAGATCCACGCGCGGCAGGTCGACGCGCAGCACCTCGAGCGCGTACAGAGCGTAGCCCCCGAGCTGCAGCGAGGCGTCGTCGCCGCCGCCGCCGGTCTTCCAGTCGACGAGCTGGAGGCGGTCCGCCTGGTTCCAGTAGCCGAAGTCGGGCGCCGCCAAGATACGCGTGCCCTCGAACTCGAACGAGCCGATGTCCTCGAGCAGGATCCACCGGTCCGTGGGCGTCCGCTTGATGTCGGCCAGCACGGACAGCCGGTGGAAGTTCCGCAGGCAGCGCACCACGTGATCGCGCAGCGCCTGCCACTCGCCGTCCTTGACCGGCACCCCGTACTCGTGCTCGAACAGGCCGGTCCGCTTCGGCGTGTGCCGGTAGACCGCGCCGCGCGAGCCCTTCCACTCCTCGCGCATCTGGCGCACGGTGTCCTCGATCAGCGACGTCTCGGACAGCGCATGCCCGGTACGGAGGGCCATCAGCGAGCGCTCGACGGCCTCATGGACGAGACGGCCGGCCCACATCTGCCGCGTGCCGAGCTGCTTGAGCACGTAGAGCGTGCGGACGGCGGGGTCGGCATTGACGTCCCAGCCGCCCCACGCGCCGTAGTACTGGTAGTAGTAGCGCCGCCGGCATTCCTGGAACGCGGAGTCACGCGTGCGCGACCACGAGAACTCGTTGAGCAGCTCGGCCACGGCCTCAGGATAGCAGGTCCGAGCCGTGGAGCAGCGTGCCATTGACACCCTGCGGCCCCGGGCCTAGTCTTGATGGCTGTCTCGCCTGCCGGGGAGACAGCGATGACGATCGTCAGGAACAACTAGGGCACTGCCGCAGTTCACCCTTCGTTCACAAGGAGAGTCGTCCCTACAACGCGGGGGCCGCCACGGACGCGTGGAAACGCTACACCGGCTGGTTCAACAAGTCCCTCAAACCCTGAGGAGGTGCGGGATGGACAGGCGAAACTTCCTGAAGCTCACGGGTGGAGCGCTCACATTCAGCCTGGCCGTCGACGGCGTCTGGGCGCAGACGAACAAGGTCGAGGTTCACTGGCTCGGTCAGGCCGCGACCAAGATCACCACGCCCGGCGGCAAGGTGATCGTCATCGACCCGTTCCTCACCGGGAATCCGAAGACGCCACAGCAGTTCAAGAACCTGGACGCCATCGGGAAGGTCGACATCATCCTGGTCACCCACGGCCACGGTGACCACACCGGCGACGTCAAGGATCTGGCCGCCCGGACCGGGGCCAAGGTGCTGGGTCCCGCCGGGCTCATCGCGACGATGACCGATCTCGGCTGGGTCCCGCCGGAGCAGGGCGTCCGCTTCGGCAAGGGTGGCAAGGTGCAGCCGCTCGGGCCGCAGATCACGATCACGCAGGTGCGGGCGGAGCACTCGTCGGAGGTGACGGTGAGCGATCCGACGACGAAGAAGAGCACCACGTACCCCGGCGGCGAGCCCTGCGGCTTCATCGTGCAGTTCGAGAACGGGCTCAAGCTCTACCACATGGGCGACACCGGGCTGTTCGGCGACATGCGCCTGATCGGCGAGTACTACAAGCCGGACGTCATCATGATCCCGATCGGCGGCCATTTCGTGATGGACCCGACCGACGCGGCCTACGCCACGCGCGAGATGCTCAAGCCCAAGCACGCGATCCCGTTCCACTACGGCACGTTCCCGGTGCTGAAGGGCACGCCGCAGGAATACCAGGCGGCGCTCGGCCAGAGCGCGACCATGGTCCACCCGATCAGCCCGGGCGACAAGGTCACCTTCTAACGATTGACGACAGCTGACATCACGCGGCAGATCGACCACACACCGATCGGCCGACGGGGGCGGGCGGGCGACAGCCCGGGTGCCCGCCCCTGATGGAAAGGAAGCTCTCGATGCCCTTTGTGAATATCAGGATCTACGAGGGACACGGCAAGGAGCGCAAGGACGAGATCGCCAAACGGGTCACCGAGGCGATCTGCGACGTGACCAAGCTGCCCCCGCAGGCGGTGTGGGTCGTGATCGAGGACATCGATCCCCCCGACTGGTACGTGGCCGGCAAGGCGGGCGAGCGCATGAAGAAGTGAGCGTCGACATCCGGGATCCGCGATTCAGAGAGGTCGTCGGTCCGAGCGTCGAGTTCGAGCGGATCGCGACGGGCTGCCTGTTCACCGAGGGGCCGCTCTGGCACCCGGCGGAGCAGTATCTGCTCTGGAGCGACATGCCGGGGGACCACCTGCGTCGCTGGTCGTCCGGCGCCGGCGTCAGCACGTTCCGCAAACCGTGCAACATGTCCAACGGCCTCACGTGGGATCGGCAGGGTCGGCTCCTCGTGTGCGAGCATGCCTCGAGCCGCGTGACGCGGACCGAGGCCGACGGCCGGATCACGCCGATCGCCACCCACTATGACGGCAAGCAGCTCAACAGCCCCAATGACATCGTCTGCGCAGCCGACGGCACCATCTACTTCACCGACCCGCCGTACGGCCGCGTCAAGTTCTACGGCCTGCCCCGGGAGCAGGAGCTCCCGTTCCAGGGCGTGTACCGCACCGGCAGCGAGCCGACCAGGCCCGTGCTTTTGGTGGACGATTTCGACCGGCCCAACGGGCTCTGCTTCTCGCGCGACGCCCGCCGCCTGTTCATCAACGACACCGCTCGGCAGCACATTCGCGTGTTCGACGTGCGGCCCGACGGCGCGCTCTCGGGCGGCAAGCTCTGGGCCGAGACGGTGGGCGCGGAGCCCGGGGCCCCCGACGGCATGAAGATCGACTCCGCCGGCAACGTGTACTGCTGCGGCCCCGGCGGCATCCACGTCTTCAGCCCCGAGGCCGTCCTGCTGGGCGTGATCCTGGTACCCGAGTACACGGCGAACTTCGCGTGGGGTGACGCGGATCACCGGAGCCTCTACATCACCGCGTCCGCCTCCGTGTACCGGATCCGGGTCACGGTGCCGGGACTGCCGGCCCTGTGATGAGCGCCGAGCGCGCGCGTGTGTATCTGAAGAACGCCCGGGTGGTGGACGGGACCGGCGCTCCCGTCCAGGAGCAGGCCGGGGTCCTGATCGAGGGCGATACCATCGTCCAAGTGGGTCGGCTTCCCGCCGAGCCACGGCGCGAGGACGCCCAGGTCTTCGATCTCGGCGGCCGGACCGTGATTCCCGGCCTGGTCGAGGCGCACCTGCACCTCTCCTACAACGACGTGAAGGCCATCGCCGACCTCGACCTCAACTGTCCGCCCGAGTACTCCACGCTGGTCTCCGCCAGGAACGCCGAGCTGGTACTCCGGTGCGGCTACACGGCCGCACGGTCCGCCGGCTCCGTGCACGCGGTCGACGTCGCCCTGAAGCGCGCGATCAACGAGGGCCTGTACCCCGGACCTCGACTGCTGGCCGCGGGCCGGGACATCTGCGCCACGGGGGGCATGGCCGACTGGAACCCGTCGTACCTGAAGCTCGGCATGGAAGGGCTGGCGCTGATCGCCGACGGGCCCGAGCAAATCCGGGCCGCCGTGCGGCGCGTGATCAAGGACGGCGCGGACGTCGTCAAGTGCTACATCGGCGGCGACGCGCTCCTGCCCCATACGCCGATCGCCGACTGCACCTACACGCTCGACGAGGTGCGGGCGCTGGTGGACGAGACCCACATGCGCGGCCGTCTCGTCTCGGCCCACGTCCGCGGCGAGCAGTCCAGTCGCGTCGCGGCGCAGGCGGGCGTGGACTCGATCGAGCATGCCACCTATGCGAGCGACGAGACGCTCCGGACCATGGCCGACCGCGGCCTGTTCCTGGTGCCGGGGCTGCGCTACCTCTACTCGATCATCGAGAACGGCCCGCGCTTCGGCATCACCGAGGCCGTCATCGGGCCGAGCGGCCTCCGCGACGAGATCAAGCAGGCCGCCGACACGTACCGCCGCGCGCGGGACCTGCGTATCCGCATGTGCCCGGGCGGCGATTTCGGCTTCGCCTGGAATCCCCACGGCGAGTACGCGAAGGACATCCAGGTGTTCGTGGAGATCATCGGCTTCTCTCCGCTCGAGGCCATCGTGGCCGCCACCCGCTGGGGCGCCGAGCTGATGCGCATGCAGGACCGCATCGGCACGCTCGAGCCGCGCAAGCTCGCCGACCTCGTCGTCGTGGACGGCGATCCACTCAAGGACGTCACGGTGCTGCAGAATCGCGCGCGCCTGTCGGTCATGAAGGGCGGCCGCTGGGTGACGCGCAACTTCTCACTCAAGGAGGCGTGACATGCTGCGAATCGTTTCCCTGCTCTTGGCCGCGGTGCTGGCCCCGCCGCTCGCCGCCGAAGCCCAGAAGCCGATCAAGGTGGGCTTCCCGATGATCCTGTCCGGCCCCGGCGCGCTCTTCGGCGAGCCGGCCATGAAGGGCGCCCAGATGTACGTGGAGGAGATCAACGCCAAGGGCGGCGTGCTCGGCCGGAAGATCGAGCTCGTGCCGCGCGACACCAAGGGCAACGCGGACGAAGCGGTGCGCGTTTCCCGCGAGCTCATCCTGAAGGAAAACGTGGAGTTCCTGGTGGGCACGCTCACCTCCGCCGAGGGACCGGCCGTCTCGGTCGTCGCCAAGGAGAACAAGATCGTCTTCATCGCCCCCATCCCGAAGACCGACCAGCTCACGGCGCCCGACAAGCTGCACCCGTACGTCTTCCGCGTGGCGTCGACCACCACGATCGAGGGGCGGACCGCAGCCGAGCTGATCGCCAAGTGGAACGTCAAGCGGGTGGCCACGATCAGTCCCGACTATGCCTACGGGCAGGACGTGACCAAGGCTTTCGTCGACTACATGAAGAAGATAAAGCCGGATGTGGAGATCGTGGACCAGCAGTGGCCCAAGCTCGGCGAGGCGGACTACACGCCGTTCATCAACGCCCAGCTGGCCAAGAAGCCCGACGCGGTGTTCTCCTCGCTCTGGGGCGGTCACTTCGTGACGTTCGCCAAGCAGGCCAAGCCCCTCGGCTACTTCGAGGCGATCAAGTACAACTTCTTCGGCGCCGGCGAGGCCGCATCGCCCGAGACCACGAAGACCATGGGCAAGGACTACCCGGTAGGGATCTGGGGCAACTCGTACGACGCCTTCTACTGGACCGAGGGTCCACCGGCGCACCGGGAGTTCGTCGCTCGCGTGAGCAAGTACCTGAAGGACGAGTACCCGTCCTCCTGGGCGATCCAGGGCTACATCGGCATGCACGCGCTGACGGAGGCGATCAAGAAGGCCGGCAGCACCGACTCCGACAAGGTCGCGAAGGCGCTGCTCGGGCTCACGATCGACACGCCCCACGGCAAGCTCACGCTGCGCGAGAAGGATCACCAGGCCAACCGCGCCCAGATCTACGGCAAGACGGTCATGGACCCGAAGTACCCGTTCGCCATCATGAAGCCCGCCGTGTACGTGGATCCCACCAAGTTCATGGACTAGCGAGGCTCCGCCTCAGACCGACGAGTTTTATTGGCGTCAGATCGGGCGTGTGAGTGAACAAGCAAAAGGCCCCGGCCGTGGGAAAACGGGATGCGATAGAATCGCCCCCGTGCATG
>Ga0187892_10006382_pt1 | contig 17543 bp, 14 predicted proteins | sample MA1701073metaG_FD_139345 | JGI IMG/M metagenome (GOLD analysis project Ga0187892, IMG submission 139345) | Bio-ooze microbial communities from a basaltic lava cave in the Kipuka Kanohina Cave System on the Island of Hawaii, USA - MA170107-3 metaG ... | reverse complement strand
GTCAGGTTGTCGCCCTGACGGTTCATCTCCACCCGGTTGAGGAAGCTCATGCCGAGCAGCGCCCACGGCAGGTCGGCGTCGTGCACCAGCGCGTCGACTCCGTTGAGCGTGATGTCGCCGACCTTCACCGTGTCGAGCCTGATCTTGTACACGCGCGCCACGCCGTTGGCGGTGCGCGTGACGCCCCGCTCGCCGTTGAGATAGTCCAGGCCGATGCGGCGCGCATCGCCGACGCCCATCGAGATCATGGTGGCGCCGGTGTCCACCAGGAAGCGCATGCTGGCGCCGTTGATCGTGCCCAGGGTGACGAAGTGCCCGCGCTCGTCGGCGATCAAGGTGACGCGTGCGGCGCCGCTCGCCGGCGCTGCGGTCGACACGCGGTTGCCCATGGTGAGCCTGTGCCGCTTGCCGTCGATCTCGAACAGCGCCGACTCCGGCGTGGCCTTGATCAAGCGGGCACCGTTGGGCAGAGTGTCGCCGTCGCGGTAGACCTTGGGCTTGCCGTTGGTACCCACGATCACGGCCCGGCCCTGCGACAATCCGACGATCTCGATGTCCTGCGACGGCTGCTGCGGTTGCAGCTGCTGTTGCCCGGGGGCGCAGGCGCTCCACAGCAGCAGCGCCAGAACGACTGCCTTACACTCGCGGCTTCTCGGAAACATCCTCACCTTCCTGCTTTGAAACCGGTTGCGATCTTCCGCCACAGCCCGACCGAGGGGCCGGGCTACCTCGCCAGCTATCTCGAGCGCCGGGGCCTCGCCTGGCAGCTGATTCGCATCGATGCGGGCGAGGCGTTGCCCGACGACACCGGTGCGTTCAGCGGGCTGGTGTTCATGGGCGGGCCGATGAGCGTCAACGACCCCCTGCCGTGGATCCAGCCGGTGCTCGAGCTGATCGCGTCGGCCGTCGCAAGAGACATGCCGGTGCTCGGCCATTGCCTGGGGGGCCAGCTCATGGCCAAGGCCCTGGGCGGTGGCGTCACGCGCACCCCGGTCAAGGAGATCGGCTGGGGCGAGGTGCGGATCCAGGACAGCGAAGCGGCCCGGAGTTGGTTCGGGGCCGGGCTGGACCGTTTCCTGACGTTCCACTGGCACGGGGAGACCTTCACCATCCCCCCGGGCGCGCAGCGCGTCCTGTCCAGCCCTTACTGCGAGAACCAGGGTTTCGCCGTGGGGCCGCACCTCGCGCTGCAGTGCCACATCGAGATGACGCAGGACTTGGTTCAAACCTGGTGCACGGTGGGCCACCGCGAGATCGAACGCAGCCGCAGCCCTGCGGTGCAGAACGTCGGCGACATCCTGGCCGACCTGGACGTGCGGGTGGCCGCGCTGCACGGCGTGGCAGACACGGTATACGCGAGATGGGTCGCCGGCCTGCGGTGAAACGACCGAGCCCGGATCAGGCCTGGAGCAGGCGCACGGTAGCGCAGGTGAGCGGCAGCCCGGTGCAGTCGTCGAACTCGGCCGCCGCCTCGATGGCGTGGCGGGCCAGCGTCTCCGCGCTGTGCGCGGGCTCGTCATAGGACGAATACAAGGCCCCCAGGGCGTAGTCGCTGCCGGTGCCGTAGGCGTAGAAGCGGGAGAACTCCTGGACCGTGCGGTGCCCGGACACGCCGAAGATGCCGTAGGGGTTGGCGATCAGGACTTCCAGCCGGGACGATTCCAGGGAGTCGTCCTTGTCCTCCTCCGGCAGCACGAAGTAGCGCTCCTTCAGGGCGACGTGCAGGCGGTTCCAGGTGCGGAAGATGTCGGCCGCGCTGGACAGCCTGAACTCCCCGCCCCCGCTGAAATAATCTCGTAAAATCAACTTGAAAGTCGCTGACCCGGTGATTGCGATCTGGCTATCCCCGACCTGCAGGATCTTCTCGTGGTTGGCGATATAGGTCGCGCTCTCCTTGGCCGAGCCCCACTTGGTCAGGCTGTCGGCGGCGATGGCGGCGATCCCGTTCTTGCGCACGACGGCGATGGTGGTCATGGCGGCGGTACCCGGCAAGCTGCGCCCTCGAGGAGCCTCCCGCGCGCGCAGGAGGCGCCCTCGGCGGACGCTAAGTGATTGTTCCAGGGAACGATTATAGCCCGGAGCCGGACCTTGCGGGGGGCGGCCCGGGGGCGCGCGGCTAGCCGCGCCGCAGCTTGGCGGCGATGCGCATGCGCAGCGCGTTGAGGCGGATGAAGCCCTCGGCGTCCTTCTGGTTGTAGGCGCCGCGATCGTCCTCGAAGGTGGCGATGCTGGTGTCGAACAGCGAGTCGCTCTGCGACCGGCGCCCGACCACGATGACGTTGCCTTTGTACAGCTTCACGCGCACCGAGCCGTTCACGCCGGCCTGCGAGGCGTCGATCATCTGCTGCAGCAAGCGCCGCTCGGGGCTCCACCAGTAGCCGTTGTAGATCAGCGACGCGTAGCGCGGCATCAGCTCGTCCTTGAGGTGCGCCACTTCCCGATCGAGCGTGATCGATTCGATCGCGCGATGCGCCTTCAGCATGATGCTGCCGCCCGGGGTCTCGTAGCAGCCGCGCGACTTCATCCCGACGTAGCGGTTCTCCACCAGGTCGAGCCGGCCGATCCCGTGCTTGCCGCCGAGCTCGTTGAGCCGGGCGAGGACCTGCGCCGGCGTCAGCTCGACGCCGTCCAGTGCGGCGATGTCGCCGCGACGATAGCCGAGCTCCAGGTATTGCGCCTGGTCGGGAGCCTTTTCCGGCGACACGCTCCAGCGCCACATGTCCTCCTCCGGCTCCTGCGCTGGATCTTCCAGCGCGCGGCCCTCGTAGGAGATGTGCAGCAGATTGGCGTCCATGCTGTAGGGACTGCCGCCCTGCTTGTGCTTCATCTCGATCGGGATGCCGTGCGCCTGCGCGTACGCGAGCAGGGTTTCGCGCGAGGTGAGGTCCCACTCGCGCCAGGGCGCGATCACCCGGATGTCGGGTTGCAGCGCGTAGTAGCCCAGCTCGAAGCGCACCTGGTCGTTGCCCTTGCCGGTGGCGCCGTGCGCCACGGCGTCCGCGCCCACCTGGCGGGCGATCTCGATCTGCCGCTTCGCGATCAGCGGACGCGCGATGCTGGTGCCGAGCAGGTACTCGCCCTCGTAGATCGCGTTGGCGCGGAACATCGGGAACACGAAATCGCGCACGAACTCGTCGCGCAGGTCCTCGACGAAAATTTCGCGCACACCCATAGCGCGCGCCTTGGCGCGCGCCGGCTCCAGCTCCTCGCCCTGTCCGATGTCGGCGGTGAAGGTGACCACCTCGCAGCGATGCGTGTCCTGCAGCCACTTCAGGATCACCGAGGTGTCCAGCCCGCCGGAATAGGCGAGCACGACCTTCTTGATGGCGCTCATCTTGTCCGCGGCAGGCTCAGGTTCGGTTCGGGTCGAGCCGCTCTTCCTCGGGCTCGAGGTCGCCTTCGTACACGCCGTCGATCCATTCACCGATGAAGATCTTGCCGTCGGGGCGGCGGAATTGCCCCTGGCCGTGCGGGCGCCCGTTTCTCCAGCCGCCTTCGTACCAGCTCCCGTCCGGCCATTCGCGGCGGCCCAGGCCGTTCTCCATGCTGCGCGCCCATTCGCCGACGTAGCGACTGCCGTCCGGGTGCAGCAGCGTTCCCCTGCCTTGCGCCCAGCCCTTCCTGAGCGGGCCCTGGTAGCGACTGTGCTCGCGGCCGCTCAGGAAGAAGGTCAGCACTCCGTCGCCGTCGGCGAGGCCGTCCTTGCACCCGCCGGTCCAGGTGATGCTCTCTTCGGGCTGCGGGTACGGATTGGCGACCTTGCAGCCGTTCTCGTCGGCGATCCACTGCACGTCGTCCTCGGCGGCGGCCCCGGCGGCAATCGCGAAGGCTGCGGCGGCGGCAAGCAGCAGGCCCGCCAGTAGCTGTGGTGATGCGATCTTCATAGGAATCCTCCGGGATGAGTCGAGCGTCGCGCCATCGAGGCCCGCGCATGCCCCGGCGTGCGCACGCTCATCGTGGACCGACGTACTGGCCGTCCTTCCAGCGCCCGATGACGCCGCTGCCGTCCTTGTTGCGCAGGGTGCCGGGCCCGTCCTGCTTGCCGGCAGTCCAGCCGCCCACGAAAGTGCTGCCGTCGGCAGCGGCGTACTCGCCGTAGCCTTCGGGCTTGCCGGCCACCCAGTCGCCTTTGTACACCGCGCCGTCGGTCGTACGCAGCTCGCCGCGCCCCTCCATCACCCCGTTCTGCAGCTCGCCCTCGTAGCGCGTGCCCGGCTTGCCGTCCAGGTAGAACTGCAGGACGCCCTTGCCCTGGGCGAAGCCGCCGGTGCAGCGCCCGCTCCAGGTTACCGCTTCCTTGGGCTTGGGGGCGGGGTTGGCGATCTTGCAGCCCTTCTTGTCCTTGATATAGGCGATGTCGGCGGCATGCGACGGCGCAGCCGTCGCGACCGCCAGCGCGAGGCCGGCGAGAATCGATGTTCTCATGACGGACGTAGGACCTTGCGCCGCGCGAATGGTTGCCCGCGGCGATCACGACTCCACCTTGCCGAGCAATAGATACTCCATGAGCGCTTTCTGGGTGTGGAGTCTGTTCTCGGCCTCTTCCCACACCACGCTCTGCGGGCCGTCGATGACGGCGGCCTCCACCTCTTCGCCGCGGTGCGCGGGCAGGCAGTGCATGAACACGGCGTCGGGCTTGGCGAGCTTCATCATATCGGTGTCCACGCGATAGTCCGCGAACTCGCGCTTGCGCGCCTCGGCCTCGTCCTCGAAGCCCATGCTGGTCCACACGTCGGTGGTCACCAGATCGGCGCCGCGTGCAGCGTCGTGGGGATCGGTGAACTGCTGCAGGTGCGCGCCCTCGTGGTCGTCGCCGCGCTCGGGCTCCAGCTCGTAGCCGGGCGGTGTGGCGAGGTGGAATCGGAAGTCGAAGATCGTGGCCGCCTGCAGCCACGTGTTGCAGACGTTGTTCGAGTCGCCGACCCAGGCCACGGTCTTGCCGCGGATCGGGCCGCGGTGCTCGAGATAGGTGAAGATGTCGGCCAGGATCTGGCACGGGTGGTACTCGTCGGTGAGCCCGTTGATCACCGGCACGCGCGAATGCGCCGCGAAGCGCTCCACGATCGCCTGTTCGAAGGTGCGCACCATCACCAGGTCCACCATGCGCGAGATCACCTCGGCCACGTCCTCGATCGTCTCGCCGCGTCCGAGCTGGGTCTCGCGCGTGGTGAGGAACAACGCGTGCCCGCCGAGCTGCGCCATGCCGGCTTCGAACGACACGCGCGTGCGCGTCGAGCTCTTCTCGAAGATCATCGCCAGGGTGCGTCCGCGCAGCGGTTGGTACAGCGTCCCGCTGCGCTGGCGCGCCTTGAGCTGGCGCGCGCGGGCGAGCAGGTACTCCAGCTCCGCGCGGCCGAGGTCCTTGAGCTGCAGGAAGTGCCGGGGCGATTGCGGCACGCGACCCTCGGTCGAAAGCGGTCAGCCGGCGACGCCGGCCGGCTCTCCCGGTGCCTGCGCGGTAACACCCAGGCGCTCGCGGATCAGGTCGGCCAGTCCCTCGATCAGCAGGCCGGCCTCCCCGGGCTGCATCACCAGCGGCGGCAGCAGGCGCACGACGCTGTCGGCCGTGACGTTGATCAGCAGACCGCGCTCCAGCGCAAGCTCGACCAGCTCGATCCGGCCGGCCTGCGCGGCGATGGCCTGCGTCAAGCGCGGGTGCGCGTGGCCCAGGCCGCTGACCGCGATGCCGGAGACCGCATCGAGGTAGCGCTTGCCCCGGGTGTCCCACAGCCACACGCCCTGGCCGCGCTCGAAGGAGACCGGCAGCCGGGCGTAGGTGTTCATCAGGTGCTGTGTCATGTTTCGCAAGGTCCAAAAAGCAACACGGCGGCAAACGCCGCCGTGGAGAAGGGCCGTCTCGGCTTGATCGGTAGTTGTATCCGAATCCGGGCCCCGAAGCAAGCACCGGGTGTGCATTGGCATGCGATGCGGGGGTGACCTGGTGAAATATCCGGGCTAGGCCGGCTTGATGCGTTTCAAGCCTTTCTCGTCGGCGGGCGTGAGCACGCGCAGGCAAGGCATGTAGCCGTCATAGAGGATGCCATGCAGCTCGATGCGCTTGTGGCTGCGCAGAAGGCCGGCGAGGTATTGCAGGATCTCGGCGGTGATCACCTGGCCGGGCACCAGCACCGGAATGCCGGGCGGGTACGGGGTGATCTGGTCGGCCGCGACCTTGCCGTTCAGGCTCTGCATCACCCGGTCCTGCTCGTCCAGGATCGGCATCGCCTGGCCGCCGCAGTAGAAGGCGTCGCGCGGCAGGTATTTCAGGTGGGTGAAGGCCGGGACGTCGGGCGTGCGGTACACGCGACGCGGCGCGCGCCGCTCGCGCGCTACCCGCATCAGCGCGTCGTACAGCCGCGACACCTTGCTGCGGGTGGTGCCGACGGTGAGCAGCAGCGACAGCGTGTTGAAGGTGGATTTCTCCACCTGGATGTTGTAGCGCTCGAACAGCTCGTGCTGCAGTTCCTCCACCGTATAGCCGCACTCGGAAATGTCCACCGTGACCTTGGTCGGATCGAGCAGGATGCTGTCGTGGCGCACCTCGTCGGGCAGCAGGTCGTCGAGCTCGAGCACGCGAAACACGCCGGTCGAGTTGATCTGCTGGCGCAGCTCCTGCGCCAGCAGCAGCGTGCGCGTGAGCAGCTTGTAGCCCTCCATCACCGCCTGCTTGCGCGCCACGTCGAGGCTGGCGATCATGCCGTACTGCGGGCTGGTGGAGGTGTGCATGTTGAAGTTCTCCCGGAAGATGTGCTCGTTGAACTGCGGATCGTTCACGTGCAGCATGCTGGCCTGGGAGAAGGCCGACAGGATCTTGTGCGTGCTCTGGGTGGCGTAGTCGGCGCCCGATTCCAGCGCGGTGGGACGGAACGCCGGATGGAAGCGCGCAAAGCCGTACCAGGCTTCGTCCACCACCACGCGGATGCCCTTGGCGTGCGCCGCCTCGATGATCGGCGCCAGGTCGTAGCGCAGGCCGTCGTAGGTGCAGGAGGTGAGCACCAGCGCCTCGGCGTCCGCGTGCTCCTCGATGGCGCGCAGCAGGGTCTTCTTCGGGATCGGGCCGTAGATGCCGTACTTCTTGTTGACCGACGAGTCCAGGTACACCGGGTGCGCGCCGGACAGCACCACGCCATGGTGCACCGACTTGTGGCAGTTGCGGTCGAGCAGCAGCTTCTCGCCGGGCGCGATCAGCGTCTGAAAGATGACCTTGTTGCTGGTCGAGGTGCCGTTGGTGGCGAAAAACGTGCGGCGCGCGCCGAAGGCCTTGGCCGCCATCTTCTGCGCTTCCAGGATGACGCCGGTGGGCTCCATCAGCGAGTCGAGCATCGGCACCGACACCGACAGATCGGCGTCGAACACGTGCTCGCCCATGAACTCGTGGAAGTCGCTGGCCCACGGGCTGTCGCGCAGGCTGTCGCCCGAGGAATGGCCGGGCGTGTGCCAGGCGTCCTTGGCCATGAACACGTAGCTCTTCAACGCGTCGTAGAACGGCGTGTCGGCGCGCTCCTGCAGCTGGGCGTTGAGGATGCGATACATGCCGCGGTAGTCGCGCTCCTCGCGGTAGAAGTAGCCGTCCACCGCCTCGGTGAACAGCGCGTCCACCACCTCGTCCTCGTGCTCCTGCGCGATCAGCACGTACACGTCGAGCTCGGGGCGGAAGCGCGTCACGCGCTGCACCAGCTCCAGCGCCGACATCTGCAGCATGCGGTGATTGCCGCTCTCGCTCTTCAGGGTGTAGAGCTTGTCGTCCACGATCACCGCCTGCATGTCGCCGTCCTCCTCGATCGCCTTGAGCGCGTCGCGCGCGGTGGTCACCCCGGAGAAGACGATGCCGAGCGGGTTGTCCAGGCTCTTGGCGGCGGCGTTCAACCCCTTGATCAGCTCCCGCAGCACCAGCACCTCGTCGTTGATCACCAGGATGCGGCTGACGGGCTTGCGCATGGTCGGGCTCTTGCTTGCGTGCAGCGGTGCGCGCGGGCTAATGCGCGACCGTGCGCGGGGGTCGGCGGCGCTCAACAGGAAGGATGCTCCGCATGCGGCAGGCGCGGGGGAGTCTGGTAACATCGCGCTCCGCGCGCCAGACGGCGTCGGCGGCGATTCGGTGCGCAGGCAGCGAACGGCGCTCGAGTCCTTGGCGCTCGAGTGCCCCGTGCCCGGGACGTGGATCGCCCACGCAGTGATCGGATCAGGGCAGAGCTTTGATGGCGGCCTGCAGGCGGCTCTTGTGTCGCGCGGCGGTGTTGCGGTGGAACATGCCCTTGCGGGCCCTCGCGTCGATGGTGCTGCGCGAAGCATCCAGCGCGGCCTGGGCGGCGGCCTTGTCGCCGCCGGCGATCGCCTTGCGCACCTTCTTGATGGCGGTGCGCAGCTCGGACTGGGCGGCGTTGTTCTGCGCCCGGCGCTTCTCGGATTGACGGGCGCGCTTGCGCGCCTGTGCGGTGTTGGCCATTACGGCTCCCTGATAGAACTGCGGATTACGAGCCCGGCCGGCGCCCGGCGGAACCTGCGATCGACGAGCTAAGGCCTTGAAAAGGGGCAAGATGATACCGGCTGCCGGAGGGCAATGCAAGCGCCCGGCGGGCGCGCGCACGCCGCCCCGCGGGAGGCAGCGGCGGTGAACCTGCTGCGTTCGCTCGTCACGGTGAGCGCGATGACCATGATCTCCCGCGTGCTGGGCTTCGTGCGCGACGTTGTGATCGCCCGCAGCTTCGGGGCGGGGCTGTACACCGACGCTTTCTTCGTCGCCTTCAAGCTGCCCAACCTGCTGCGGCGGATCTTCGCCGAGGGCGCGTTCTCGCAGGCCTTCGTCCCGATCCTGGCCGAGTACAAGAGCCAGCGCGGCGAGCAGGACACGCGCGTGTTCGTGGAGCACGTCGCCGGCCTGCTCGCCCTGGCGCTGTTCGTGGTGACGGCGCTGGGCATCCTGGCCGCGCCGCTGATCGTGTACGTGAGCGCGCCCGGCTTCGCCGCCGTGCCCGAGAAGTTCGACGTCACCGTCGAACTGCTGCGGGTGACCTTTCCCTACATCCTGTTCATCTCGCTCGCCTCGCTCGCCGGCGCCATCCTCAACACCTACAGCCGCTTCGCCATTCCCGCCTTCACGCCCACGCTGCTGAACCTGTCGTTCATCGTGTTCGCGCTGTGGCTGGCGCCGTGGTTCGACCCGCCGGTGATGGCGCTAGCCTGGGCGGTGTTCCTCGGCGGACTGCTGCAGCTCGGCTTCCAGCTGCCCTATCTGTGGCGCATCGGGCTGCTGCCGCGGCCGCGGCTCCGCCTGCACGATCCGGGAGTGTGGCGCGTGCTCAAGCTCATGGCGCCGGCGATCTTCGGCGTGTCGATCGGCCAGATCAGCCTGCTCATCAACGGCATCTTCGCCTCCTTTCTGGTGACCGGCAGCGTGTCGTGGCTGTACTACGCCGACCGGCTGATGGAGTTCCCGACCGGCGTGCTGGGCGTGGCGCTGGGCACGATCCTGCTGCCCAGCCTGTCGAAGAGCTTCGCCGAGCACACCGCGGAGGAGTACTCGCGCCTGCTCGACTGGGGCCTGCGCCTGACGCTGCTGCTCGCCTTGCCCGCGGCGCTGGCGCTGGCGATCCTCGCGGTGCCGTTGATCGCCACGCTGTTTCAGCACGGCGCCTTCGGCCGCCACGATGTGGCGATGACCAGTCACGCACTGGTCGCTTACAGCCTGGGGCTGGTCGGGCTGATCCTGGTGAAGGTGCTCGCGCCCGGGTTCTACGCGCGCCAGAACATCAAGACGCCGGTGAAGATCGGCGTGCTCACCCTGGCCGCGACGCAGTTGATGAATGCAGCTTTCATCTACCTGTTCTACCGGCTGCGTCACGCCGGCTTGACGCCGGGGATCGGGCTTCACGCCGGTCTGGCGCTGGCGATCGGGCTGGGCGCCTGCCTCAACGCCGGCCTGCTGTATCGCAAGCTGCGCCAGCACGGCGTGTTCCAGCCGCAGCCGGGCTGGGCCCGGTTCGCGCTGCAGACCGCCGCCGCCTTGGCCGTGATGGGTGCGGTGCTGTGGCTTGCGATGGGTCCGGCCGAAGGGTGGCTGACCGGCCCCGCCTGGCGACGGGCCCTGCACTTGACGGGAGTGGTGCTGGCCGGTGCGGCCAGCTACTTCGGCGCGCTGTGGCTGGTCGGCCTGCGCCCGCGCGACTTCGTCAAACGCGTGGCCTGACCGGGGCGCCCCCGGCTTCGGCTAGAATGACTCGCTTTGCCCTGCACGCCCCGTCCCATCGTCGCCTCTGCGGCCGCACCCGATGCTCGTACTGCGCCATCCACCGGCCCGCGCCGCGCGCCCGGTGGCCCTCACCATCGGCAACTTCGATGGCGTGCACCTGGGCCACCAGGCGATGATCGCGCGGCTTCTGCGCGCCGCGCGCGAGCATGGCATCGTCTCCTGCGTGATGACCTTCGAGCCGCACCCGCGCGAGTTCTTCGCCCCGGACCAGGCGCCCACGCGGCTCACCTCCCTGCGCGAGAAGCTGGAGCTGCTGGCCGGTCTGGGCGTGGAGCAGGTCCTGGTCTGCCGTTTCGATTACGAGCTCGCGCGCGTGCCGGCGGAGGAGTTCATCGAGCGCATCCTGGTCGCCTCGCTCGGCGTGCGCTGGCTCCTGGTGGGCGACGACTTCCGCTTCGGTGCGCGCCGCCTGGGCGATTTCGATCTGCTCGCCGCAGCGGGGCACGCCCGGGGCTTCGAGGTCGAACGCATGGCGAGCTTTTCGGTCGGCGGCGTGCGCGTGTCGAGCACCGCGGTGCGCGAGCGGCTGGCGGCGGGCGAGCTGGATGCGGCCGCCGCGCTGCTCGGCCGGCCTTACAGCATCAGCGGCCGTGTGGTGCGCGGCGAGAAGCTCGGCGCGGCGATCGGCTTTCCGACCGCGAACGTGCAGCTGCAGCACAACCGCCCGCCGGTCATGGGCATCTTCGCCGTGGACGTGATCGGCCCGGCGCCGCAGCCGCTGGCCGGCGCGGCCAGCCTGGGCGTGCGCCCCACCGTGAGCAGCGCCGGCCCGCCGGTGCTGGAGGTGCACCTGTTCGACTTCGACCGGGACATCTACGGCACGCGCGTGCAGGTGCGCTTCTTCAAGAAGCTGCGCGACGAGCAGAAGTATCCGGATTTGGCGGCGCTCACCGCAGCCATTGCCCGCGACGTGACCGATGCCAGGGCGTATTTCCGCCGCAAAGAGCTTCGCATCAATGGCTGATTACAAGAACACGCTGAACCTGCCCGACACCGCCTTCCCGATGCGCGGCGATCTCGCCAAGCGCGAGCCGCTCTGGGTGAAGAAGTGGCAGGAGAGCAGGCTCTACGAGCGCTTGCGCAAGGCGGCTCACGGGCGGCCGCTGTTCGTGCTGCACGACGGGCCGCCGTACGCCAACGGCGACATCCATCTCGGCCACGCGCTCAACAAGATCCTCAAGGACATCGTGGTGAAGTCGAAGTCGCTGGCCGGCTTCGACGCGCCCTACGTGCCGGGCTGGGACTGCCACGGGCTGCCGATCGAGCATCAGGTGGAGAAACAGTACGGCAAGAACATCGAGCCCAACCGCTTCCGCAAGCTGTGCCGCGAGTACGCGCAGACCCAGCTCGAGCGCCAGCGCAGGGACTTCATCCGCCTGGGGGTGCTAGGCGATTGGGACCATCCGTACCTCACCATGGACTTTCGCGTCGAGGCGGACATCATCCGCGCGCTCGGCCGCGTCCACCAGCGCGGTTACCTGTACCAGGGCGCGAAGCCGGTCCTGTGGTGCATCGACTGCCGCTCGGCGCTGGCCGAGGCCGAGGTCGAGTACGAAGACCGCATCTCGCCGGCCATCGACGTCGCCTACGAATTCGACGATCTGCGCAAGCTGGCGCGGCCCTTTGGTTTCACGCATCTGTACGAGCCGTCTTTCGCGGTGATCTGGACCACCACGCCCTGGACGCTGCCGGCCAGCCAGGCGGTCGCCGTGCACCCCGAGTTCCACTACAACCTGGTGCGCACGGGGAAAGGGCTGCTGGTGCTGGCCGAGGATCTGCGCGAGGCCTGCCTGCAGCGCTACGGCCTCACGGGCGAGGTGCTGGCCACGGCCAGCGGCCGGGCGCTCGAGGGCCTGGAGCTGCGCCACCCGTTCTACGCGCGCAAGGTCCCCATCGTCGTCGGCGAGCACGTGACGATCGAAGCCGGCACCGGCCTGGTGCACACGGCTCCCGCGCACGGTCTCGAGGACCATGTGGTCGGCAGCAGGTACAACCTGCCCAGCGACAACCCGGTGGACGACGACGGGCGCTTCTACGACTGGGCCGACGTCGTCGCCGGGTTGAGCGTGTGGGACGCCAACGCGGTGATCATCGCCACGCTCGAGCAGAACCAGCGCCTGCTCAAGGCGGAGCAGATCACGCACAGCTATCCGCACTGCTGGCGCCACAAGACGCCGATCGTCTTCCGCGCCACGCGGCAGTGGTTCATCGGCATGGACTCGAACCACGCCTCCGGCGGCGGCGCGCTGCTGCGCGAAGTGGCCAGCCGGGCGGTGGCCGACACCGAGTTCTTCCCGGGCTGGGGCCGGGCGCGGCTGGAGGCGATGATCCGCAACCGGCCCGATTGGTGCGTCTCGCGCCAGCGCAGCTGGGGCGTGCCGATGGCGCTGTTCGTGCACAAGGACACCGGCGAGCTGCATCCGCGCACCGCGGAGTTGATCGAGCAGATCGCCCGGCGCGTGGAGCAGCAGGGCATCGAGGGCTGGTTCAGCATCACCGCGGAGGAGGTCCTGGGCGAGGAGGCAGGCGCCTACCGGAAAGTGCCCGATACCGTGGACGTGTGGTTCGAATCGGGCACCACCCACGCGAGCGTGCTCGCCAGGCGTGGTGAACTCACCAAGCCGGCTGACCTGTACCTCGAGGGCACGGATCAGCATCGCGGCTGGTTCCAAGCGGCGCTGCTCACCGGCTGTGCCATGGACGGCCGCGCGCCGTACAAGCAGGTGCTCACGCACGGCTTCTTCGTGGACGGCGAGGGGCGCAAGATGAGCAAGTCGCTGGGCAACGTCATCCTGCCGCAGGAGGTGGCCGACACCCTGGGCGCGGAGATCCTGCGGCTGTGGGTTGCCGCCACCGACTATTCCGGCGAGCTGTCGATCTCGCAGGAGATCCTCAAGCGCGTGGTGGAGACGTACCGGCGCATCCGCAACACGCTGCGCTTCCTCCTGGCGAACGTGTCCGACTTCGATCCCGGCAAGGACCTGCTGCCGGTGCAGCGCTGCGTCGAGCTCGACCGCTACGCCCTGGTCATGGCGCAGCGGCTGCAGGAAGGCGTGATGCAGGACTACGCCCGTTACGAGTTCCACCTGGCGGTGCAGAAGCTGCACAACTTCTGCTCCGAGTTCCTGGGCGCCTTCTACCTCGACGTCCTCAAGGACCGCCTGTACACCACGGGCGCGGCCAGCCCCGCGCGCCGCTCCGCGCAGAGCGCGCTGTACCACATCGGCCACAGCCTGCTGCGCCTGTTCGCGCCGATGCTGAGCTTCACCGCCGAAGAGGCATGGGAGCACTTCATGCACGACGACACCGACAGCGTGTTCCTGCACCCGCTGTACGTGCTGCCGGAGGTGCCGGACGGCGCCGCGCTGGAACGGCGCTGGGCGCTGGTGCGAGAGGTGCGCGCCGCGGTGCATAAGGAGCTGGAGCAGCTGCGCGTGCAAGGCCGGATCGGCTCGTCGCTGGCCGCCGAAGTGGAGGTGCGCGCCGCCGGAGACCGCTACGAAGCGCTCGCCGCGCTGGGCAACGACCTGCGCTTCGTGCTGATCACCTCGCAGGCGGAGGTCGTGCGGGTTGCGGAGCAGGCTTCCGAGGGCGTGAACGTGCGCGCCAGCGAGCACGACAAGTGCCCGCGTTGCTGGCACCATCGCGCCGACGTCGGCGCCGACGCGGCCCATCCGGAGCTGTGCGGGCGCTGCGTGGCCAATCTTTACCGTTCGGGTGAGGCGCGCGCCCATGCCTGAACTGCGCCGGCTGCCCCTGCACCGGTTGCCGTGGTGGGGCTGGCTGGCGGCCAGCACCGCGGTGGTGCTGCTCGATCAGCTCACCAAGTGGTTGATCCAGCAGTCGCTCGCGCTCGGCGAGAGCGTGCCGGTGCTGCCGTTCTTCAATCTGGTTCTGGTGTACAACCCCGGCGCGGCGTTCAGCTTCCTGAGCACCGCCTCCGGCTGGCAGACCGGGCTGTTCATCGGCATCGGACTGGCGGCGAGCGTCCTGATCGTGTACCTGCTGCGCCGGCATGCGCACGATGCGCTGTTCTGCTTCGCGCTGGCGCTGATCCTCGGCGGCGCCCTGGGCAACGTCGTCGATCGCGTGCATCTGGGCGCGGTGGTGGACTTCCTCGACCTGCACGCCGCCGGTTATCATTGGCCGGCCTTCAACCTGGCCGACAGCGCGATCACCTGCGGCGCCGCGCTGCTGATCTGGGACGGCCTGCGCCGGCCGCGGACCTCGCCGTCGCGCACATCGTAGACATGATCGTCATCCTCGCCAAGCCGCGCGGTTTCTGTGCCGGGGTGGACCGCGCCATCGAGATCGTGGAGCGTGCGCTCGCCCTGCGCGGCGCGCCGATCTACGTGCGCCACGAGGTGGTGCACAACAAGTACGTGGTGGAGGACCTGCGCGGCAAGGGCGCGGTGTTCGTCGAGGATCTGCACGAGGTCCCGGACGGCAGCACCGTCATCTTCAGCGCCCACGGCGTCTCGCAGCAGGTGCGCCGCGACGCGCAGGCGCGCCGCCTCCAGGTGTTCGATGCCACCTGCCCGCTGGTGACCAAGGTGCACGCGGAGGTCACGCGCATGCACGCGCAGGGCCGCGAGATCGTCATGATCGGCCATCGCGGGCACCCCGAGGTCGAGGGCACCATGGGGCAGCTCGCCGGCGGCATGCATCTGGTGGAGACGGTCGCCGACGTCGAGGGGCTGCGGCCGGCCGACGCGCGCAACCTCGCCTACGTCACGCAGACCACGCTGTCGGTGGACGATGCGGCGGAGATCGTCGCCGCCCTCAAGCGGCGCTTTCCGGCGATCGTCGGACCGAAGAAGGACGACATCTGCTACGCCACCCAGAACCGCCAGGACGCGGTCAAGGCGCTCGCGCCGCGGTGCGACGTGGTGCTCGTGGTGGGCTCGCCCAACAGCTCCAACTCCAACCGCCTGTGCGAGGTGGCGCGCAACATGGGCGTGCCCGCCTACATGGTCGACGCCGCCGCGGACCTCGATCCCCAATGGCTGGTCGGCCGCGCGCGGGTGGGCGTCACCGCGGGCGCGTCGGCGCCGGAAGTGCTGGTGGACGAGCTGCTCGCGCGCCTGCGCGCGCTCGGCGCCAGCGAGGTGCGCGAGATGGAGGGCATCCAGGAGGGCGTGGTGTTTCCGCTGCCGCGGAGTCTCGTTGCTTGAAACAGCAAGGGGCCTCGCCGCCCGAACCAAAAAAAAGCCCCGTCCGCAGACGGGGCCGCATGGTCGAAGAAGCCGATCACCGATCGGGCGTGATCTCCCGCCACGAGGAGCGTCGGCTGGGGGTGCTGCCGGGGGCCGTGTTGATGTCCCGCTTGTGCATCTCGGTGTTCGAGGCCTGGCCTTGGCCGACGATGGCGTTGTTGGGCAGCTGGTAGATCGACAGACCCACGGTCAGCGCGCCGGTGAGCTTGCGTCCCGTCAGGTTGTTGGGCGCGCCCTGCACGTAGCTGCCGTCGCGGTAGTCGAACTGGTAGAGCCAGCTGTCGCCGCCGATGGCGCAGGCCGTGGCCCCCGGCACGTTGGTCACCACCAGCAGCGTGCCCAGCGCCAGCTGCGGATCGACGTTGACCCGCTCGCCCGGCGACTTGTTGCCCGGGTTGAGGTCGACGTACCAGCCGCCCTGCGTGCTCCAGTCCACCGTGTTGTTCGACACCGTGCGCTCCTGGCCGCCGGAGAGCTCGGTGATGGTCTGCTTCACCAGGTCGTTGGCGGGATCGCGCAGGGTGCCTTTCTTCATGCCCTCGTCCTTGAAGGCGTACACCGACTGCTGCCAGGCCCACGTGCCCGCCGGAGACTGGGCGGCGGGATCGGTCAGGTCCTTGACTCCGACATAGCGGCCGGTGCCGGCGTAGATCACTCTGTGCTTCTCGTCCACCAGACCCAGCTCGGGCCGTGACGTGACCGGCTGCGCCTTGCCGCTGCCGTCCAGCGCCCGCGCCAGCGGCAGCACCGAGTACAGCGGGTCGGAGGAATCGTCGTCGGTGAGCGTGAAGCGCCAGATGTAGCCCTCCTGGTCGCCGCCGTACACCCACTTGGTGCTGTTGTCGGTATAGAAGCTGTCGACCCAGCCCGAGATCCGCATCAGCCCGCTGGGCTTCGAGCTGTCGCCCAGGCCGGTGCCGATCTTCTTCTGGATCTTGCCGGTCAGGGCATCCAGCACGTACAGGTAGCCTTGGCCGTTGCCCGGGCTGACGTTGTTCAGGCCCGAGGTCACCAGCACCACCCACTCTCCGTCGGCTTCGCGCTTGGTGATGATCGGGTTGCCGAACGAGTAGCCGAGATCGTCGTCGTAGATCGGGCACAGCGCGGCGTCGTGGCAGAACTCCCACAGCGCCTTGGGTGCAATGGGATTGGTGATGTCGAGCGCGTAGAACCCACGGCCGCCGGCGTTCAGGCCCCCGACCAGGATCGTGCGCCAGCTGCCGCCGTCCCACACATCCATCGAGACGGGGGAGCCGTCCACGAAGTACTGGTGCTTGGACGCGTAGTTCTTCTCGGCCAGCTTCCACATGTTTTGCGCGACCTGGCGCGGGATGAAGGCCCACAGCTCGTCGCCGGTGTTGGCGTTGAACGCGTGCAGCATGCCGTCGTTGGCGGCGACGTAGAGCGCCGGGGTGCGGTTCTTCACCGCCGAGGTCGCCGCCCACTCCGCGTAGGTCGGGCTGACCTTGTCGATGAAGGCCATGCGCGGCTTGGCCACGTACAGCGGCACGGCGTTGATGGTGTCGCCGAGCGCGAACTGGCGGTCGCGGTAGATGGCCGCTTCGTGCTGGGTCTGGCCGCGCAGGAAGTTGACCAGGTTGGCGCCGTCGTTGGCCACCGGCAACTGCGTGGTCGGGTCGAGCAGCGCGCACTGGGTCATGGTGGACACCGGGTCGCACTTCTTGTCGAACCAGGCCTGCTCGGTGGCGTCCAGGTTGGCGTAGGTGAACAGCTTGTGGCCGCTGGTCTGGTCGTAGTCGCCCAGGTAGATGCTGCGGCTGTCGGTGGACAGCCCCACGCGGGTCTGCAGCTTTTCCTTGGCCGACCACAAGATGCCGGGCAGCACGCTGCCGTCGTTGGGGTCGATCAGCTGCGCGGTGATCTCGCCGTTCCACTGCACCGTGGTGTAGGAGGTCTTGAAGATGCCGCGGTCGGACGGCGTGATGTTGGGGGTGGAGGTCGCCGCCGCCGCGCCCGAGGCGCTGCGCTCCTGCAGCGAGGTGAGCGCGGTGTTCAGGCCGTCCTGCACCGCCTGGCTGTCGCGCGCGAAGAAGTACTTGCCGCGCCCGTTGACCGCC